>Ga0194119_10013199_pt1 | contig 10328 bp, 11 predicted proteins | sample TA2MahC100mmetaG_FD_148620 | JGI IMG/M metagenome (GOLD analysis project Ga0194119, IMG submission 148620) | Freshwater microbial communities from Lake Tanganyika, Tanzania - TA2015018 Mahale Deep Cast 100m | ecosystem: Environmental > Aquatic > Freshwater > Lake | place: Tanzania: Lake... | reverse complement strand
CTAATAGCTCATGGAATGAAGGTTTAATAGGCATTATAGCCTCATCAATAAAAGAACAATTTAACAAACCTACTTTTGTAATTTCAACCCACGGGAATGTAGCAAAAGGATCTGCAAGATCAGTTTCGGGTTTAGATATAGGTCAAATAGTTATGGAGGCTAAAGAATTAAAAATAATAAGTAAGGGAGGAGGTCATAAAATGGCAGCTGGTTTTTCTTTAGATAAAGGCTTTTTAGTTTTGTTTAAAAATTTTATATCAAAGAAAATTGTTAAGAAAAAAAATATATTAAAACAAAATTATATAACAGATATCTTATCTCCCACCTCTTTAAATGAGGAAACATTTAGAAAAATTAAATACCTGTCTCCATTTGGACAAGCAAATTTTGAACCTTTTTTTTTAATAAAAGATTTATTAAATACAAAAATTTTATTTGAAAATGAATTTATAATTAAAAATTTGTTTAAATGTAATTTTGGAAACTTTGTAAGGGCTACTTTTTTTAAAAAAAGAAGTATTCTAATTGAAAATTATTTAAAAAATTTAAGAAATAAAAAACTCAACTTGATTGGAAAAATAATATCGAATAGATGGAATAATAAAATAAATATTGAAATTGATATAGAAGATATTTGTTTAGCTTAAATAGAATATAGATTGATTAATAATTATAAAACATCTAAAAGACCAAGTTTAGGTCCCTTCGTCTATCGGTTAGGACATGTGGTTTTCATCCATAAAAGAGGGGTTCGATTCCCCTAGGGACCGCCAATATATCAATTTTAGATGTTTTAGTTAATTAATTCCTCAATTTTTTTTGTGATTTTTTCACTTCTAGGGTTAGTTAGTGAAATAAAGGTGTCTACAACTTTTCCATTCTTATCGATCAAAATTTTGTGAAAATTCCATTTTGGTTCAGCAGATGATCCAAAAGAATTTTTTGCCCAAAGATAGAAGGGGTGCGCATTATCACCCTTAACTTTTTCTTTTTCCATTAAGGGGAAATTAACTTTAAAGTTTGTTTCGCAAAAATTTTTAATTTCTGAATTTGTTCCAGGCTCTTGACCTCCAAAATCATTGCTTGGTACACCTATAAGAATAAAATCTTTATTTTTATATTTGTCCCATACCCATTGAAGATCATTATATTGTTTTGTAAAACCGCAGTTACTTGCTACATTTACTATCATTGTTACCTTTCCCTTATTTTTAGCTAAAGAATATTCTTTTCCTGAAATATCAACAAATCTAAAATCATAAGCATTCATGTTAGAAGTCATAGCACTTGAATAAATCAATAATTGTAAAAAAAAAATAAAAAAAATTCTCATATTTTTTTATTTATCTTATTAATTGCATAAATAGGAACATAAATACAGTCTTTTCTTGATAAATTTTTTTTATTAAATAAAAAATTTAAATATTTAAATTTTTTTTTAAAAATTTTTTTACCAAATTCATTATCTAATATCTCTTTAACAAATTTTATACAATAATTAACATTTTTTTTTTTAATTATTTTAACAAGTACTGATGTTGAAGCATGACAAAATAAGCATGAATTCAAATGATATTTAATATTATCAATTTTATTTTTTTTTATATTTAAATATATTTTAACTTTGTCTCCACAAATTTTATTTTTATGCGAAACTATTAAGGAACATTTTTTTAAACGTCCAAAATCACCTAAATCTTTGACAATAGATAATAGCTTTTTGTTCATTCTATTTTTTATTTTAGTACAATATATGAATGTTGCTTTTTTATAGAAATTAGAACTTCTTTAAATATTTTAATAAATATGTATAAAGCACTATTTTCGGGGCATAGCGCAGTCTGGTAGCGCATCTGGTTTGGGACCAGAGGGTCGCAAGTTCAAATCTTGCTGCCCCGACCAATATGTATGACTAAAAAAATTGGTTTATATCCTGGTACGTTTGACCCTATAACTTTTGGTCATATTGATATAATCAAAAGAGCGTTAAAAGTCGTTGATCAACTGTATATAGGTATTCCAAAAAAAAATAAGAAAAATACAGTTTTTTCAGTTAATGAAAGAATATCTTTAATTAAAAAAGTGATTAGTGATTTCTCATCAGATTCAAAAAAAAAAATCAAAGTTGTAAGTTTTGTTGGACTTACTACAACTTTTTGTAAGAAAATATCTGCAAATATAATTTTTAGAGGCTTAAGAGCCGCCTCCGATTTTGAATATGAATTTCAGTTAGCTGGAATGAATAGTAAATTAAATAAAAATCTTGAAACAGTTTTCCTGATGGCGGACATTGAAAATCAAATTATTTCCTCTAACTTCGTAAAGGAAATTGCATCTTTAAAAGGAAAACTAGAAACGTTTGTTCCGTCAATTGTTGCAAAATTTTTAAAAAGAAAATTTAATTATTAATGAGATATCAATTACTAACTATTATTAGTTTTATTTTATTATTTAGTATAAATGTTTTTTCAAAAGAGAGGCCAATTATGATTCTAAAAATAAAATATGGTGAAGTTAAAATTGAACTTTTTGATGATGTGGCGCCTAATCATGTAAAAAGAATTAAACAGTTAGCAGACAATGGTGATTATGATGGTGTTGCATTTCATAGAGTGATTGAGGGATTTATGGCACAAACCGGAGATGTGCAGTATGGAAATAAAAATAAAAACTTCAATGAACAACTAGTTGGAACTGGAGGATCTAAATTCTCTGATTTAAAAGCTGAATTTAATAATATTCCCCATAAGCGAGGAACCTTATCAATGGCAAGATCTCAAAGCCCAGATAGTGCAAATAGTCAGTTTTTTATTTGTTTTGAAAGTCACAGTCATTTAGATAGAAATTATACTGTCTTTGGAAGGGTTATTTCAGGCATGGAATTTATTGATAAAATAAAAAAGGGAGCACCAGGTTCTGGATCAGTTCAAAATCCTGACATTATAGAAAGTTTAAGATCATCAAAAAAATAGTTAATTATTAATTGATGGCCACCAGTTTTTTTAGCCTTATTGAAGAAGATCACTTTGCAAGGCTTGGAAAAATCATAACAACAAGAGGGGTAATTGATACTCCAGCATTTATGCCAGTTGGTACAGCTGGAACTGTAAAAGCGATGTTTATAGATGATGTTAAAAATGTAGGTGCACAAATTATTTTAGCTAACACCTATCACCTTATGATTAGACCAGGGATTGAAAGAATAATACAGGCCGGTGGATTGCATAAATTTATGAATTGCTCATTACCGATTTTGACAGATTCTGGTGGTTTTCAAGTTATGTCATTATCAAAGATATCAAAAATTAAAGATGATGGAGTAATTTTTAAATCCCATCTTGATGGTAAAGAATTTTTTTTAACACCAGAAAAAAGTATTCAAATACAGTTAGATTTGGGATCAGATTTAATTATGGTTTTTGATGATTGTCCCAAATATTCAAATGATAAAAAAAAAATTGAAAAATCTATGAATTTGACAATTGATTGGGCAAAAAAGTCAAAAAAAAGTTTTGGGAAACAAAAAAAAAATTGGCTTTTTGGAATTGTGCAGGGAGGAATATTTCCTGATTTAAGAACTCAATGTTTAAATAGGTTAATAGATATTGATTTTGATGGATTTGCTTTAGGAGGTCTTGCAGTTGGTGAAAATCAAAAGGAAATGTTTGAAGCCATAGATTCAGTTTCTGAATATTTGCCAAAACATAAACCTCATTACCTCATGGGTTCAGGAACACCTCAAGATATACTTGGGGCGGTAAAAAGAGGCATTGATATGTTTGACTGTGTTATGCCAACAAGATCAGGACGAACAGGTCTCGCATTTACCTGGAAGGGAAAAATTAATATTAGAAATGCGAAATACTCAAAAGATGAAACACCATTGGATGAAGAAGTTGACTGTTTTGCATCAAAAAACTATTCAAAAAACTATTTAAATCATTTAGTGAATTCTAATGAGATTTTAGGATCAATGCTACTTACTACGCACAATGTCGCATTTTACCAAGATCTTATGAAAAAAATTCGATTATCTATAAAAGAAAAAAGATTTAATCAATTTTACAAAAAATATTATGAAGTTTTAGGTGCTTGAGGTTTAAAATAACTCTTTAAAATACATAATAATTTGTATAAATGTCACGCAAATGGGCCCGTAGCTCAGTTGGTAGAGCAATTCCCTTTTAAGGAATGGGTCACAGGTTCAAATCCTGTCGGGCTCACCAAATAAAAAAAACATTAAAGATTTTGTATTTTTGGATATTCAATTTTAACTTTTGGAATTAAATTCCTTAAATCATTGATTCTGTTTGCCGAGGAAGGGTGTGTGCTCAAAAATTGAGGCAGTTCTTTTCCTTTCATTTTTTCTTGCATTCTCTCCCATACTTGCACAGCTCCATATAATTCATATCCTGATAAAGATGAAAGTATGAGACCCAGATGGTCTGCCTCAGATTCTTGATATCTAGTAAAAGGATTAAAAATTCCAATTTGCATAACATCCATGCCTGTGGTTTGACCAACTGTATTTCTAGTTCTACTAATTACTCCTCCTAATGCAATATCAGCAGCAAGTGTTCCAACATTTAGAGCTAGAGCTGCACTAGCTCTCTCCAGTGAGTGTCTTGCTACTGCATGTGCAATTTCATGACCCATTACAGCAGCTAAACCATGTTCATCTTTGGTAACTTCTAGAATCCCTGTGTAAACTGCAATTTTTCCTCCTGGCATACACCATGCATTTAAAGTCTTAGGATCATCGATCAAGATATATTCCCAATCGTAATTTTCTGTGGGGTCTTTTTGATTTCTTGATTTAAAATGATGTTTAATTGCTCTTTCCATTCTTGATCCAACGGTAATAATTGGATCAATTTTATCTTTGTCAGTAATTAATTTTGCTTTTTGTTTTACTTGTTTATAAGCTGAAATAGCTTGGCTATTAATCATCGACTCTGGTAAAATTGTAAGTTGTGAACGTCCAGTTATAGGAGCAGTAGAACAATTTGATAAAATTAACCCGCAACAACCGCAGCCCGTTAAAGATAAAAAATCTCTTCGATTCATTAAGTTTGTTAATTAATTAATAAATATGTTCAAAATATATTATTACGTAACATTAATCTTATGAAAAAAACACTTATTGTTAAACTTAGAAATTATTTTTTAGCAGGTATTTTTACTCTTATTCCAATTTTCATAACTGTTTATTTTGTAATATTTATAATTGAGTTATTAGCTAAACTTGTTCCAAAATCATTAAATCCAAACACTTATCTTCCGTTCAATATACCTGGATTAGAAATACTTATTTCCTTAATACTGATAACATTAATAGGTTTAATTTCAGTTTCCTATTTAGGAAAAAAATTCTTATTAATAGGTGAGGCTATATTAGAAAAAATTCCACTACTTAGAACCATTTATTCTGGTGTTAATCAACTAACTAAAAGTTTTAGTGGTAAAGATGATACAGCAAATACTAAAAAAGTAGTTTTAGTTCAATTTCCAAGGACAGGTGTTTGGTCTGTTGGTTTTGCTACAAATGAAAGCAAAATCACAGATTTGAAGGATATGATTAACGTCTTTATTCCAACAACACCTAATCCAACGAGTGGTTTTTTAATTATTGTTCCGAAAAAAGATCTTATTTATCTAAATATGAGCTTTGAAAATGCTACAAAGTTTATTATGTCAGCAGGAACGATAGGAGGAACCACTTCAACTTAAATTTGCATTTCACTAATTAAATAATCAGCAAATGCAAATGAAGCTGTAAAAGCAGGGGATACTGCATTTAATACGTGAAGTTGATTATTATTAAATTTTTTAACAACAAAGTCATTTATTAGATTTTTAGATTTGTTATCAAAGATTTGAGACCTAATTCCAGTTTTTTCCTCATAATAAACTAAATCTTTTACCTCAACATTTTTAATTAATTTTTTTATTTCATTTATTAATCCATGTTTTGTAAGCATTTTAATTTCCCTAAAAGCTAAATTTCTTAGATTATTTTGGTTTTTTATTATTTTATATAAAAAACTTGGAAGAAGTTCAGAGATTTCAGATAATTTAAAGTTATTCCAAAAACTGTAAGACTCTCTCCCAAAAACTGGGGTAGATGTCGGACCTAAAAATACTTCATTACTTTTATTATGCGCTGTATGAACACCTAAAAAAGGAAAGTTTAAATCTGGTATAGGGTAAATTAGTCTATTTAATTTATAGTTTTTTTTAATCTTCCAGTATTTTCCTTTAAAGGGTAAAAAAGAATAATCAAAATCTAGTCCTGCACTTTTTGCTATTGTATCAGCATGTAAGCCAGAACAATTAAGAATATAATCAAAATTATAGGAGTTTTTTCTGGTTAGAATTTTATTTTGTTTACTATCAATATTAATAACTTCCTCGTTATAATTAATTACCCCACCGATTTCGCTAAAATCTTTAATTAGACTTGTCATTACTTCTTTTGGGCTAACTATCGATGTAAATGGGATAAAAATTGCTTTATCAAAATCAGAATTTATATTAGGTTCTAATTTTTCTGCATCTGAGTTTGAGATTAATTCTGCTTCAACGCTGTTTTCTCTGGCTCTATGAAGCAGAACATCTAAATTATGAACTGTCTCTTTGCTGGTGGGAATTAATATTTTTCCGCATTCATCAATCCAAAGTTTCTTATCTTTAACGTAATTTTTTAGTTGCCTTGATCCATTTACGCAAAGCTTTGCTTTTAATGTATTAGGAGGGTAGTAGACCCCACTATGAATTATCCCACTATTTCTTCCAGATCCGTGTTGTGTTGAACTATTTTCCTTTTCTAGAATTGTTATGTTTAGATTTTTATCTTTTTTTTTAAGCTTAATTGCAGTCGTAAGACCCACAATTCCTGATCCAATAATAAAAACATACATAGTTAATTTTATTTTACTAATTATTAATAATTTACTTTAATATTCATATTTTAACTATTGTATTATAACATTATTTTGTTTATCTAATTTATTAGCATTAGTTTATTATTTTTTAAAGATTGTAAAGCATTTAATATCGAATCTGATGAAATAAAAGAAACAAAAACATTTTTATTTTTTTGCCGTTTCTGAGCTATTTAAATTGATTTTTAAGCTAAATTTAGGAAACTTTAGGATCATTTATTCTAAATATTAAAAAAAAGGTTCATTTGACATCAATTTATAGTTGTATTATTATTTCCGATAATTAATGGTTATCGGAAAAAATGATCAAAAATTTAAGTGTTAAAATTAAAAGCCTAGAAAATGAAACTTTAAGGAATATAAGACTTTCAAAAGCTCAAAATACACTTAGAGCCTACAAGTCAGATTTTCAGGATTTTGTAAATTTTTGCAACATTAATGATTTAACTTCTTTACCAGCTGAACCAAAAACTGTTTCACTTTATATAACTCACCTTTCAAAAACTTTTAAAACAAGTACATTAAAACGAAGATTGGTCTCAATAAGTGCAATCCATAGAGCAAAAGGGTTTTATATCGACATCAAGCATCCACTAATTGTAGAAAATTTTTACGGTATTAAAAGAATAAACGGGTCTTACCAAAAATCAAAAAAGCCTATCCTTCTTGAAGACTTAAAAAAAATACTAAATTTAATTGGTAGCTTAAATCAGAATGTAACAAAACAATTGAGAGATAAAACAATTTTATCATTGGGTTTTTCTGGAGGTTTTAGAAGATCTGAACTTGTTGATTTAACACTTAAAGATATTGAATTTGTTAAAGAAGGTGTCAAAATTTTTATAAAAAAATCTAAAAGTGACCAATCCGGCGAAGGTATGACTAAAGCAATCCCATATTTTGAAAATAAAACTTTTTGTCCAGCAAACCTACTTAGTGAGTGGATTAATGTTAATAATATCAAAAGTGAAAATGATAAAATTTTCAACTTGAGTGATAAAATGGTTTCGTTAATACTTAAAAAATATCTTAAAATTTTAGGATATGATCCACTAGTCTACTCGGGTCATAGTTTAAGATCAGGTTTTGCAACTACTGCTGCAGACAAAGGAGCGGATGAGAGAAGTATCATGAATGTAACAGGTCACAAAACTGTGCAAATGGTTAGACGATATATTAAAGAAACAAATTTATTTAAAAATAATCCACTTAAAAAAATTAATTTATAATTTCTTTTTTTATCATGTGAAGTTTATTAAGACTTTTTAAATATACAACTTTCGGATTTCTTAAATTTTTTTGACCAAATTTAACTAAATTATTAAAAGAATTTTTTAAAATTCTATTTAAAACATTATATAAATTAACTGAAGAAACTTTATTTAATTTGATATAATAGTTACATGTCTCATTTAACCCACCTTTCCCGGAATGAATAACTATATTTCCTAAATTAGCAGCTTCCATTGCAACCCTTCCAAAGGGTTCATCCCATCTAGATGGCATTATATTAATAATACTTTTATTTAACAGTTTTCGAATTTTTGAATTACTTAACCAATTAAATTTGATAAAATTATTATGTTTAAAAAAAAAAGTTTTTCTAGGTTCATTACCTGCAACTACAATTTTCCAATCTTTATATAAATTTAAAATTTTGATAGTCGCCTTACCGAAAACGTCATACCCTTTAGAAAAATTCAATTTACCTATGAATGTTATTATTTTTCTTTTTTTAAATTTATAATTATCAATTTTAAAGGCAGGATAAATAACATCTATTTTAGGGCTATTATAAAATGTTTTTGGTAATTTTTTTAAAAATTTCTTTTTACACCAATTACTTACAAAAATAACTTTTTTGCATAATTTTAAAATTTTTAAACGTTCATCGATTTTTTTTGAACCTCTAAGTTTTAAAGGGTCGTTATGAAAAATTATTATAAAATTTTTATCTGTAAATTTTTTATTTAAGCTAAATAAAAAATTTGGTCTGTTATGGATCTCTATAATATTTGTTTTACAATTAATGTATTTTTTTATATACCTTAAGTAATTCCAGGAATTTTTTAAAAAAGAAATTTTTGGGAAAACGCTTACAAAATTTTTACTAAGTGGCTTTTTATTATTTGAGGAACCTAATATTAACGTTTTATTTGAAAAATTCTTTTTAACATTAAATTCTTTAACCCAAAGTGATACTGATCCTGCTTCATCCTTATTATATTTATCTTTATAAGGAAGAATAATAATAATTTTTTTCTTTAGACGCATACCTGCAAGCCATCATAGGCTGGCTTAATATTTTTGTATTTTTTTACTTTTTTTTTCAATAAATCATAATCAAGATCTGAATGCAGATTTGTTAATAAAGTTTTTTTTGGTTTTAAAATTTTAATATATTTTAAAGCTTCATTATAATTTAAATGTGTCTTATGTTTTTTAAACTTAAGACAATCAATAATTAATAGTTTTATTTTCTTTAAATCCTTTAAATTCTCAAATGAAAGATGATTACAATCACTTATGTAAGCGATATCATTAAATCTAAATCCGTTTGCATAAATATTTCCATGTTTTACCTTTATAACTTTAAATAAAAGCTTTGTATTTTTTTTTTTTATAAAAAAAAAATTTCTAAATATTTTTTTTTCTAATATTGGTTTATAAAATGTATCAATAGTTTTAAACAGATAACTAAAAGATTTATATAATACATTAAAAGTTCTTTGGTCACAATAAAATGGAATTTTTTTTTTATTTTTCCAAAAAAAGGGTCTCAATTCATTTATTCCATGAGTTTGGTCAGCATGATCGTGACTTACTATAACACCATCAATATTTGAAATTTTATTTTTTAATAGCTGAGATTTTATATCTGGGGTAGTATCAACTAATAAATTAAGATTATTATATTTTATAAATATAGAACAACGCGTTCTATGATTTTTAATATTTGATTTATTAACCCTGCCCCAATATCCATCTATCCTTGGCACTCCTAATGAGCTACCACAACCTAAAATAGTAATTTTAGTTTTTGCCATTAAAAAACAAATTCTTAAAATTAATTTCTAAATTACTCTCAAAATCATTTTGAGTTTCTCCCCTTAAATTTGCCAAATAATTAAATATTATTTTTATATTAGCCGGATGATTTGATTTACCCCTTAATGGCTCTGGAGACAGATAAGGAGAGTCCGTTTCAATAAGCATTCTGGTAATTGGGGTTAATTTTGCACTCTCTTGAATGTCATAAGACGACTTAAATGTGACTATTCCGCTATAGGATATAAAACAATTCATATCTAAACATTTTGCAAGAAACTCTTTGTTGCCCGTAAAACAGTGCATTAAAAAATTTGCTTGTGTACAGTATTTTTT
>Ga0194119_10013198_pt1 | contig 10329 bp, 9 predicted proteins | sample TA2MahC100mmetaG_FD_148620 | JGI IMG/M metagenome (GOLD analysis project Ga0194119, IMG submission 148620) | Freshwater microbial communities from Lake Tanganyika, Tanzania - TA2015018 Mahale Deep Cast 100m | ecosystem: Environmental > Aquatic > Freshwater > Lake | place: Tanzania: Lake... | reverse complement strand
TAGCGCAACCGCGACGACATGGTGGACTTCCTGCGGCAGGTGGTCTCCGTGCCCTCGATCTGGGGCGACGTGCCCCAGCTGGCGCGCATGGGCGTCGTGCTGCACGACCGCCTCGCCGCGGCCGGGGTCCGCGCGTCGCTGCCCGACTCCGGAACGCCCGGCGCGCCGAACGTGCTCGGCCGCGTCGGCGACGCTGCGAGCGGCCGGCGCCTGCTGCTCTGCGGCCATTTCGACGTCTATCCGCCGTCGCGGTCGTGGAGCTTCGAGCCATTCAGCGCCCCGGTCCGCGACGGCAGGGTGTACGGCCCCGGCTCGGCGGACATGAAGGGCGGGACGACGGCGATGATCGTGGCGGCGACCGTGCTCGCCGCGCTCGGGCTGCCGCGCGGCGGCGAGGCCGTCGTCCTCGGCGTGCCGAACCACTTCGAGGGCGGCGAGGGGACGCGGCGGTTCCTGGAGGGCGCGGAACGACACGAGGCCGGCATCGTCTGCGAGCCGACCGACCTCGACATCTGCTCCTCCCAGCGCGGCATCCTATACATGACCGTGCGGATCAAGGGCGTGTCCGCGCATTCGACCGCGACGCATATCGGCATCAACGCGATCGAGAAGATCGTCCCCCTGATCGCGGCGCTGCGCAAGGCGTCCTTCACGAAGCCGGGCAAGGACGGATACGGGCCGGAGAAGATCGTCAACGTGTCGATGGTGCAGGGCGGCCTGCGCCGCTGCCTGATCCCGGAGAGCTGCGACGTCACGATCGACATCCGCTTCAGCCCGTCCACCACCGCCGCGAACGTCCTCGCCGACGTGCGCGCGATCCTCGACCGGCTGCACGCCGAGGACCGGACCTTCAACGCGACCGTCGAGCCGGAGGAGACCTGCATCCGCAATCCGCGCAGCGCGATGGACTGGGTCGACCACCCGATCGCCGACGCGGTGAGCGCGGCGCATGCGCGGTTCGCGGGCGTCGCCGCGACGCGCGCATGCCATCCCGCCTGGCCCGACACCCCGGTGATGATCGAGGCGGGCATCCCCTCCGTCACCTACGGGCCCGGCTCCAAGTACTGCTACTGGGACGAGGAGTTCGTGCCGGTCGAGGAATACCTGCAGGCGGTCCGCGTCTACGCGACCACCGCCGCGACGTGGTTCGAGCGCGCCTGAGGACGCCCCCGCGATGAACGACCTTCCGAACGAACCTATCGAGCTCGGGCGGGGTCCCGAGCTGCGCTGCAGGGGCTGGCGCCAGGAAGGCCTGCTCCGCATGCTGGAGAACACGCTGACGAACGGCGAGAAGCCGCAGCAGCTGATCGTCTACGGCGGGTCGGGGCGCGTGGCGCGGGACTGGGCCTGCTACCGAAGGATCGTCGAGACGCTCAAGTCGATCGCGGACGACGAGACGCTGATCGTGCAGTCGGGCAAGCCGGTCGCGGTCTTCCGCACCACGACGATGGCGCCCCGGGTCATCACCGCGAACACCAACCTGGTCGGGAAGTGGGCGAACTGGGACCACTACCGCGACCTCGAGCGCCGCGGCCTGATGATGTACGGGCAGTACACCGCCGGCACCTGGGCCTATATCGGGACGCAGGGGATCCTGCAGGGCACCTACGAGACCTTCGCCGCCTGCGGCAAGCGCTTCGGCCCGCAGGGCCTCAGGGGACGCATCGTCCTGACGGCCGGCCTCGGCGGGATGGGCGGCGCGCAGCCGCTCGCGATCAAGATGGCGGGCGGCGTGTGCATCGCCGTCGAGATCGACCCGGCGCGCATCGAGCGGCGGATCGCGAGCGGCTATTGCGACGTGCGCGCGTCCTCGCTCGAGGAGGCCAAGCGCCTCGCCGAGGCGGCGGCGGCCCGCGGCGAGCCGCTCGGCATCGGCGTCGTCGGCCATGCGGCGAGCGCGCTCGAGGCGCTGCTGCAGCTCGGCCTCGCCCCGGCGGCGGTGACGGACCAGACCTCGGCCCACGACCCGCTCAACGGCTACATCCCGGATGGCTGCGACGTCGCGCAGGCGATCGCGTTCCGGGCGCGGGACCCGCAGGGATACGTCGCCGCGAGCATGGCCAGCATGGCCCGCCACATGCGCGCTCTGCTCGCCTTCAAGGCCAGGGGCGCGACGATCTTCGAGTACGGGAACAACCTGCGCGGCCATGCCCGCGAGGCCGGCGTCGACGACGCCTTCGACATGCCGGGCTTCGTGCCGCTCTACATCCGCGACAGCTTCTGCACCGGGCGCGGCCCCTTCCGCTGGGTCTGCCTGTCCGGCGATCCGGCCGACCTCGCCGCGACGGACGCCGCCGCCCGCGCCGCCTTCCCCGACGACGAGCAGCTGCGGACCTGGTTCGACATCGCGGAGAGGCGCGTCCCCATCCAGGGGCTTCCCGCGCGGACCTGCTGGCTCGGCCTCGGCGAGCGCGACCGGTTCGGGAGGATCCTCAACGACATGGTTCGCAGCGGCGAGCTCAAGGGGCCCGTGGCGATGTCGCGCGACCACCTCGACACGGGCTCGGTCGCGCAGCCGACGCGCGAGACCGAGGGCATGCTCGACGGCAGCGACGCCATCGCCGACTGGCCGCTGCTCAACGCGCTGACGAACGTCGCGAGCGGCGCGGACCTCGTCTCCATCCACCAGGGCGGCGGGAGCGGCATGGGGGGATCGATCTCGGCGGGCATGACGATCGTGGCCGACGGCACCGACGCGGCCGCGGAGCGGATCTCGCGCTGCCTCTTCGCCGACCCGGCGCTCGGCGTCGTGCGCCACGCCGACGCCGGCTACGCGTCCGCTCGCGCGGCCTCGGCGCGCGCCGGCCTCTCGACCCCGATGCTGGGCGACTGAGGCGATGGACGCAGGGGACGATCCGCGGCTGCTCGCATTGTCGCCGAGCGACAACGTGTGCGTCGCCTGCGCGCGCCTCGGGGCGGGGGAGCGCCCGCGCGTCGACGGCGTCGAGATGCCGATCGCCGAGGCGATCCAGCTCGGGCACAAGGTCGCGCGCCGCGACATCCGGGCGGGCGCCGCGATCCTGAAGTACGGGGCGAAGGTGGGGGTCGCCACCGCCGACATCCGCCGTGGCGGCCATGTCCATGTCCACAACATGCGCAGCGACTACCTGCCGACCTACACGCTCGACGGCGCCAACCCCTACCTGAGGAGGGACGGATGATCGGATATCCGCGCGCCGACGGGCGCATGGGCGTGCGCGACGTCGTGCTCGTCGTGTACCTGGTCGAGTGCGCGCATTTCGTCGCGCGCTCCGTCGCCTCCGGCTTCCAGCCGCAGAAGGTGCAGATCATCGGCTTTCCGGGCTGCTACCCGAACGACTATGCCTTCGCGATGATGCGCGCCCTGTGCACGCACCCGAATGTCGGCGCGGTCCTGCTCGTCTCGCTCGGCTGCGAGGGCTTCGACCGCGACGGGCTCGGGGCCGCCATCGCGGCGTCGGGCCGCCCGACGGCGACCATGGCGATCCAGGAGGCCGGAGGCACGCGCGCGACCGTGGAGGCCGGCCGCCGCTGGGTCGCCGGCGCGCTGGAGGCCATGGCGACGTCGCCGCGCGCGCCGCTCGCGTGGGGCGATCTCGTGGTCGGCACGGTCTGCGGCGGCTCGGACGGCACGTCCGGCATCACCGCCAATCCCGCGATCGGCCGTTGCTTCGATGCGCTTGTGCGCGACGGGGCGGCGTGTATCTTCACCGAGGCGGGTGAACTCGTAGGTTGCGAATCCCACATGGCGTCGCGAGCCGTCGACCCGGCGATCGGCGACGCGATCCAGAGATGCCTGGCCAAGGCCGCGGTCTACGACCACGCGATGGGCCACGGGAGCTTCGCGCCCGGCAATGCCGAGGGCGGCTTGACGACCCAAGAGGAGAAGTCGATGGGCGCGTACGCGAAGTCCGGCGACTCCGCGATCAGCGGCGTGCTCGCGCCGTGCGAGCGCCCGCCGGGCGGCGGCCTGTTCCTCGTCGACGACATACCCGAGGGCGCCCCGCTGTTCGGCTACCCGAACGTCAACGACAACGCGAAGCTCGCCGAGCTCATGGCCTGCGGCGCCCAGGTCCTGCTCTTCTCGACCGGGCGCGGCTCCGTCGTCGGCTCGGCGATCGCGCCGGTGATCAAGGTCTGCGCCAACCCCGAGACCCATGCGCGGCTAGCAGACGACATGGACGTCAACGCCGGCCTCGTGCTCACCGGCGAGGCGACGCTCGACCTGGTCGGCGCGCGCATCCGCGCGGCGATCGCCGACACCTGCAGCGGCGCGGAGACGCGCTCGGAGGCGCTCGGGCACCAGGAATTCATCCTCTCCTACAAGACCTACGGCGCGCGGGGCCCGTCCTGCCTCGTGCGCAGCTGACGCTTGCATCAACAACGGCCACGAGGCGGAAAATGACGGTTCTCGACGATGGGGTTGTACCGGTCTACGAACAGGTCAAGCGCTACATCACCGACCACATCCAGTCCGGCAAGTGGGAAGCCGGGCAACGCGTCCCCTCGGAGATCGAGCTGATCGAGCAGCTTGGCGTGTCGAAGATGACCGTCAACCGCGCGATGCGCGAGCTGATGGTCGCGGGGATCATCGTCCGCCGGCAGGGCGTCGGCTCGTTCGTCTCGAAGACCAAGCCGCGCGCGCCGCTCATCGAGATGCGCGACATAGCGGAGGAGATAGAGGCGCGCGGGAACCGCCACGACGCCGACATGAAGCTGCTCGAGACGATCATCCTCGACAATCCCGTCGCCGACGCGATCGGCATGCGCCCCGGGCTTCGCGTCTTCCACTCGGTCATCGTCCATCGCGAGAACGGCACGCCGGTGCAACTGGAGGAGCGCTGGATCGACCCGACGGTCTTCCCGAACTACATCGGCGTCGACTTCTCGAAGGTCACGCCCTATCGCTACCTGCGCGGCAGCGTCGACGCGACCGAGATCGAGCACGTGATCCACGCCGTCATGCCCGACCCCGCGGCGCGCGCATTGCTCGAACTGCCGCCCGGCGAGCCTTGCCTGCTGATGTTCCGTCGCACCTGGGCGGGCGACGCCCTCGCGACCAGCAGCCAGTTCCTTTACCCGGGTTCCGGCTATGCGCTCGGCAGTCGCCACCGCCTCGACGGATCGGAGCCGCACCCCGCCTCGATGCCGCTCGGGACCCGCATAGCGGGCCGGCTCCTCGCGCATCCCTCGACCGGCGCGCGCAGCGCGGCCGCCAAGAAGAAGCGTCACGGTCGATGAGCCCTTCGTTCAGCCTCGATGCGGGCCGCGTGGGCCTTCCGGCGCTGCGCGCGATCGCCTCGGCGCCTTGCCGGATCGACTTCGCCCGCGGGGACTGGGAGCGCGTCGACGCGTCCGTGGCGGCGCTCGGGCGACGCCTCGCCGACGACCGGCCGATCTACGGCGTGAACACGGGCTTCGGCAAGTTCTCGCAGACGAGGATCGACGCGACGAGCCTCGATGCGCTGCAACTCAACCTCGTGCTTTCGCACTGCACCGGATCCGGCCCCCTGCTCGACGAGCGGACGGTCCGGCTCGTCCTCGCCCTGAAGGCGATCGGCCTCGCGCGCGGCCATTCCGCGGTTCGCCCGGAGGTCGTGCGCGCCCTGCTCGCGCTGCTCGCCGCCGGCGTCCATCCCTGCGTGCCCTCGAAGGGATCCGTGGGCGCATCGGGCGACCTCGCGCCGCTCGCGCATCTCTCGGCCGTCCTCATCGGGCGAGGCTCCGCGCATGTGGGCGGACGCGTCGTGCCGGGCGCCGAGGCGCTCGCGGCCGCGGGCCTGCAGCCGTTGCGCCTCGCCCCCAAGGAGGGCCTGGCGCTGCTCAACGGCACGCAGGTCTCGACCGCGCTCGCGCTCTCCGGGCTCTTCGCGGCCGAGGACGCCTTCGCCGCCGCGATCGTCGCTGGCATGCTGACGCTCGACGCGTGCAAGGGCGTGTCCACGCCATTCGACGCGCGCATCCACGCCGCGCGCGGCCATCGCGGCCAGTCGGACGTGGCCGCGGCGTGCCGCCGGCTCATGGCGGGCAGCCCGATCCGGGCGGCGCATCGCGACCAGCACCGGGTGCAGGATCCGTATTCGCTGCGCTGCATGCCCCAGGTCATGGGCGCTTGCCTCGACCTGATGCGCACCGCGGCGGCGACGCTCGAGATCGAGGCGAACGCCGTGTCGGACAACCCGATCGTCTTCGCCGAGACCGGCGAGATCCTGTCGGGGGGCAACTTCCACGCCGAGCCGGTCGGCTTCGCCGCCGACATGCTCGCGCTCGCGATCGCGGAGATAGGCGGCATGTCGGAGCGGCGGATCGCCCTGCTCATGGACTCGAACCTGAGCGGCCTGCCGGCGTTCCTGACCGAGAAGCCGGGCCTCAACTCCGGCTTCATGGTCGCGCAGATCTCCGCGGCGGCCCTGGCCTCGGAGAACAAGTGCCTCGCGCATCCGGGGACGGTCGACAGCATCCCGACCGCCGCGGGCCAGGAGGACCACGTGTCGATGGCGACCTACGCCGCCCGGCGGCTCGGCGAGATGGCCGCCAATTCCGCCGACATCGTGGCGATCGAGCTCCTCGCGGCCGCGCAGGGCATCGACTTCCTCGCCCCGCTCACGACCTCGCCGGCGCTGCTGCCCGCGCATCGCGGGATCCGGGCGCGCGTCGCGCACCTGGACGACGACCGCGAATTCGCCCCCGACATCGCCGCGGCCGCCGCGCTGGTGCGCGACGGCCATTTCCGCGGCCTCGTTCCCGAGCTGGCGCTCGGCGCGCCGTGAGCGAGGCGAGTCCCGCGGCGGAGGCCCGCGCCCTCGCGCGCGAGGGCCGCATCGCGGAGGCCGAGCAGGCGATCGCGCGCATGGTCGCCGCGAATTTCGGCCTCGCCGTCTCGGGCGCGCGCCTCGGCTACGACTGGACGAGCCTCAACTCGCTCAATGGTCGCGTCGACACGTCGGACGGCGAGTTCTTCTTCAAGCTCCACCAGGAGGAGGGCGAGGAGGCGACCGTCGGCGAGTACTACCGGGGCGAGCTCCTCAAGAGCCATGGCTACGCGGTCGACGTGCCGGCACGGGTCTGCCGCGTCCCCGGGCGCCAGATCCTCCTCTACCCCGTCAGGCGCGAGAAGACGCTGGCCGCATCGCTCCTGTCGATCGAACGCGGCGAGGTCGACGCCCCGGCCGGCGACCCGCTCGCCCTGGCGCAGCGGGCATTCGATTCCGACGTTGCGACCATCTACCTGCGCACGCTGCACGCGGCCGAGCCGGGGGCAGTCGCCGCGGAGCCGATCCATCGGCTCTTCCACGCCCGGCTCAGCGAACCCGGCGCGCCCGGCGTCCTCGGCGGCCGCGCGACGCGCTTCTACGCGGGACGCGGCGTCGCGCTCGGCGCCGAGGCGATCGGCTGGGACGAGTTCCGCGCCCTGCGCTGGGTCGTCAACGGCGTGGAGTACCGCGACACGCTGGCCCGGCTCTTCGGCGCGGCCCTGGAGCGGCTCGAGCCGCGCCGCCTCGCTTGCTTCGGCGCCGTCGTGGCGCATGGGGACGCGCATAACGCGAATGTCTGGGTCGAGGAGGGCGCCGCCGGCCCGCGCCTCGTGATGTTCGATCCCGCCTTCGCGGGGACGGAGGTCCCTGCGCTGCTGGCGGAGGTGAAGGCGACGATGCACAACATCTTCGCGCACCCGTTCTGGCTCTACCATCCCGACGAGGCGGCCGGACGCTTCGCCGTGCGCGCGCGGAGGTCGGGCGATCGCATCGAGGTCAGCCACGACTGGCGGCCCGGCGCGCTGCGCGAAGCCTTCCTCGCGTCGAAGCGCGACGTGCTGTGGCGCCCGCTGCTCGCGGCGATGAAGGCGCGCGGGCTGCTGCCCGACGACTGGCGGGACACCCTGCGTTCCGCGCTCTTCGCCTGCCCGACGCTGGTTCTCAATCTCCTCGGCGACGTGCAGCGCCCGCGCGCGCCGGACGTGGCGCTGCTGGGCTTCGCCCTCGCCGTCGGCATGGGCAGCCCGCCCGAGCGCGGGCAAGACCTCTTCTCGGACTTCCTCGACGGGATCGCGCCATGACCGCAAGCTGGGACCTCCTCTACACCGGATGCACCGCCGCGACGATGGCGGGCGCCGATGCCTACGGGCTGGTCGAGGATGCGGCGATCGCGGTGGTTGGCGGGCGCATCGCCTATGCCGGCCCGCGGGCCGGGCTGCCCGCGGGCCGCGCGACGGTCTCGCGCGACCTAGGTGGCCGCTGCGTCACGCCAGGCCTGGTCGATTGCCACACGCACCTCGTGTTTGGCGGCGACCGCGCCGACGAGTTCGAGCTGCGCCTCAACGGGACCACCTACCAGGAGATCCAGCGCAGCGGCGGCGGCATCCGTTCGACGGTGCGCAGGACGCGCGCGGCCGACGAGGAGACCCTCCATGCCGATGCGGTGGCGCGCGCGCGACGGCTGATGGCGGAAGGCGTGACCACGATCGAGGTCAAGTCCGGCTACGGCCTGGACCTCGAGACCGAGGCGCGCATGCTGCGCGTCGCCAGGCGCATCGGGCGCGAACTGCCGGTCACGATCAGGACGACGGCCCTCTGCGCCCATGCGGTGCCGCCCGAGTTCGCGGGCCAGCCGGACCTCTACGTCGCGGAGATCGCGGATCGGATCCTGCCCGCGCTCGCGGCCGAGGGGCTCGTCGACGCCGTCGACGGATTCTGCGACAGCATCGGCTTCACCCACGCCCAGACGGAGCGCGTCTTCTCCGCGGCCCGCGCGCTCGGCTTGCCGGTCAAGCTGCATGCGGACCAGGTCTCCGCGTTCGGGGGCGCGGAGGTCGCCGCGCGCAACGGCGCCCTCTCCGCCGACCACCTCGAATACGCGTCGGAGGCCGGGATCGCCGCAATGGCCGCGAGCGGCACGGTCGCCGTGATCCTGCCGGGCGCCTTCTATTTCCTGCGCGAGGCGACGAAGCCGCCGATCGACCGCTTCCGCGCGCATGGCGTGCGCATGGCGGTGTCGAGCGACTGCAACCCGGGCTCGAGCCCGCTGACCTCCCTGCTGACGGCCATGAACATGGCATGCACGTTCTTCATGATGACGCCCGCGGAGACGCTCGCCGGGGTCACGCGCAACGCGGCCGCGGCGCTCGGCATGGGCGACACGCATGGCACCCTCGAGGCGGGCAAGGCGGCGGACCTCGTGGTCTGGCCGACGAGGCGCCCCGGGGACCTCTCCTACTGGATCGCCGGCATGGCCCCGGAGCGGATCGTGCAGGCCGGCAGGGAAAGGCACCCGGCATAGGCCGGCCGCGGATCGCGCGGTTGTACGCTTATGTCCAAACTGGTATATACGCGTATAGATGTCTGGGGTCGTGCGGCGGGACTGGTCGGCGATATCGCCGTTTCGCCATCCGGCGAAGGAGCAGGCCGGCGCACGAGGCGTCCCCGGCATCGCATTCCACACAGGGGAGGTTAGCGATGAAGGAGTTCCGTAGCCTGGTTGTCTCCGCCGTCCTCGCGGGGGCCGCCACACTCGCCTTTCAGGCGCCGGAGGCCGCCGCGCAGGAACGCGCGCGCAGCATCCGCGTCCAGATGCAGTCGGCCTATCCGTCCACGCTCAAGGTCATCGGCGACAACGCCGTGTACACGGCGCAGACGATCACCAGGATCTCCGGCGGCAGCGTGGACGTGCGCTTCTTCGAGCCCGGCGCGCTCGTGCCGGGTGGCCAGATATTCGATGCCGTGTCGTCCGGCGCCCTCGACTCCGCCTGGGCGAGCCCGGCCTTCTGGACCGGCAAGGACATCGCCTTCTCGGTCTTCTCGTCGGTGCCGTTCGGCCCCGACGCCGGCGAATACCTCGCCTGGATGAAGCACGGCGGCGGCGAGAAGATGATGCAGGAGCTCTACGCCCGGCACAACATCCACTCGATGCTCTGCAACTTCACGTCCCCCGAGGCGGGCGGCTGGTTCCGCGAGGAGATCAACACCGTCGAGGACCTGAAGGGCATCAAGATGCGGTTCCTCGGCCTTGGCTCGAACGTGATGCAGAAGCTGGGCGTCGCGACGCAGCTGCTGCAGGCGGGCGAGATCTTCCAGGCGCTGCAGCTCGGCACCATCGACGCCACCGAGTTCTCCACGCCCGCGATGGATCTCAGCCTCGGCTTCCACCAGGTCGCGAAGTTCTACTACTTCCCCGGCTGGCACCAGCAGGCCAGCTTCGGCGACATGATCTGGAACAAGGCGAAGTGGGACACCCTGTCCGACGTGCAGAAGCTGCAGGTGACGACGGTCTGCGATACCGCGATCCTCAACGGCCTCGCCTCGTCCGAGGCGTCGCAGGTCGCGGCGCTCAGAGCCGATCCGGAAAGAGTTTGAG
>Ga0194119_10013194_pt1 | contig 10332 bp, 8 predicted proteins | sample TA2MahC100mmetaG_FD_148620 | JGI IMG/M metagenome (GOLD analysis project Ga0194119, IMG submission 148620) | Freshwater microbial communities from Lake Tanganyika, Tanzania - TA2015018 Mahale Deep Cast 100m | ecosystem: Environmental > Aquatic > Freshwater > Lake | place: Tanzania: Lake... | reverse complement strand
CGTGTTCTCCGAGCTCGACCCGACGCGGGCCGACGCCCTCGCGGCGGCACTCCCGTCCGGCCAGACCCTGATCACGACGGCGACGACCATCCCGACCGCGGTCCGCCCGGAGCGCCACCTCCGGGTTGAGGCCGGCCGGGTGCTCGGGGGTGCGGCGTGAGCCGACCCGACCGTGATCCCCGGCGGCGGCTGTCGCGTCCGCGCCTCCCGGGCGACCTCGGCGATGCCGTCTCGGTGGGTGATGCCGCGGCGATGATCGGAGCCGAGCTGGGCCTGGCCGATCCGCAGGTGTTCGGCCGGGTCGTGGCCGCGTGGCCCGAGCTCGTCGGCGAGGCCGTCGCCGCGCACAGCGAGATCCGCTCCGTCCGCGACGGCGTCGTCGAGGTGGTGGTCGACTCGCCGGCCTGGGCCACGGAGTTCCGGTACCTCGAAGCCGACCTCGTGGCCCGGGTGTCGCGCCTGGTCGGCGACGGTGTCGTGCGCTCGGTCCGGGCGACCGTCCGGACGCCGGGCGGGGCCGGACCCGAGGGTCGACCCCCGCCGCGACGACGCCCGGGGCGGCCCGGATAGCCCCGGATCGGGATGCGTCGCCTGGTACCATCGGGTGTCGGGCAAACGCCCTCTGACCTGCGGTTTCGCTCGGATTCGCGGCTCGCCCGGGACCGTTCGACCACCGCGACACCCCAACCGACCCACCAGTCCGCGGGGCCGCTCCCGCACCCCGGCGATCCGGATGACGGAGCCGGCCCACGACGTCCGAGAGGTGACCCCGCGTGGAGTACAGCGCCAAGGACATCACGGTCCTCAAGGGCCTCGAGCCCGTCCGCGAACGCCCCGGGATGTACATCGGAAGCACCGGCCTGTCGGGCCTGCACCACCTCGTCTACGAGGTCGTCGACAACGCGGTCGACGAAGCCATGGCCGGGTACGCCACCCGCATCGACGTCACCCTCTTGCCCGACGGCGCCTGCCGGGTCACCGACAACGGCCGGGGCATCCCGGTCGACAACCATCCCGACTACAAGGGCAAGTCGGCCGCCGAGGTCGTGATGACCGTGCTCCACGCCGGCGGGAAGTTCGGCGGTGAGGGCTACAAGATCTCCGGGGGTCTCCACGGCGTCGGCGTGTCGGTGGTCAACGCGCTGTCGACCCGCCTCGAGCTCGAGATCCACCGCGACGGCGGGAAGTGGACGCAGACCTATGCGAAGGGTGGCGTGCCCCAGGGCAAGATCCAGAAGACCGGCGCCTCGAAGAAGACCGGGACCACCGTCACCTTCTGGCCCGACCCCTCGATCTTCGAGGAGGTCGACTTCCGGGCCCAGACCCTGATCGAGCGCCTCCGCGAGATGGCGTTCCTGAACCAGGGCCTCGAGATCCGCTTCCGCGACGAGCGCAGCGACCCGCCCGCGACCCAGGACTTCCGCTTCACCGGCGGCATCACCGACTTCGTGAAGCACCTCAACGCGACCAAGGAGCCGCTGTTCAAGCGGGTCGCAGCGTTCCGGGACACCGGCGAGGACTACGACATCGATATCGCCATGCAGTGGAACACCGGCTACTACGAGGGTATCCACTCGTTCGCGAACAACATCGCCACCACCGAGGGCGGCATGCACGAGGAGGGCTTCCGCAAGGCCCTCACCAACGTGGTCAACAGGTACGCGCGGGGCAAGGGCCTCCTCAAGGAGAAGGACGACAACCTCCAGGGCGAGGACATCCGTGAAGGACTGACCGCCATCATCTCCGTCAAGCTGCGCAACCCACAGTTCGAGGGGCAGACCAAGGCGAAGCTCGGGAACACCGAGATGCGGTCGCTGGTCGAGAAGGCCACCAACGAGAAGCTCGCGGAGTGGCTCGAGGAGCATCCCACCGAGGGACGCGCCGCAGTGGCGAAGGCGACCCAGGCGGCCCGGGCCCGGGTCGCCGCCCGCCAGGCCCGCGACCTCACCCGGCGCAAGTCGCTGCTCGAGTCGTCGGCGATGCCGGGGAAGCTGGCCGACTGCTCGTCGCGCCAGCCCGAGGAGTGCGAGATCTTCATCGTGGAGGGCGACTCCGCGGGGGGGAGCGCCAAGCAGGCGCGCGACCCGCGCACCCAGGCGATCCTCCCCATCCGCGGGAAGATCCTCAACGTCGAGCGAGCCCGCCTCGACAAGATGCTCAAGAACGAGGAGGTCCAGGCTCTCGTGCAGGCGGTCGGCGCCGGCCTCGGCGACGAGTTCGACGCCACCAAGATCCGCTACCACAAGGTCATCCTCATGACCGACGCCGACGTCGACGGCTCGCACATCCGCACGCTGCTGATGACGTTCTTCTACCGCCAGCTGCCCGAGCTGGTGCGTCGGGGGCACGTGTACATCGCCCAGCCCCCGTTGTTCCGCGCCGACCTCGGCAAGGAGCGCCACTACCTGAAGGACGACGCCGCGCTCCGGACGTTCGAGGCGGGCCACGAAGGACGCAAGATCGAGGTGAACCGGTTCAAGGGCCTCGGCGAGATGGACTGGCAGGAGCTGCGCGAAACCACGATGAACCCCGAGACCCGCACCCTCCTGCGGGTGTCGGTCGAGGACGCCGCCATCGCCGACGACATCTTCTCGCGACTCATGGGGGACGACGTCGAGTCGCGCAAGATATTCATCCAGGAGAACGCGAAGGACGTGCGCTTCATCGATGCGTAGCGCACCGCCGCGCCCCCGCTGCGGGGGCCCCGAGCCGAGAGAACGGATCTGACCCATGCCCGACGACGGCGTGCAGGAGACGCTCGAGAACGCCAACATCGAGCACATCGGGATCCAGGAGGAGATGGAGCGCTCCTTCCTCGACTACGCGATGTCGGTCATCACCGCCCGCGCCCTTCCTGACGCCCGGGACGGCCTGAAGCCAGTGCACCGGCGGATCCTCTACGCCATGTACGAGGCCGGGACCCGCCCCGACCGCAAGCACCGTAAGTCGGCCCAGACCGTCGGCGACGTCATGGGCAAGTACCACCCGCACGGCGACTCTGCGATCTACGACGCCCTGGCCCGCATGGCCCAGGACTTCTCGCTGCGCTATCCGCTCATCGACGGCCACGGGAACTTCGGATCGCCCGACCCCAACGACCGCCCGGCGGCCGCCCGGTACACCGAGGCCAAGCTGGCGCCCCTGGCGATGGAGCTGCTCGGTGACATCGACGAGGACACCATCGACCTCCTCGCCACCTACGACGGCGAGAACGAGGAGCCGACCGTCCTGCCGGCCCGGTTCCCCAACCTCCTGGTGAACGGCGGGGGTGGGATCGCCGTCGGGATGGCCACCAACATCCCGCCCCACAACCTCGGCGAGGTGATCGACGCCACAGTCCACCTGATCGACAACCCCGACGCCACGGTCGAGGACCTCATGCAGTTCGTCGCGGGTCCCGACTTCCCGAGCGGCGCGCTCATCCTCGGGCGCGAGGGCATCCGTGACGCCTACCGGACGGGACGCGGCTCGATCAAGATGCGGGCGATCGCCGAGATCGAGGAGGTCAAGACGGGCCAGCGGATCGTGATCACGGCCGTGCCGTATCAGACCTCGGTCGAGGTCATCGGGCAGAAGATCGCTGAGCTGGTCAACGACCGCAAGATCGAGGGCGTCCGCGACGTCCGCAACGAATCGGCCGGCAACCAGCCCCGGCTGGTGGTGGAGCTTAAGCGCGACGCCAACGCCAACGTCGTCCTCAACCAGCTTTACAAGCACACGCTGATGCAGACGTCGTTCGCGGCCAACATGCTGGCGTTGGTCGGCGGCGTCCCCCGCCTGCTGTCGCTCGACCGGGCGCTGCTCGTCTACGTCAACCACCAGGTCGAGGTCGTCCGGCGCCGGACCGAGTTCCGGTTGCGCAAGGCCAAGGACCGCGAGCACATCGTCGAGGGCCTGGTCAAGGCGCTCGACGTCATCGACGCCATCATCGCGCTCATCCGCGGCGCCGCCGACGTCGAGACCGCCCGCACCGGGCTCATGGCGAAGCCGTTCGAGTTCACCGAGATCCAGGCCAACTACATCCTCGACATGCAGCTGCGCCGCCTGACCCAGCTCGAGGGCCAGAAGCTCCGCGACGAGCTGGGCGAGCTGCGGGCGACCATCAAGGAGCTCGAGTCGATCCTGAAGAGCAAGGCAAAGCTCCTCGGTGTCATCAAGACGGAGCTGGGTGAGCTGCGGAGCAAGTACGCCGACGAGCGTCGCACCCAGATCACCAACGACACCGGCGACATCGAGGACCTCGACCTCATCGACGACGAGGAGATCGTCGTCGTCTGCACCCACAAGGGCTACGTCAAGACCGTGGCTTCCGACGCGTTCCGGCGTCAGGGTCGGGGGGGTCGGGGCGTGCGGGGAAGTCGCAGCAAGGACGACGACCACGTCGAGCACCTGCTGATGACGACTGCGCACTCCTACCTGCTCATGTTCTCGAACCGGGGCAAGGTCTACCGGGTCCGGGCCCACGAGATCCCGATGAAGGACCGCACCGCACGGGGGATGGCGTTGGTGAATCTCATCCCGCTCGCCCAGGACGAGCGGATCCAGGCGATCATCGACACCCGCACCTACGAGGACGGACGGTTCCTCCTGTTCGCCACCCGCAACGGGACGGTGAAGAAGACCCGGCTGACCGAGTACGACTCGGCGTTGCGCAACGGACTGATCGCGATCAATCTCACCAAGGGCGACGAGCTGGTGCGGGTCGTCCAGACGACCGGCGACGACGAGATCGTGATGGTCTCCGAGCAGGGCCAGACGATCCGTTTCACCGAGGCCGGTGTGCGGGCGATGGGTCGGGCCACCGCAGGGGTTCGGGGCATGCGCCTGCGGCCGGGTGACCGGGTCGTGAGCTGCACCGTCGCCACCCCGGGGGCAGTGATGTTGTTCGTCAGCAGCAGCGGGCACGGCAAGCGGACCCGCTTCGACCACTTCAAGGCCCAGAACCGGGGTGGTCAGGGCGTCCGGGGCATGAAGGTGACCGAGGCGCGGGGTCGGGTCGTAGCGGCGTTCACCGTTGCGGCCGACGACGAGATCTTGGTCTTCTCCTCGGGCGGCAATATCATTCGGATCTTCGCCAAGGAGATCTCGGCCCAGGGACGCGACGCCACCGGCGTCCGCGTCGCCCGGGTGGCCACGGGCGAGACCGTGGTGGCGGTCGCCCCCGTGCTCGAGGGTGACTCCGGAGAGGAAGCCGACCAAGCATGACGGGTCCGGACGACACCAGCGACTTCTGGCGCACGTCGCCCGAGCCGGCCCGGACCCCGCCGCCTCGGGTCCGGCGGGGGGCGCCGACCCCGGAGGGTGATCCCGGGCGCGCGCCGGCGCCCGAGCTCACCCGGATGGTCGAGCCCGGGCGCACCCGGCCACCCGGAGCGCTCACCGAGCCGACCCCGGCGCCCCGTCCGGTCGAGGCGCAGGCCCCCCGGGGGCCCCGCCCCGCACAGGCCCCGGCGGCTCGTCCGGGCAAGCCTCCGGTGCGGCCCGAGCGGCGCTTCCGCCAGACGATCCAGAAGGTGGACCTCTGGTCGGTCACCAAGATGGCGCTCTGCTTCTACGCGAGCGCCATGGGCGTGATCGTGGTGTCGGGGATGGCCCTGTGGGTGGTGGCCGACTCGGCCGGCATCATCGACAGCGTCGAGAACTTCATCGGCGACCTGCTCTCGGCCGACAACTTCCAGTTCGTCTCCGGTCAGGCGCTGCGGGGCGCCGCCCTCATCGGGGTCGTGTTCGTCGCCATCAGTGTCGCCCTCTCGATCATCGGGGCGTCGCTCTACAACATCTTCGCCGAGCTCTTCGGGGGGATCGAGATGGTCATCCGGGAAGAGGAGGAGGCCCCGCCCAAGCGGTAGGGTCTGGTGCCTTCGGGCCCCGGGGCTATAGCTCAGTCGGTTAGAGCGCATCCCTGATAAGGATGAGGTCGCTGGTTCGATTCCAGCTAGCCCCACTCCGCCCGCCCGGTGCGGCGTGCGTAACCTGGGCGGCGTGAAGAACCTTCGCCGCGGCTTGCTCGTCGCCGGGATGGCCCTCCTCGCCGGGGTGGTGGTCCGGGCCAAGGGTCGTCCGGCCGCGGTCCCCGCCTCCGGTGGTTGGCGTCCGCTCGAGGGGCCGGACCTGCGGTGAGCGCCGTGCTCCTCGTGGGCACGGGGCAGGTGGGGGTGCGGGCCGCTCGGCAGCTCGTCGACACACCCGGCCTCGAGCGGCTCTGGGTGGCGGCGCGCTCGGAGGACCGCGCCTCGGCGATGGTCGGCGCGCTGGGCGACCGAGCCTCGGTGCTGTCGGGGGCCCGCGTGGGGGTGCCCGCGCTCCCCGAGGGAACCACGGCCGTCGCGGTCGCCGTCCCAGATCCCGAGGCCCACCGCTGGGTGCGCGCAGCGCTCGAGGCCGCAGTGCCCGTGGCCACCGTGGTCGACTGCGGGTTCGGGCCCCTCGGCGACGAGGCCCGCAGCCGGCGCATCCCGCTTGTCACCGGCTGTGGCCTGGGTCCCGGTCTCACCGACGTGCTCGCCCGTCACGCTGCGGCCGACCTCGACGAGGTGGACGCAGTGCACGTCGCCCGGGTCGGGGCCGCCGGTCCCGCCTGCGTCGAGGCGACCCGCGACGCGCGCAAGGAGCCGACCGGCGAGTGGCGTGACGGGGGGTGGTGCCCGGTACCGTCCGGGGGCCCGGAGCTGTTGTGGTTCCCGGAGCCGATCGAGGCCCGGGAGTGCCGGCTGGTGCACGACGGGGTCGAGGCCGGCGCCGCCGCCGTCCCGGCCGCCCGCCTCGTGACCTCCCGTCTGGGGGTGCCGCCCACGACCGGGCGGCTCCGGCGGGGGTTCGGCCGTGACCCGAAGGACTGCGGGTGGGGGGCCGCCCGGGTCGAGGTGACGGGTCGTCGGGCCGGGGCGACCCGGTCCGTGGTGTACGGCGTGGTCGACCGCACCGCGGTGGTGAGCGGGGCGGTGCTGGCCGTTGCGGCCCTCGGCCTCGCCGGCGACGCGACCGTGGGTCTGGCGGCGCCGACCGGCCGCCACCGGCTCGGGGCCGTGACGGATCCCGTGCCGTTCCTCGCCGAGCTCGCGCGGCGGGGGATCACTGCAGCCGCGTTCGAGGGTGTCGCGCCCCGATGAGCGGCAGGCCTGCGTCGGCGGGCCGACGTCACTGCGTCGCTCGGCGCTCCTCGATCGCCATGGCCGAGCGCAGCAGCCCCCAGATCCCGAGGCTGACGAGCAGCCCGGCGACGGCGACGAACTGCAGGCGGTCGAAGCGGAAGACCTGGATGACCAGGATCCACACGAGCACGGCCCGGTTGAACCACCGGAACGCCATCGCCCGGTCCCGGGGCAGGCGGACCACGCCGATCACGAGGAGCACCGTGTACACCGCGGCGGCACCCGCACCGACCCACGTGGAGTACGTGGTGCCGCGCGCAGTGAACGCGTCGGCGAGCACACTCGCGACGACGGCCACGGCGAGCACCCCGAAGAGTGCCGCCACCAGGGGCACGAACGACGGCCGTTCGGTCCACGCCCCGTACCGCAGCCGCAGGTCGTTGCCCCACCGCTGGATGCGGGAGGACGAAAGCGGGGGTGAGGGGACCGTGGTCGTGAGCAGGGCCCGGACCTCCCGCATCAGCGGCGTGCCGTCCGCCAGTTCGTCGAGGCGGTGCAGCGTCAGATCGCGATCGGCCTCGGTCAGCACCCCGAGCCGGGCCGACTGGAGCGCGGCCAGGGCGTTGAGGACGGCGTCGTCGGCGTCGGGCGGTCGGGAGGCCAGATACCGGAACCAGAAGAACAGCCCGATGAACACGCAGTAGATGACCGAGAGCGCGGGCTGGAACAGGTAGTCGACGTCACGGCTGATGAACTTGCCCAACTCGTCGACGAACCATCCGAAGCCCAGGCCCCCCAACACGGAGATGAAGCCCCGCAGGCTCGGGGACAGGAAGGCCAGGTAGAGGGCGAGCGCAGCCATCATCGCCAGCGCCCCCCAGATCGCGTGGCTGATGTGCAGGGTGGCGTTGCCGATCTGGGGGTATCCGGTGAGGATGAGGAAGACCCGGTTGAAGATCACGCCGAGCGCAGCGCTGACGAAGAACGCCTCCAGGTGCACGCCGGCGGCGTACGAACGGCCCCGGAACCAGGTCCGGGAGCGGCGCCGCCCGATGGCGTCCGGCGGCACGTCCGGCGCGGTGGGCACCGGATCACCCGGCGGCATCGCAAGGTCGGTCACCGCTGCATTCTGAGCGTCGTGGGGACCGGGTCCGGGGATCCGGACCCGGGGATCTCGACCAGTCCCTGCACGATCCGCTCGATCGCCGGCCGGAGGTCGACCGAGCGCCCGATGTCGAGCATGCCCCGCTGGGTCGGCTCCCACACGGTCGGGCCCTGGTGGAACGCGCCCGTTGCGAGCACGGTGAGCCGTGGATCGGCCAACCCACCGCAAGGCTTCCCCGTGGGGACCTTCGGGTACCGGGCGAGCAGCGGCGGCGCCCGGGACTCGAGGTGGACCAGCGTCGCCGCGGACCGGGTCCCCGAGGCGGTCCCGCGTTTGCGGCAAGGGTCATCAGTGCGATGCGACGCACATCCCGTGACGGCCGCATCCGGCGGGCGTCGGAGGCCCGGCCGGGACGGTCACCGGTACGCTGATCGGGCCGGGGACGTAGCTCAGTTGGCGAGAGCACCTGCTTTGCAAGCAGGGGGTCGTGGGTTCGAGTCCCATCGTCTCCACCGGGTGTCCGGCGACGCGTTCGGCCACATGTCCGGCCACGCGCGTGACGAGGTGCCCGGCGATCAGCGACCGCACCCGCAGCACCGGGCTCAGCGGCGGAACTGGCGCTGGAGGTCTTCGCGTCCGGGCTCGGTCACGACCCAGGATCGCTGGCCCTTCTCGAGGATGAACGTGTCGATCGCGACGAGGGGGACGGTTCCGCTGCTGTAGTTCACCATGGCCGGTCCGCTGGGCATGAAGTAGCAGTTGCCGGCCGGGACGGTCCGGGCGCGCGGCACGCCCTCGATCCGCAACGTGTTCTCACCCCCGATCACGCACGACGAGCCCCCGAACGGATGCGTGTGGATCGGGGCGCGGGTGCCGACCGGTCGCTCGGTGCGGTACTGGTAGAGCACCCGACCTCCACCCAGGCGTTGCTGCAGCAGCAGGGTGACGTCGGCGATCGTCACCACCCCGGGCGGAACCTCACCGTTGACCGTCGTGGCGCTGTGCGTGCCGTGCCGGGGATCCCGCCCCGCCACCGCGACGCCCACCCCGGGACCCCAGCCGAGCGTGAGCCCGGTCGTGAGGACCGCGGCCGTCGTGACCGTGGTCCACCGCCTTCCCGTTGCCCGGTACCTCGTCCCGCCCTGTCGCGTCGGGCGGATCCTACGGCGAGCCCGGCGCGTGGGTCAGGTGACGTCAACGAGCTCCAGCATCGACTCCTCGAAGAAGTCGACGATGCCCTCGGGCAGGAGCAGCACCCGGTCGGGGTCGAGGGCCTGGACGAACTCGGTGTCGTGGCTGACCACGAGCATGGTGCCGGGCCACGAGGCCAGTGATCGGCCGATCGCGGTCCGCGACGCCGGATCGAGGTTGTTGGTCGGCTCGTCGAGCAGGAGCAGGTTGTGCCGTCCGGCGACGAGCTGGGCGAGGGCCAGCTTGGTCTTCTCGCCCCCCGAGAGCGTGGCGGCGTCCTGGTCGGCCTTGTCGCCGGCGAGGGCGAACATGCCGAGGAGGCCGCGTAGCTCCGAGTCGGGGGAGCCGGCGTCGACGGCGTCGCGCATGTGCTCGAGCAGCGACCGGCCCGCCACGATCCCCTCGTGCTCCTGGGCGAAGTAGCCGGCCGACACCCCGTTTCCGTACTCGACCGTCCCGATGTCGGGGTCGAGCCGGTCGGCGAGCACCTTCAGCAGGGTCGTCTTCCCGGCACCGTTGCGGCCCATCACGAGCAGCCGCTCGCCCCGCCCGATGTCGAACGTGAGGTCGGTGAGCACGTCGACCGATCCGAACGCCTTCCAGATCTCGGTGGCGGTCAGCACCGTCCGCCCGCTGTGCGGCGGGGTCGGGAGCTTCACCGCGAGCTTCCGGCGCTTCACCGGCGCGTCGGTGCGCTGCGCCTCGATCCGGGCGACCCGGGCGTCGAGGTTGCGGGCGACGCGGGCCCGTTTGGCGGTCTGGCCCCGCATCTGGTTGGCGAGGGTGGAGAGCCGGGCGATCTCGGCCTTCTGGCGCTTGGCCTGGTTGCGGGCCCGCTCCTCGTCGCGGTCGCGGGCGGTCAGGTACTGCGAGTAGGTCCCCTTGTACTCGACCAGCACACCCGTGGCGGCCTCGAACTCGCGGTCGACGTGCACCACCCGGGTG
>Ga0194119_10013187_pt1 | contig 10336 bp, 12 predicted proteins | sample TA2MahC100mmetaG_FD_148620 | JGI IMG/M metagenome (GOLD analysis project Ga0194119, IMG submission 148620) | Freshwater microbial communities from Lake Tanganyika, Tanzania - TA2015018 Mahale Deep Cast 100m | ecosystem: Environmental > Aquatic > Freshwater > Lake | place: Tanzania: Lake... | reverse complement strand
AAAACCGGGCCTTCGGCGATGACATTGAGCTCGTCGTCGGTGATCAGTGTCGCCACCTCGAGAATGCTGTCACGGTCGGGATCAAGCCCGGTCATTTCCATGTCCATCCAGACGAGTGTCGCTGGCATTCGATTGCTCCTTGAAAATCGGATTCGTCCATTTCATCGTGAACCGCCCGGTGTTGCCACTCGCACCGGACTTCAGAATCCAGGAGAGCCATGATCGCCGTTCCCGTCCTGCATGACCCGGAATCCTTTCGCACAGTTGATAGAACCGGGGATCGAAGCCGCTGGCTTATCGTCCACGTCGCCGATCCGGCTGCTTTTGCGCAGGCGCACCTGCCTGATGCACAACTCGTAGCACCCCGTGAGCTGGTCCTGGGCACACCACCGGCACCGGGTCGACTGCCGCCACAGGCGCAGATTGAAAGTGTGCTCGGGCGTATCGGCTATAGACCGGATCAGCACATCGTCTTGTACGACGATGAAGGCGGTGGTTGGGCTGGCCGCTTCGGTTGGATACTCGACGTGATCGGCCATCATGACTGGGGCTACGTCGATGGCGGAATTCACGCGCTGCATCAGGCGGGGGTAGCACTCGTCGATGGGGCGCCTGCCCCGGTGACGCCGACAGCGGTTCGTGTCTCGATCGATCAGGGTCCCATTGCCGAGATCCCTGACATCCTGAAGCTGCTCGGCACACCTGGCCACGTGATCCTGGATGCACGCTCTCATGAAGAATATGTCGGCACGCGGATCGCAGCAGCTCGGGCCGGGCACATCCCCGGCGCGGTCAATATCGACTGGTTGCGATTCCAGGACCGCAACAGGCAGACGCGGCTGGTCGAAGATCTTGAGACCCTGTTGTCGTCGAATGGCGTGACCCGGGACAAACGTGTGATCACCCACTGTCAGACCCATCACCGCTCCGGCCTGAGCTACATGGCGCTGCGGTTGCTCGGGTTTACCGACGTTAAGGCATATCACGGCTCATGGTCTGAGTGGGGCAATCGCGATGACACGCCGATCGAAAGCTATAAAGAAACAAACTGATCAACAACAGAAAAACGACGGCAGAAAAGTGAAGACATTCTCGTGAGCATCTTTGTCACGCTGCAGAAACTTTTGCCGCAGCACCTCATCTCGCGCATCACCGGATTCTTCGGCGCATCGGAACTGCCGTTCATCCGCTCCCCTTTCATTCGCCTGTTCGCACGCGCCTATGGTGTCAACATGCTGGAAGCGGAAAGGCCCGATCTTGGCGACTACGTTTCCTTCAACGATTTTTTTACACGGACTCTCAAACCGGGTGCACGACCCTATCCTGACGATGCGGATCTGCTGCTCTGTCCCGCTGATGGCGCCGTAAGCCAACGCGGTTTCATCGAAGACGGCACCCTTCTGCAGGCCAAAGGCAAGCGGTACTCCTTCGCCGATCTTGCCGACGTGCTGGCCACGCCCGGATTCGACGGTGGCCAGTTCCTGACCATCTATCTCGCTCCGAAAGACTATCACCGCATTCACCTACCCACCGCTGGTGAGCTCACACGCAGCGTCGTGATTCCCGGTGCGCTCTATTCCGTCAATGCAACCACGGAAGCGGAAGTCGACAGCCTCTTCAGCCGCAACGAACGGCTGGTGATGGCGTTCGATACCGCTGTCGGCCAGATGCTCGTAATCATGGTTGGCGCCATGATCGTCGCGAGTATCGAAACGGCGTTTCCCGGCCCGCGCTCACCTTACCGTCGCAAACAAGTGGGTTCACACGCATCAGGATTTGCACGTGGGGATGAAATCGGCCGATTTCTCCTCGGCTCGACAGTGATTCTCTGCTTCGAAAAGGACGCGATCGAACTTGATCCGCGCCTGCAGGCGGGTTGCCCGGTGCACATGGGTGAAGCGATTGCGCGGCCGAAGATTTACCGGCTGAAGCGGTAATCGCGAGACGCAGGAGCCCCGGATAAGGCAGCAGAGAAAAATAGTTAGATGCGGAAAGTCAGTGCCGCATCCATGTGCGCGAGCCGCTGTTGCAGCATGAAAAGGCGATCCACTCCCACGGCAACCCCGGAGACTTTGGGTATCCCTGCAGCCATGGCTGACAGGAATTCCTGATCGATCACCAGCTCTCGCTTGCCGAGTGTTCTACGTCGCCGATTATCGGCCTCAAAGCGTGCAAGGAGCTCATCCGGATTGCCGGTTTCGAAGTAGCCATTGGCGATCTCGACACCATCGACAATGAGTTCAAACCGCGCCGCGGTTTCACCATCGGCATGCAGCTGCGCAAGTGACGCCTGGGATTTGGGAAAGTGGGTCACAAAAACCCGGCCTGACAAGCGCGAACACGCATCGGCATAGGCGAGATCGGCAGCATCTCCCTCCAGAGTGGCGGGTACCAGAGCGCCATAGGCCTGGTCGTGATAGTCCACTGTTCCAAGCAGTTCATTGACGAGGTCAGCGAGCTCTGCCATCAGAGCACGGTCATCGAAACCCGGTCGATACCACTCGAGCAATGTGAATTCAGGGTTGTGCCAGCGTCCCCGCTCGCCATCACGAAACACCGGACCAAGCTGATAGATGGCGCCGCTGCCAGCGGCAAGCAGGCGCTTCATTGGATATTCCGGCGACACCTGCAGCCACCCGTAACCGGGCACTTCGATCGAATCAATCATCGGCTCGGTTACGGTACACGGCATCAGCAGCGGGGTTTGTACTTCGATGACCCCGCGGCACTCAAAAAACCGGCGGATCGCCGTCAGCATTCGTGCGCGTGCAACCAGCGCGCCGGCTTCGATGCCGGGACGCCAGTTCCGAGTCGTCACAGGATCACTTCACGCGGCTCATGTACTCGCGGGTACGGGTGTCGATACGCAGCACATCACCTTCGTTGACGAACAGCGGCACGCGCACCGTCGCGCCCGTGGTCAGCGTTGCCGGCTTGGTGGCGCCGGTTGCGGTATCACCCTTGATGCCGGGTTCGCAGACGGTGACCTGCAGTTCAACAAAGTTCGGCGCGGTGACCGAAATCGGCTGGTCGTTCCAGAGTGTGACCTGGAACTTGTCCTGCTCCTTGAGCCAGTCCTTTGCATCACTCACCAGATCTTCCGAAGCCGCAACCTGCTCGAAGCTACCGTCGGTTTTCATGAAGTGGTAGAACTCGCCGTCGCAGTACAGGTATTCCATTTCCGCTTCGAGTACATCAGCGCCCGGCAACTGATCTCCGGACTTAAAGGTCCGCTCCCAGACCCGACCGGTCTTGAGGTTGCGAAACTTCACACGGTTGAAGGCCTGGCCCTTGCCGGGTTTGACGTATTCGTTTTCGAGAATTGAGCAGGGATCGCCCTCGAGCATCACCTTGAGGCCGTTCTTGAATTCGTTGGTAGAGTAGACTGCCATCAGCCATTACCGCCGCTTGCGAAAAAGGCGCGCATGATACCCACGAATCCAGACGCTGGGGAGCCCGGCCCCTGGGCGCCCGGGATCTGGCGACACCAGCTCAAGACTGCGATCCGCGACAGCGTAACCCTGTGCGAAAAACTGGGACTGCCAACCGGCGGGCTCGACGACGCGCCCGTGTTTCCGGTTCGTGTGCCCGAAGCGTGGCTGCGCCGGATTCGTCACGGAAACCCAGATGACCCGTTGCTGCGCCAGGTACTCGCGACGGCGCTCGAACGTCTCGCGATAGACGGCTTTGTTGCGGACGCCGTGGCTGAAACCAGCCGCTTCGTCGCGCCGGCGTTAATCCAGAAGTACGACCACCGGGCCCTGCTCATCGCGAGCACCGCATGCCCGGTTCACTGTCGCTATTGTTTCCGGCGCGAGTTTCCGTACACCGACCATGGTCCCGCACAGCTCGATCATGCGATTGCCCGTGTAGTTGAAGACACCACTCTCTCGGAAATCATCCTTTCGGGCGGCGATCCGCTGACACTGACGGATACTGCACTGGCTAAATTGCTGCGCCGTATCAACGCGATTCCGCACCTGCGGCGGATCCGCATTCACAGCCGTTGGCCGGTTGCGATCCCGGAACGCATAACTGCTGAATTGCTGCAATCGTTTGCCCGGAGTTCGAAACCCGTCGTGCTGGTCGTGCATTGCAATCATCCGGCGGAGCTTGATACCCATACCGCACGGGCGTTCGCTCTGCTGCGAAAAACGGGGCTCACGCTCCTGAACCAGACAGTTCTTCTCCGTGGCATTAACGATGCCGTTACCACGCTCGCGCATCTGTCCGAGGCTCTTTTCGAGCAAGGCGTTCTTCCCTATTACCTCCACCTGCTCGATCGCGTGCGTGGCACTGGGCACTTTGAGGTCGAAGAAGATCGCGGCCGCGCGCTCATCAGCGGATTGCGCAACCAGTTACCGGGCTATCTCGTTCCGCGTCTGATGCGGGAGATTCCGGGAGAACCCGCGAAGACACTGATCGGTTAATCACGCGCAAAAGATTGCCGATCCGAGGCCATTTCGCTAACGCCTTTTGGCCAAGGGAGTGACTGCAATTGAAAAATCGGCGGTGTCCAATCAAATGACCGGGCGCCCGCGCCTTCCCATTCTCTGTACTTCCGCCCGCAATGAATGAACCTAAGCTCCCACAGCATCGACTCATTCCGGATCAGACGGATCTGAATGAACTGTCCGCCTGTCTGGCTGACGCGGATTCACTCAATGCGTGGGTGAGCAGTTTGCCGATGGTAAATCTCGCCGCTGCCACCGCTCACCTCTCAGCTCTGGTTGCCGAAATCCCCCCGTCTGCGCACGGACTACCTGACACGACTCGGCTTGCTGGAAACGATCCGTCCAACCGTTTACTACATGTGCGCCCGCATCGACCGGCAGAGCGCCGCTACCGGGGTTCGCTGGAACGAGTCTCTGGAAGACGCGCAGAACCTGCAGCAAAGCCTGGCAAACGGATTCACGTCGGTGGTGTTGGCTGCATTGAAAGTGATTCGTGACGAACGTACTGCGAAGGACGCATTCCTGCAGGCACTGCACCGCGCGTTCAGCTCCGCTGTGCCCGACACTACTTATTGCCTGCGACCGGGCATTGACTGCAGGTGCACCAGCTGTACTACCTCGCTCGCGGACTCGATTTAGGCGAGCAGAAGATTCGCGACCCGGAGCACCACAACCCGGCAGCGACCACAATCGCCGAGGCTTGGCTTCGGCCGGTGTTATTAGCACTGGCACAGTCGAACCAGCTACGGTCCAACGAACTCAGCCAGCTATTCTCTGCGCTCGAACAGTGGCGCAGCCAGGCTTCCATCATCCAGGTTGCCGGCGACGGCTCTATTCAGGTAGATCTGTTCGCTGACCATCCACTTCGCAAGACGGACCAAGAACCGTCTGGTGAGCATGTGCTCACTATCAGTACAGACTCTCTAGCGTAGGAACTCGAAGCATTTCTGCAGGAGATCCCGAGTACTATACCGGTGCCGGAGTACGTGAGCGAAAAGTTGCTTCGACACCTGATCTCCTTATGGAGCCGGCCACGCGTGCGGGAACACCGCCGATTCGGTATTGAGGATCAGGTCGAGGTCGAGGTCGGGATCGGTCTTCGTATCGCGAGCTGCTGCTTCGCGCAGGAGATCAGCGAGCAGCGTGCTGCTGAGCTCGGACCGGAAAACGACGAAGCGTCGCGAATCCAGTTGCCCGCGCCAGCCACTCACCGGACGCACGCTACGGATACCAGCCCACTCGGGTTACGGCTGTTGTGGCCAGACGGTCTGCCGCCTTCCGCCCAGATCGGCGAAATCATCGCGCTGCGCGAGCAATCCAGTGAAAAATGGCGGTGTATCCCTACACATACACGGGCTCTGCCCGTGATTGCGCGTGCGAAGCCCGCGCTATGCGAAGGAAGGCCCGATTATTCGGCCTTCCTTAGTGAATCAGCCTGCCCCACGCCTTTCCTGCGGTCCGGATTCTGCGTCCTGCACCCCGGTCGCCCGGACCTGAGTGACCACAGCAGCGACATGCCTAATGTAATTCGGGCGGAGTATCAGCTACTGACTCTCGTTGAAGAATTTTCGGCGACCGGGATCGGTCATGGTTGAACGCAGATCCGCACCAGAGCCAGCCTGGTGAACTTCCACCATTCATCCGCCAACACTGTATCCGGCGCATCTGCCATAGGTGTCGCGGCAGACGAATCACGGGATGATCGCGGGGAATACCGCCCGGGCAAGAGTACTGGCCGACCTGCGCAAAGGCGGTCGAAGCATGCCGTGCAAGGACAGTCTCGTGGCTGCGACTGCACTCGCGAACAACCTGACCATCGTCACTCGCAAACGACGCGCTTTCGAAAACGCCGGGGTCAAGCTCATTGACCCATTTGATTGATACTACGACCTGATCGTAAACCGCCGTCATGACCGTTGATGACCGCAGTGACAATTCTCAGGAAACTCCAGTCCAGAACATCTGTCGAGGCCACTCGGACCAATTCGCGCACGCGCATCGATCAGACCTCCCTGAACGGGGTTCGCGTGCAGAGCAAGGAGGCCATCGCCGAGGATGAGGCAGGAAGGACGACCTGAGTATTCAGGTCTGAGGGTATCGCCTGGCGTGATGGTTTGTGGGTGTAGGGAGTGGGTGTCGAATCGCATCGGGTGAGGCCCGGGTTCTTGGGGATAGGGGTTCTGACGCCAGCACCCTGACTGATGGCGATGCGCGCGTCGCGAGGAGAGTCGATTGCACAAATCCGTACGGAAGTCGTCGCCGCTGTTCGGCAAAAACAGAGAAAGCAAAAAAGCGCATCGATGCTGATTTGCAGCAAGCGCGATTGAAGGGCATCGTAGCGGCAGTTCCTTCAATGTGAGGACCTATGCCGGTTCAGGTCATGGGCATGATCGGGGTTTCACCCGAGGGTGGCAGCGCCAGGGTTCACGTGATTGGTGGAGGTATCGATCCCGCCTTTGTGTTGTCGTTTACCAGGGCGCACGAGCAGGCTGGATTCGATCGTGTCCTGGTGGGCTATAGCTCAAGCTCTGCTGATGGCATTCAGATCGCCAGTTATGCCGCTGCACACACGGACCGGATCAATTTCCTGATCGCTCACCGTCCAGGCTTCGTTGCACCCACCTTGGCCGCACGCAAGTTCGCGACGTTCGATTGTTTCTATCCTGGTCGCGCCGCGGTGCACATCATTACCGGCGTGTCGGACGGCGAGCAACGCTCCGACGGTGATGATATGGCCAAGGCGGATCGTTATCGACGGTCCGATGAATATCTGGAAATCATGCGTCGTACCTGGACGGAACAGGAGCCATTCGACTTCGCGGGTCAGTTCTATCGCCTGCACAAGGCAAAGTCTGATGTGTTTCCCGTCACCAAGCCCCATCTGCCGATCTATTTCGGCGGCTCCTCGCCGGAGGCGCTGGTCGCTGGCGCCAGGCATTGCGATCTATATACGCTGTTCGGCGAGCCTCTGGCGGCGATCAACGAACGAATGAAGGAGATTCTTCAGCTCGCGGCGGAGCATGGTCGTCAACCGCAATTCAGCTGTTCTTTCCGCCCCATCATTGCCGATCAGGAAGGCAAGGCTTGGGACAAGGCGCACGACCTGCGCGAGCGCATCAGCCAGGGCATGGGTGGTCTGCGAGGCCGGCCGGCGATCGATCAGAGCGGCCAGCGCATGCTTGCCCACGCGCAGGAAGCCGAAGTACACGACGAGCGGTTGTGGATGGGAATCGCTGAACAAACGGGGGCGGTCGGCAACTCCAGTTGCCTTGTTGGCACCCCGGAGCAGGTCGCGGACTCGTTGCTTCGCTACTACGACCTGGGTGTGACCAGCTTTTTGATACGCGGTTTTGATCCGGAGCATGATGTCGTTGAATACGGCCGGGAGCTGATTCCGCGGTTGCGGCTCGGTGTGATCGCGCGTGATCGAATCGGTGCAACAGAGTCTCACCCCACTTAGCACGCGACGCAGCTCCGCTGCTTCTTCCTAGCGCAACGCTGCGACCACCTCGCTCTCGAAGCGCTGCAACACGGCAACGTCACCCGACGGAATACCACCAAACATGATCTCGACGACGCCGGCTTCCATCGCCAGCACACTGCCGCGAATAGAGTCCCAACTCGTGCGGTAAACGTTGACCTGCACACCGAATAGCATGGTTCGACTCCTCAAGCGTGATGATTGGATTCCAGCCGTTGGTTCAGCGTGTCTGACTGCGTCGAGCGAATATCTTCGACTAGCATTGGCATCAGGGGTGCTCACGCCGAGGAAGTTCCCATGGGGGTCCTTGATGTAACCCAACCAGCCAACACCTGGAATCGCCATCTTGGGTAAAGCGACCTCGCTACCCAGCGACACCGCGTGCGCCAGTACGTCATCGACTGAAGCGACCTGGACCGTGCAAACAAAGGCAGAAGGGTGCATTGGCTGCCGGCGCCGCGTCCATTCTGCGAATCATTCCGCCGTTGATATCGGGATTTCGCTCTGCATTGAGCTCGATCATCCAATAGTCCACGCCCGACCATCGGGTGAATCGCCAGCCGAACAGCTGCTCATAAAAGGGAATGAGCTTCTCTGGATCGCTCCCTTGAATCTCGAACTGAATGATGCTGTGACTCATGTTGTGATTTCTCTGTTGGGTCCGAGAGTCGCCTGTTTGTCCGATCGAGCGCAAGCAGAACAGGAAGGACAAGCGGTGTTTCTGTTGGAGTGAAGGTAACAGCGTTCGCCCAAGAGTCAGGAATGTGTGGGATGCGTGTCTGCGCGAGGGCAGTACCATGAGCGGCTCGTCAGGAGTTGACGGCGCCGGTATGTAGATCCACGAAGCGGCGATAGGCGCCGTTGGGATTGGCCATCAGTTCGTTATGGCTGCCGGTCTCGACGATCCGGCCACGGTCGATGAAGACGATGCGGTCCGCCGTCCGGATCGTGCTCAGGCGGTGTGCGATGATCACCAGCAGACGTTTCTGACGCTCCGCCTGCAACGCCTCCATCAGCGCGTTTTCGGTCTCCGGGTCGAGTGCTGCCGTGGGTTCGTCAAGCACCAGGATGGGTGCGGGGGAGACGAGCCCGCGGGCGATTGCCAGTCGCTGTTTCTGGCCGCCTGACAGGGTTGCGGCGGCGCGCCCGAGGCGGGTGGCGAACCCGTCGGGCAGGGCGCTGATGAAGTCGAACGCGCGCGCGGTGCGGGCGGCGCGTTCGACGTCTTGTTCGCTGGCGGCGCTGTGCCCCATACGGATGTTGTTAGCCACCGTGTCGTCGAAGGCAAACGCCTCCTGGAAGACGAACGACACGTTCGCGCGCAGCGCGTCGACCTGCAGTTCACGTGCATCGATGTCATCGATGAGGACACGGCCGGAGGTAGGGCTGATGAATCCGGGCAACATGTACGCAAGTGTCGTCTTGCCGGCGCCGGTGGCGCCGACGAGCGCGATCATCTCGCCGACGCGGCCGTCGAGGCTGACGTTATCGACTGCGATGGTACCGTCCGGGTAGGTGTATGAGACGCCGTCCAGACGCACGTGGCTGGCAGGCGCAGGCAGCGTACGCGCGTCATGCTGTTCAGCGTCGATGCTCAGATCAACGATGTCCCACACGCGCTTCATGCCGGCGATGTTGTTCTGCAGCAGGAACCAGAGGGCGCCGAGTCCGGCGGTAATGGCAGCAATCTGCAGGAAGAAGGCGTAGAGCACGGCGTAGTCGCCGGCCGACATGCGTTTGTCGATGATGACGTTGGCGACGTCGTAGAAGACGACGAAGGCGAGGCCGGCCACCACGACGCCCTGGAAGCCGACGACGATGGCATTCAGCACCTCGAAGCGGCGGAAGCCGCGAAACGACTCCGCGCTGGCGTTGGCGAACGCCGCACGCTGGCTGGCGCTGGCACCGAGGCTCTGCACGGCTGCGATGTTGCTCATCCCTTCTTCGACGTTGGCCGTCGTCGTGGCGCCAGCCTGGCGGCTCACCAGCGAGCGCCGGCGGGCGAGGTGCGTGCCGAGAATCGTAGACAGCAGCACGATGGGCGCCGCCAGCCACGCAGTGGCGATCAGCGACGGCACCGCTGAATAGCTGTAGTGCGTAGTCCAGATGATCACGCCGACGCTGTAGATGGCCACCACCGGCGTCACCAGCAGGTCGTAACACAGCCGCGAGATCGATGGCGTGTCATACATCACCCGGTAGATGGCGTCGCCGATGCTTAAGTCCGAGAAGCGCGTGATCGGCAAACACAACAGATGCTGGTAGAGCAGAGCCCGTAGCTGGTGGTTGATGCGATGCGTGATGCGCAACTGATAGTGGTACTCGAACAGCCCCAGCAGACCGCCGACGCGGCTGTTGGAGACGTTGGCCTGGTTCTCGCTGCGAGTCGCCGTGTCGAATC
>Ga0194119_10013184_pt1 | contig 10337 bp, 3 predicted proteins | sample TA2MahC100mmetaG_FD_148620 | JGI IMG/M metagenome (GOLD analysis project Ga0194119, IMG submission 148620) | Freshwater microbial communities from Lake Tanganyika, Tanzania - TA2015018 Mahale Deep Cast 100m | ecosystem: Environmental > Aquatic > Freshwater > Lake | place: Tanzania: Lake... | reverse complement strand
ATATAAAGCTTTATGTTGACTCATTTGGCACTCTGAAAACCGTAGATTACGATCTTATTGATACAGTACCAGATAATTTTCTCAATGATATAATCAAAAATTACGGATTTTATCTCCCGGGTTTTTTCAATAATTCTTCATTTGACAAATATACAGAAGACGACAATACGGAAAATACATACGGCCATGGTCTAGCTTTTAAGACTGTCAGCGCAAGAATCTTAAGAAGAATAATTTTAAATGTCAATGATTTTATTAGGTCTAAGGGTACTCTTCACAGCATAAAATCCTTCTTGCGATCTGTGGGAATAGATCCCGACAACAGCATAAGAATTAGAGAGTATGGTGGTCAATCAACTAAGATGCTTGGCGTTGCTCGATCTAAAAAGATTGAGCCCATAGCAATTGTAGATTTTGTTAGCGGATCTTCTATTGCTATATCTTCTCCCTTGTCAGGTTCTCGAGTAGAACCAGGCTATCCGACGCCACAGGGGCAATTCATTAAATCAAATGGAAAGACAGTTGGAACATCTAATCCCTCAGACGGTCTATTTACGTCAGGATCTTGGACAGCAGAGTGTCTCTACAAATTCCCACCTTATAAGTCAGATCTGATAGGGTCAGCACCACAATCTTTACTGCGTCTATTTGTGACAGGAAGTGAGACAGCAGCAAACCCAGGATTGGTTGCAAATGTTGTAGCTACTAAAAAGACAATATCAACACCAGCAAAATTAAAGGCGTACATAAGACCGGGAACAAGCGCTTCTTCTCCTACACTTTCTTTAACTCTAGATCTATCTGGGTCTGGTATTTTTGATGGTGAGCGATGGAACGTCTCACTTTCAAGAAAGCGATCTGATAATTTTGGTTCAGACTATCTTTCATCAAGCTATTACCTAAGAGCTGGAAAATCCAATTACGGAGATGTAGATGAATCATACACGACTTCAGAATTTTTCTATGAAAAATATTCTACAGAAGACAATGTTTTTGAAGTCGTAACAGGATCTTACAATGCATCCGGCTCGTATATCGCAATCGGTGAAGGTCAAACTTTTAATACTTCGATACTTTACCCATTTCTAAACAATACATCAGAAGTTGACAATGAAGCGAGGACAACAGCTTTCAATGGCTGGGCATCAAGTCTTAGATTCTGGTCAAAGTTCATTAATGACAAAGAATGGAAAGAGCACGTTAGAAACTTTAAATCAGTCGGTGTTGCTGATCCTCGAATTAACTGGAACTTTACGCAAAACGTTACTGGATCTTTTGAGAAGCTAAGGATGGACACATTTTCAAAACAGCTAGAGAGAAATGCTGATTTAAATGGAAATATCGTATTCGTAGATCATAGCTACAATAACAACGTTATGTCTGGATCGCTATTTGGATCCGGATCATCAGCTGTTGTATCTGGTGATGTCATAGGTTACAGCTTCTTGACCCCCAAGATTGACGAAGCTTCAACTTCAGAAAAAGTTAGAATCAGAGGCGTCACAGAGATAGAAAATTTAACTGAAAATTCTTGGGCTATCTTAGGGCCAGCGTATTCATCCAATGAGGGCTTCACACGAGAAGAACCAGAAGATGATCTTAGGCTGTCTATAGAATTTTCTTTGTCCGATGCGCTAGATAGAGACATGGTCAACATGTTTTCAGACTTTGACATTCTTAGCGACGTGCTAGGCAAACCTGAAAATATGTTCGCACCAGATTATTCTGGTCTTGAGGTCATGAGAGATGTCTACTTTAACAGACTAGATGACAACATTAATTTTAGAAAATTTTTGGAATTTTATAGATGGTTTGATAGCTCAGTGTCTACCTTTATAGATCAGTTAGTCCCAGGAAAGTCTAGATTTAAAGGTACAAATTTCGTCATAGAATCTCATATGCTTGAAAGACACAAGAGAGAATTTTGGCACAGTGAAAATTATTTGGGAGATAAGCAAAAAATTAAAGCTGATAAATTATTATTGCAACAAATAGTTGGCGAATTAAAGAAATACTAGGAGCATCACCTTGCCACCAAAACAACCAGTTCAACCAAATAATCTTAATAATGGCCAGTGGATAGACCACGTCGCATTTGAAAGTAAAACGTCTAATGATGTTACGTACATTGTTATTGATTCAGATCAAGATTACTTTGTAAGCTCAAAACAGATTGAACTGTCTCTCGATAGAAGATTTATTGATCGTTCTGAGCCAAGAGCTTTATCAGGTTCAAACTTGATAAGCAATTTTTTCAATAGAATATCAAGAAAAACAAGAGCTTCAAAATCAGGTTATTTGACTAGCGCAAGTCTAGATAAGTTCAGGCAAGGAACGGAGATAAAAAATCTAAATCAATGGAGCGCAGGTTTCTATAAGATTTTGGCGGGTACTCCTGGGCATATTATCAAGTCTGTCTGCTTTGGGACTAATGAAGACAATAACAATACAGACAATCAATTTTTTCAAGAATTAAATCTATTTAATCCCATTGAATTTATAAACGTTCAAGGCTCTGACAAACTTATTGAAAATGTAATAACTTTTCCCATAGTAACATCAGACGCTAATCAAAGAGAAAATTACATTCTAAATGGAATCATAGAGCCCTTTCCTATTAGACCTATCATTTCTCATTTTAGCATATTTTTTCCTACTGAACCACAAGGTATCAAGGCAAATTTTTCTAACAGCGACCCCTTGCAAAAAAAGCAAAGTGATTTAGTAAGTAATGTCCACGAATTTTTACCAAATCATCAGAATAGTGAGCCATTTCTCGATGCAGGAGAAGCATTAACTATGTCTAATGATACGGGAGATTCTACGGTAGAAGTTGGTCCATCTCTACCTTACTTCATGATTGATGCGAATTATTTAGAACCCTTTGCTGACAAAGTATATGCTCGAGGAGACATATTTGAATCAACTCGAGCCTACGACAGCGACCTTCTAGCTGCAATTCAAAATCTACCAAAACTTGGTGCTTCATATCTAAGGCAAAATGAATTTTCAAGTGGAACAGGTTTTACGTATAATAATAGTGTCCAGGGCATAGATTCTATTGCCTATGGGGGAATAGCTCGATAATGCCTTCACCAAAAATAAAACGTCAGCCTCCTGCAAGGGATTTTGACAAGTACGTCGCTACTTTTCAGTCAGACCCACTTAAAAAATCTGTTGGCCTTAAGCCCGTCAACGACTTGGTTTGGCAGCAATTTGGCCCTATACTCTCTAGCAGCTATGGCTACGTAGAACACATACAGGAGCCTTATACGGGTTATGTGCCTGGCGGAAATACTTCCATCAGAAAAATTGGTTTTGACTTCACATTTGACGGCGTAACGTATAGGGACTTCATCGCAGGACCACACGGCTGGTTGGCGCTACTTGATCCCACAAACGTCCCAACAGAGAACACAGGGACGATCTACAATAATAGATTTTTCGTCAGCGGAAGTAGCTCTTTTGATAACTCTGCTATAAAGCAAGCATTTACAAGCGACGATCTTCTTTTAGCACCGTGGTTCGATCGTTTAATGATGACCCATAGAGACCTTGACTCATTCGTGAGTTTCTTCTCAGGATCCAATGCAGAAATCGCAGGCCAAAAAGAAAATTTTTTGTTCGGCAAAGTGAGCTCAAAAAGTCAACCTTACAATGAGCGTAGTTACGGCATGAAGTATGCTGTCGTAGACGATTCTGTCGATGGCAAAGCTCTCGTAGTCCGTTGGTGCTCGATGGGTTATGAGTATAGAGGTATAAAGCTAACATTCGAAGCCGCACTCTACCAGAATGGCAAGATTGAATTTGGTTACGCGCCTCTCGACTCATATTCTACTCAGTATACACTACTAAAACTTTCTTCAGATCCGGTCAACGTGTGGAAACTAGATGAGAGCACTGGTGACACTGTTACTGACGCCCAATCGAATCAAAATCTCACGTATAAGATGCCCAATCAGATGAGGCCTACGCCCGGTCTTATCGTTAGCTCATCTTTCTTTTCAGGTTCGAGCGGATACCAAAACTCAAATACATTGATCTTCGCTGACGATGGATCTTTTGCAAACTATGGTGTAACTGACTCTTTCTCTTTCAGCGCCTGGTTCAAGAGCGCCGCGGGAAATTCTAGCACCAAGACTATTTTGTCTAGAATGAACTACTCAGACCCCTTCAAGGGTTATTCGATACAGCTGGCAGGAGGTTATCTACAGCTAAACCTAATCCAGTCATATAATACAAATCGTCTTAGCGTTCAGTCTTCTGACAACATCTACAACGACGGCGAATGGCACCACGTTGTCTGCACGTACAATGGCACTGCAGATTCATCAGGTGTGAAGATCTATGTCGACGGCCAGACAATCTCGACAACAGTCCCTCATTCTTCGTTAACTGTGGGAAGCGACATCAAAGAATTAGCCTCGAGCGCTGATTTTATGATTGGTGGCGTAGGAAAAAAAGATTTAGGCATCAATGTATATCACTTTACTGGCTCTATTGACGACGTCGCTCGATGGAATTCTGTTCTTAATTCAGGTGACGTACAATTGCTCTACGAAAAAGGCTTAGAAGCAATTTCAGCAGCAGATATTGAACCTGTGGGAGACAGCACGACGTCTTTCGCTACGTGCGGCATATTCGCATCTGGTTCTTCGACATGGAATTATAGAGACTTTTCTCCACTGCTTGGATCAAGTATTCTATCTAGATCAATAAGTGAATTTGGTGGCGCAGTCTATACTGGGTCGTTCGCATGTGTCGATAGCGAAACGTCAACATCTGCACCTTATGAGACAAATTTAGGTGTAATTAATTGGCCAAAACATGGTGGTAAAATAATATTCACGCCGCCACAGCTAAGAAGAAGATTGATTAGGTCTGATGCGCATGAAGCAGAAAGAAGAAATTATTTTAATTCACGTCCCTTTGATGATAGAAAAACAATTTCTTATGTAGTCCAAGACAACGTAGACGCATCGACTATATTGCCACATAGCGTGCTTATTGAACCAAGCTATCCAGGTATACATTTAAAACAAAATCTTATGTACGATGGAGGAATCAAGGTTCCTTTTAGAGAAGTTTTATCTGCAGGTAATTCTGTCTTCTTAGAAGATGAATTAGAAAATAGAGAGGTCATTCAACCTTTCAGCGAAACATTTCTTCCTGAGCAGGGAAATAATGAAAATAGCTTTTATAACGTGGGAACCACATCACCAATTTTTGGTGAAAGTTCGAAATCTTTTAGCGCAAAATTATCTAGTAAAAAGTCAATTACTTTGAATTTTACTATTGACAAAAAGACAAAAATGCTCTCAAGTGCAAGCAGCATTTACTACTTAAATCTTGGAGCAAATCAGTGGAATATCCCAACAAGCTCGTTAATTGATCACTCCACCAGTTCATTTAGCAAACTTTCTATCCAAACAGTAAATTACGGAATAGGGGGCACGTGTTCTGGTTCTTTCTTCGCCGAAGACAAAATAGGTTTTGATTCTTACGGTAATTCAGTTGTTTCGGGCTCATTAAATATTTTTAGAACTTCTAGCAATAGTAGAAATCAAACAATTCAAGAGTTAGGAATTGAATTTAATCAGTCGGAGCATATAAATCTACTCTCAAGCGTCTATGAAAAAAGCATACAAAGAAATTCAAGCTATGATGCTAGAGATCAAGAGTTATTTGAACTGCCCATAGATGATCCATTTCTCATGGAGAAAGCCATAATTGAGATACCATTTTGTCTTGGAGCAGGCTGGTTCAACGATAAAACTACATTCTTGGTTGCATCAGCGAGCAATTATGCTCATACAGCTTCAGGTGGATCATCTACGCCGTTATCCCATTTGACATTTTTTGACGAAGGTGGTCCTTCAATAACTGTGTCATTATTTTGTCAGAAGCTGGTCAAAGGTGTAAAGGTTAGAGATTTAGTATTTAAATCAACATTTAGTCATCAAGACGACATTAATTCTACTGTAGAGTTTATTTCAACTAAAAGCGGTTCACTAGGTCAGTCATGGAATGCTATAGTAGTAGGTAATAAAAATAACCATAACATATTAGATGAGACTCAAGCTGTTAATTACACAAGTATTGCTGGATCGAAAACGTTTACAGGAAGTATTAAAATTGCTGCGATACCTTCAATTACAAATTGTGCACAAATAGCAGCATTTAAAACTTTCACAGTCTCAGAATTTGCAAATACAGGTAGCTTATTAACAAGCTTTAATGAATTCATGGGACAAGATTACATGACAATTAAAGATTCTGTCTCATCATCTGTGCTGGTGGGATTAGACCCATTCGGTAGATCTATGGGTGGTTTTAGTGCAGGAGAAGAATACAGTACAACGCAGAGTGTTTTGTTCGGAGACTTAATTGCCAATCCTTTCTACATATCTGGTTCGTCTAATAGACAATTAATTACAGGCACACTAGAAAGTAAATTTGCACTAGAATCTACCGGAAGTTATCTTTACTGCATTAGTAAATTACCGATTGGAAAACCCAAGGTGTCACCATACCTAGTAAGACCTGGCGATAAGTTAATTTTAGCAGTTTCAAAATCAAGACCTGTATATAAGAGCGCTGACATTAGAATTAATGATTCAAGTTTGTCTACAGGCAAGATACAAAACATCGTTTCTTCTTCATATTATAATAATCTAGCAAATAATGAGGGTCATGATGTCTATCTTAATACAGGATCTATTAATATCAAATTCTATGGTTCGAACATAAAGCTTAGGCAGGAGAATAGGCCCCGATGAAATTTTACTATTCTGACGTTGTACACGACGTAATTGGAAATCATCCTGTTCTTGATCAATTTGATTTAGAAAAAACTTCTGAGTATTACGGATCTTCACAAGATGACTTTGTGACAGGTTCTTTGCTCGCTCTCGACGTCGAAGCGTCAAGAAGGTCCGGAAAAATTACCTATATTGAGTCTAACAGAGGAAAGTTATTTAGCAAGTTAGATGCCAATATCCAACCAGCACTTGATTCAACTTATAATTCAGCTGAAGTTTCAAAAAATTCATCTTATGCAGCAAGACTTATTCCTTGGACAGAAAAAGTTTCTAATAGCTACAAGATAACACAGTGCATAGATGAAAAAGAAAGATTTTATGACTCTTGTTTGCCTGATATCAGCTCTTGTTTTGCAGCTAACGACTCATTTCCCTGGACGACATCAGATGATCCAAAATATTGGCTGAGCCCACAAGGCAATATAAAGACGTCAAATAACGGTTTTTTGCTTTTCAATGCTGCGCCAATAGTTGTAGACAAAAAATTATCTGACAATCTATGGACCTGGTCATTTCCATATGAGTCTAGATATAAAAATATAAAAAGATTAATGGACTCTAAAGAAATCTTAAAAAAGATTACTACATCTCTATCAACAAATTGGTATCCCAAATCTTTTATAGAAACAAAGACAAAACAGTCAACAATTAATTCTTTTTATCCATTACTCCCAGGAAAAAAGAATATAAGCACATCCGACACATCATTTAGATCCGATCCCTTTTTACCAGATGATTCAATTGGTAGTTATAGAATCTTAATCCCGTCAGACATTGATTTGAGTCAAAAAAATTCAGTCAATAATGAATTATTAACAGGAACGCTTGTCAATGACGACATGATCAAATTTCTGTTTGGATTTGGCGACCTTAATAACATCACTTACACATCTTATACATTAAACGAGGACGAAGAAGATAGAAATGAAATAATTTCTTCTTCATACTTCACGGGTTTTGAGCTTCAAAATTGGTCTATTCCTAGTGCATTTGCTGTACTCACCATTCCTTCTTCATCTTTTAATGGAAGTCCAATTTTACAAAGTGGTTCGGCACCTACATATTTTAATGCACAGTTTGATCAGCCTACAGGAGATGTGATTGTCAAATGGGTAGCACCCAGCGCTAGTTTTGGATTAAGTGATGGTTATAATGCTCAAATTTCTTATTATTTTACAACAACAGCTGGAGCAACTACTACAACTACTCTGTTAGGAGTTACCGAAGCTCAAATGGGCTTTGCTGGTTCAACAGGCTGGAAAGAATATCCTTGGGTACTGGTCGCAAGAGAAGGGGCTCTTACTTCGTCAATAGGTGAATTTGGTGAGTCACAAATTTATAACTACGTTTCACAGTCAAGCTATTATTCATACCCATCTGGAAATACATCATCTGCAAGAGGAAGAATTTTAACAGGTTCGTCAGCGGTTTATTGGCTTTCAAGTTCAAGTCCTTCAAGACACTGGGTACTCGGCTCATTTTTAAGCACATCAATAGGGCCAACAATTAATGACTATCCAGAAGCAGGAAACACATCATATGTTACTTTTGTCTATAAAACACCTGATCCAAAATTTGAAGGAGAAAAAATTATTTCGTCTCAAAAAATGGATCTCACGTCATCTTACCCGTGGAAATTATCTTATCAGCGTGCAGTCTCTGCTCATGTATCTGACTATTTTAGGTCAAGTTTTTCTGGCATGCCCGGTTTTCCTTCAAGCTTAGGAAATGTTGATATTGAAATTGAGCGCCTTAACGGTACAGACGTGCCGTTTGAGGGAACAGGCAATATTGAAACTACCCCTCAGGTCTTAACTGACTTTACTTCATCTCTGTATCCACCCGGTGAATATCAAGTTAAATTTAGCTATGTAAAGACAGGTATAACTGGAAGCACAAATGGAGTAGACAGAGCTTTTATAGACAATGTTAATATTTTGACATTTGACCAAAATCAATTAACAGCAACATACGATCCCAATAGTAGACTAGGTTACTCTCACTATCCTGAATTTAGACAATACATTAGAGATACTAGGACTAGTCCTTATTTCCCCGGCACAGGATTCAGAACAAATGATAAACTTTACAGGAGACAAAGAACCAATCCTCGAATTGTATCAGACACATCTGACTTCATAAAATCAAATGAATATGGAAATTATGAATTCGGTATTTCACCAGTCATAAGAGGTTGGAAGTATGGCATATCCAATGGGCTACCTGAACATTCTAAAGCTGTTTATAGAAGTAATAGATACGGTCAGTTCAGAGACATGCTAGAACAAAGACCTTTCACAAAATATATCAATGTTGAGAAGTCAATTCTAAGCGATCCTTCAGGTAATGCAAGCTTAACATCGATGTCTAGAAGCACAACGACGGGTATTCAAACCGGTCCTGTAACAGTTAGATTCGTTAAACAGACAGCTAAAGTTGATGTAAACAATTTAGGAAAAATTGTATTAGAAAATGTTGATCCATCGACAACAGACTCGCAAAATTTAAGTTCTGAATCTACTTCTGAAATTCCATACTTTGATGGTGAAACAAGAAATAGACAGAACGACTATAATCCCGATGGAACATTAAAATCAAGAGATAACCTTGTAGTTGTTACAGCTCAAACTCCTGAATTTACAATTAATTCTGCGGCAAAAATTTTACCTTCAATAAGTAATTTGGTCATATCTTCTCAAAAATTAACATGACTATTCCAGCTCTGAAAAATTCTAATGATTCATTTGCATACTTGATCAACAACAGTGGGTCAGAAGCAAAGCTTATAAGAGTTGCCTCACTTGCAGATTTTCAAGTAGGAACAGTAGATAATCCTGCAGAATTACAAGTAACTGGTAGATTCACGCAGAGCATTTATTCTCTAAGATCTAGTGCAGGACAAACCGTTAATTTTCCTGACAATACAACAATTTTGTGTCTCTACTGCGACTCAGAAAGTGGAACTTTAACAGTAAAGCTGCCAACGAATCCAAGAGAAGGTCAGCTGTGCTATGTAAAAGATGCATCAGGAACAGCAGCGCGTTGTAATATAAAAATTCATTCAAATAACACTGAGAGAATTATTGACAAAAATAGCGGTTGTATTGGTTTTCTTTGGCTAGGAGAGACCTGGTCGACTCTATCAGATAATCTACTAGCTGAGACATCTATCACTGAGATAGTTGATGGAATTATTAGCAAGTCAGGTTTTGCTAATTCAAATGCTAGCTATATTGTCTTATCTCAAAATAGCAGTTTAGTCAATGAAAGAATTCTTGCAGCGGGAACAAACATAACAATACAAGATAACGGCCCAGGCAGCTCTTTAGTAATTTCCTCTACCGCAGGAGGTGGCGGTGGAGCTGGAGCTGATGCTTACACAGTAGAGATCAGCCCGCCGGCGGTAACCTTGCAGGCGGACTCAGACGGAACAGTGTCTAGTTATGACAATTCTGAAACTACGATAAAAGTCTTTAAAGGAACAACAGAGTTAAATTGTCTAACAAGCGGAGTTCC
>Ga0194119_10013181_pt1 | contig 10339 bp, 8 predicted proteins | sample TA2MahC100mmetaG_FD_148620 | JGI IMG/M metagenome (GOLD analysis project Ga0194119, IMG submission 148620) | Freshwater microbial communities from Lake Tanganyika, Tanzania - TA2015018 Mahale Deep Cast 100m | ecosystem: Environmental > Aquatic > Freshwater > Lake | place: Tanzania: Lake... | reverse complement strand
ATGAAGTAGACCTGATCGCCGGTGCCCGAATGCTGGGTGAAACCGTGCGTCGTGATCACGCGGAAGAAGACGCCCTGGAAGCGCTGCAGGAAACCGTTGATCATCTTGCGGTCGACCTTGAGCGGATGCGCCGCGTCGTAGGTGCGCTCGGCTTCGACGATCACCTGCTCGTGGTCGTAGTAGCGGTCGTGGAACAGCACGAGGCCGCCGGGCCTCGTCATGTCCCAGATCTTCCGGAAGATCACCGGCACGTTGTAGCAGTGCTCGATGACGTTGAGCATGACAACGAGGTCGTAGCTCTCCTTCGGCTGGAACTGCTCGATCGGCAGCGCGATCAGCTCGGCCACGGGCACGACGTTGCCGTTGAGCGTCGTCAGCGTGCCTTCGCGATAGGCGCAGTGCGGATGCTTGAGGTAGCCCTCGGCCAGCGGGTCGAGCAGGGAGACGCGCTTCATCGTGCAGACCTGGCCGATGACGCGCATGTTGGTGAAGGGTACGCAGCCCAGCTCGATCGCGTTCTCGAAGGTGCGCCCCTGCAGCGCCGAGTAGCGGTCGTACATATAGGCGTGGTCGACGTTTCGATCCTCGTCCATATGGGCGCGGACGCTGAGCCAGTGATGCAGCTCGGCATCCTGCGCCAGCTTCCAGCGATCGACGGAGACGGTGCGGATGCCGGCGTCCCGCGTGAGATAGCGGCGGTCGTTGGTCTTCTCGATCAGCGCCTTCGCCGCCTCGCCGGAGATGGTCTCGAAGTCGCGGGTGACGTAGGTCCACTCGATCTCTGCCATGGGGCGAGAGTATCGGGTCTCGCTCCGGCTCCGTCCAGCCTCGCTTCCCTCGACATGGCCGTCCAGCGCTGCCAGTTTGCCTGCATGGAAACACCGGGTCCGATCGACATCCGGCTGATGCAGGGCCTGGCCCAGGAGGTGATGGCCCAGCGGCTGGATCTCGTGAACGGCGATGCGACCGTCGGCGAGCTGGCCTGGCTCTGGGCCAAGGACTACGACGCGCTCAGCCCGTTCTGGCGGCACCGGCTGTGGTTCGTCGACGGCCGGCTGGCGGCATGGGGCTGAGCCTATCTGCCCTATCGCATCCCGCGCAGCGACGGGAAGCTTCTCGAGTCCAAGGCGGCACGGCTGACCTGGCAGGTGCATCCGGACCGGCCGCAGATGCTGAGCGGCATCCTCGACTGGTACGACGAGGTCGCGGGCGATGTCGACCGCGAGCTGGCGGTGCAGTCCGCGGACGTCGAGGCGCTCGCCATCGTCGCCAAGCATGGCTACGCCTTCGATGCGGAGACCGGCTCGGACAACGGCTCCTGGGTGCAGTTCAACACGCGCGCTCTGGCCGAGGTGCCGGAGCCGGTGCTGCCGGCGGGGTTCCGGTTCCTGACCGCCGCGGAGGTCTCGCCGGCGGATGCGGTCAAGGCGCATCGCGACGCCTGGCACCCCTCCAGCTTCACCGAGGTGGCATTCGAGCGTGTCCGGCGTACCTGGCCCTATCGCGCCGATCTGCATGTGCTGGTCGCCGCACCGGACGGCACGCTGGCCGCGACCGCGATCATCTGGCTGGACGAGGCGACGCGAACCGCCGAATTCGAGCCCGTCGGCACACATCGCGACTTTCGGCGACAAGGATTGGGCACCGCGCTTCAGCTCCACGGCATGCACCGGGCAAAGGCCGCCGGCGCAACCCGTATGCTGGTCGCCTGCCTCGGTGCCCCCGCGCGCCTCGCCGCCCGCGCCCTGTATTTCGGCGTCGGCTTCCGCGAGCTGGGTCGCGACGTGCCGCAGATCAAGCAGGAGGGATGAGGCCGTCTTACCGCCGGCTGACGACCGGCGGTCTGGATCTCGGCGCGGCCTTGCCGATCCGCACGGCGGACTTAAGCGCGGCTTCGGCCTGCGCTGCGTCCTGCTCGCTGCGCGCATGGATCAGGCAGAAGGGGCGCGTCGTCCCGATCGCCTCGCCGAGGCCGGCGACCTCGGAGAGTCCGACTGCGTGATCGATGCCGTCGGTCGGAAGCCGTCGGCCGCCGCCGAGCGCGAGCACGACGCGGCCGACAGCGGCGACATCCATCTGCGTCACCACGCCCCTGCCGAGCTTAGCCGGCCGCACCACCGGCGCTTTCGGCAGATGCCTGTCCGGCCGCTCGACCAGATCGGCCGGGCCTCCCAGCGCCCTGACCATGCGCGCGAAGCGCTCCGCCGCGGCGCCGGAGTCGAGCGCACGCTTCACCTTGGCCGCGGGGTCGACGATGCCGCCGAGCTTCAGCATCTCGACCGCGAGCGTCTGCGTCACCGTGTCGAGGCGGGGCTCGCGGCGCTTGCCGGTGAGGTAGTCGATCGCCTCCCGCACTTCGAGCGCGTTGCCGGCGGTGTCGCCCAGCACTTGGTTCATGTCGGTGATCAGCGCGCGCGAATTCAGGCCCGCGGCGCGCGCGACCGAGACGATCGAGCTCGCGAGCCCCTTAGCCTCGGCGATCGAGGGCAGGAAGGCACCCGATCCCACCTTGACGTCCATGACCAGGCCGTCCGATCCCGCCGCGAGCTTCTTCGAAAGGATCGAGGCGGTGATCAGCGGCACCGACTCCACCGTCGCGGTCACATCGCGAAGCGCGTAGAGGCGGCGGTCGGCCGGCGCGATGTCGCCGGTCTGGCCGATGATGGCGCAGCCGACGCCGGAAACGGTCTTGCGGAAGAGCGCGATGTCCGGCTGGCTGGCATAGCCCGGGATCGAATCCATCTTGTCGAGCGTGCCGCCGGTGTGGCCGAGCGCACGGCCGGAGAGCATCGGCACGAACAGGCCGCACGCCGCGGCGATCGGCGCCAGCATCAGGCTGACCTTGTCGCCGACGCCGCCGGTCGAGTGCTTGTCGATCACCGGCCCCGGCAGCTTCCATGAAAGACTCCGGCCGGAATCGGCCATCGCCCGGGTCAGCGCCGCGGTCTCCCCGGGCTTCATGCCGACGAAATAGACCGCCATGGCGAAGGCGGCGATCTGGCCGTCCGAGATCGTGCCGTCGGTCAGGCCTTCGATCATGAAGCGGATGTCGCCGTCGGAGAGCGCGTAGCCGTCGCGCTTCCTGCGGACGATGTCCTGCGGAAACGGCCTCGCCATCAGCCGCCGGTCTCTTCGAGGAAGGCCGAGATCAGGTGGACGAGGCGCCTGGCGCCGCTGCGCCCCGCGGCGATCACCTCCTTGTGGTCGAGCGGCGCCTTGGAGAGGCCGGCGGCAAGGTTGGTGATGATCGACAGCCCGGCGCAGCGATATCCGGCATGGCGCGCGGCAATCACCTCCATCACGGTCGACATGCCGACGGCGTCGGCGCCGAGCCGGCGGAAGGCGCGGATCTCCGCCGGCGTCTCGTAGGAAGGGCCCGGCACGCTGAGATAGACGCCCTCCTCGATCGCGACCTTCGCCTTCTTCGCCGCCGCCTTCCAGGCACGGCGGAGCTTGGGGTCGTAGGCTTCCGTCATGTCGGGAAAGCGCGGGCCGACGCTGTCGTCGTTGGGTCCGGTCAGGGGGCTCTTGCCGGTCAGGTTGATCTGGTCGGCGATCGCCATCAGCGTGCCGGGCGGCCAATCGGCATGCAGCCCGCCCGCGGCATTGGTGACGACGAGCGTCTTCGCTCCCATCCGCCGGAAGAGGCGCAGCGGCGCAGTCATCGCATCCGTGCTGCTGCCTTCGTAGAGATGAACCCGGCCCTGCATCGCGGCGACCGGCACGCCGCCGAGCTTGCCCAGCACCAGCCGGCCGGCATGCCCAGAGATCGACGGACGCGGGAAGCCCGGAAGGTCCTTGTAGGGAATGGCAACGGCACCCTCGACCGCATCGGCGACGGGGCCCAGGCCGCTGCCGAGGATCAGCACGGCCCTGGGCTTGATTCTGAGCGCGCGCTTGGCAATCACCGCCGCCGCGTCCGCCTCGTCGGCGGGTCGACCGCCGAGATGATCGGGGCCGAAGGAGAGCGGCAGAAGCTTGCCGAGCGTCACCGTCCGCTTGACGGCGCCGTCGAGGCAGAGGCGGATCTTCACCTCATCGCCGGCGAATTCGCGCAAGCGCTGCCGGCAGCCGCCGCAGGGCGTGCAGAGCAGATTGCCGGTGCCGATCACCGCGACCTCGACGATGCGCGTCTCCCCCGCCGCGATCATCTGCGCGATCGCCGAGGTCTCGGCGCAATTGCCTTGCGGATAGGCTGCGTTCTCGACATTGGCACCGACATAGATGGCGCCGGAAGCGGCGCGGATGGCGCAGCCGACCTTGTACCTCGAGTAGGGCGCGTAGGCGCGCTCGCGGACGGCGCGCGCGGCGCGAAACAGATCCTGGCTCATCTTTCCTTCAGATACGGGATGCCGCTCGCCTTAGGCGCAACGGACTTGCCGACGAAGCCCGCCAGCAGCAGGACCGTGAGCACATAGGGCAGCGCCTGGATGAGCTGGACGGGGATCGCGCCGATGCCGGGAACGGGCACGCCCTGGAGGCGGATCTGCACGGCGTCGGCGAAGGCGAAGAGCAGGCAGGCGAGCAAGGTAGGCACGGGTTTCCACTTGCCGAAGATGAGCGCCGCGAGCGCGAGATAGCCCTTGCCCGCGGTCATGTCGCGAATGAAGCCGGCATTGTGGGCGGTCGAGAGATAGGCACCGGCGACGCCGCACAATAGCCCGGCGAGGATGAGCGCCCGATAGCGAAGCCGCGAAACCGAGACGCCGGCGGTGTCGACCGCTTCCGGATTCTCGCCGACCGCGCGCAGGCGCAGCCCGAAGGAGGTGCGATAGACGACGAAAGCAACGAGCGGAACCGCGACCGCCGCGGCATAGACCAGGATGTTGTGGCCGGAGATCACCTGCGCGTAGAGCGGGCCCAGCACCGGCACCTTGGCGACGGCTTGCGCGAAAGGCAGCTCGATCGGGCCGAAGCGCGCCTGCTGCGCCAGCATCGGCGTCTGCCCCGACTGCCGGAACCAGGCGTTGGCCAGCACCGGGCAGAGGCCCGCGACCATGATGTTGAGCGCCATGCCGGAGACGACCTGGTTGCCGTGATGGGTGATCGAGGCGAAGCCGTGGATCAGCGAAAGCGCGGTCGAGGCGGCGAGCGCAGCGAGCAGGCCCAGCCACGCCGATCCGGTGACCGCGGCCGTGGCGGCAGCCGCGAAGGCCGCACCCAGCATCTTTCCTTCGAGGCCGATATCGACGATGCCGGAGCGCTCGGCGAAGAGACCGGCCAGCGCCGCCAGCACCAGCGGCGTCGCCACGCGCAAGGTGGCGGAGGCCATGGTCGCGATGAGGAGAAGGGTGTCTTCCATCTCAGCGAGACTTGCCCTTGTGTCCCCTCTCCCGCTTCCCTTCGGAACCCTCTCCCGGCGAAGCCGGGGGAGGGCAGGGTGGGGGCCGCCCCGCATCGTGGGGCGGTGGCTGACGGACAAGCACCATATTGGCCATCCGCCCTCGCTCCGCTCGGGCCCCCACCCCAGCCCTCCCCCGGCTTCGCCGGGAGAGGGAGCACAAGGCGGAAGAGGGTTCCGGAAGAGCGGCGGTGGCGATGATCGTCTTCATCACGCCTTCGCCGGCAGCGGCTTGGCGAAGAGGCGTTCGAGCTGCGGGCGGAACAAATGCTCCAGCGCACCGCAGAACAGGATCACCAGGCCCTGGATGACGACGACCATCTCTTTCGAGAGCTGCGGCATCGAGAAGGCGAGCTCGGAGCCGCCCTGGTAGAGCGCGCCGAACAGGAGGGCAGCCAGGCAGATGCCGAAGGGATGGTTGCGCCCCATCAGCGCGACCGCGATGCCGACGAAGCCGACACCGCCGGTGAAGTTGAGCAGCAAGCGATGCTGCACGCCCATGATCTCGTTCAAGCCGACAAGGCCGGCTAGGCCTCCGGAGATCGCCATGGCGAGGATGATGTGGCGGTCCGGCGAGATGCCGGAATAGACCGCGGCGCGCTCGCTCTTGCCGACGACGCGCAGCTCGTATCCCAGATGCGTGTACCAGATGAACACCCAGACGGCGGCCGCCGCGATCAGCGCCACGAGGAAGGAGAGGTTGAGCGGCGACGCCGCGATCTCGATACCGACCGAGCCCAACATCTGCTTCGCCGTCGGCAGGAAGGTCGAGGGATCGAAGCCGCGCGATTCCGGCGATTGCTGGCCGGGGACGATCAGCACATAGACCATGATGTAGGTCATCAGCGCCGAGGCGATGAAGTTGAACATGATCGTGGTGATGACCACATGGCTGCCGCGCTTGGCCTGCAGCCAGCCCGGGACATAGGCCCAGCCGGCGCCGAAGGCGGCGCCGAAGACGATCGCCAGGAGGAAGATCAGCGGAAACGGCAGGATGCCGCCGAGCCAGAGACACGCGATGCCGACGCCCAAGCCCCCGATATAAGCCTGGCCCTCGCCGCCGATGTTGAACAGCCCGGCATGAAAGGCGACCGCGACCGCGAGCCCCGTGAAGATGAAGTTGGTCGTGTAGTAGAGCGTGTAGCCGATCGCCTCGCCATAGCCGAAGGAGCCGGTGACCAGCACCTCGAGCGCCTTGAGCGGGCTCTGGCCGACCGCGGCGACGACGATGCCGGAGACGATCAGCGCGGCGACAAGATTGACCAGCGGCACCAGCGCGAGGTCCACCCAGCGCGGCGCCTTGCCGAGGCCGGCGGTCATGGGTGGGCCTCGCCTCGAAGGCCCTCTCCCGTGCGAAGCACAGGAGAGGGTTCCGAAAGGAAGGCGTCGCGGAGCATCACGCCGCCTCCGCGATCCCGGCCATCATCAGGCCGAGCTGGCGTTCGGTGGCGGTTTCGGGCGAGACCTCGCCGATGATGCGGCCGTCGAACATGACGAGGATCCGGTCGGAGAGCGCCATGATCTCGTCGAGCTCGACCGAGACGACGAGGACCGCCTTACCCGCATCGCGCATGGCGATCAGGCGCTTGTGGATGAACTCGATGGCGCCGATGTCGACGCCCCTGGTCGGCTGGCCGACCAGAAGGAGATCCGGCGCGTGCTCCATCTCGCGTGCGACCACGAGCTTCTGCTGGTTGCCGCCGGAGAAGGAGAGCGCCTCGAGCAGCGGATTGTCGGGACGAACGTCGTAGCCCTTCATCCATTCGCCGCAGTAGTCGACCATGCGCGCGCGATCGAGCAGCCAGCCGCGGTGATATTGCGCCTCGTCCTGATGGCCGAGGATCGCGTTCTCGTAGGCGGCGAAGCCGGCGACCAGGCCCATCCGGTGGCGGTCCTCCGGCACATGGCCAAGGCCGAGCCGGCGGAGGATTCGTGCGGTCAGGCCCGGCCGGCGCGTCCCGACCTCGTTGCCCTTCAGGCGGATACGGCCGGAAGCGGCCGGGCGGATGCCGCCGAGGGCTTCGAGCAGCTCGGTCTGGCCATTGCCCGAGACGCCGGCGATACCGACGATCTCGCCGGCGCGGACATTGAAGGTGACGCCGCGCACGCGCGGCTTTCCCTGCTCGTCATTGACGTGCAGGTCCTCGACCTCGAGCACGACGGCGCCGGGAGCCGCCCGTGCCTTGTCGCCGCCGAGCTTGACCTTGCGGCCGACCATGAGCTCGGCGAGCTCTTCCTTGGAGGTGTTCTGCGTCGGGAGATCGGCGACGACGGCGCCGCGCCGCATGACGGTGACGCGGTCGGTCACATCCATGATCTCGCGGAGCTTATGCGTGATCAGGATGACGGTCTTGCCCTGGTCGCGCAGAACGCGCAGGAACTGGAAGAGCCTGTCCGCCTCCTGCGGCGTCAGCACGCCGGTCGGCTCGTCGAGGATCAGCGTCTCGGCACCGCGATAGAGCGCCTTCAGGATCTCGACCCGCTGCTGGATGCCGACCGGAAGATCCTCGACCAGCGCGTCGGGATCGACCTCGAGCCCGTAGTCGCGGCCGAGCCGCTCGAGCTCGGCCCGCGCCTTGTCGCGGCCCTCGGCGAGCAGTGTGCCGCCTTCGGCGCCGAGCAGCACGTTCTCCAGGATCGTGAAAGGCTCGACCAGCATGAAGTGCTGATGGACCATGCCGACGCCCAAGGCCAGCGCATCGGAGGGGCGATGGATGTCGGCCGCCTTGCCGTCGATAAGGATTTCGCCGCGGTCGGCGCGGTGATAGCCGTAGAGGATGTTCATCAGGGTCGACTTGCCGGCGCCGTTCTCGCCGACGATGCCGTGGATCGAGCCCTTGGCGACGCGGAGCGTCACATCGCGGTTGGCGTGAACCGGGCCGAACCACTTGTCGATACCGATGGCCTCGATCGCCCATCGCCCCCCTTGCGGGGGAGCGATGGCGCTATCGAGAGCAAGGGCCGCCGTCACTTCGCGGTGACGTCGGTTACCTTGATCTTGCCGGCGATGATGTCCGCCTTCGCCGCATCCAGCTTCGCACGCATGTCGGCGGTGACGAGCTTGTCGTTGTTGGCATCGAGCGCGTAGCCGACGCCGTCTTCCTTGAGGCCGAGCGACTGCACGCCCGGCTTCCAGGCGTTGGTCTGCGCCGACTTGAAGGCGTTGTAGACGGCGACGTCGACGCGCTTGATCATCGAGGTCAGGACCGAGCCCGGATGCAGATGGTTCTGGTTGGAGTCGACGCCGATCGAGAGCTTGCCGGCATCCTTCGCCGCCTGCAGCACGCCGAGACCGGTGGCGCCGGCGGCGGCGTAGATGACGTCGGCGCCGCTGGCGAACTGGCTGCGCGCGAGCTCGCCGCCCTTGGTCGGGTCGTTCCAGGCGGCCGGCGTCGTGCCGGTCATGTTCATCAGCACCTGGACCGACTTGTTCACATGCTGAGCGCCTTCCTCGTAGCCCTTGTGGAACTTGCGGATCAGCGGGATGTCCATGCCGCCGACGAATCCTACCTTGTTGGTCTTGGAGGCCATCGCCGCCGCCATGCCGACGAGGAACGAGCCTTCATGCTCGCGGAAGACGACCGACTGCACGTTCGGCCGGTCCACGACGGAGTCGATGATCACGAACTTGGTGTTGGGAAACTCCTTGGACACAGCCTCGAGCGTGGTGCCGAAGGCGAAGCCGATGCAGACGACGATCGAGGCGCCGGCGCCGCCGCCGCCCGTGCGCGCCATGCGCTGCATCGCCTGGGTGCGCTGCGCCTCGTTGGTGACCTCGAATTCGAGATAAGCGATCCCGGTCTCCTTCTTGAAGCGCTCGGCGCCGTTATAGGCGGCCTCGTTGAAGGATTTGTCGAACTTGCCGCCCATATCGAAGATGACGGCGGGCTTGAAATTCTGCGCTGCGGCCGGCAGCGCCAGGCCGGCGGCCATCAGGCCAGCGAGTGCTAGTCTACTGAACATGCGAAAGCCTCCCACGTTGACGTTTCAGCCGGTTAACCCGTCCGATTGTCGAGGATAGCGCCCGCGCCGGAATTCACAAACCTTTCACGCGGCGCTCCCGGTAGAACACATAGAGGCCACTGGCGACGATCACGGCGGCGCCGATCGCGGTCGGGAGGTCGGGAATCTCCCCGAAGAACAGGTAGCTGAGGATCGTCACCCACAGAAGCTGGGTATAGGCGAAGGGCGCCAGCGTCGTCGCCGGAGCCAGCGCGAAGGCGCGCACCAGGCAGAAGTGGCTGGCCGTGCCGCAGAAGCCGAGCAGGGTCAAAAGGCCGGCGTCGAAGAGATTCGGCGCCACCCAGAGGAAGGGCACCGGCAGGAATCCGAGAACGCAGCCGACAATGCTCGGATAGAGCAGCGAGGTGATCGGCGGGTCGGCGTCGCGGATCAGCCGCGTTACCACCTGGTAGACCGCGTACATCGCCGCCATCAGGATCGGGATCAAGAGCGGCCACTGGAACCCGCCGAAGCCCGGCCGGACGACGATCAGCACGCCCAAGAACCCGACGAAGATCGCGGTCCAACGCCGGACGCCGACCTTCTCGCCGAGGAAGGGGATCGAGAGTGCCGTCAGGAACAGGGGCGAGACGAAGCCGATCGCCGTCGCCGTCGGCAGCGGGATGTAATAGATCGCCGCCACGAACAGGACGGTCGAGGAGTAGAGCATCACGCCGCGCAGGATCTGCTGGCCCGGTCGGCGCGAGCGGAAAGCACTCTTTCCCCCGAGCCAGGGCAACAGCGCCAGGACGGCGAGGACGCCCGAGACGTAGCGGAACCACGCGACCTCGACCGCCGGGTATCCGGCCGATAGGTATTTGGAGATCGTGTCCTGGATGGCGAAGAGCGCGACCGCGGCGCACATGATGGCGATGCCGGCGGTCGGCCGGTCGCCGGAGGCGTGAGCGGTGTCGGCGTTGGTCATGGAAACTTTCGTACCCCCTTTCCCGCGCGCCGCGCGAGGAAGGTGTACGAGATACGCGCTCTCGCGAGAGT
>Ga0194119_10013178_pt1 | contig 10339 bp, 9 predicted proteins | sample TA2MahC100mmetaG_FD_148620 | JGI IMG/M metagenome (GOLD analysis project Ga0194119, IMG submission 148620) | Freshwater microbial communities from Lake Tanganyika, Tanzania - TA2015018 Mahale Deep Cast 100m | ecosystem: Environmental > Aquatic > Freshwater > Lake | place: Tanzania: Lake... | reverse complement strand
TGCTCACCAAATCCCGATAGCTCAACTTGAAGCTTCAATACCAGCGGACGCACAACACTACGATCTCGGCATCGAAGTGGCGGCCGCCGAACCATTCCTCGACCGGAGCAAGACGGGCCATCCCTCTATCCTCGTCCATCCTGCCGATTTGCACCAGAGCCCTTGTATGAGACAAGACTTCCCATTGACACTCACAGCGGCAGCAATCATAATGGCTCAACGATTTTCTTCGTTTGAGACCACTACGATGTACCGCTACGCTTTCCTGCTTTTGTTTGGCCTCTCCGCCGTGACCCTGGCACAGACACGGCGACCGGGCAGCGCTCGCGAAGAAGAGCTTTCGCCTGAGCGCTTCCGCGAGATCCACGCGCCGCTGTTGGGCGGGACGAAGAACGCGCCGGTGGGCGTCGTAACGGACCGCGTGGCCCGGGCGCTGCCGCAGGGAACGGCGGGCCCGGTTGCATCGCCGCGCAACTTTATTGACCGGCACATCTTCGGCAAGATGCAGCGCGATGGTGTGACGGCGGCTGCGCTCGCTACCGACGGCGAGTTCCTGCGGCGCGTCTCGCTCGACCTCACCGGCCGCATTCCCTCGGCGGCCGAAATGCGAGAGTTTGAAGCGGACAAGAATCCGGCCAAGCGCGACGCGGCGATTGACCGCCTGATGGAATCCGATGCCTTTGTCGACAAGTGGGCTTACTTCTTCCTGGATCTGTTCCGCGCCAACGGCAAGATGGGCCGCGGGCAGAACCTGTTTCACTACTACATGAAAGAGAACCTGGGCGTGGACCGCTCGTATGCGGACGTGGTGCGGGACATCATCGCGTCGGCAGCAAAGTCGAATCACGTGGTGGCAGCGTCGAGCGTGATTGCTCGCGAACACGTGCAAGGTAAGCCGCAGCCGGACGACGGCGTGGATCTGGAGATGGTCCACCAGCTCGATACGCATGATGAGCTGAACGTGCTGTATGCCAAGACGTTTCTCGGCATCAACCTCTCGTGCATCTCCTGCCACGACGGCAAGGGACACCTGGAGAAGGTGAACGTGGATCTGAGCCGGCGGCGGCGTGTGGACTTCTATCGCAACGCGTCGTTTCTCGGCAACAGCCGGTATCTGATGTATTGGGAGTACGGCAAACCGCAGTCGGGCGAGTTTTTGATTGACGACGGCAACCCGGGCTACAACACCAAGGGCGCGTCGATGATTCGCGTGCCGCGGTTTGGCGGCGCGTCGGACCCGGCGTTTTTCCTTACCGGCGAAAAGCCGCGGGCGGGCGTGGAGCCGCGCGTGGAACTGGGCCGCATGCTGACGGCGCATCCGCAGTTCGATCGCGCCACGGTGAACATGTTCTGGTGGAAGCTGATGGGCATGGGCATCGTGGAGCCCTACGATGAATTCGATCTGGCGCGGCAGAATCCCAAGACCGTGCCGGCGGGCTGGGACGCGCAGCCGTCGCATCCGGAACTGCTCGATGAGCTCGGCGCGGACTTCCGCCAGTCAAACCACAGCATCAAACATCTGCTGCGCCGGATCTGCCGCTCGAATGCCTATCAGCTTTCGGCGCGTTATGAGGGCGAATGGAAAGACCAGTACACGAAGTATTTCGCGCGGAAGCTGGTGCGGATGTTGTCGGCCGAGGAACTCCACGATGCAATTGCGGTGGCGACGGAGCGGCCGGGGAGCTTCAAGCTGGGAGACCAACCGAAGCAGATGGCGATGCAGATGTCGGGTCCGGCGGGCCGTGGCGATTTGAACTATTTCATGCAGACATTCGGGCAGTCCAACCGCAACAATCCGCCGAAGCCGTTGCAGGGGTCGCCGCTCCAGCCGCTGTTGCTGATGCAATCGCCGGTGGTGAACGACCGTGTGCTGGCGCGTAAGGACAGCCGCGTGGAACGGCTCCTGGGCGCGTATCCGGATAACGGGCGCGTGGTGCAGGAACTGTTTCTCGCTACGTTATCGCGCCGGCCGACGAGCGAGGAGCAGTCCATCGCCACCGCGGCATTGGAGCGCAATCGCGTGGAAGGCGCGCAGAATCTGCAGTGGGCGCTGGTGAATCTTACCGAGTTCTTCTTCAACTATTAGTCAGGAGGCACGATGAAACGAGTAGCCGATCTTGCCTCTCCGTCACGCCGGGATCTGCTCGGCTTTGGCGGCTTCGGGCTGGCCATGGCGGCGGCTGAGGGCATCGTTCCTTCCGCCTATGCGTATGCAACCGACCGCAAGGCCAAGCCGCGCGGCACGGCGCGCAACGTAATCTACTACGAAGTCTCGGGCGCGATCAGCCATATCGAGTCGTTTGACTTCAAAGAAAGCAAGGGGATGCCGAAGGACATCGATCCGCGCCGCGTGGCGCCGGACCTGATGTTGCCGCATCTGCTGTTTCCGCGTCTGGAAAAACAGATCGGGCGGTTTGCGATTCAGCGGTCGATGCTGAGTCACGAAGAGGTGCACTTCCGCGGGCAGTATTATGTGCAGACCGGGCGGCAGTTGAACCTGGCGTTTGCGCGCGAAATTCCGGCGATCGGTTCGGTGATTGCTTCGGAACTGGAGTCGCGCCGGCGTGCGGCTGATACGTTCCCGGCCTACATGTCGTTCAACCTGGACAAAGCAATTCCCGGCGCGTTGTCCACCGGGTTCCTGCATCCGCGCTACTCGGTGGTGGACATCAATCCGGATGCAGCGACCAAGGGTATGGCGCTCGATGAAAAGGCCGTGGCGCTGCTCGAAGAACGCTGGCGGCTGTTGTCGGAACTGCGCAAGGCAGACCGGGAACGCGTAGGCAAGATGGGCCGCGAGATGGCCGGCTACGAAGATTTCTACGAGACCGCGCACCAGTTGCTTTCCGATACGCGCTGGCCGGCGGCTTTTCAGATTTCCGCGCAGGACAAAGAGCGCTACGGCAACACGCCGGTGGGCGTTTCCTGCATGCTGGCGCGCAACGTGCTGCGCGAGGATGCGGGCACACACTACATTCACATCTGCCACCCGGGCTGGGATCATCATGTGCAGATCTGGGATCGCAAGGCGGCGTCGAACCACTACACGCTGTGCCAGGAGTTCGATCCGGCTCTGACGAGCCTGATCGAGGATTTGGCGGCGACGCCTTCCAAGGCTGAGCCGGGCAAGACGCTTTTGGACGAGACGCTGGTGGTGGTGATGAGCGAGTTTGGACGGACGCCGGGCGAGCTCAACAACATGGCCGGGCGCGATCACTACAACAAGTGCTTCCCGGTGCTATTTGCCGGAGCGGGTGTAAAGCCCGGGCTGATTGTGGGCAAGACGGACGCCGACGGCACGCGGTGTCTCGATACGGGCTGGCACCGTAAGGAGCAGCCGCGCATCGAGAACATCGTGGCCACGATGTATTCCGCGCTGGGGATCGATTGGACGAAGGAGTTGCGCAACACGCCATCGGGCCGCGCGTATCCTTACGTCGATCCGCTGGGTCCGGCGGGCTACATCCCGACCGAAGATATCGTCTCCATCTATGGGTAGGTTCGTGTTGGCGTGGCTGGCCTGTGCACTCGCCACGGCTGCAGAACCGGGCATGACATTCATTCCCGGCGGCGAGTTCCTGCGCGGGCGCTCACACAAGCTGCCTGACGACGGTCTGAAGTGGTTCCCTGTGTTGCTGCAGGATGAGCTGCCTGCCAAGCGTATCCGGATCTCGCCGTTCTATCTCGATACGCATGAAGTGACCAACGCGCAATATGCGGGGTTTGTGACGGCGCGTAAGCATCGCGCTCCGTACAACTGGCCGAAGGGCGCACCGCCGGAGGGCAAGGAAAAGCATCCAGTGGCGGCCGTGGACTGGCATGACGCCTCGGCTTACTGCGAATGGGCGGGCAAGCGGCTGCCCAGCGAAGCTGAATGGGAACGGGCGGCGCGGGGTTTGGCCGAGGGTGCGAAGTATCCTTGGGGCGATCGTGAGGCGACGAAGAAAGAGGCCTGTTACGACAGGTTAGATGGCCCCTGCGCAGTGGGGAAATTTCCCGCCACCGGGTTTAGGCTGCTCGATATGGCCGGCAACGTGTGGGAGTGGACCGCGGATTGGTACGGGCGCGAATACTACACCCCTGCTCCTGCGGAGAACCCCAAGGGGCCGGAGGCCGGGCAGTATCGCGTGATGCGCGGCGGTGGTTGGGCGGACGTAGCGAAGTACCTCACCAATTCCTACCGCTCGTGGGCCAGGCCGCTTGAGCGGTCGCCGAATGTTGGGGTACGCTGTGCGAAAAGTTTCGGATCTTCGAAGTAAAAGGCGGGAAGAACGACATACCGCTCCGCCCGCCTTCGATCTCGTCGAGACTGTTAACGGCCGGCAGGCGGCATCAGCACCGAATCTATGACGTGGATCACGCCATTCGTCGTCATGATGTCGGACTTTGCCACATTGGTGGATTCATTCAGCTTCACACCGTCCGCGCCCGCCATGATCGACACGGCCGGGCCAGCGACGGTCGTCGCTTGGTGCAGCTTCGCCACGTCCTTGGCCAGCACTTTGCCGGACACCACGTGGTAGGTGAGAATCTTTTCGAGCTTGCCTTTATTCTCAGGCTTCAGCAGATTCTCCACGGTGCCTGCGGGCAGCTTGGCGAACGCTTCGTCTGTAGGAGCAAACACGGTGAATGGGCCTTTGCCCTTCAGCGTGTCCACAAGGCCAGCGGCCTGCACCGCGGCCACCAACGTCTTAAAGGAACCCGCCGCCACGGCGGTGTCAACGATATCAGCCTTCTGTCCGGCGAGGGCCGCGACCGAAAAAGTCAACGCGAGGGCGAATGGGCGCACCAGTTGAGATACTTCGAGTGAACGCATTTTGAACTACTCCTTGGTTGGGTGATCAGCGCGACATGCTCATTTGCCTGCGCTGTTTCGTTGGATGCACGGCGATGCGCGAGCACTGCAAAAAGTGAGCGGCTTCGCGCATTCGTACAATGTTAGAATGACGCCGCCACGGCCGATGCGTTTCCTGGGTGCGTGGATTCCTTTTGTCGCGCTCTCCGCGGCCGAGTATCGTCCTCCCGCAGGCACACGTCCGGCGACCATCCGTCCCGGCAGTATGGCGATTCTTCCGGGCGGGCGCGCGGTGTTGCCGCTGGGCCGCCATCATCGCACCGGACCGGGCACGTTTGGGCTCGCGGTGAATGCCAAGAGCACGATCGTGGTCACGGCCAACGGCGGGCCGAATCGCTATAGCCTCACGGTCGTTTCGAAAAGCAAGGAAGGTTGGAACACCGACCATCTCATTGCGCCGAAGAACAAAGAGGAAGAGGCCGACGGGGATGAGAAAGACTGGCGCAGCATCTTCATGGGCCTTGCGTTTGAAGACGACAACAGTATCTTTGCGTCCGAAGGCGAGTCTGGCCGGGTGCGCGTGGTGGACACACGCAGCGCGAAGCTGCGCCGCGTGTACGAACTCAACCAGGGCGGCTTTCGTGACAGCTACTCGGGTGACCTCGCCTACGATGCCGCCACGCGCCGTCTTTATGTGCTCGATCAGGCGAACTTCCGGCTCGTGATTTTCGATGCGCCGTCGCGCAGGGTGCTCTCGACGCTGAAAGTGGGGCGGCTCCCGTTTTCGATTTCGCTTGCGCCGGATGGCAAGCGCGTCTACGTCGCCCATATCGGGATGTTCGAATATCAAGCCGTGCCGGGCGCCGATGCGAAGAACGCGCGCGCGACGGGCCTTGAGTTTCCTGCATTCGGCTTTCCGTCGCCAGAGTCGCGCGGAGGCGTGACGCGGCGCAATGCAAGCGGCGCAGAGGTGGCGGTGCCGGCGCTGGGCGATCCGAATAGTGAGCTGTCCAATTCCGTGGCGGCGGTGGATGTGAGCAACCCGGCCGAGCCGCGCGTTCTCAAGTACATTCGCACGGGCCGGGCGTTTGGCGCGGGTGGCGTGGTGGGTGGGTCAAGTCCTTCGGCAGTGCTCGCGACCGCGACGCAGGTTTATGTCGCCAACGGACACAACGATTCGATTTCAATCATCGACGCGGCGACGCTCGACGTCACCTATGAGATTCCGCTGCGGCTTCAGGGGCTCGATGGGTATCGCGGTTTTCTACCCGTGGGCCTGCACTACGATGCGGCGACCAAGTGGCTGCTCGTGGCATGCGCGGGCATCAACGCCATCGCCGTGATCGACACGGCGGCGGCGGGCCACAAGCCGATCGGTATGCTGCCCACGGCGTGGTTCCCTACGCGCGTGGCAGTGAAAGACGGCACGGTGTGGGTGGGTTGCGCGAAGGGGCTCGGCACCGGTCCGAACGGCTCTCGCGCGGGCCGGGTGGGCGGGAACTTTGCTGACCAGATACGCCAGGGATTGCTGCTGAGCTTTGCGCTGCCCGGCGCCGAGGAGTTGCCTAAACACACGGCCACGGTGTTTCAGGCGAATGGCTTCGTGCCACAGGGGCAGGCGGAGTTTTTACCGGCGGGCATTGAGCATGTGGCGATTATTCTCAAAGAGAACCGTACGTTCGATGAGGTGTTCGGCGATATTGAAGAAGCGGCGAACGGCAAAGTGATTGGCCTGCCGTCACTCGCGCGCTTGGGCCGGTACGGTGTGCTCAACTCGCGGCGCGGCGAGTTTCAGCAGCGCCTCGGGTTCCGCAACATCAGCGTGACGCCGAATCATCATGCGCTGGCGCGGCGCTTTGCATTCTCCGACAATTTCTACGCGGACTCGGAGGTGAGCGTGGACGGCCACCACTGGATCGTCGGCTCATACCCGAGCGCGTGGACCGAAACGTCGCTGATGGCGGCCTACGGTGGGCAGAAGAATTTCCGCCTGCCCACCACCGCGCCGGGGCGGCTGTTGTTTGCGCAAAGCAACTCTTCGGTGCATCCGGAAGAGCAACTGGAAGCCGGCGCGCTGTGGCATCATCTGGACCGGCACAAGATCACGTTTCGCAATTTCGGCGAAGGGTATGAGTTGGCGGGCGCGGACGAGGGCACGGGCTTGAAGCCCACCGGCGCGCGGTACCTGACCAACGTGCCGATGCCTGAGCCGCTTTATCGCAACTCGTCTCGCGCGTATCCGAACTACAACATGAACATCCCTGATCAGTTCCGCGCGACGCAGTTCATCAAGGAGGTTCACGAGTTGTATGTTCGGCCCGGCAAGCCGCTGCCGCGGCTGTTGTTCATTCACCTGCCGAACGACCACATGGCGAAAGCGCGGCCCGAAGACGGCTATCCATACACGGAGAGCTTTGTGGCCGACAACGACTACGCGCTGGGCCGCGTTGTGGATTATCTGTCGCACTCAAAGTGGTGGCCCAAGATGGCGATCTTTGTGACTGAGGACGACGCGCAGGGCGGCATCGACCATATCGATTCGCATCGCACGGTGCTGCTGACGGTGAGCCCGTATGCGCGCCGCAACTTCGTTTCGCACGTGAATTCGAGTTTTCCAGGGCTGCTGAAGACCGTGTTCCGGCTGCTGCGGATTCCGCCGCTGAATCTGTTTGATGCAACGGCGGCAGATCTTTCGAACATGTTCCAGCCGGAGCCGGATCTGGAGCCATACACGCTGGTGCCGGTGCCCGCCGAGGCGTTCGATCCGGCGAAGGCGAAGGAGCCGATGGACCCCGAGCCGTCGCCGCGCATGGACGATCCGCGGGTGATCCGCCAGCAGCAGCGCGAGATTCCGAAGCCGCCGGCGCGAGTGCGGTGAATTCTTCCGCTGGCCGCCGCTGCCGTGGAGGCCAATTGTAAAATCGCACCCGCCGCGCAAAGAACCGTCTCCAATTCCGCAGGTCAGGAGTGAGGAGTTTCTTTGCGATGGTTGCTCATTCGCTGCCCCTCTACAGCCTTGATAAGCCCGTTGGACCGGGCAAACCCGACCTGCCGGACCATGTCGTGCTCCAGAAGTCGCCGGGCTATGTGCCGCCCGGGCTTCCGCGCATGGATGCGAGCCGCAGCTACACCCCGTCCTTGGGCTCACGGTCTGGCATACCTGGCGACACACTGCGCCTGCCGTGGGCGCCGAATCCATTCGACAGCTAGAGAGCCGCCATCGAAAGGAAGACCCGGATAATGGCACCCCTGATCAACACCAACGTGTACCTGTTTCTCGACTCGCGGGCCGAAGGGCGGCCCCCGCTATTGCGGATGTCGACCGCCTGAGCCGCCTGGCGGCTGTACCTGGGGGCCGCATGTTGACGTTCGGCGAGAAGCTCATTCTCGATTGCGGAGCGGAGATGGCGGGAATATGGCGATGGGTGGCGAAGTCCGCGCGCCACCAGTTTGACAGCCACGACATTCGCCTGAGCGTGATCGAACTGGCGCGCAAGCGAGCCTTCTTCGTTGACATGCAGCGGGTGCTGATCGGTTGGTTCACCCTCCCGGCTCTGGACAAGCCGCAAAAGGCACTCGCGTTTGCAACCGTGGAATTGTGGCCGGAGCAATCGCGGGTGCTGGCCGGCGCCTTCAGCAGCGATCCAAAAACCGCGGGCTACACTGGCTTGCCGGCGGCTCCCTGGAGCGCCAGCCATTTCAAACTCAAGGTCATCGGACTGGAGACGGAATCGGCCGCGGTCACAAAAATCGATGTCGTTACGTTCAATCAAAAAATGGCCAAGCACTTTTATGGGCCAAAGGAAGCGTCCATCTTCAGCCCAGTGGGTACGAATTGGAACTCTCTCCGCGTGTCGTTTCCCCATCCGCACTTGCCGCGTATCCAGCAATGGCACCGCTCTATTGCCGGCGGCTCCACCTACGGGCCCAGGGCTTCGCTTGAGCACTTCAGCGCTCGCTGGGGAGCTCCGGTTTTCAAACTGGGCTTCAACATACTGCCCGTTTCGGTAAGCTCGACCAGCGTGGTGGAGTGCGTCTTCGAATCGGTGCAGGCCGAGCCCTAGCCACTTCGTTCGTACTCCCAGTCCTGTCTGCTACACTGAAGGCTCGGCGCACATCTCCTTCCTCCCCCTGATGTGGCAGACGTGTTCCTACTGGAGCAGCATGAAATTTGGGGTAGTGGTTTTTCCTGGCAGCAATTGCGACCACGATGCGTGGTACGCGACTTCGCGCAACCTGGGCCAAGAGGCCGAATTCATCTGGCACGATTCTTCGTCGGTGGGTGACGTGGACTGTGTCATCGTCCCCGGCGGATTTTCCTACGGCGACTATTTGCGCTGCGGGGCGATTGCCAAGTTCTCGCCCGTTATGCAGGCGGTGAAGAAATACGCGGCGGACGGCGGCCTGGTGGCCGGCTTTTGCAATGGGTTTCAGATTCTCACCGAGTCTGGCTTGCTGCCTGGTGCGCTGCTGATGAACAAAGGCGTAAAGTACATCTGCCGCCCCGTGGGCCTCGCGACGGCCACGGCGAACTCACCTTTCACCAATCAACTCAAAGCCGGCGAAGTGGTCACGTATCCCATTGCGCACGGCGAAGGGCTCTACTACGCCGACGGCCGCACGCTGGACATGCTGGAAGCCGAGGATCGCATCGCGTTCCGCTACACCGACAACCCGAACGGCTCACTCCGCAACATCGCCGGCATCCTGAGCGAAGGGCGCAATGTGCTGGGCATGATGCCGCACCCCGAACGCGCGTCGGACCCGCTGATGGGCTGCACCGACGGCCTGAAGCTCTTCCAATCCATCGTTGCCCATCATTCAGCTTCCCTCACCACTACCAAATAATGAGCGCCATCATCCCTGAAATCCTCGCCGCGCACAACATCACCCCCGGCGAGTACGAGCGCATTCTTACGATTCTCGGGCGCGAGCCGAATATTACCGAGGTCGGCATCTTCAGCGTGATGTGGAGCGAGCACTGCTCGTACAAGAGTTCGCGCTTGCATCTGCGCAAGCTCCCCACCGAGAGCAAGATGGTGCTGGTGGGGCCGGGCGAGAACGCGGGCATCATCGATATCGGCGACGGATGGGCGATTGCGTTCAAGATCGAGTCGCACAACCACCCGAGTTTTATCGAGCCGTTTCAGGGCGCGGCCACGGGCGTAGGCGGCATTTTGCGCGACATCTTCACGATGGGCGCGCGGCCGATTGCGGTGATGGACGCGATTCGTTTCGGTCCGTTGAACGGTGCGCGCAGCCGCCGGATTCTGGAAGGCGTGGTAAGCGGCATTTCGCACTACGGCAATTGTTTTGGCGTGCCCACGGTCGGCGGCGAGACGATGTTTGAGCCGAGCTATGCGGGCAACCCGCTGGTGAACGTGTTTGCGCTGGGCATCTTCAAGCACGATGAAGTGTTCTACGGACGCGCGACGGGCCTGGGGAATCCCGTGATCTACGTGGGCGCCAAGACCGGCAAGGACGGTATCAAGGGCGCCACGATGGCGTCGGAAGAGTTCAGCGAGACGAGCGAAGAGAAGCGTC
>Ga0194119_10013175_pt1 | contig 10341 bp, 10 predicted proteins | sample TA2MahC100mmetaG_FD_148620 | JGI IMG/M metagenome (GOLD analysis project Ga0194119, IMG submission 148620) | Freshwater microbial communities from Lake Tanganyika, Tanzania - TA2015018 Mahale Deep Cast 100m | ecosystem: Environmental > Aquatic > Freshwater > Lake | place: Tanzania: Lake... | reverse complement strand
CACCCGCCAGGGGCGACAATTCTGCCGCGTTTCGCCTTGAATGGCCACCCCCAGCCAGGCACACTCCAGCCACGTCGAAAAAGCAAATGCCTATCAGTTGCCCATGGGCAAGGGCGCACTGGGTCTGAAAGACACCGGCGCCGGCATGAGCTTCGGAAACCTGCATGTGCGGAAACTTTGAATCGAACCCTCACCCATTACCATGAACCGCCGCCAATTCCTCCACCACACCGCCGCCACCGCGGCCGCCACGAGCGTGCTGGCCGCCGGCACCGCGATCGCGGCTGACGCCAAGTCCCTGGTGATTGACACCCACCAGCACCTCTGGGACCTCTCGAAGCAGAAGCTGCCGTGGCTCGCAAGCGTGCCCGAGATCCTCAACCGCAGCTACCGCACCGAGGAGTATCGCGCCGCCACGCAGGGGCTGAATGTCAGGGCGGTTTACATGGAAGTGGACGTGGCACCCGAGGAGGAGGTGGCCGAGGCGGAGCTCGTCCTCGAGCTGGCGCGCTCGGGCACGAACCCCACCATCGCCGCAGTCATCGGCGGGCGCATCGCGTCGCCGGGCTTCGCGGATTACATCGGCAGATACAAGGCCAACCCGCTGGTGAAGGGCGTGCGCCAGGTGCTCCACGTGCCCGAGACGAAGCCCGGCCATTGCCTGCAGGAGGCCTTCGTGCGAAACGTGAAACTGCTCGGGGAGCTGGGCAAGACCTTCGACTTCTGCATGCGGGCCACGGACTTGAACGACGGCGTGAAGCTCGCCGCACAATGCCCCGGCACACGCTTCATCCTCGACCACTGCGGTAACCCCGACCTCAAGTGTTTCCGCGCATCGCGCGCCGGCGAGGACAAGCCCCGGCACACGGCGGATGAATGGAAGCGTGCCATTGCGGCATTTGCGAAGCGGCCAAACGTCATCTGCAAGATCTCCGGCATCGCTGCGAGCCTGCCCAAGGGCGGTGACGCCGCGGACCTCGCGCCGGCGGTGAACCACTGCCTCGACAGCTTCGGCCCCGACCGCGTGGTGTTCGGTGGCGACTGGCCGGTGTGCCTCCTCGGGGCGACCTATCAGCAGTGGGTGTCACTCCTCACTCAGATTATCGCCACGCGCCCGGCCGCAGAGCAGCGCAAGCTCTGGGCGGAGAACGCGGTGAAGTTTTATGGTCTGAAAGTCTGATCAAGGGGAGGTGCCGGAGGGAATAGGGTGGAGGTAGAATGGAAGCCTCACCCGCAGCGCACGTGGAACGCCGGCACTCCACCGCTCCATCTCTATCACCCGGCCTCGTCCGTTTCCCCACGACTCAACCGCGCTGGCAACGCGGGCAGTAAAATGTGCTGCGTGCCGCCTGCACGCAACGCCGGATGGGTGTGGCACAAACACGGCACGGTTCGCCCGCGCGGTCGTAGACCATCAAGCGCTCGGCGTAATAGTCCGGCGTCCCCTCGGCGCGGCCGTAATAGAAATGCCCATCACGCCGCCCGGTGCCGGCGAAGTCGAGCGGGAGCGTGCTGCCGCACGCGATGGCTTCCGCGAGCACGCGCCGCACGGCCCGGTGCAGTGCGTTCACCTGTGGGAGGGGGAGGCGGCTTGCGGGCCGGCGCGGCGCGACGCCGGCGCGGAAGAGCGCCTCGCTTGCGTAGATGTTGCCCACGCCCGCCACCAGCGCCTGATCGAGCAGCTTCACCTTGATCGCCTGCCGCGAGCGCTGCAGTGCGACGGCGAAATATGCGGGCGAGAAGTGCTTGGCCAATGGCTCGGGGCCGAGTCGTGTCAGCGCGCCCAGATCCAACGTGAGCCGGCCGAACTGGCGCGGGTCCTCGAAGACGAAGGTCGAACGGTCCAACCGCAGCACCACGGCCGCGTGCTTGGGAAGCGGACGCGAAGCCGGCTGGAGGAACATCCGCCCGGTCATTCCGAGATGGCCGAGCAGCCCGAACGGAGCGCGACCGCCACGGGGACGAAGCTGGAAACGTAGGAACTTGCCCCGGCGCGTCAGCGAGAGGAAGCGCGCGCCAAGCAGCGCCCGCTCCAGCTCCCCCACGGAGGTTGGTGCCAGCACCCGCGCGCGGCGCACGTCCACGGCACGGATGGTCCGACCCGCCAGCAGTGGCGCGAGATGGCGCGCGAGAATTTCGACTTCAGGCAGCTCAGGCATGGGTCACCTGTCGCGAAAGGGTTTGGCCAGCGGGCAACAGTTCAGTAGGCGCATGTGGCCGGGCGTGGTCTGCGAGAGGAGACGGCGCTTGCGCGTGTTCACCGCTGCGGTGGGGCGCGGTTCAACCGGCGGCACTTGAGAAGTGCGAATGACGATTTGCGAACTCCGAAGAAGATCGGAGCGGCACGCCTGACAGATCAGGATTAGCGAATACGTGCATCTGAATCCGGCGCCTGCCTGTGCCGCACGGCAGACAGGCGGGCCAAGCAGGTGCGCCCGAAAGAGCCGTTGCGGTCGTATCGGTGGAGGACGACTCGGTAACTTAATTCTCGACAGCTCCTAAGGTCGATCGTGCAACGGCCAACTTCTCGACCGCTGAGCGCGACAGCGGCGCGGGACGCAACTCGCCGCTGACCCAGGCGGACCACGAAGCAAATCGGAACGGGCTGTCCGGGCGCTCGGAATTGCCGAAGGGGAGCAGCGAGAGCGATGCGTCGGGGTCGCTCAGATCGACGACTTGCGTATACGACTGGCTGGGCTGCGACAGCGTGCCCGCGACCTTCGGCAGCAGTGGAGCAACGACGTCCCACTGCGGATCCAGGGAGGGAAAACCATCGTTGTTCATCATGTAACCGAGGCGCTGGCCGACTCGCGCCCGTACAGCCTTCTCCCGCCACTGCGTCGGGTCCTCACCGTATTTGCTGACGGCGGTCGTCCAAGCGTCCGCCAGCACCTTCGACACAAACTGCTGCTCTTCGGGCTGTAACGCGGCGTGCGGATCCTGTTGCAGGCGGGCCGTGAGCGTTTTGACGAAGAGCCCGGTGCCGGGGTGTCCGCCGCCGTAGATGCGGGCCACGGGGTGATTGATTGCGCGGAAGAAGAGCCGGATCTCGGTGGCCAGTTCCATGCCAGGACAGTTCCAGTCCAACTGCGCGCCGTTGCGATACCAGTCTTCCAGATAGGCCAGCGACTTGAGCACCACCGCGGAAAGTTCGGCCTGCCGGTCGTCGCGCAAGTGATAGCCCAGACGGAGCACCAGCTTGATCATGGGGGATACGGCGTCGTTCTGCACGCGTAGGTTGTCTGCGAAGCCGAATTTCTTGCCCTGCCCGAGGTGTTCGCGAATCCGCTCTTTGATGCGCAGCCCGCGCAGCGTCTCGCCGCCCGCACCCAGGCCCAGCCGCAGCGGATAGAACGTCTGGATGGGACGGTCGTTGGCGGTCACCACATATCCCTCGCTGGGATTCACGACCTGCGGGATCAGTTCGTAAGGGATCGTCCCGCGCCAGTTGTTCGCGCTGCGAGTCCCATCCAACGGCAGTTCGCCCCCGTTGCCGGGTCCGGGTGGCACCAGCGGAAATGCACCCAGGACCGTGTAGCCGACATTTCCCGCCGCATCGGCGAAAACGCAGTTGACGTTCAGGAAACGCCAATCCCGCGCCGCGCGCCGAAACTCCTCGACACCGCGAGCCCGCAGCATGCCGAAATGGGCCTGTACCGTGTCGTGCTCCAGATCGTCCAGCGGAACGCGGCGATCGGCGACTCCTTCACCGGGTCGCAGGCCTTCCACGTATTCGGAGATCACCGGGCCGAAAACTGTCGTCCGCACCTTGTGCGACACGGCGTCCCCGCCTTTGACGAGGATCGTCTCGGTCCGCACGTCCATCGCGCGCCACTGTCCGTCCAGCATGTACCGATCCGGGTTGTCAGGATCGATTTGAAGCAAGTAATGATCCGACTGATCGGCCGCCAGCGCCGTGACGGTCCAAGCCACGCCGGGCGTAAAGCCGACCATGATTCCGGGCGAACCGGCGAAACCGATTCCGCGCGCGTGCAGGGTCTTGCCAGAGACGTGGAACTCGTACCAGAAGGACGGATTCTGAATGGGAAGCTGCGGATCGCCGACCAACAGCGACGAGCCGGATTCCGTCACCGGTTTGCCCAGCGCCCAACCGTGGCTGAATTTGGGCCCTTCCCACAAGTCCGCTCCCGACATCTGGTAGGGCTGCAGACCCTGTTCCTTCACGAAGCGATCGAGCGAGCGGACCCACTCGTCGCTGACGTCCTTGCGTTTGACCACGGCGGCATCGTCGTCGAGATGCACGGTCGCGCCTCGCCCCTCGGAGCCGCGCCGCCGGGGGGCTTCTCGCTCGAGACTGCCGTCGATACCCCAGTAGCCGCCCAACAAGTGCCACCACGACACGATACTGTCGGCGGGAACCCATGGTTCGGGAACAAAGCCATATTTTGCAAACAGCGGATTCAGACGGTCTTGGTGGGCAACCGCATAAGCCTTCACGCCGTCGCTGTAGGATTGCAGCAGTCGCCGTGTTTCCTCGTCGAGATTCGTCACGATCGTCTGGGCCGACCCGTAAGCCCCCAGCGTTCTCATCTGCCGGTCGTTATTCAGAGCCGTGCCTTCACCACCGAGATCGCCGAAGACTTCGGCGACCCGCCCCTGCATGATCAGGCGGTTGAAGCACATTTGGAAATAGCGGTCTTCCGCCGAGGCATAGCCCAAGCCATACATCGCCCCCTCGTCTGTGTCGGCGAAGATGTGGGGAGTACCCCACGAATCTCGCAGCAATTCGACCGCGGGCGCGGCCGCCGCCATTGCCCACGAGAGGCAAAGCAGCGTCCCGAGGCTGAGCCAATGGCAGGCGTTTCGAAGCAGCGCCCGGACGACGTGGAGTTCGCAGGACTTCATCGCTGGTGTATTAGCACGAAGCGCCTTCGATGTTACAGAGAAATCTCGCTGGAATCTCGCAGTAATTCGACCGCGGGCGCGGCCGCCGCCATTGTCCGTCGCGCGGGCTATTTCATTGGTTCGGGCGTGGTCGAAGCGGGCTGCAAAACCGTCATTGGAAAACGCATGAAAGGCTCGGGAATGTTTTGGTCCGAAGAGGGTGGGCAAGGCATCTTGGATTTGCGCTGCGCCTTCTTGAGCGACCGATTCGATGCATTCTGGCAAGACCGCGCCAACACGCACGCAGCCCGAAATGACGCTCTGAAATTCGCCGCCTAAAATTCCACTACCGTCTTATTCACCACAATTTTGTCCTGCACCCGAACTTGATAGGACGCGGGGTGCAACTCATGTTTTCCGGGGTTCTATTGATCGACGGCGTTAAAGTGGTTTGAGTAGGGCGCGAGAGCGCTGGTTAATTTTTGGGAACGGCGGTTATAGTTGCGTGGGGAAAGAGGGTATGCCAGCGATCATTGCGCCAGAACACTTCCAAACAGAGCAAGGCTTCGTCCCCTGCGGTGCTCCAGAACTGGCCACATCGTTTCATCCGGCATTGCAGTTGACGACAAGTCGATTCGATCGCTCCCGAACCAACAGGTTCGCCGCGTTTCTCTCCGTCCACATACTTCATCCGCGACTGGTTGCTCGTGTAGTAATCAATGGTTTCTTGGACGATGGTGGCAGCCGAGGCGCTGAGGGTCGATTTGAGTTCGTTCAAGCTTGCAATGACTTTGGCGACTTGGTCTGTGCGCAGTTGTCGAAGCAGCGGTTTAACCCACTGTCGCGCGGCTGGGGTGTTGGCCCCGTGGAGTTCATTGGCCACAGCCCAGAGATAGGAGTTGGCATGAAATAAATCCAGCCGCTGAACGGCTTCGCGGAAGCGGTCTTTGGCGACGTTCCAAATCCAGACCGCGCCGTCGGCAATCACCAACACTCGTTCGGCTTGGCCAAGTCCACGCCGCATGGCTTCCGCATGCAATTGCTGAACCATCGGTTCGATGCCTTGACGGGTGGCGACGTAACTGCGTTCAGTGATCACAGCCCTCCGCTTGCCCTTGCGGCAGCGTTGCTCGAGTCGAAAACAAGTCGCGGTGTAAACCCAATGCCACCGGTTGAGTTCCTCGCCTTGTTCACGCTTGCTTTTGGTTTTTCCCCAGTGGTCCCGTTCTCGGATATTCCAGGAATCGATTTGGATGATGAGGGTGAACGGTTTGGGCGCTTGATCTAAGCCGGCGCTCGGGCCGGTCGCTGGTATTGAGATCGGTGATTGGGCCTGATCTTCGCGCTTTTGGATGGCTCGGTCTCCTTGTCGCTGGGCTTCGCGAGCCAGAGTGCTGCGGCTGAGTGCAATGCCGGTCAGACGAGCGCACACCGGCTCGGCTTGCTCGCAAGGCATCTTGGAGACCAGCAACGCGCTCATTTCCTGAACCAGCGGTGAAGCCGTGGAGTTGTCCAATAAGCCCAGGGCCTTGTCGGCGGGAAAGACCCATTGCTCGCATCGTTTGCACCACCCGTGCGTGCGAAACAACTGCAGCGAGCCGCAATACGAGTGGACCGTTTTGCGCACGCGCCGCTTTCTCTCGATCAGAGGGGTTTGACAGCAGGGACAGTTTTCATCGACGGCATCGGCTTTGGCCTGCATGGCTCGCTCCACGACCTTGCGCTGCAGCTCCAGAGTGCATTGGCGGACTTGCTCCTCAATGAATCCCAAGCCTTGTTCGGGATGTTGGGCCAGTCGGGCCAAGCGTGCTTCCAGGTCTTGCTGCCACTGCGCTAATTCTTCAGGGGATAAACCCAAGGCAACAGAAGGCTCTATTTGCGAGATCAGATCCGCCGCGGCGGCTGGCCGAGCCCTGCTTGAGTCAAGGCAGATGGATGCATCTGGAATCATCGCGTTGCCTCCGGTTGGGTCAGGTGTTGGCGAAAACGGCCCTCCAACGGGTAAACGTAGACGGCTTTGATTGTCGTCGAAGGTTCATGCGCCCCTTGGCGGCCTCGACCTTTGGTAGTCCCAAGATCAATCCAGTTGGCCGCGCGGTAAGAGCTTCCCGCAAAGCGTGTCTGATCGACGAACGTCTCCAGCAGATAAATCGGCCGGCCATACTTAGCCTGCCAGTCGGCGTTGATGCGCCGGCTGATGCAGCCAAGAATATGGCTGGCCAAGTGACGAACCCGCACCCACGGAAAAATCAAAAACCGCGTGTTGTTGACGATACTGGCCAGTCGCTCCGTTCGTTGCGTTTGGCTCCAGCCGATCCACTCATCGCGCACCGCACATTGCCAAGCCGCCGCACCAAAGACCACACAACCCACTGGACGCCCCTGACGGCTGCTCACCCAATACTGCAAATTTTGTCCCACCCGGCTGCGATAGCCCAAATAGTGATATCGCGCTAAACAGTATTCCAGTTTTGCCCGCTGGACATGCCGACCCAAGTGGCTGATCTCCTCGATGACCAACGGAGTCACACCCGCCACCGAACACTCCAACGGGCTTTCCTCTAACCGATACTCCCCGGGCCATTCAGGCGCTCGCCCCGAGCGCGTCGGAGACTTCATGCGCGCTTCCGGCAAACAAATCCATCCTTGATGGTGCAGCTTGAGCAACAAGGTCCGCGCCGCCATGTCCTTGAGCTGACCTGTGGCCGTCCGCCAATCCCATTGCCTGGCCAATCGACGGCTCAATTGGTAGCGACTCAGCGGTGGACTTTCGCCGAGCAGCGCTTGAATTTCAGCCAATTGTCTCGTCCCAAAAGGACGCCCTTGCAAAACGGATGGCAGTTCCATGGACGCGAACAATGACAAAAACCCGAACCAGAGTCCCGCAAAAAATGAAATTATTTTAGACCTGTATTCTTCCTACCCCGGAAAACGTGAGTTGCGCCCCATGACTTTTAACCACCAACTTCATTGTTGCGTTCATTTCATTTTTCATTCTCCTTTGGAAAGTTTGGATTCCAGAAGTCGTATCAGCGGGGCGAGCTCCGCGTCATCTGCAAAGCGATTCTTTGTCCGCAGAATTTTTTCCATCCGTGCGTCCCCGGTAACATACGCGTCAACGCGAAAGAACGATTCCGCCTCTTGCAAAGAAATCTCAGCGGCTTGATTCGAGGAGAACTTCGCAAAGGCGTCTGTCGAGAGCAGCCTCTCTCGCTCGCGCCGCAACTGAGCGCGCTCTTTTAGATTCAGCGGCGCTCTGCCAAGCGCCGCATTCTTCAAGCCTCCAACGTGTGATTTGGAAAAATCCAGGCCCGCACCCGTTAGAATCCAGCCGTCCTTACCCGCGCCCAAAAGAAACGCACCGTTCTTCGGCTTTTTAGCGTCTGAAAGGAAAGTTCTTACGTTTTCAATGTTGATTTGATCAGGATATTTGCGCCAAGTGAACCGCCCGGGCGCGAGTTCGTTCGACTTAACCGCCACATCCTCGGTGTCAATTCGTTTGGAATCACCGCCCAGCAGAAAAACTGCGAGCGTGACGATTTCGTGATTCGACAACATTTTGGCTTTTGGCAGCTTCATTTCAGCCAGATAATTTTGATTTCCTTTTCCAGCGGTTTGAATTCGGTGTCGGCTGTAACGAGTTCGGCTTTTTTGCTCTTGGCAAGCGCGGCGGCGAAGGCGTCGGCCAGGCCCAGGTCGTGTTCGTTTTTCAAATGCGCGGCGGACTTGGCCAATTCGCGGTCGAGCGGAGCAACATCCAGTGGCATGGTGCGCTCGAACTCTTTCACGCCGTTCAACCCTTGCGCGCCGTTCTTGCGCTCCATCCGGTAAAGCACTTCGGCCCAATTTACCGCCGCGATGAGCAATGGTTTGTCGGCTTCCGCCGCCAGATGGAGCAGGTGTTCAACTTTTTCCGCGCCCGGTTCGTCGAAGAACAGGGCGAGCAATGCCGAAGCGTCGAGGACGGTGGTTTTCACTCAACGGTTCTCCTTGTCGCGTTCGGCGCGGCGTTCCTCCAGATGTTCTTGCACGACGGATATTTCGCCAGCCTTCTGTTTGAACCTGCCGCGAAAGCTACGGATGTATTCGCGGGTGACGGGCTGGAAGATGATGCGGTCGCCTTCTTCCACGAAGTTGATGCGCGTGCCGGGCTTGATGCCGAACAAGCGACGGATGCGCGAGGGAACGACCAACTGGCCTTTGGATGTAACGTAGGCTGAATTCATATTGTTTCTTTCATTTGATGGAAGTCTGGAATATCTCAAATAGTAAGGCAAGAACTATTTGTAAGACATATTCACAACGTCTCCACAAGCAACCCTGGCACCCATAATCGCGATCAGAGAGGAGACGGAGAAGCGTTCGCGTGATTGGCGTGGTTCGCGGTTTCCTTTTCGGCTGCCCGGCCCGCGCACGCTGCGGTTGACGAGGGCGTCAACCGCCACACGCGAGGCGCGTGATGCCCGCTTGCAAGCTGGACGCACGAACCGGTTTTTCGTTCGCCGCTGGCCCTCCACCTTCGCCGCCGGCTTGGTGCTGTTGCAGAATCTTCTGCGCCTCCTCCTGCCGTCCGGCGCGGAGGAGCGCCTGGGCCAATAGGTAATGCGCCGCCGAGTGGAGACGGTTTGGGTCCATCCGAATCCCTTCCTGGAAGGCGGCAATCGCTTCATCCCATTGCTTCAAAGCAATCCTCGCCAAGCCAAGCTGAAAGGATGTCGCGGTTACGCCAGGTTCAATCTTTTTCGCGTTTTCCAAAGCTTTCGCCGCTTCTTCCGAGTTCGACAGGCGAAGGCATGCCGACCCTTTGACAAAGTACGCCGCCGCTGAATTGGGATCGATTTTGAGAACTTCATCCGCCTCTCGAATCGCTTCCCCCGCCGCGCCGCCGACCAGGTGGGAATTCGCGAGGTTCAAGTGCACATCCGCGTCGTTCGGGACGATGGCCTGAGCCTTTCGATAGATGGCCAGCGCGTTGGTGGCATCGCCCTGGTCCAGATAGTTCTTTCCGGCGTTCATCAAGCTGAGGAACTGATCGGAAGGACTCATCGGCGCGGCGAGTTGGTTCAAGGAACCGGATGGGCTGCGCCCGCATCCCGCAAGGCAAAACGCCGACAGAAGCAAACACGCTGATTGGGCAAGGCGATCAAGCATGGGGCACAGTATAGACCCCGAGAAGCCAACTGGCCAGATGCGCGATGACCAAGGGTGCCGCTGAAAGCCAGGCTCTTGCGGCAAAGAAGCCCAAGGCTGCGACAACGGTTTCTTACGGAAAGACCAAGGCGCAGGCCCGACGCACGAAATGAAAATCGTGGCGGCAGCTTGGTGACGGTCTTTGGATTAGCCCGACACCGCCAAGCCGTAGCGATTCGGTGTCATCCCATCAGGGAAGGGCTTAGAGCGTGTCCGAAAATTCCGCGGGGTCCTGTTTTCGCGCCAAAGGCCGGATGGCGAGGCGCGACGAAGGAGAATATCCTCCCTGGATCTTCGACTGAGGAG
>Ga0194119_10013174_pt1 | contig 10342 bp, 9 predicted proteins | sample TA2MahC100mmetaG_FD_148620 | JGI IMG/M metagenome (GOLD analysis project Ga0194119, IMG submission 148620) | Freshwater microbial communities from Lake Tanganyika, Tanzania - TA2015018 Mahale Deep Cast 100m | ecosystem: Environmental > Aquatic > Freshwater > Lake | place: Tanzania: Lake... | reverse complement strand
TCTTGGTGCAGGAGCAGGTCTTGGTGCAGGAGCAGGTCTTGGTGTAGGAGAAGGTCTTGGTCTTACACGAACAGGAGCAGGTGCAGGTGCAGGTGCAGGTGCAGGTGCAGGAGCAGGAGCAGGAGCAGGAGCAGGAGCAGGAGCAGGAGCAGGAGCAGGAGCAGGTACAGAATTAACTGGCATATTAATTATTTTATTATAAATTCCACTTAAAGAATTAATATTATTTTTGATATTGCCTGTAGCATTAATTGAACCTAACACTTCTAAATTACCATTTATTTGCAAACCATCTCTTTTAATATTATTAGAATTTTCAGTTATATCTCTACAAAATTTATCATATGTAATTAAATATGTTCTAACATAATTATATATTTCTGAAGAATTAGTCATTTTTTCTAATTTATTATTACATCTCAATACATAAAATTTATATAAATAATAAATTAAAAATAATAAACAAATAAATATTATTAAATTATAGTTGCAAAATTTTAAATTATTAAATAAAATCATTTATATATTTAGATAGATTTTTTTAAATTTTATATTATACACACCTTCCCCTCCACCGCCTTGACCAACTACTATCCCATTCACAACCTGTTGAGCATCTCCAAGCAGGTCTTTCACGAGATGGACATGATCCTCCATTAGCTATCCATTGATTAAATTTAATTCTATCTTTTTGACCACATTGTCCATAAATTTTATTACAATGAGTACCACGATGTCTAGCAATAAAGGCTCGATGCTCTTCTTGTTTCTTTCTTTCCGCTTCCTGCCTTTTTCTTTCCTCTTCCTGTCTTTTTCTTTCATCTTCTTGTCTTCTTTGTTCAGCTATTTCAAGTTCTCGTCGTCTTCTTTGTTCTGCAGCTTCTAGTTCTTGTTGTCTTCTTCTTTCGGCTTCTTCTAATTGATATTTTCTTAATAATTCTTGTGACTCTTGATTTTTAGATATAAAAGTATTTATTGAATTGTTAATACCTGATAAAGAAATATTATTATTTGATATTTCATTGCTAGCTATAATGTTACCTCTTACAAATAAATTACCAGAAAGTTTTAAACCTTCTGTTTGTATTTTAATTGATACATCTATCATATTTTTAATAAAATCATCAGATATATAATATTTTGAAACAGCATTGGCAATTTGATTATTTGATACAACAGTCATTTTTTCAATATTATTTTTATAAACATTTACTTTTTTATAAATATGATAAATAAAAATTATAAAAATACATATAAAAAAACATTCTTTAAATTTTATTTGTTCAATTAATTTTAAAATCATTATATATTTTTAGAAAAAAATATATTTTAAAATTAATTATCTTTTGATATTATTTATTCTATTATTTAAATTTGTAAAGGAAAAAGAATTATTACCTATTTCGCCTAATGCTGTTATATTACCATCAATATATAAATTTCCATCGATTTTTAGATTATTTCCTTGTTTTTGTGCTGCTTTTAATGATATATTATAAACAAATTCATTCGAAGAATAATATTTTTTAATTGCTTCATTAATTTCTCGTTCTGATATATTTGACATGTTTTCTATTTTATTATTACAAACTAATAAATAATTATAAATAGTATATAACAAAATAAATCCAATTATAAATATAATTAAAATATTGTTACCTGTTTTAATTTCCTTAAAAAAATCAGTAATAAACATATATTAAATATTTTTAGAAAATAAATCTAAATTAATTATATAAATAAATGTTTTACACTACTCAAGGTAATTTTATAAAAAAAAAATATATTGAAAAGTTTACAGAATCAAATTCAGAAATGACTCAATCTAGTCCTAAATCAGAAATGACTCAATCTAGTCCTAAATCAGAAATGACTCAATCTAGTCCTAAATCAGAAATGACTCAATCTAGTCCTAAATCAGAAATGACTCAATCTAGTCCTAAATCATATGACAGTGTATCTGATAAAAAAAATTCTTGTGAAAAATTAATTTCACAATCGTATTCTGATTTTGAAAAGAAATATGAATTATTAAAAAAAGATTATGAAAATAAATTAAAAGAACAAAAAACAATTACTAATAACACATTAAAACAATTTTTAGATGAAAAGGAATCATGGAGTAAAACCTATAAAGAAAATAAGAAGAAATATGAAAATTCAGTTGGAAATGAAAAAAAAAAATTAGAGGATTTAAAAAAAATATTTCAACAAAAAATTAATTCTCTTGATGCATCTATAAAAGAAATAGATTTATTCATTAAAAAACTTTAAAAAAATCTAAATTAAGATATATATTATAAAATGAAAACTTCTACTATAGTAATTTTTATTATTGTTTTATTTTGTGTATTATATAATAAAAAAGAATTATTTACAAATTTATCTTCAATAGTTTTATCTGAATATGATATGTATCAAATTAAAAATGCAATTGATATAGTTGTAAATAATGAATATTTAAAAGCAACTAAAATTATCGGAATAGATTACTTAAAAATAATTATTGATACATTTAATAAAAACCTCAACATTATTGATTTAGAAAAGCAACGTGAATTATTTGAATCAGATAATTTTATTAAATTAATGTTTAATGATGATAAATTAAATTTATCTGAAAATTTTAAAAAAAGCTTATTTGTAGAATTAAGTGAGGCACATCTTTTTAATAGAAATATTAATATGGTACCACTAAGATTATATTCAAGTAATAAAATTAATATTAATAATATAAAAGATAATTTACAAAATATACAACTTAAAAAAATATCAAAATTTTTTATTTTTTATTTACTTAAATATTACGATAATTCAAAACCAAAACATGAAAAAAATAATAAGATACTAAGATTTGAAAATAGTTTACCATCTATAAAAGAATTAAATTCACGAATTAAACAATCAAATTTATTTTTTGATTAGAATTTATTTTTTTGATAGATAATATAAATTATCAAAATTAATACTGTTGATGATAATCCAACAAGTGCAACTTTATTAATAGTTGCTTTTTTAGCTTCACCTTTATCGTAATTTTTTTGTAAATCTGCTATTTTTTTATTTAATTTATTAATTTCATCCAGTTTTAAATCCCGGTTAACTTTATGCTCTTGGATTTTTTTCTTTAAATTATCAATTTCGTCAGTTAACATTTTTGATAATTTTCCTAATTCTTTTTCAGATTCTATTCTTTTCTTAGCTACATAAGCAGTTTGTTCTTGATCTATTTTTTTAATATTTGAATCATATTCTTTCTTTTTTTTATTATATTCATTTAGGCTTTTATTTACAGATTCTACTTCTTTTTCATAATCTATTTTTATTTTATTAAGAATTACAGCTGTTTCATCATTTTTTTTCTTAATTATTTCCATTCTTTCTTTATCTAATTTTTTAATAGTTGCTTCTAATTCTTTTTTATATTTAATACCTTCGTTTTTAGCTTTTAATCTTTCTTCTTCTAAATTTTTTCCCAATGATTGTAATTCTTTTTGAGTGAAAATAGTATATTGATTAACTTTATTAATTTTATCTTCTTCTAATTTTTTCATTTTATTAGTAAAATTAACCATTTCACTTTGTAGTTTTTCATCATTACTAGCCTTAATTTTATTATATTCTTCTAATTTTTTATTAATTTCTTTTGCTTGAGAATCATACATTTGTTGAATATCATTGAGAGCTTTTTTAGTTTCTGCATTTTTTTGTTGTACTAATCTAATTTTGTCATCTTCTAATTTATTTATGGTATCTCTTAATTCAGCTCTTTTTTGATCAGATTCTATTTTGTTTTTAGCTTTTTGTTCTTCTAAAAATTTATTTAGTCTTAATAATTCTTTTTCTGTTTCTTTTGTAAAATTAGTTATAGTTTTAAGTTTATCTGCTTCTAGTTTATTAAGTAGTTCTTTAAACTTGGATTCTTCATTTTTAGCTTTTTTTTCATATTCTTTTTGAATATTAACATATTCTCTTTGTTTTTCTTTAGTTAAGTTTTCTAATCTTAAATTTTGTTCTTCTTGTGAAATTTTATACTTTTTAGCAAGTGATTCTAAATTATCAACCATATCTTTATTTGTTTTTTGTAGAGAATTTATTTTTTCAACATAACTTTCTTTCTGATCTTTCAATGTTTTATCTAATTCTAATTGTTTCTTATTTAATTCTGTTTGAAATTGTTTATCTACATTAGATTTTTTTTTGTTTAATTTATTAAGAGCTTCTTCAATTTGTTTATTAGTTTCAGCTAATAATAATTCTTTTTTAAGATTTTGAGTAGCTTCCAATTTTTTAATATCATTTTGTAATGATATTTGAATATCTAATAATTTTTGTTTTGATTCATTCTCCTTAATTTTAATCAAATTATTTAATCTTGATATTTCTTTATTATAAATATCACGTTCTTCTTTTAATTTTGTTGTTAGTATTGTTATGTCGTTTTTTGCCTGTTCCTTTAATTTTTCAAATTTAGTTTCCATTTCAATTTTTTGTTTATTAATTTTTTCAATTGTAATCTGATATTGATTATTTAATTTTTTTGTTTTTTCTTCATTATCATTTTGTAATTTATTTAGAGCATTTTGATATTGTTTTTCTCTTTGATCAGCCATTTTTCTATATGATTCATCTTTTTGTTTATATTCATTTAAAAGAACTTGTTCATAATCATTTTTTTTCTTTTGATATTCACTAATCATATTTTGAATTTTAATTTTATTTTCCTGTTCAGCTTTTAATAATTGAGCCTGAATTGCATTTAATCTATCATTAATTTGTTTTTCTCTTTTATCATAAACAGCTGTTAATTCTTGTAATGATTTTTTCTTTTCTTCTTCAAACTTTTTTATAAGATTAGCACTTTCTTTTTCATTATCTTGCCTTATTTTTTCTATTTTTAAACTCGTTTCATTTTGAATTTTTTTAATATCGTTGTCTTTTTCTTTTTTAATTTTATTTAATTCTTGTTGATTATTTATTATTTGTTGATTAAATTTTTTAATCATTGCTTCTGATTTTGATTTTTTTAATTCTAAGCTATCCAATAATTTTTTATTTTCGATTTTATTATTTTCAATAGTTTTAGAATAAGAATCTTTTATGTTTGCAAAATTTTTTTCTAATGCTGCTTCTCTTAAATTATATACTCTTGATAATTCAACTAAATCTTTCTTTTTTTGTTCTTCTAGATCTTTTTCAAGTTTTAAACGAGCTTTTTTCTCATCTTCTGATAATATTTTTAATTGATTTCTATAATTATCCTGTGCATTTTTAATTTCTTTATCAGTCCTAATTTTTGTTTCATTTAATTGTTTATTTAATTCGTCGCGTTGAGTTATATATTCATTTAATTTATCTTGAGTTTTTTTAATATTATCATTAACATTTTGAATTAATTTATTTTTTAAAAGTAATGAATTTTGCATTTCTTTATTTTGTATTTCAAGAGCTTTTATTGCTCCTGTTATTTGATTAAAATCAGCTTCTTTTAAAGTAAGGGCATTTTTTACATTTAATAATTCTCTTTCTTTATCACTTAAAGTTTTAACTCTTTGATTTAATTCACTTTGTTTATTAATTAGTAAAATATTTAATTCATTTATTCTATTTTCTTTTTTATCAAGTTCTCTTGTTTTTGTATTAAGTTTTTCAGTTAAATCATTCAAATCATCTTTACTTTTCTTAAGATCAAAATTATCTTTAACTATTTGATGTAAATTATTTACAATATTAACTTGACTGTAGTTTTTCATAAAATTTTCATATTTTGTATATTTACCATTATAATCTTTTATAAACATATTTATAACATCGTTGGTTAGTAAGTCTAAATTATTACCAGGTGTAGAAATGAATTTACCGCATAAATTATCAGATGGTACAGTTAAAGATTCACCATCAATTATTTTTTTAATACATATATTTTTTTTATTACCTTTATTACAACTTGTAATATTATTTTGATCTGCATTACATGTTTCTTTAAAATTGTTGTTTACACCTTCTTCACCAAAAACTTTATTATTTTTTAAAAAATTATCACAACAAAAGTTATCGGAACCTGAATATTTTTTATGCTCACATCTTGTAACATAAAAAGGAATATTTAATATTTTTATTTCCCTAAAATTAACATCCCATTCAGAACCAAATGTATCAGTACAATATTTTTTTTCATTAGTTATATCATTTAATAATCCACTTGATCCAGATTTTAATATTCCACTCATAATTAATTATTAATAGAAAAAAATTTATATTTTTTATAAATATTGCATATTTAGAATTAATACCCTTGAAGATTAAAATGAGACAAAATTTTAATATATAATTATTTATATATTAAATATCTAAACATAAAAGCAAATATTATCTAGTAATTATGTTAGATTATGTATGTGAAATTTATGATTGTCGCCTTTTACACCTTTGCACATTTAAAACATTTTGAGACGTTAGGAGAGTCTAAAACAATCTTTTTATAAATGGGTTAAAAGATACGCATAATTAGGAGAAATAGAAAGACTAAGTAGAAATCATTAATTATTTAAGATTTAAGGAATGTATATAAAAGAAAAGTGAAATAAATAATAAATTATTCAAGTTTTATAAAAATACATATTTAGAAATCTTAAACTAAAAGTTTGGAATAATTAAAAAATATTAAATTTGTTGATATTTAAAATATAAGATAATTATATTAATAAATGGAAAAAATTTTATTAAATATAGATTCGAGACAAAGAGACCTAACTTTATTTCCTCAAAGTTCATATTTTAAAATTGAATATAATGATGATTTTAATTTTCATGATAAACAACAAAATATTAATTCTAAAATGAAATATATAAATAATAATTATGTTAATTTTAGTAATATTGATTATATTAGTCTTGTTACTTTTGAATTTCCAAATTATTTCTATATTTTTCAAAATATAAAGAATAATACTTCTCTAAATATTACATGTGTTAATACTGATGGTAATATAATAGCTAACTTAACTCCCGGAACTAAAACTGTTTATATTAAGGAAGGTAACTATGATAATGATGAATTAATTAATAATTTAAATTTAACATTAAATACAAATAAATTTAATATTGGTAATATTAATGATTTTGGTGATTTTACAATAACAAAAGGTCTTAAATTTGAATATGATAAAAATGCAAATAAATATACATTAATTAATTTAGAAGCTGGATATACTTTTTCTATAGATATTACTAATACAAATTATTCATATAATAATCTTGGATATATGTTAGGATTTAGAACTAATATAATTAATTTAGAACAAAATACTCTTAATAAAATAAATAAAGTTACAGGTGCTTCACAAGCAGATATTGAAGGTGAAAAATATTTTTTTGTTAAAGTTAATGATTATGGTCAAATATTTATTAGTCCAAAGATACAAAATAAAGCTCTTGCCAAAATTATAGTTAATAATTGGAAAAAAACATATATTTTTAACAATGCTAGTGATTTAGTTTATAAAACTTATAAATTTAGACAACCGGTTGATATTAAAGGATTAGAAATAGAAATACTTGATTATTCCGGAAATAGAGCTAATTTTGATGGAATAGATTATTCATTAACATTTGAATTCGGTATGATTTATGATCAAAAAATTTATAATAAACAACTAAAAAGTTTAAATTTAATGTCAGAACCACCTATTCAAAATAATAAAATAGTAAAAAAATATAATGATAAAGATAGTAATATTAAATCATCTCATGAAATATTAGCATCAGTTTATGATATGGAACCAGAAATGGTTCAAGTACAGGAAATAGTTAATTTAGAAGATCAAAGAACCGAAGCTAAAAAACCAAAAAATAATAAATTTGGTTTTCAATATGATAATAATAAATTTGGTATTCAAAATAATAGATTTGGAATTCAATATAATAACAATAATAGATTTGGAATTCAATATAATAACAATAATAGATTTGGAATTCAATATAATAACAATAATAGATTTGGTTTTCAATATAATAATTATAATAATAAATTTGGTATTAGATATTAAAAAATTGAAATTTTTATATATTTAAAAAATATGTATATATATAATGACTTATCTAATGGAATCATCTGACTTTCTCAAAATTAAGGACCCAAACACACGATACATGATTGAGAATGCCTACCAAGCAATTACTGTAACTGAGGGTTGGGATTTTATGAAAACATTTAATGATAACCAAAATGGTTTTATGTTTTCTAACAATCCTATGACTGGAAAAATTATGAGCAAAATGGAAGAATTAGGTTATTCTGGTCATTCTGGAGGTTCGTTTGGCTGGACCATGAGAAACATGGAATTTTTGGCAAAACATGGTAAAGACAAATTTCTGTCTAAATTTGAGTAACAAACGGAAAAAAGTTTAGATCATAATCTGGTTTATTTATATTTAACGGTACATCTAAATCAGCAGGTAACTTGTCATTATTTAATTTACACCACCGAAGATTTAAAATGAGACAAAAACGGCTTATAGATAAAATATAATAATATAATAACAATGAATAAAAAGAGTCCTATAATGACTTGTTCGTGCAGTTCCTGCTTTTCTCTTATAAGAAGGGTTTTTAGGTAGGAATAATAAAAGATACACATTAAAACTCATCAGTTGTATTTGACGATGCAACATACTCAAAATTTACATTTTCCTGAAATAGATAAACCTTGAAGAACATCATTTTGTATTATTTTAAATCTTCAAGGGTGTAAATTCACATAAATTTGATCGTAAATATGTTAAATTTATTTGAAGCGGTATTTTCATTTTTTTAATTTCATCCAATAAAAATTTAAAATGCAATAAAACAAGTTAAAAAAGAAAATTATAAGAATTACTTTGAAAATGCTTATAATAAAGATGCTTAAAAGATTATGTTAAAAAAGATTCAACATTTTAAATCTTCAAGGGTGTAAAAATATATTATAATAATAAAAATTGATTTATATTACCATTGGTAATGTAATAATAAAAAATATGAATAGCAACGATAAAATGGATTTATTACATTTGGAAGTTTATGATGAACCTTGGTTGATGGAAAAAAAAACCAAATGTTAATAATTTAATAGAAATTTTACATATGAGAAGAGAAGAAGTTGATGGTATATGGGCACTATATTTTAATGATAAATCATTAATGAATGAGATTTGGAAACTTGCTGTAAAATCTTTTAGAGAAGGTAAATTAAATAATGGAGTATATTCTATAAAATGTTCTACAAATTATGTTAATCCAAAAGGTATAACACCTACAACTGGTATGTTAATATTTAATTGTTCTCTTCTACCAGATGAAGAAACTATTCTGGAACGTGGGAAAAAATATTTTAGAAACATTTAATTATGATGAGAGAAGAACAATTTATTACAAAATTAATGAATACAAAGTTGGTACATCTTGTTATCCTAATTCAAGAAGTTATATATATAAATTAAATAATCATTTATATGAATTAAAAAATACAAAATTTATGGTAGCAGATGATAAATAACCATTATTTCAAAACTGCAATCATTTAAACAATTAATTTCAGGTTTGATTTGCGTGTTAAAATGTATTTAGTCTTCTACCAATTTTTTTTGTATGTCTTCCTTTAGATATATTTTTATCAAGATGAACTGTTAAATGATATTGTTGATGCTCGTATATGTGATATATCATCATTTTATGAAGAACTTGAAAATGCTTTAGATGATAAAACTAAAGAAATAATAGAAAAAGTAATTGATAAAATAGAGATTGTTCCAGCTTATAGAGAACTCAAAAAGAAAGATATTAAATTAATTATTATAACAACCGTAGGAAAGTTATAAAAGATAATTTACTTGAAAATGAAATAGAAGTCTAAATATATAATATTTTATCTTCTTCTTAATAGGTGTTTATATATTCCTATTTTATTAATATTTAGATTAGCAGCAGGTTCTGCAACAGGTTCAGCAGCAGGTTCAGCAGCAGGTTCTACAACAGGTTCAGCAGCATGTTCAGCAGCAGGTTCAGTAGCAGGTTCAGCAGCAGGTTCAGCAGCAGGTTCAGCAGCAGGTTCAGCAGCATGTTCAGCAGCAGGTTCAGCAGCAGGTTCAGCAGCAGGTTCAGCAGCAGGTTCAGCAGCAGGTTCAGCAGCAGGTTCAGCAGCAGGTTCAGCAGCAGGTTCAGCAGCATGTTCAGCAGCAGGTTCAGCAGCAGGTTCAGCAGCAGGTTCAGCAGCATGTTCAGCAGCAGGTTCAGTAGCAGGTTCAGCAGCAGGTTCAGTAGCAGGTTCAGCAACTTGTTCAGCAGCAGGTTCAGTAGCAGGTT
>Ga0194119_10013172_pt1 | contig 10342 bp, 8 predicted proteins | sample TA2MahC100mmetaG_FD_148620 | JGI IMG/M metagenome (GOLD analysis project Ga0194119, IMG submission 148620) | Freshwater microbial communities from Lake Tanganyika, Tanzania - TA2015018 Mahale Deep Cast 100m | ecosystem: Environmental > Aquatic > Freshwater > Lake | place: Tanzania: Lake... | reverse complement strand
CGCGACCAAATTGAAGTGGTTCGTGGCGAACGTCGAAGCAGCCCGATCTCCGCACGCGCGAGCGGGCACGGTCGACACGTGGGTGGCCGCCGTGCTCAGCAACTTCGATGTGCATGCGACTGACTCATCGAACGCCGCCGTGACGGGTCTCGCCGACCATGCGTCGCTCTCGCGACATGAGTGGTCGTCCAGCGTGCTCGACGCGCTGGACATCGACGCCGCGCTCTTGCCGCGCATCGTGCCGACGATGGGTGCAATCGGCGAGGCCTCCGCACTACCGGGCAGCCCGCCGATTTTCGCGATGGTCGGCGACCAACAGTCATCGCTCGTCGGCCAGGGTGGCATCGTCGCAGGCGCAGCGAAGGCGACATTCGGCACTGGCGGCATGCTCGACATCTACGCGGGCACCGACACGCCAAAGCATCTTGCCCGCACGCAACGCGGCACGTTCCCCATCGTGGTGTACAGCGAAGGGAGCACGTTGCACTGGGGTTCGGAAGCGATCATGCTCACGGCCGGCACCAATGTGGAGTGGCTGGTCAACGACATGGGTCTCGTCCCGGATGCACAGTCGAGCGATGCGATTGCGGCGTCGGTCGATTCAAGTGATGGCGTGGTGTACGTGCCTGCGCTCATCGGCATGGGCACACCGCAGTGGGATTATGGCGCTCGCGGCACGTTGCTTGGTCTCACGCGTGGGTCGACGAAGGCGCATGTCGTGCGTGCGGTGCTCGAAGGCATCGCTCACCGCGGGGCCGACCTGCTCGAAGCCAGTGAGGCCGACACCGGGCTGCATGTCGAACAGCTTCGCATCGATGGTGGCATGAGCCGCAACGGCGTGTTCGTTCAGGCGCTCGCCGACTCGACCGGTCGCGCGGTGGAAGTGTGCCGCGAGACAGAGGCCACCACGCTCGGTGCAGCGTTCCTGGCCGGTGTCGCCGCTGGCGTGTGGCGCGATCTCGCCGAGGCAACATCGCTCGTCACGCCGCTACGCACGGTGCAGCCACGCACCACGCCGTCATCACGAGCACAATGGCACGAAGCGGTGCGTCGCGCGCGGGGCTGGATACCCGAACTCTCGGCGCTCGATTTCTAGCGACTATTCTTTGCACGGCGCTTGCGCCGCAGTTCTCGTATGACGCTCCCTGCCGTGGCCCCGACTCCCCCTACCGCGGCAGATCGCACATTGCTCGCCTTCGCCAACTCCGCGGAGTTCGCGGCGCGCGACCTGTACGCCGTAGCGGCCGCGCTGCCCGCATTCAACGACGAAGAACGGGCGATGCTCGTTGGTTTCCACGATCATCACTTGGCGGCAGGTCAAGCGCTCGCCGGCCTGGTCGGCAAACATGCCTCGAATGTCCGCGAAGACGCCGTCTACGACGCCTTCCGCGGCAAGATGGCGGGCAGCGACAAGAGCGCCATCTTCGACGCACTGCGCGAATTGGAGAACACGTTGGTCTCCACACACCTCTCGCTCGTCGGCACGCTCGAGGGCACCGGGGGTTCGGCGCTGGTTGCGTCGATTCTCACCATTCAGGCCCGGCACGCCGTCGCGCTCGGGTTGCTCGGTGGTCGCGCGTTTGCCGATGCACTCACCAACGATGCAGCACCACTATCGCCAAAGGCCACGTCATGAATCGCTACACACGACGCCAAATGCTGCGCTTCAGCGGGGTCGGTGTCGCGGGTCTCGTGCTCGCTGCGTGCGGCAAACAAGCCGGTGTCGAGGAGAGCAAGAACATCGCCGCCGTTGGCGTGGTGCCAGATGCTGAGGGTTTGCCCAACATCAAGGTCACCGACGTCGTGCTGCTTCGCACCGCGGCCTCGCTCGAATACAACGCAATCGAAACCTACGAGGCAGCGCTCGGGCTCGGTGTGTTCACTGGTGCATTCGCCGCGGCGGGCGACATCGCCAAGCGTCTGCGCGACGACCACCGCGGCCACGCCGATGCGATCAACGGTCTCGTCACCAAGCTGGGCGGCAAGCCGTTCACCTGCGGCAACCCGCGACTCTCGGAAATCTACATCTCCCCCGCGCTCGGCCTCATCACCGACGATGCCAACGACAACCCGGCGCTCGACGTGGTGGTGCTCGCGCACGCGTTGGAGAATCTCGCCGCCCAGACGTACCAGTCGGTGGTGACGATGCTTTCTGACAAGGCGTTGCGTCAGGCGGCAATGACGATCGGCCAAGAAGAGGCTCGCCACGCAGCAATCCTCGCGCAGGAGCTCAACCCCGGTCTCGCTGGTGTGTTGCCAAGTATTGACGAGGCAACCGGCAAGCCGAAGGTCGCGACCGTGCCTGGAGCGTTCGGGCCGCTGACGCCGATCCCCGTGACGCTCGGCCCCGTGAACGCCGACGGATCGCGTGCATCGCTGAGCCTCGAGACGCCGAGCCTCAACTCATTGGCCTACGACTACGTCACCTGCGCCTAAGCACCAGGCCGCGTCACACTGCGGCCAGACCGCTTCACGGCCATGACCGAATCGGCGAAGACGGTCCCTGTACCGCCCGGCTGCCCGTAGCCTTGAAGACGACGGCGAGTCGGTCGGGTGACCGCAGTTGCGCGCCTAGCGCGCGGTTGAGGAAAGTCGGGACTTCGAAGGACAGAGTGCTGGCGCGAGCCAGGTCGGGGAAACCTGACATCCCGTGCAACAGAGAGCACACCGCCGATGGCGCGACTCCGGTCGCGATCAGGCAAGGGTGAAACGGTGCGGTAAGAGCGCACCACGGTCGGCGGCGACGTCGGCCGGCGGCACGGCACTCGAAGCAAGATCGAACAGAAGGGACGAGTGGTCCGCTCGCCGCAAGGCAACCTTCGGGTAGATCGCCAAGATGGATGGTCACCGCCGACGATTCGCAAGGGTCGTCGGTACAGAATCCCGCTTACAGATCGACTCGCCGTCGCCCCCACCAACGCCACAACGCGACCGCGCCAACGACTTCGAGCGGCAGGTTCCACCAGCCGCGAGCGACGACGGGCAGTGCGTCGGAGGAGAACCCCCACCCACCGATCGGCCACCAGAACATCTCCGTGTTCATGAACGCACCGTCGAACACGAGATGCAGAAACGTGCCGATCGGCAGCCCGAGCAGCAGTTTGCGCGATGGCTTGCGACCGATCGTCACCAGCATCACGACGGCGAGCAACACGATGCTCGTTGCCACCGAGTGCATCACTCGCCAGCCGGTCGGCCAGTCGATGATGTCGGGCAACACCGCACCGACGGCGAGCAGCCGGTAGTCGAACCGCGGGTCTTTGAACACCCACGCAATCGTCAAGATTGCGGTGGCGAGAAACCAGAAGAACACGTGTCGACTCAGACCACGAGCAAGCAACTGCAATACGGGCAACGCGCTTCAGTGGTGTCGGCAACCTTCTTCAACTCCGCCTGTTCTTTCGGCGACAGAGCCGTGCGACAACCGCCGCAGGAGCCCTTCACGACTTCCGCTACTGCCGCACTCGTCATGCGCGCCCGCACCTGGTCGTAGAGCGACAGAGACTCGACATCAACACCGGCCCCGAGTCGCGATCGTTCATCTTTGGCAGCAGCGATGTCGGCATCGACGGCGGAGATTGCGGCGGTGAGTTGTGCGGCCGCATCGTTGGTCGCCGCCTCGAGAGCAGGCAGGTCGCTCCGTGACTTGGCGATCGATTGCTCGAGGCGTTCACTCTCATCAAGAAGTGCGAGCTCTGCGTCGTCGAGCGACGAGTGCTCGGCATTGATCGTTGCAATCTCGTGCTGTAAAGCCTCCACCTGGCGCATCACCACCACGGAATTCAACTGCGACTCGTACCTGGCCTTCTTGGTGTCGAGTTCTTTGCCGCGCAATTCAAGCCGGTTGATCTCGCCGGTGATGTCGCCATAGCGCTTGCTCATCTTCTGCTCTTCGACGCGTGCGGCATCCAGCGCCTTCGCCGCGGCTTCGGCAGCGGCGCGCTCAGGCAGTTGCGATTTACGGTGTGCAAGTTGCACGAGTCGCTGATCCATCGCCTGCACCGGCAGCAGCGAGCGGAAGTCCATGATGTTCAGCCTCCCACGACGGTGGTCTGTGCCCAATTCGGCACTCCCTTGTCGCAGTCGTAGACGATGTGGCCAACGATCGGGATGGACGGCACCGGCACAAACGGGTTCTTCTCCGTCGGGTCGATGGTGGTGCTCGTCGGCAACACCGACACCACCACGGGGCCGGGCACGGTGGTGGGCACGGCTTGGTCGGCCGGCAGCGTCGTGGTGGTCCTACCCGGCGCGAGCGTGGTCGACGGCGCAGGTGGCACACCTGAAATCACCTTCGCCACGCACTCGACGCCGGGCAGATACAGACGCGCGAGTGGTCGCTGCGGTGTCACCAGCGCCTTCCACGCTTCGTCGTCGCGCTTCGTACCCCAATCGACGATCTCGAGACCTTCGTGGATCTTGTCCATGTGCAGTTTCCAGATGTGCGCGGGGTACGTTGCGCCGGTCACGGTGTTACGGGCAAACTTCCACGTGCCGACGATCTGGTTGCGGAACTCCGGCACGCCACGCATCGGCGTGTAGCCGCGCGGGTCGCCGACCCACACCACGGAGGAGTACTGCGGAGTGAACCCGACGAACCACGCGTTGGTGTTGTTGACCTGGGTACCCGTCTTGCCGCCAGCCGGGCGTTCGTCGGCCAGCGGCGTGCGGCGCGCGGTGCCGCCGCGCACTACGCCTCGCAGGATGTCGACGGTCTTGGCTGCGGTCGCGGTGGTAAGCGCTGCGGTGCCGTCGATGTTGGCTTCGCGCTCCCATACGAGCGTGGAGTTATCACGCTCGAGGATCTTCTCCAAGAAATACGGCTCGTGGTGCACACCGAGGTTGGCGATGGTCTGCGCGCCGGCTGCCATGTCGACGACGCTCAATTCGTTGGCACCTGTAGCGAGCGATGCGTACGGATACACCGGGTACTTCTCCCGCGTCAGCCACTCACTCGCCGACATTTGATAAATGCGATCGACCACGCGGTAGAGACCGACGATCTGCGACAACTTCGCATACGCGCAGTTGATCGACAGCAACGTCATTCGACGAAGCGGACCGACGGGTTCGCTGACGCCGTCTTTGATCTCGAAGGGTTCGTCAGGGTTGTCAGGGTTCGGCAGCGTGCACGGCAGTTTGCCGTCGATGACATCATCGCTCTCCACGCCCGCCTCGAGCGCGGCGGCGAGGATGAACATCTTCACGCTGGAGCCGGTCTGGCGGCGGCGCATCGCGAGGTTGACCTCGTTCTCACCGGCTTTGAACGGTTTGCCGCCGACCATCGCACGAATCGCACCGGTGGCGTTGTCGATGGTGACGAGCGCGGCTTGCGCGTTCACGCTGTTGTCGGGCAACAACTGCACGGCTTCGTCGGCCGATGCCTGCGCCTCACGGTCGAGCGTGGTGTGGATGCGCAAGCCGCCCCGGAACAACTTGGCGTAGCGCTCCTGATAGGTGACACCCAGGATCGTGGTCTGGTTTAGCAGGTAATCCTTCACCAATTCGGTGAAGTGCGTGCGCTGCGCCGGCTCGTCGGGGCGACTTCTCACCCCGACGGGCAGAACATCGGCGGCACGACGGATGATCTCATCGTCAGCCAACGTGAGGTGACCCTCGTCGCGCACGCGCGTGAGTGCGGTGACGAACCGAGATAGCGACAACGAGCGGTTGTTGATCGGGTCGTACGCCGATGGTGCGCGCACGAGGCCGACGAGAAATGCGCCTTCTTCGATCGAAAGATCCTGGACGTCCTTGCCGAAGTACACCTCGGCCGCCGCCTTGATGCCATAGGCGTTGTAGCCGTAGAAGTTGGTGTTGAACCATCGTTCGAGAATCTGGTCTTTGCTGAGTTTGCGCTCGAGCAGGATCGCGTACCGCATCTGCAACAGTTTGTAGCGGCCGTCGCGCGGCAGCGTGGCGAGCAGTTCGTTCTTCACCACTTGTTGCGTGATGGTCGAGGCGCCGCCTGCAGCACCGTCGTTGATGTTGGCGATCACCTGGCGGCCGACCGCGCGCAGGTCGACGCCGCGGTGCAGGCGGTAGTTCTTGTCCTCGATCGCCAGCAGGGCATCAACCACGTGCGGTGGAATCTCCGAGATCAGCGTCTGCTGGCTGTTCTCCGCCTGAAACACGCCGATCTGGCGGCCCTTGTCGTCGAACATCACGCTGCGCTCGGCCAGACCGGTGAAGCCGCCCACTTCATACAGGGAGATTGCGGTCTCTTCGTGGGCGTTCAAGATGCCCCACACGCGCGGCGCCATGCCCACGACAAGCGCGGTCACCAGCAGCGCAGAAAGAAGCACGGCGACGACGAGTCGCAACGACCACATTGCTAGACGCACGTGAGAGGAACGCTACTTGCTACTCTCCTGCGGGTGAGCTCACAAGAGAATCGCCCATTCAGATTCGGCGTACAAGCGTCCACCGCTCCGTCTGGCAGAGCATGGGCCGATCTCGCACGTCGCACCGAAGACCTCGGCTACGCGGTGCTCACGATGCCCGACCATTTCACCGATCAACTCGCACCGGTGCCCGCGATGACCGTCGCTGCGAGCGTGACGAAAAACTTGCGCGTCTGCGCGTTGGTGTTTGACAACGACTACAAACACCCTGTGGTACTGGCGAAAGAACTAGCAACGATGGACGTGTTGTCCGATGGCCGCGTCGACATCGGTCTCGGCGCGGGTTGGATGCGCACCGACTACGACCAAGCCGGAATGCAGTACGACTCCCCCGGCGTGCGCATCGATCGTTTCGTCGAAGGCCTCAAGGTGATTCGTGGTTGCATGGCCGACGGCCAGTTCTCGTTCAAGGGAACGCACTACACCATCACCGACTACACCGGTCTGCCCAAGCCGATTCAGCGACCGTGCCCGCCGTTGTTGATCGGCGCAGGCGGCAAGCGCATGCTCGGCATCGCCGCCGGCGAAGCCGATATCGTCGGCATCAACCCGTCGCTCACACCTGGCTTCGTGGGCCCCGAAGTGATCGCCGACATGTCGTCGCAGGCCGTGGCCGACAAGATTGCCGTCGTGCGCGAGAAAGCCGGCGCGCGATTCAACGACATCGAGCTCAACATCCGCACGTTCTTGGTGAACGTCACCGACGACGGCCAGGCGGCGCGCGAGAAACTGGCAAGAGGCATGCGTGTCGACGCGGCGCTCATCCACGATTCGCCGTTCGCGTTGATCGGCCCGCCGAATGAACTCATTGAGACGCTGGTCGCACGACGTGAACAGTTCGGGTTGTCGTACGTGATCGTCGGTGGCGACGACGTCGAGTCGTTCGCCCCGGTGGTGGCGGCACTCGCCGGTAAGTAACAGCGCACTCGCACGCGCGGTGCGCGCGGCGAAGAGTTACTGCCTACGGCGTCGGCACGATCGCACGGCGAATCGGGCGATCCCACCCGCGCTGACCCGTCGACTTGGGGCTCGGCCACAATCGCGGCCCCATCTCCACCATGCCGTGATGCGTGTTGTAGTCACCCAACAAGTTGAGGAACGGCACGGCGTCGAATGCATCGGCACCGCGCACACCAACGCCCTTCCACGCACCAGTCGCGAGCAACTCGAGCGCCACCACCGGGCAGATCGCGGTCTGCCACAGCACGGCCTGCGCGCCGTATTCGCGCATCGTGGTTTCGTTGTCGGCCACGTGGTACAGATACACCTCGCGCGGCTCGCCGTACGATGTGCCCTTCACCCAGGTGCCCGCGCAAGTGCGACCGTGCATGAGGTGGCCGAGTTTCGCCGGGTTCGGCAACACCGCAGCCAACACGTCGCGCGGGGCGACCTGTGCTTCACCGACGCGAATCTTCTCGGTGCTGTCGAGACCCAAGTACGCAAAGGTCTTCAGCCAGTCGATGAATTCGGCCCCGAGCGAGTACTTGAACGTCACGCGGTTGCATTCGATCTCGCGCGGAATGAGTAGTACTTCTTCGTGCTCCACGTTCACGCACTCGTACGCGCCGATCCCCGCCGGAAAGTGGAACACCTCAGGTTCGCTGAAGCATTCGGTGGTGAAGAGACCGCGCGACTTCTCCCACACGATCGGCGGGTTCAAACATTCTTCGATGGTCGTCCAGATGGAGAACGTCGGCGCGAACTCGAACCCGTCGATCGAGAGGTTCGAGCCATCGCGAACACCGATCTCGTCGATGGTGTCAAAGAGATGGTCGGCGGCGTAGCGAGCAAACACATTGGAGAGCCCCGGCTCCACACCCATTCCGACGAGTGCGAGCAGGCCCTTCTCGCGCCACTGCGGGTCGGTGGCGAGCTGGGCGGCACCGAGCGGCTCACCGACCTCTGAATACGGGTTGGTCGGGTGGGGCTTGGAGAGGTTCATCGCCATGTCCACATAGGTGCAGCCGGCCTCGTACGCGGCTTCGAAGATGGGGTCGTTCAGGCGCGGGTCGCAGGCGTTGACGATGATGTCGATCTTGTGGGCCTGCGCGAGGGCGACGATCTCGGCCTTCTTGCTGGCGTCGACCTTGGCGGTGGAGAACCTGGCCGGGTTGTCGAGGTTCTTCAGGGCGTCGGTGCAACGCTGCTCGTTGATGTCGGCGAGCACGAAGGAGCCAAAGAAGGTGCGGGTCTCGGCGATCGACGCCATGCTTGCCCCGACTCCGCCGGCTCCGACGACGAGAATGCGACTCACGGGTAGGGGTTCCTAACAGACGGCGGATGCGGTGGCATCCGAGACCTCTCAGGCTACCCGCCACCCTCATCGGGGTTCGTGAAACAGCGCACAAACCCCGTCTTTCGGCGACTACTCAGCGAATTAACTGATCGCCTGCGCCGCTCCGACAAGGATGTAGGTGCAGCCCACGCTCGAATCTTTGAGCGAAACAGTGATGTTTGACCCGCTGGTGCCGAAGGCGGCGCTCGATGTCAGATCTTTGTCAAGGCAGAGGTTTTTCACCTTGATGTCGGCTTGCTTTGCCCCTGAGACAACCCAAGAAACTTCGTCAACTTTTTCATCACGACTCGCCGAATAACCACTCGAGATTTTCTTCGACACCGCAAGGAGTCCGCCTCGCCGATGGTCGAAGTTTCCGAATGCGAGCAGCGATGTTCCGTTGGCAAGATCGAGCCGTTCTGGGTCTCCGGCCATCCACGAGAGCGAACTGGCCGTCGACCACGACGCACCGTCATTAGTCGAAGTTCGTATTTCGAAAGTCTTGGTTGCACCTCTGTCTGCAGGAAACCACAGTTCGAGTTGGCCCGCCGAATTGCGGTACAGCTCGGGGTTGGATTGGATGTCGTAATTCAATGCGAATGTGCCCGACGAATCGATGCTCCACGTGTTGCCGTCTGTGGAGGTCAATTTGCACGCTTGGCGCTTGAACGGCGCCTTGAGGGTAGCGGCAAGGTCGTGCGCGTAAGCCAAATAACCGGCGGCGACCTTGACAACTTGTGGATCACCCAAGAACCCCGCCGCGGTGCCATCGGCGTTCTTGCAAGTTGATGTCGGCACGAGCGAACCTGATCCTTGAGAAAAGTCTTTGCCAGTTGACGACGTGAAGCGCGTCATCTTGTCGACGCCACCGCCGCCAGGTGTCCAACCCCACGCTTCGTATCCGCCCGCTTCCGCGGCGCGGACGGTCACAGGAGACGTAACGTCGATTCGCACGCCGCTCTCGAGTGTCCAGGTAACACCATTGTCGGCTGAAACGTACGAATGGATCTTGTTGTCGAAACCACTCAAAGGTATCTGCGGCTCATTGCCGTTCTTGAAGAACATTCGCAGTGAGCCATCGGCAAGTTGCAAAAGTGCGGGGTCCGACACGTTGCCAAGACCTGCCTGATTCGAGCCCACCGACCACATCAGACCCCAACTCAGCGTTGTAAGCGATGACGACGCTCCGGCGCCACCGGAACTGCCAGCCGAGCCGCTGCCCGATGTGCCGCCCGAGGCCCCACCGGACGACTTTGAAATCGGACACGACGCAAGTTGCTTTGCTTGCGCCGTTGTCAGCTTTTTCGCCTTGGTGATGGCAGCGGCCACCTTCGAGCCGTACTTCTTTACCAAACAGGCACGTTGACTTGGGTCGACGGTCACCGCTGAAACGGGCGACATCACGCCGATGGCTGCGAGAACAACTGCGAGAGCGAATGCCGTCCACTTGCGGTTCATGAGTTTGGTCGCTTTCTTGTGCAGGTCTCGAAGCAGTGCAGATTACATTACGACGGGCGAAGTTGACGATTTGTGCCGTCGGCACCGAGTGCCGCGCTCTTGCGGCGCTCTTGCGGCGCGGTCGCCTCGTTCCACGATCGCACACTACGGAGTGGCTGCGTCGCCTGCCGACCTACTGCTCGCCCGGGAAGCAATAAGTAATCTC
>Ga0194119_10013167_pt1 | contig 10346 bp, 7 predicted proteins | sample TA2MahC100mmetaG_FD_148620 | JGI IMG/M metagenome (GOLD analysis project Ga0194119, IMG submission 148620) | Freshwater microbial communities from Lake Tanganyika, Tanzania - TA2015018 Mahale Deep Cast 100m | ecosystem: Environmental > Aquatic > Freshwater > Lake | place: Tanzania: Lake... | reverse complement strand
GGTCCCGTCGTTGTTAAAAAACGGACCCAGGAGAGCGGCCGCCGCAACAGCGCCGATCAGCAGGGACCCGAGCGCCCACGCTCCAAAGGTAAAGCCCACCACCATAGGGACCGTAATGCTGATCAGGCCTGGCAACAGCATCTCCCGGAGGGCATTCTTAGTGGCAATATCCACGCAGGCAGCATAATCGGGTTTATCCGTTCCTTCCATCAAACCTTTGAGCGTCTGAAATTGCCTGCGCACTTCGTCCACCATCTGCAAAGCAGTTTTGGCCGTCGAACCGATGACCAAAGAAGCGATCAGATAGGGCAAGGCAATCCCCAGGAAAAGAAAAGCGACCGCAAAAGGCTTTGAAATGTCCAGTGTTCTCAGGCCGACGATTCCGAAAAAGGTGGTAAACAGAACAAACGATGTGACTGTTCCCGAAGACATCGCATAGGCTTTCGTCGTGGCTTTCATAGTGTTGCCGACGGCGTCCAGCGAAGAAAGGGACCGCACGACTTTCCCGCCCGCGCCCGACATTGCCGCAATCCCGGCCGCGTTGTCTGTGATAGGACCAAAGGCATCGGCGGTCATAATGTACCCGATCAGGAGGTCCGTACCGATATTCACCGCCACGATAGCCAAGAGGGAACCCCTTGAAACGACGAAGGCCACACTAACGGCAGCCACAATCATCACGATGGAAATCAGCGGGCTTTGAAGTCCATAGGCCAGTCCAGTGATGAGGTTAAGTGCCGCGCCCCTCTTGGATGCCTCAGCTATATTTTTGACCGGTTTGCCCCCCATTCCTGCATAGTAGCGGGTGAAGAAAGCGACCACCAACATGACCACGATGCCCAAAAACGTCCCCAAGAAAAGGCTCAAATCGTTGACTAGATACTTTGCCAGGAGGAAGCTACCCAGCGTGGCTAGCCCTGTAGTGGTCATCATCCCCAGGTTGAAGGCCATTTCCGGTTTGGAGCTTTTGAACCACTTGATGGAGAAAACACCGACTATGGAAGAAAGCAGTCCAACTGACTGGAGCAGCAAGGGAAAGAATACAACCAGAGGGCCGTACCTTCCCAAAGATAGGGCCGCGACAGCCACAATGGTTCCTGTGATAATGTCATCGGAAAAACTCTCGAACAGGTCCGAGCCACGGCCGGCGCAATCCCCCACGTTATCGCCGACCAGGTCAGCGATCACCGCCGCATTTCTGGGGTCGTCCTCAGGAATGTTCTTCTCGACTTTGCCAACCAGGTCGGCGCCGATGTCTGCGGATTTGGTGAAGATGCCGCCGCCAATTTGGGCAAATAAAGCGGCCAGACTGGCACCAAACCCAAAACCAACCAGGGGCTCGGGAGCTTTGAAAATGAAGTAAAGCACCGCTAACATCACGATGCTGAACCCGATGATGGAAAAACCCATGACCGAGCCGCCAAAAACCGCGCTGTGAAAAGCCCTGACGGGCGAGTCGGTTGCATCCTCAGCCGTCTTGAGATTGGCGCGGACTGCAGCGTTCATGCCGAGGAAACCCGTGGACAGAGAAGTAAGAACCCCCAGGGCAAAAGTTAGGGCCACCCACGGGCCAAGCGCAACATAGATGGCTATAGCCAGGAAAGGGGTGATAAGAAGGATGGTTCTAAATTGCCTTGAGAGGTAAATTCTGACGCCGAGAGCGATGTAGCCGGCAATTTCTGCCATATTCGCATAACGTGGGTTGGCCTTTTTGAGGTTCAGGAAAAGGTAGATGGCGACAGAAATAGATAACAAACCGCTTATAATGGGCACCAAGAGCAGCAACATAAGCACCTCACGCAAATGTTCGAAGGTGGACCAGCGACCGGGCCGCTGCCGGCTACTCGCCGGTCAGTGCATCGGTGGCGGGGACCGGGGGTTGTTTTTTCATCTTGACCTGCCAGCGGAGCCACGAAATCGCCACCGGTTCATAGCGACGCACCAACAGAACCGAGCAGGGCGCCTGGCCGGCGACCCAGTCGTCAATGGCCCCGAAAAGCCGGGTGTCAGAAATCCACTCTTCGGCAGCCCCCATCACAATCAGATCGTAGGGTTGTCGCTGGTTACGGGCCACTTCCGCCAGGATCCCCTCTTGCACCGAAGCCGCCTGGGCCACCCGCGTGGTAACAATCGGGGGAACGCTGTGGAATGCATCCTCGACGATCTCACGCAACAGCAGCGATTGGTCCTCGATCTCTTCAGTATCAACCGGCGTCGTGAACAGGTGCAGGGCAGTGATCTGCGCCCCGGACTTCACCGCAATCTCGTAGGCCAACCGAAGCGCCATTCGGGTATGCAACCCACCTCCTCCAACGGGCACCAGAACGTGCCGCACCTTCCCCAGTCCTCGGTCACGCAAGACGGCGACGTTGGTATGTGCCTTCTGAAGCAGGACTTTCACCGGATTTCCGCTCAGTTGTTGAGAATCCAGAGGCCCCGGCCATCCCATCAAGATCAGTTTCACGTCGGTCTGGCCGTTGACTTCATCCAGGATACCCTGTGAAATCGAGGTTGCGGCCCGCATTTTGGTATAAAAGGGGACGTTCTGAGTTTGAGCTATCCTGGCCGCTTGGTCCAGCAAGGCTTTTTGCCGCGAAGCGAGGCGGGGAAGCAGGCGCTTTATCGTGCTCTGCTCCAGATCGGCCGCTGTTGGCATGACCGTGAGAATGCAAATGTTCGTGTCCTCGCTTGCCTGAGCGATGATGGTCGCTACACGTAGCAAACTCTCGGCGGTGCGCGGATTGGCAACCGGGATCACTATCCTGTCCTTCGCCAGCTCCAGAGCTATGGTCCGGGCAGCCATTACCCTGACGATCGGTCGGTAAAGGTAGTAGAAAATGCCGCCAGCGGTGATCACCCCGGCCCCGAACAACAATGCTCGCCAATGAGTGAAAGCAATGATGAGGAAACAGCTTGCCGCTGCCAGGTATGCTGTAAGCGGGAACAGGGGAACCTTGAACGGCCGCTTCAGGTCTGGATACAGTTTCCTCAGGCGAACCATGGCCAGGCTTGCCCAGAACAACACGAACAGGTAGCCAGAACTGGAGATGTAGCTCAGAAAATCAACCAGGCCGATGGCGGCGACAAAGCAGATGATCGCGCCAATCACCAGAATGGCCACGTAGGGGGTCCTGAAGCGCCCCTGCCGAGACAAAGAGCGAGGCAAGAGGCCATCGCGGCTCAGGGTGAAAGCTTCCCGCGTGGCGCTCAGCATGGCGGTGTTAACCGAGGTGAGGGTGGCAATCATTCCCGCAAAAGCCATCATGGGCACCCCCCAGCCGGGCAGGAAACGTCCCACGGCATCGGTCAGCGCGGTCTCTGAGCCGGCCAGTTGCCGCCAGGGGATCGTGCCCAGCGTCACCAGCGCCGCCAAGACGTAGAAGAGTGTAACGAGAGTCAGGCTGATCAGAATCCCCAGGGGGATATTGCGATTAGGGTCCTTGATTTCTTCCGCATCGTCGGCGATCACTTCAAAACCAACGTAGGCGTTGTATACCAGGGCGATGGTCGCCAATATCCTCGCCAGGTTGGCCCAGAATCCCGGATAAATAAAGATGCTGCCACTCGCATTGAACACCTCCCAGCGGAAACCCCCGGGAAGGATCAACCCCGAAACAGTATAGATGCCGATGCACAGCAGCAATATCCCGCCCAGGATGATCTGGGTATTGCCCACTTTACTGACTCCCAGGATGTTGAGCAGCACGAACACGCCGATCACCACGATGGCGGTAGGAACAATGGGCAGGACAGGAATAAACACTTGCAGCGAATAGGCAAAGCCCACCGCTGACAGCGCGCTGTAGAAGGTGCTCGACAGACAATCGAGAGAACCTACCAGAAAAGACAGGAGATTGGTTCCCCATGCCTCGCGGACGTAGGTAAGTGCACCTCCGGTAACGGGATAAGTGGTCGCTAGCTCGCAGTAGTTCAGGGCCACGCTGTAGCTTAACAGGCCAGCGATCAGCAGAGCCAGCACCGCCGCAGGACCAGCTATGCCTGCCGCATGTCCGGTCAGCACGAAAATCTCGGCAGCGATAGTCCCTGCTGTCCCCAACATCACGACCTGCCCCAGATTCAGTTGTCTCTTCAGCCGTCGTTTGCTCATGCAACACCCACTTCTATCCCAAGCCGGGTACGAAAGCCAGGATCAAAATGACCATGGTAAACAAGAGAGAAGGCTCACCTTCCCCAAGATTCTGCCACGTCTGGTTCTATCTGTGAGAGGCGGGTCAGTGGGGTAGAAGCTCAGTGCAAGTATTGGCGGAGACAGGTGTGAGGGCAAATCTTCGGCTCCGACCTTGGACGGCGAGCCAGCCTAGGTCGGAGCCGAATAGGGTGGTGAGATTTTGGGGTTCACTTGTCGCCTGGCTCACGATCTGGGTAAGGGTACAGCCTTCCGCCTCTTAACTACATGGTGGCTTTCCCGCTCCATCTATGGGGGCCAGGCCAGAGCGTTCGGCGTAAGGTCCTTCCCAAAGACGATCAGATCATCGCCAGGGGCGTAGAAGTCGTGGATAACCGCCTCACAGCGGTAGCCACCGGTTTCGTAGAGCCGGCGTGCCGGAGCGTAGAGCGAGGAACCGGACGTTTCTATCAGTAGCAAGCGGCCACCCCGGGCCTGCGCCTCAGCTTCGACCTGGGCCAGCAAAGCGTGCCCTATGCCACGCCCCTGAGCGGCAGGGTCCACAGCGATCCAGTAGACGTCGAAGGTACCCTGAGTCAGAGGATGGGGGCCGAAGCAGGCATAACCAAGCAGTCAGCTATCACCGCGATATACCAGAAAGGTATATCCACTAACCTCTCCATTATCCCGGTATGCATTCCAGAGCTCTTCGACGCAGCTCAACTCCACGGGTGTGAAGACACCGGTCGCGGCCGTCAGTCGCAGGATGGACGGGCCATCGGCGTCCAAGGCTGGCTCGATCGTAGGCATAGCATTCTCTCCAGGCAAGTTCCAAGATTTGCACCACCATATCTTTGTAACTGTACCCAGCTTCCCGGGCGGCACGGTAAAACCCTGCATCGGGGGAGAGGTCTGGGTTGCAGTTCACTTCCAACACGTAGGGTATCCCCTCTTCACTAACGCGCATGTCCACCCGGGCGTACCCCCGGCAGCCAATGGCTGCCCAGGCTCGCCGGGCCACGTCTGCAATATGGGCACCCAGGTCGGGGGCCACCGGAGCAGGGCAGAGGACCGGAGTATGATGGTACTCAAAAGAGCCCACCTCCCATTTGGCCGCAAAAGAGACGATACGGGCATAAGGATCAGCGAAGGCGCTGAAATCTATCTCGGCCAGGGGCAAGACCTGGGGTGGGTCCCCCCACAAGGAGATGTTAAGCTCCCGGCCGGCCACAAATGCCTCGGCCAGGGCAGCCTGACGGTAACGCTCCACAACGTAGGCCACGCGCTCGCGCAACGCCTGGGCAGTGTGTAGCACCGCGTCCGGGCCAACACCGATGCTGGCGTCCTCGGCCATGGGTTTGACGATGAGTGGGAAGGGCAAGTCAGCAGCCAGGCCCTCTACCTCGTCAGGATGGCGAAAGAGCCACCAGGACGGTGTGTCCACACCGCTGGCAACCAACAGAGTCTTGGTCTGCACTTTGTGCACCGAACGGGCAATGGCATCACCTCTGGACCCGGTGAAGTGGTACCCCATAGCCTCCAGCGCCCAGGCGATGCGTGCTTCCTCGAACAGCCGCCCCTCCAGACCCTCGCCCAGGTTGAAGACCACCCAGCGGGTGGGGGGATAAGGAGCCAGGGCCAACTCCACGTCGGTGTGAATCGGAAGCTGTACCACCCGGTAGCCCGTCCTGCGGAGCGAGTCGGCCACAGCTTGTGCACAGACCACCACGCCCTGCTCAGCCAACAGGTCACGGGGCTCACCCTTTACCAACTTGTCACCGGCGTTGTACAGCACAACAACGCCAGGAGGCTCCTGTTCAGATTTCATCGTTCCCCTCCCACCGGTACAGGAATCCAGGCACGCGGAGCTGAGTCTTGAAAGGCACGGATTCGTCCATTCTCTACGCTCACCTGTCCTTCCAGGCCTCGGCTCTCCCGCGCATAGCGCTCCGCCGCCAGGTACAGGATCTCGTTGATGAGATATGGGTAGTGCATTCCCTCCGCCCGGGCCATGATACACAGGTCGCTCACTATCGGGTTCAGGCCAGGCAAGGTGTTGATCTCCAGGAGATATGGTCGGCCATCTGTGCCTAGCCGGAAGTCCACCCGAGCCACGTCCAGAGCACCGATGGCCTCGAAAGCAGCCACGGCCAGGCGTTTCAACTCGACTTCCAGGGCCGAGGAGATGTCCGCCGGACAGAGGTAGAGAGGTGCCCCTTCCTCGTCAGGGTAATAGGACTTGGCCTCGGCGTTGTACAACCCCTGGCCAGCACCCACCGTGGAGTCAATCTCTAGAACCGGGAAAAGGTGAAAGCCGCGTTCGTCGTACACCTGGTGTGCTGAGCCCAGTCCTGAGTGAAGCCTGCCCTGAGCTTTGCCGAAGGGACGAAGGACTGTCGAAAAACTGTTCCACTGCCGTTCCCCAGGGGCCAGGGTGTTGCCGATCAGCCCCACGGTGAACTCCCGGCCAGGCAGATAGGTCTCCACAAATGCTGGCTGACGATAGGTGCGGATCACCCAATGCACCTGCTGTCGCAGTTCGGCCTCGCTGTAGACGACAGAGTGGGCGTTGATCCCCATTCCTGAGCCCTCGCGCACCGGCTTGACAAAGAGCGGAAAGGTCAGTCGTCGGCCTAGTGGCTCATCCCCGCGGCGGAAGACCTGGAAGGGAGCCGTGGGTAGACCCAGGTCGTGCCAGACATGCTTAGCAGCCGCCTTGTCCAGCGACAGAGCGTGGGCCAACACTTTGGAGCCGGTGTAGGGGATGCCCAGCATCTCCAGCAAGGCCGGCACCTGGGACTCGCGAGCGTCGCCCCGCAGCCCCTCGGCGATGTTGAAGCAGATGTCGGGCGCGACCTGCCGCAGGGTGTCCAACAGCGTTTCGTCCGCCTCCAGCGGGATGACCTGATGACCTCCCGCCAGGAGCGCACCCTCGATGGCCTGTGCCGTCTCCACGGAATCGTACTCGGCCAGGGCATCGGGCGGAGCGTCGGGGCCCACGCGGACGTTTTGCTTTAGATTGTAGAGCAGCGCCACCCGCCAGCCACTCATCGCTCCACCTCCACTTTGGGCAGAGGAGCGTTCTGTGCAGAGGAGCTGAAGTGCAGAGGTGCAGAGGTGAACTTTCCCCTGCTCCCTTGCTCCCCTGCTCCCCTGCTACTCGGCACAGAACACACCCTGGCTCCCCACGCCGGGATGCCCCGCTGGTGCAGGGCGCGCCAGCCTTCCGGTGCGATAGCCAACGTCCGGCCTGCCAGCAACCCAGCCACCCCGTCCTGACCCTCTTCGCTGTGGCGAGCCTGGCAGTACGCACACGTGGTCGGGTCGTGGTGGCCATAGTCCGTCGGTTGGGCGTAGGTGCTGATGAGCCCTTCGTAGTTGCGCACCACCACCCGGCTCTCGGACATGCTGAGCAGGTAGTTGGGCAGGATGGGCACCTTGCCCCCACCCTCAGGGGCATCAAGCACGAAGGTCGGGATAGCGAAGCCAGAGGTGTGGCCCCGCAGCGCTTCCATGATCTCGATCCCCTTGGCCACCGGAGTGCGGAAGTGACCAGCGCCGTGGACCAGATCGCATTGGTAAAGATAGTATGGGCGCACGCGGTTCTTCACCAGTCTCTGCACCAGAGCCAGCATCACATTGGGACAATCATTGACGCCGGCCAGGAGAACCGTCTGGCTGCCCAGGGGGATGCCAGCATCAGCCAGGCGGGCCAGGGCGGTCTCCACCTGCGGAGTGATCTCCTTCGGGTGGTTGAAGTGAACGTTTATCCACAGAGGGTGGAACTGCCGCAACATGGCCGTCAGTTGCTCGTCAACCCGCATGGGCAGGAAGACAGGCACCCGGGTACCGAGGCGGATGACTTCCACGTGGGGGATGGCCCGCAGGCGGCTGAGCAGACTCTCCAGCACCCTGGGATTCAAGACCAGCGGGTCGCCTCCTGAGAGGAGTACATCCCGCACCTGCGGCGTATAGGCAATGTAGTCAATCTGTTGGTCGTAGTTGGTACGACTGAACTGGGACGTGGAGTCGCCCACCACCCGGCTGCGGGTGCAAAAGCGGCAGTAGCTGGCACACTGGGTGGTCACCAGCATCAGCACCCGGTCAGGATAGCGGTGCACCAGGCCGGGGACGGGAGAGTGTGCATCCTCAGCCAGGGAGTCGGTCATTTCGGCCTCGAAAGGAAGCAACTCGTGGATGGTGGGAACGACCTGCCGCCGGATGGGGCAGTACGGATCATCGGGGTCCATCAAGCGGGCGAAATACGGAGTTACGTCCACGCGAAAATGCCCAGGTGCCGAAAGGCCGGCCACTTCCTCAGGGGCGAGGCGGATCACCTGGGCAAAATCCTCCATCGTGTTCAGGCGGTGGCTCAGTTGCCAGCGCCAGTCGTTCCACTGTGCAGGGGGTACACCCTCCCAAGGTTGGGGGGGGTTCCCATCACCAGGAGGGTCTTCGATCTCGTTTCTCATCTCACTCACTTGCTATAGCTCCTCCAATCGCAATTGTATTCCTGTTTTCCAGAACTCTTTCCATTCCCACTCTTCTTCGGGGTAGTGACGTAATGTGTCATATACCCAATCAAGTTCCAAACACCCCAGGCTAATGATCTCAAGTCTGACCCCACACCCGGCACAAACCACCTGTTGACCCTCGCAGGGTCGGGCGCCCAGGTTGACGTTATACCCACACTCCGGGCAAAATGCCGTGGCCATGTTCGCCCCCTGTCTTTTCGTCTCTACTACGTTGGTTAGAAGTGACCCTTTGCATTTTAACAACATTATAGCCCATTGGCGTACAAAAAGCGTCAAAAAAAGCTACAAATCGCGTTACAAGACGCGGTTGGCTGTAACATTTTTGCGACAGCTTGCCCCTTGGCACACAACCTTCACCAGGCTACAAGTGCAAACGCCAACCATCAGCGGTTGGCGTTGGAAAAGATATGTGAGATTACAGGCCCATCGCGCCTGCCCGAAGGCGCCGCCCGGCGTCCCAGTCCAGCCATGAGAAACCCATCACTCGTTCTCCTGGCAAAAGGAATACCCCACGCCGGGCACGGTCAGGATGTAGTACGGGTTTCGCGGGTCTTTCTCCACCTTGGCTCGCAGTCGGCTGATCAGTCCACGCACCAGGTCACGGTCGCCCTCGCCGCTGTAACCCCATACCCGCTCCACGATGGTTTCCGTCGGGATAACCTGCCCACGGTGGATCATCAACGTATAGAGCAGGCGGAACTCCAGGTGGGTCAGCCGAACTGGTGGCCGACCCACTATTTGGACCGTCCGGGTGGCCGGATCCAGGGTCAGGCCGGATAGGCTTAGAATGGGCAAGCTGAAGACGGGGACACCGCCGATGCGGCGCAGCAGAGCGCGCATCTGGGCGACGAGCAGCCGGGCGCTGAACGGGCGTTTAACGACCAAATCGGCGCCGTTCTCCAAGAGGGTATAGTGTAGGTTCTCCTCAATGGAGTCAACGATCAGCACCAGAGCAACCTCCGTCTCCGTGCGTACACAGCGGACCTGGGCCAGAGGTTCCACATGGTAGAGCGCCACCACTACCAGGTCCGCCGGTCGCTCTGGCCAACTCCGCATGGCGCGCCCTAGATTGCCGCTGGTGACCACGGCCAACCCGACACGTTGCAGCACCAGGGAGAGGATTGCGGCTTCATCAGGATCTTCAGCAACCAACAAAGCGTACACCAGGCTATCCTTCGCCCCTCAGATAGCGGCAAGCCGCCTCGGCCAGGATGGCTGCCCCAATAGGCAGGCATCGCTCGTCGAGATCGAAGCGAGGGCTATGAGCTGTCCGTTCGTCTCCCTCGATCTGACAGCCTAGACTGAACATCGCGCCGGGGGCCAGAGCAGAAAAGAACCCAAAGTCCTCTGCTCCCATATGCTGTTTGGGAGCCTGAATATGCTCGGCCCCCAGCAAGTCGGTGGCGACTTGCCGTGACAAGTCCACCACCCCTGGGTCATTGATCATCGGCATACAGCCAATCTCGATCTTGAGTTCATAATCCCCGCCCATGGCCCGCGCCATGTCTAGCGCCCGCTCGATCTCTTGGTGAATCTGCTTCTGCACTTCTTGATCCATGAAGCGGATGGTACCAGACATCTCTACTCGCTCCGGGATCACGTTATCCGCCTGACCGCCATGGATGGAGCCGATGCTGATCACTGCCGGGGCAAAAGGATGCAGGCGGCGAGAGACGATGCTATGG
>Ga0194119_10013166_pt1 | contig 10346 bp, 12 predicted proteins | sample TA2MahC100mmetaG_FD_148620 | JGI IMG/M metagenome (GOLD analysis project Ga0194119, IMG submission 148620) | Freshwater microbial communities from Lake Tanganyika, Tanzania - TA2015018 Mahale Deep Cast 100m | ecosystem: Environmental > Aquatic > Freshwater > Lake | place: Tanzania: Lake... | reverse complement strand
CCAGAAGATGGGTCCGCAGTCGATCGAAGAGATGGGCGAAAACGTTCCGGCGCAGGCGCCTCGCGAAGGTCTGAACACGCTTGGCGCGTCCGGTGTGCAGATGGCCGAAGTGGAAGTCGACACCGAGACGGGACGCGTTAAGATGCGTAAGCTCGTCGCGGTGCAAGACTGCGGGCTGGTCGTCAATCCCAAGACGGCCGAGAGCCAGGTCTATGGCGCTTGCATCATGAGCATCTGCAGCGCGCTGTTTGAAGAACGCGTGATGGATGCGGTCACCGGCCGTGTTCTGAACCCCGACATGGAGTTCTACAAGCTCGCCGGTCTGCCGGACATCGGTGAGATCGAAGTCCAGATGGACATTACGCCGGAGCACGACGCCCGCGGCATCATCGGTCTCGGTGAGCCGTGCGCGATCGGCGGCGGCGCGGCCATCGCAAATGCAATTCACAACGCCCTCGGCGTGCGCGTGCCCCTTGCCCCCGCGACGCCCGATAAGGTGCTCAACGCCATCGGCAACCGGAGGTACGCATAATATGCAAGCGTTCGAATACGGAAATCCAACCACACTGAAGGACGCCTTTGGCCTCCTCGGCGGCAACTGGTCCGACGCCGAAATTCTGGCGGGCGGCACCGATATCCTGAGCCTGATGAAAGACTACATCACGTCGCCGAAGCGCGTCGTGAATATCAAGGGCATCAAGGAACTGGGCGGCATCGCTCGCAAAGGCGGCAACGTCCGCATCGGTGCGACGGTTACGCTTGACGATCTGGCATCCAACGCCGTGATCCGCGCGTCGTTCCCGTCGTTGACGCAGGCGGCGCTGGGCGTGGCCAGCCCGCAAATTCGAAACATGGGCACGGTCGCGGGCGACCTTTGCCAGCGGCCGCGCTGCTGGTATTATCGCCGCGGTTTCGGCCTACTGGCGAAAGGACCGAACGGTGAGATGCTCGTTCCGAATGGCGAAAACAAGTATCACGCCATTTTCTCGAGCGGTCCGGCGTACTTCGTCAGTGCGTCGACGCTGGGTCCGGCGCTGGTTGCGTTGGGCGCATCGGTCACGATCGCGAGCGCGAGCGGCAACCGTAGCGTGCTTGTCGAGAAGTTCTTCGTCTCGCCGTCGGGAGACGGTCAGCGCGAGATCGACCTGAAGCCGAACGAGATCGTCACGGAGATTCTCATTCCGGCGCCGACGACCAAGAACGCCACTTACGAGATCCGCGAACGGGAACTCCTCGACTGGCCTCTGACGGCGGCATCGGTTGCACTGCGCTTGAGCGGTTCGACGGTCAACAGCGCCAGCATTGCGCTTGGCCACGTTGCGCCCACAATCTGGCGCCCATCGCAGGCCGAGAAGATGCTGGTCGGCAAGACCATCACCGCCGAGACCGCGGAAGCGGCCGGCGAAGCAGCCGTCGCCAATGCGACCCCGCTCAGCCAAAACGCCTACAAGGTGAAGCTGACGAAGGTTGCCGTGAAGCGCGCGTTGCTGCAAGCCGCGGGAGTGAAGGCATAGCGGTATGGAACGAGCCGGTCTAACCAGGATCGACGACGACCGCTGTCAATTGCTCCAGTGGAAGGGCATGTTTATCGACGCCATGTGGGACCCGAAAGTCCCACATGGCAACGACCGCGCCTTTTGGTGCTTGACCACGCAAAAGTGTATCGGCCCCGACAGCCAGTTGGTGGACGAGTACGAGTGTAACGAGACCCGCAAGTGCTATAAGCCCTTGTAGTAAGATTTATTCAGGAGAGCCAAATGAAATCTTGCCTGTTCGCACTACTGTCTGGTTCCTTGTTGCTGGCCGGAGGCCTGCCGCAAAAACAACTTCGTGGAACGTATGTCGAAGCTCGCACCGCCGACGTGTTCGTCGGGCCGTGTTTCGCTAACTCCGAGGTCGAAAACTCGGGCAACCTGGCCGTCATGGGCTGGAAAATTTCGGAAGGTTCGTGGGACGGCGTTAAGCTCGACGGGCTTGGCGTTGTCGGCGTTGTGAAGGCGTCGGCGACTCTCGGCGACGTGCATCACACGGCGTATCCTGTCAAGTCGGTGTTGATTGTCGATGAGAAGGCGTCGCCCGAACAGCGGTTGGCGCTGGCTTCATTCGCCAAGCGGATGAGCAAGGACCTGTTGTCGGATGTCGTGACGATCATGTATCGTCCGATCTCGCTGACGGTTGAAAACGAGAATGTTCACACGGCGAAGGCGACGTTGCGCGCCGGCGATCTGGCCGCGATTCAGACCCGCGCGATGAAGGCGACCGATCATGTCTGCTCGCACGAAGACGTGTGGTATCAACCGTTGACGGAAGTGCAACATGCGATGCCGGCGTTTGCGATGGATCATCACTTCAAGGGCAAGGAACTGGGGACGACCTGGTCGAGCCCGAACAAGTCGAGCGCGTTCGTGGCGAACTGGCAGCTCAGCGAATAGTCTAAAGATTGATTTCTAAACAGGGGCCAGCTGCGATGCTGGCCCTTGTTGTTTTTGGCCCAGACTTGATGGCCGCCGGACGCGGCGGCATCAAAGTTCGGTCTCGACCGGGAACCGCTGGAAGAGATAGTTGACGACGCGCAGGTAGTCGCGGCGGGTATGCAAGTCGTCGCTCATGGAGTGCAGGTCGATGCCGCTGGCGTCTTTGAAGACCAGCATCCAGCCGATGATCGGCCGGTGGTTCGTGCGTGAGTGAGTTTGCTGGTCATAGATGGGTCGCTTGGCGATCGACTGCACATGATCGAATTCGACGCTTCGCGTAGCGAGGCGGCTCGACTCGACGATTCCTTTTTCGGTAACAACCGTGCTGCCTATTATCATGTGGGAACCGGCGAAAATGAGGAAGGTCCCGAAGGCGACGGCACAGATATCCCATAACAGCAGGAGCCAAGTCCCCGTGCCGTCGATCGTGATCCGGGTGGCGATGACCCAGACGAAAAATCCGATGCCGAAGAGAATCAGTGCGATCCCCTTTCCTCGGGGATGATGAAGCGTCACGGGAAACACCGGCATCTCGTTTGGCGGCACGTAAACCTTGACCTGCGACAGCAAGGCCAGTGTGATGATCGACAGCACGGCTGCGATTCCTCCGAGGCCGAGATAGCGAAGCGGCATGTCGCCTACACTCGGCAGAAAGGCTCGATTCTCATTGTCCCTGTCCACCGCGATTTGAATTCGCTCGCCGGCTGCGAAGCTGGGATAGGGCGGCCAGTAGTTGAGCTTCCATTCCCGCGGCCCGCTCTTCACCACGAGCGAGGGCCACGAGGCGCTGACGATTTCGGCGTTGCGCTCGGGCGCCTTGGATCGCTCGCTCGGCGGCATGACGTTGGTGCCGAGGTATCCGATGCCCACTGAAAGAAGTGCGCAGATTAAGACGACGGCAAACAGAACTCGTAGCATCATAGTATCTAGCGCATGAAACTGATCTTTCTTCTCACCGCCACTCTCGCAGCGCAGGAACTGCGCTTCGCCGAGCTGAAGGACTTCAAGCCGGAGTCGGGCGAATCGGCGCTCAACGTCCGCATCGGATACCGGACCTACGGAACGCTGAACGCGGCGAAGTCGAACGCCGTGTTGTTTCCAACGTGGTTCGGCGGCAAGAGCGAAAACCTTCAACAGTTCGTCGGCAAGGACAAGATTCTCGATCCCGATCGCTTCTTCGTGATTCTTGTCGATGCGCTATCGAATGGCGTGTCGACGCGCGTCGAGAAGTTGACGATTCGGGACATGGTTCAATCGCAACATCGCTTGTTGATCGAACATTTCGGAATCGCCCGGTTGCACGGTGTCATCGGAATCTCCATGGGCGGCATGCAGAGTTTCGACTGGGCGGTGGCGTACCCGGGATTTGCCGAGCGCATCGTGCCAATCATTGGTTCGCCGAAGTTGTCGACGCCGGATCTGCTGTTGTGGCAGGCGCAGTTGAGTGCGATCGAAACGGCCGTCGCGAACAAACTCGACCCGCGCGCTGTGATGCCCGCGGTCAACGCGATGCACCAGTTCGCACTGCGCACGCCGGATCACGATGCGGCCAACGCCCAGGAATGGGCGAAGCTGAAACAGTCGCTCTCGAACCCGGGTAATGACCCGCTGGACCGTGCGGCGCAATTGCGCGCGATGATGTCGCAGAATCTGAACTTGCACGAGTCGGTCGCCAAGGTGCGGGCGAAGATGTTGATCGTGTACGCCGCACAGGATCACATGGTGAATCCGAAGACGTCGATCGATTTCGCGAATTTGGGCGGCTTCGCCACCCTCAACCTTAACGGCAACTGCGGGCACATGGCCATCAGTTGCGAATCCGCGCGCCTGACCGCCACGGTCCGCGCTTTTCTGGAGCAATAATGATACCGGTGCTATTCGCCATGAGCATTTTCGACATTACGATGAACTCAATCGACGGCAAGCCCGTCGCACTGAAGTCGTTTGAGGGCAAGGCGGTGTTGTTCGTCAACGTCGCCAGCCAGTGCGGTTACACGCCGCAGTACGCGGGGTTGCAGAGCCTGTACGCGAAGTACAAAGACAAGGGTTTGGTGATTGTCGGCGTGCCGGCGAACAACTTCGGCGCGCAGGAACCGGGATCGAACGAAGAGATCAAATCGTTCTGCTCGCGGACCTACAACGTGACGTTTCCGATGATGGCGAAGGTGTCGGTGAAGGGAGCGGACAAGACGCCGCTCTATCAGTACTTGACCGATAAGTCGAATCCGAAGACGGGCGGGGATGTGCAGTGGAACTTCACCAAGTTCCTGGTCGGGAAAGATGGCAAGGTGCGGCAACGGTTTGAGTCCGGCGTTAGCCCGGACTCCCCGGAATTGGCGGCGGCGATTGAGGCGGCGCTGAAGTAGAGCGCCTATTCTTTCACGGTCGACCAAGCGAAGTTAGGGAAGTCGATGCGGCTTGATTCGTCCTGGCCATAGCGCATGAACACTGCAGCGCCTTCCTGAAGTTGGCTCGCGTCGTAGCACGTGAAGATCAACGACGTATTTTCGGCGTTGCCGAAGCGGTAGCTGTCAATAATCGTGCCGCCGATGTGAAGCACGGGATCGAGCCCACGAACGGGCCAGCGTTCTTCGGCGGTCAGTTCGAAGAGCACCGGTCCAGCGGAGTCGGATTCCGCGCGGCGTTCGCCGCTTTGCTTCGGACGGCGCGCGGTCATCTTTGCGCCCTTCATGGTGCGGGCGAACACCATGAAGGCGGCGAATGCGGAGAATATTGTTCTTCTTGTCATTGTTTTGTCCTAAGGGCGCGCGGGCGCGAACAGTACATCGGCGAGAAAAAGCGCGCCTTGCGGCTGTTTATCGAAGATCAGATCGACGCGGGTCAATTGCTTGAAATCTACGCCTGCGAAGTCGGCGAGCGGGATGCGAACGGTGCGTAGAACGGAGCGGCGGAAACCGTAGCCGGTGGGGTAAGGAATTGCCTTGTAGTTTGTTACCGGAATCAGCTTGGACACCGCGCCGGTCGCGTCGACCATGCGAAGGCTGAAATTCTGCGATTCGATTACAGGGTTTTTCGGGTCGAAAGCCGCAGCCACGCGGAATGAGAACAAAGCGTAGGCGGAGACGTCGCGTGGTCCTCCGCCATCGGGGCCGACGTGGATTGCATAGTATGGCGTCCCGGTTCCGCCGTCGGGCCAATCGAGGCGCACCGCTGCCTGGCCTGGGTCATGACGCCATGCGGCGGGCGGAGGATTACGGCAACCGGTATCGATGCAGCGCACGGCCGCAATATTTCCCGTGGCGTTTGGTCCGCCGAGGAGTGTATTCATTGGCGAGAACGCACCCTGGAAGTTGTCGATCAGCAAATTCCGCGCGGGTGTTTCGGCGTAAGAATGCGCGACCGGCGTGCGGATCGAGGTAGGCTGATCGGAATCCCCGTGGAAGAGGTATTGGAACTTCTCCCCGCCCAGGTAGGTACGCATGAAGCCGTTGACGTAGACGGTTCCGATCGCTTCTTGTTGCGGGCGGTCGGTGATTATTGGGAAATCGATGCAGGAGAAGCCGGGGTCCTCGGGGGTCCACTCGGAGTTGTAGAAGTTGTGGTTTGCGCCGAGGATGTAGAGCTGCGATTTCGGAGTGGGTCCGGCGGTTTCGGTGATTTGGAATGCGCGGTCGAAGGCGCGCATTCCCTGGTTGTCGGAGACGTCGGCATCGCAACTGGGAAGGATGACGGACCAGGCGGTGTCGGCTGCGTCGTAGACCGGGTTGCCGGTGGTGACGAGCGTTGGCGAAGTGGTTCGGCCGAAGTCCACGGGGCCGATTTCGATAATGCCCTTGATGCCGAATGGGCGTCCTGCCTGCCGGTTGAATTCGAGAGCGGCGCGGACGCCTTCGCCTCCGCGGCTGTGACCCATTAGGCCGATATTTTGCAAGTCGACTTTTCCGGAGAACATTGTTCCAAATGGCTCGCCGCCGGCTGGGCTGTTCCAGGCTTGCCAGTAGCGGAGATGCTCGACGACGACCTGGCCGCGCTCGGGGTTGCCGTTGGCGCGGACGTTGATGGCGTTGGCGTTCATTGAAGCGACGATGTAACCGTGGCTGGCGAGGCGCCGAGCGAGATAGTCGTAGCCCGCGTGATTTGGCGTTTGTACCTGGCCGGGCGGGCAGTTGGGCGGGAAGCTTGTCGTGCCGAGATCGACCATCGAGCCCGGAGCGCGACAGATGCCGTGGTTTCCGTGCAGCAGAAAGACGAACGGATAGGGGCCTTTGGCGAGATCTTCCGGATACCAGACCTGTCCCCAGATATCGATCGGGTAGGCGACGGTCGGCATCGGCACAGCGGCAATTTTGTAATCCTGCGTTGCGACTGTGAGCGGACCGGCGGCAGCAGGATCGGCCTGCGCGGCAAGCGGAAGCAGCGAGGCGAGCAATAGGGCGAGGCGGCGCATGTTAGTTCGAGACCTCCGCCGCCGACGGCGTAGTTCTTGGCGCGGGCCCGACGAGGACGGCGCGAGGGGACTGGCCGACGTTGATGCGAGTGGTTGTGAGTTCGTTGGTCTCGGCGTTCAGGACAGAGATCTGATTCAAGCTTGTGTTGGCGATGTAGACGAGTTTGCCGTCGGCGGAAACGGCGGCGCTCATGGCGAGGCAGCGGACCTGCGGGCACCCGGGCAATGCGGTGGTCTTCAGTACCGATTCGGCGCGTGTATCGACGACGGCGACCTGAGGGCCGTAGCCGGTGACGTACGCGCGGGATTGGTCCGGCGATAGCGCGAGGCCGGCGGGGCTGACCGGCAGTTGGATGCGAGCGTCGACGGTTCCTTGGCCGAGATCGATGCGGGCCAGTGTGGGGCGGGCCGAGGAGGCAACCCAAGCGGTGCGGCCGTCGGCAGCTATCGTGAGAGCGACTGGAGAATCGGGGACGGTGATTGAACCGATGATCGGAGCGGCAGAGGTTCCAATGCGGGTTGGATCGATGACGGAGACTGAATTCGAAAGGGTATTTGCGACGTAGACACGATTGAGAGCTTGCGAGTAGGCGATCGCCGATGGCCCGAATCCGACGCGGATGTTGGCCTGTTGCAGCAGCGTCGATGCGCTGAAGACCGCGACGGCGGCGTTGGCGTGCAGGGCGACGTATACACGTGTGGCGTCGGTGGTGATGCCGAGCGGCGTCTGTCCGATGGCGAACGAGCCGACTACGGTGTTGTTGGCGGTGTTGTAAACCAGAATTTGATTGGAGTTCGGGTTGGAGACATAGAGGCGCGCGCCGTCGGGAGAGAGGGCCATCGACGCGGGTGAAAAGCTGGTGGCCGGGGCCGCGGCTACGGCGTTGGTAGCGGTGTTGACAACGCTCAGCGTATTGCTGTTTTGATTGGCGACATATAGCATTGTCTGTGCGCCGACCGAACAGGTGGCGAGAACTGTTAGCAGTTTTGGAGTCACGGTTCTTTACGTTAGCGTATTTTCGCGAGGGCGTGGGCTGTGAGGTAAGATGGGGGCGAGGAATTCAAACATGAAACCCTTCGCCGAGTTGACTGGTGACGAATTGGATGCGATTGAATCTTCCCTGGAGGCGCCTTGCGTCGATCCGAGGCTCGTGGATGGGAAGTTCGCCGATGGTACGGTATACGATTGGGACGCCGCGTTACAGGCGACGATTGAAACGACTCCCAATGGCCGCCGGTTCGTAGTTGTACTGCGCGACGGTAGGCTGGTGCGAGAGCGCGAACTCGAGTTGCCGATCGCTGTCTAGCCGGAGTTGAGACTGAGCCGATCCGGAGACAAACCTGTCGTTTACATCCTCGCCGGGCCGAATGGCTCGGGCAAGTCTACGTTCTACTCCAGCGTCCTGTCTTGCTGGATCTCGTTGTTCGTAAATGCCGATCAGATCGCGGCGGGCACGATGTGCCCGGTGACCGGATTGCGGCAAGGTATTTCCGTGCGTTGGAATTGGCAGTGAGAGCGCGGGACGTCGCGGATGAATTGTGGCTATTTGACAACTCCGTTAGGGGCCGTGGACCACGCCTCGTGGCGCGGTTCGTCGGTGGTACGCTGACCGCGCGACGCGGGCCATTGCCGGGTTGGGTTACAAAGACGTTCGGCGAGTTGGCTCTCGCGTAGAAGTGACCCATCCCCGCAACACCGGCGGCGAGTGAAGCGAGGAACAGCGCCAACGAAAAGAGACACCGCGATTATCGCGAGGAGCGTTCAAGTACATCGGCGCGCCGCCGAGCGATCTCGTTGGCGGCTTGCGCCGATTCGTCCGCAGTTGTAACAGACCGCCTGAATACCCTTCGCTTTCTGGACGCCCGCGTAGTAGCCCCGCCGATTCGACTATACTCCGTCGTAACTGGCGCCGAAGCGCCTCTACGAGAGTTGAATTTCGGCGCGTTTGACCAATCGGCTTGGGCCGAGGAACGGGCGGAGGCGGATTTCGAATCCCCCTTGGTCACTCGGGCGACGCAACGATTAAACAGCCATCGTGGCCAGTAAACAGAACACAATCGCAAACTGCTAACGCCGGCTCCACCAGTGCCGCTTCTTAACGACCTGCGCCTTGTGTTTTTTGGGGTCGTAGACCAGCGGCTTGAGGTTCGGCTTCTGCTTACCGCGCACTGACTTTACAGACGATTGGCGGGGCTTGGGCCGGGCGTCCGCCGGTGGGGCGGCGAGAAGTAAAAGAAATGCCAGCGGAATCATCCAAAGGTAGCGCATACTAATTGTCGGACCTCTCCTACCCGATCTATCGGCTGGATTGAGCTTTCGCATGAGGGTTGCCGGACTCCTTCTTACGACGGGATTGCTGTGCGTGGCGCAGTCGCCTCTCATTGTCGACACCGACGCGGGCGCGGACGACTTGCTGGCGCTGCTTTGGTTAACGCGGCAGCCGTCGGTCAAGATCGAAGCGGTAACCGTCTGCGCAGGGCTGGCGCATCCGGAGCCGGGCGCGTCAACGGTACTGCGTTTGCTCGAAGCCGCCGGGCTTTCGAATATCCCGGTTTACGCGGGCGCCGAGCGGCGGTTTCAGGGGGATGCTTCATTCCCGCCGGAGTGGCGGAAGGCAACCGACCGGCTCTTGCGCGATGAGTTGCCGGCAGCGCGGCGGCGTGTCGAGGCGATTCCTGCGGCTCGGTTTCTAGCCGACCGCTTGATGGAGACGCGGCGGCCGGTGCGGATATTGGCGCTGGGGCCGTTGACCAATATTGCGGCGGCGACCGCGATCGAGCCGCGCACAGGTACGGCGGTAAACGAGTTGATTTGGATGGGTGGGGCGGTTGCGGTCGAAGGCAACGTCGATGGAGTGAAAACGGCGGAGTGGAATTCGTATGTCGATCCGGAAGCTGTCGAACGCGTTCTGCACTTGGGGTGGAAGACGCGGATCGTTCCGCTGGACGCCACCAACAAAGCGCCAATCACGACGGGCACGTTGCGGTTGTTTGAAGAAGAAGCACGCGAGTGGGCGGCGTCGATCGCGCTGCGGTTGCTGCGTAGCGAAGCGGAGTCGATTCGCGCGGGGCGTTATTACGCGTGGGACTGGCTGGCGGCAATGGCGGCGGTCGATGCGAGTGTGGTCGGTACGCAGCCGATGGCGCTGACGGTGCGGCGGAGGCCCGCCGAACGAGGACGGCTGGTGCGATTGAAAGACAGGCCGCACAACGCGCAGGTCGGGTGGACTGTGGACCAGACAAAATTCGCGATAAATGTGAGGTCGATGTTGCCGTGATATTTATTCGCGATCTTCGGTTTGGACTGCGTGAGCTGTTGCGCGACCGGGGATTTGCGCTAACGAGCGTGTTTTCGATCGCCCTCGGTATTCTTGCCGCGACGGCGATGTTCAGCGTGATCCACGGTGTGATTATAGAGCCGTTTCCCTACAAGGACGTCGACAATCTCGTGTCGATCGCCGTGC
>Ga0194119_10013161_pt1 | contig 10347 bp, 9 predicted proteins | sample TA2MahC100mmetaG_FD_148620 | JGI IMG/M metagenome (GOLD analysis project Ga0194119, IMG submission 148620) | Freshwater microbial communities from Lake Tanganyika, Tanzania - TA2015018 Mahale Deep Cast 100m | ecosystem: Environmental > Aquatic > Freshwater > Lake | place: Tanzania: Lake... | reverse complement strand
CGTCTCATGCGCTGCTCTCCTCGTCATGGGCGATATCTTCGACCTACAGAGCAGGCCAGTCACTCCCTCTATCCGCCTGTCCGAAAAAGCGGAACCACTTCTAAACCCCCAGAAGCATCGAACCGGTCTTAAACGAACCCGTTAAATGTTTGTTCATTTGAATCTCCTTCAGCGAAGAAAAGTTATCTACTACAACACCACATCATCCCTACGACCCTATTAGGTGCAAGGCATATTTATCGGTTGTTTAATAAAGAATCATACTCAAGATTATCTTCTGTTTATCGCCAAGCATTGACTCGAGTGCGCCCCTCTCCAAGTTGCCCATAATTTGCTCTGCACGTTCGACATGAGGATGACGCTCCCCTAGCGACGCCTTCAGCCTTTTGGTAATTCTCCTTAAGGTTGACAGCTTCCTTTTAAAATCACCGTCGTCTCGAGGCACGTTTACCAATGAAATAACAAGACGGTTGAACGATGTAGTGCTCGTACGCGGGTGTAATGGCCCAAACACGTTCGCGGCCTCCGACTCTGCGACTCGCAGCTCAGTTTCTGCGATTTCATACAGGCCGTCGAGTGTCAGTGCGAGCCCTCTATACCAATAAACATATGGCCCCCTCGGCTCTCGGGCCGTCACCCGAGGGACTTAACCCCGACGGTTCAGTGAGAGAGCTCAATATCGCTTTCGAGTCCCTCTCGAGCAGGAGTTTCTCCAGCTTTAAAACCTCGAGAGCCAACCGATCATCAGAGGAAAGCTTAACCTGATTTTCTGAGGCCCAAACAGAACTAAGCACGTCGTCCGCCTGCGCTAACTCGCCTAAGGCCAGCAACAGCTCCGCTTCTATCAAAGATATTTTGACCTCATTGATTGCGGAGCTTAGGTCAGATCTTGCGTATTGATGCTCTTTCCACTCTCGAATCCACGACATCGGCTTGTCGAGCTCATCTATTTGAATAGCCCACTTAGCCCAATAAATCTGTACAGGAATATCCGCCATCGAAAACTTACCGTTTAAGTCTTGGGACTTTTTAAATACCTCCTGCATCAATGACCATCCGGAGTTGTACTCTCCAAAGATATACAAGGACGCTGCCAACTCAAAGCCGCGATTCATCCTGTCGCGCTCGGTAAGAGCTTTATTCTCAAGTGATGAGATCGCTACGGCATAGTCTTCGTAAGCCGATTTTCGGTTTCCCAAGCCAAGTCGGCTCTGTATTCGGCCGGCAAGCGCTCGGAGCTCAGCGTGCGTGTTTTTGGATTGTTTCGCACTTTCGAGCGACTCTGAAAAATTTTGCTCCGCTGATTTGAACTCCCGTCGCTGTAGCGCAATCCATCCTGCATACCATTGATACTCGGTATGTTGCTTTTCAGAGAGTGGACGCCTCTTTGAGAGCTGGTCTATGCGATCAAGATACCGAGCTGCGATATCGTAGTCGCCCGTTTGGATACAGGATTCTACGTAGTCAAAAAGTGCAACCATCAAAGTTGGGGAGGGCCCGTCCCGCTCCAACAGAGCAACCCGTTTTTCAGAAGTAACTCTCGCTGTGGAGCCATCGCCGATTTGACTCCATGCTGCTGCAATCGACGAGTAGATATCCGCTTTTACCCGGTAGTCAAAATTAGGGATTAAATCTAGTGCTTTTTCTCCAATTCTGAGTGGCTCCTTAGCCGAGATGTCCCGCCCCCCATGCAGCTCGGGATTGGCGTTTTCGAACAGGCCGATGAGGAAGTCGCGAGTAGCTGTTGCGCGACGCGATTCGAGTCGCGCTTCGCGAGCCTGCACCACAGCAATGATGGCGGCGACGGTCACTGCGGTGACGGCAGTGGTTCCGATGCCTACAGTCCAGGCGTTGCGCGCCACGAACTTTCGAATCGCGAGCAGGCGTGATGGCGGCTTTGCACGTACCGGATGTCCCTCGAGCCAGCGCACAAGATCGGCGCGCAGTGTTTCAGCAGAGGGGTAACGATCAGCGGCATTGCGGGCCAGAGCTTTGAGCAGGACGGCGTCGAGTTCGCCGCGTAACGTGCGCAGCAAACGCCCCGGTGTGGTTTGACGCAGATCTGCAGTGCTCGCATCGACCTTGGCGCGACTCGGCGTGCGTAGTTGGCCTTCGGTGATCGCGATCTCGAGCTCAGCGCGCGAACCGTTATGGGTGATCAGCGGAGTGCAGCCCACCAGCAACTCGTACAGCATCACCCCCAGCGAGTAGACGTCGGAGGCCAGCGTCAATCTTAGTTGCTGCACTTGCTCGGGGCTCGCGTAGCGCGGTGTCATCGCCCGCGACAGGGATCGCGAAAGCGCGTCGGCGGGAGACGATGCGGTGTCGTCACCGATCAGCTTGGCAATGCCGAAGTCGAGCAGACGGATTTCAGCGCGTTGATTGACGAGAACATTTCCGGGCTTGAGATCGCGGTGCAGCACGAGATTGGTGTGCGCGTACTGAACGGCATCGAGCACCTGCAGAAAGAGTCTTATGCGACCGGTGACGGTGAGCCGCTGCGCATCGCAGTAGTGATCGAGGCGTTGACCTTCAACATATTCGAGTGCAAGAAACGGACGTCCGAGTTGATCTACGCCAGCGTCATAAAGTCTTGCGATGTTCGGGTGCTCGAGCGAGCCAAGAATGTCGCGCTCGCGCGCCATGCGATTCGCGAGATCGCGTGCCCAGACCATGCGCAGAAGTTTGAGAGCGATCTTGCGCTTGATGGTGCCGTCGGTGCGCTCTGCCAGCCATACCGAGCCCATGCCGCCGTCGCCAACCTGTTGCAGCAATCTGTACGGACCTACGAGGTCACCGATCAGGACCGTCGCGGGGGGAGTCAGCCCCTCCGGAGTCGTGAGCACGCCGTCGACGAAATGACGTGTCTCTATGCCCGCTTGTACCTCAAGCAAACGACGCAAAGGCTCGCGTAATGCATGCTGCGTGGCGGGGAGTGACTCGATCCAGGCGTTGCGCTCGTGAGGCGGCAGGGACATCGCCTGTACCAGCAGCTGCTGCAACACCGACCAGTCAGCGGGATCTTGCGGTAACTCGTTCAAGGCGACTCGTTTGCTCTAAAGTTATCTTTGGAAGAGTCTCAATATTCAGGTCCAAGGTCACCCCACCAAATCAGCGCAAGTTCGCGAGAAACGGGGCTTCCATCTTCCAGCTTCTCGCTGGAATGGATGGTCTCAGGTCAGGGTAATGCCATACATGCACAAGCTGGTGTTGCAGCGGCTGAGCCGCCACTCCACGCGCTCACCGGTAACGGTGACAGCAACACGCTCGATCTCGAGCAGCGGTGCGCCCTGTGTCAAACCAAGGTAAGCAGCATCCTGCTCATCGCAAAGATCAGCGCGCAATCGTTCGTCAGTCGAAACGACATTGATACCGTACTCACGCTGGTAAAGCGTGAACAAGGCGTTGGGGAGTGGCGAGTGCCGATCGAGCACCGGGAAAACTTTCTCTGGAACGATGGTCCGCTCGAACGCCACCGGCTGGTCGTCAACGAGACGGGTACGCAGCACCTCAAAGGCTGGCGTCCCTTCTGCCAGGCCCAAAGCCAACGCCGCTCGCGCCCCCATGGGCTGCAGGCGAACGGTCTCGTTGCCACTGGTTGGCACGATTCGCCGACCGTCGGGTCGCAATAATCGGAAAAACCGATAAACGGATTTTTCTTGCGTGAGCTCGGCGACGAAAGTGCCTTTGCCCTGCCTGCGATCGATGATTTTTTCGGTTTCGAGCGCATCCATTGCCTTGCGTATGGTGCCCTGACTGACGCCCATCTGCAGTGCGAGAGCCTGCTCGCTCGGCAGAAGCTCACCGGGGCGCCACTCGCCCTCGACGATCCGCCGGACCAGCGCTTCCTGGATCTGTGTATAGAGGGGTCGGTAGGGCTGGCGGTCGGTTTCCATGGCCATTCGATCCTCGCAAGGTCGCTGGCTGGCTGCAACAAGAAATCTTCGATCGTGCAGATGCGTTAGCATCCCGCCAGCCGCTGGCATCAATACAAGTCATGAACGGGAGTTATTCATGAGCCGCTGGATACTCGCCCTTGATCAAGGCACGACGAGTTCTCGCTCCATTCTTTTTGACCACGCCGGGAATATCTTCGCGACCGCGCAGCGCGAGTTCACTCAACATTTTCCGCAAGCGGGATGGGTGGAGCACGACGCACTCGAGATCTGGGATACCCAGCGCGCCACCATCGAAGAGGTCCTGAAAAAGGCCGCAGTAAAGGCCGGCGATATCGCGGCAGTCGGCATCACCAATCAGCGCGAGACAACCATTCTTTGGGATCGCACAAGCGGTCTACCCGTCGCACCGGCGATCGTATGGCAGGATCGCCGCACCGCAGAGACTTGCGCCGCGCTACGCGCCTCAGGACATGAGGCAGAGGTCACGCGGCGGACCGGCTTGCTGCTCGATCCTTATTTCTCTGGTACCAAGCTAGCGTGGCTGTTGGATCATGTGCCAGAAGCCCGTGCTCGGGCAGAGCGTGGCGAGCTGTGCTTCGGCACGATCGACAGCTGGCTCGCCTGGAAGCTCTCGGGCGGCAGACACCACATCACCGATGTCACCAACGCGAGTCGCACGCTGCTACTCAACCTCGACGGCGACTGGGATGAGGGCATGCTCAACTTGCTGCGCATTCCGCGAGCCGTGTTGCCGCAAGTATTGCCCTCGTCTTTCGACATCGGCATCAAAGTGCCCCTCGGCGATATCGAAGCACCGCTCACGGGTCTTGCCGGCGATCAGCAATCGGCGCTGTTCGGCCAGGCATGCCTGCAACCCGGTATGGCAAAGAATACCTATGGCACCGGCTGTTTCATGCTCATGCACACGGGCACCCGGCCGCTTGCCTCGCATCATAGATTGCTCACCACCATCGCGTGTACGCCCGGCACAGGCGAGCGCCGTGGTCCGCTGCAATATGCCTTGGAGGGCAGCGTATTTGTCGGTGGTGCCGTGGTGCAGTGGTTGCGTGATGGTCTCGGCTTCGTGACACGCGCCGAAGAAATCGAGCCGCTGGCCACCAGCGTTGCGGATCACGGCGGTGTTTATGTAGTACCCGCGTTCACGGGGCTTGGCAGTCCGCACTGGGATCCGTTCGCGCGTGGCTCGATCGCGGGCATCACACGCGGCACAACGCGCGGACACATCGCTCGTGCTGCGCTCGAGGCCATCGCCTTTCAGAGTGCAGAGTTGTTGCTCGCCATGCAACAAGATGCGGCGGCGCCATTGCATGAGTTGCGGGTTGATGGTGGCGCATCCCGCAACAATTTTTTGATGCAGTTTCAATCCGATCTTTTGGGCGTGCCGGTGATTCGTCCCGCCGTGACGGAAACCACGGCATTGGGCGCGGCGTATCTCGCAGGCCTTGCGACCGGCTTCTGGAAATCGACGGACGAGATCTCGGCCCGCTGGCGCGTAGAGCGACGCTTCGAGCCCGCGATGTCGCGCGATGCCGCGGCTGCACGCATGCACGAGTGGTCGCGCGCCGTCGAGCGTTCGCTGGGTTGGGCGAGCAGCTGACCAGGCTGTCTGCTGTCTGTTTTTCGCCGGCTGCTAATCGTCGTCAGAACGCTCTGGCCCGTTCTTCAGGCGGGTCTGATGCGAGTACACGAATTTGTTTCCGTAGACGTCTTCGCCCTTGTGATACCGACGGCCGACGCCGTCGGGTCGCAGGGGATCACGCTCGGTACGTTCGCGACCGAAATCACGCGCAGCCTGCTGCTCCGAAGCGATCTCTTCGGGCGTGAATAGACTGCAACCGTCGACGAGCTCGAAGTTTTCGACGAACTGACGAGGGATGGGCATGACACCCGCAATGACGTCACCCACCTGAATCTCCACCGGGAAGTTTGCGCGGGTGATTTTCAGATTGAAGGTAAAGTCTCGACGCAGGTTGTCGGTCTCGACCACGCCCGCCATGTTCTGCAAACCGTCAATGAAAAAATTGGGCGGCTGCAAGGTCATGAGGTTGATAGCGGGCGGAGTACGCAGCGCGAAGGCCGCCTGCACGGTAACGATGCCGAGCCCGAAATTGCTGACCATCGTCTGCAAACTGCCGTAGCGGGTCTCGTCCTCGGTGTTGTGGATGGTGACGGTGGTATCGGCAGGATCCGGCCCGCCATTCCAAAGAAAAGTCGCGCGCCACAACGAGCGCATCGCAAGACCGTATTGATTGCCGATCACCAGAGGCAGACAAAAATAGGCATGGCGCGAAAACCAATCGCGCTTGTTGCGACCGCGCAGGTTGAAATAGACCTGCTCGTGCTTGCCACGATAGAAGTCATCGTAGGGGATGGCAGCAATGGTGTTGTCGGGAACCTTGATCATGTGATGGCAAAGCGCAGGTCAGAATTCGAATCGATGCTCGGGATCGAACGTGATGAATGACGCGATGGTGTGTCGCATGCCGCGCGTTACTCGGCGCACACCGTGCAGAAAAAACAGGGTCCCCGGAAAAACCACCAGCGTGCGCGGTTGTGGCTTGAGCTCGAGCCCAAGATTCGGAAAGTGGATTTCACCGCCGTCATAATCATCGTTCAAATAAATGACCGTCGCAAAATCGCGCCACGGATAGGGATGTGGGGCCCCTTTCGGGTTTTCACTGTCGGCATGCGGTTGCAACTCATAGCCAGCTGGCCAGCGCGCATAGTTGATGAGGTCAGAGTAAAGCGGCGGTTGTGGCCCGAGCTGATCAGCCAACACCGCTGCCAGCTTGGCGATAGCGCGATCGCGCGTCTGCCGGAATATTTGCCGGACATGATCGTCGTTGATGTCACTCGGCGTGAGCGTCCGACCTTTCCAATAGTCAGCAGCATCAGGGGTACCGAAGGCAGCCTCGTTACCGTCGGCGAAGCCCAGCAGGGCCGAGTGCTCAGCAACAGTGAGAAATGTCGGATCGATCAGCGGGAACACCGGCAGAGCGTCGATATCGGCGCGGGACGCGCGCATGAGTCAGGCCTCGGGCGCCGGCGGCGGGTCGTTGGTCGTGGTCGCCTGACTCGCAGCGTTCTCGGCGGCTTTGATCTGCGCCACGCGCACACGCAGCGTGCGCTCCATCACATCGAGCGCCGTGCCTTCTGGCCAGCCGTTGCGAATCATGGATTCGAGCACGGCCTCGGGGCTTTGCCCCGCCTCGATCTGCTTGACGATCCAGTGCCGCAGTTGCGGCGTGACTCTGCCGTGACTCATGACCCGGAGAATAGCCGAGTCCCCTTGCCGATAGGCAAGAGGGCAAAGCCCACACAAAGCAGGGTGCCGAGCGGGAACAACCATGGAAACGCGACTAACTCACGCTCGCTGGTAAAACCGAAAAACTGCGCGTTGTGGACGAGCAGCACACCGACAAGCGCAACGGCGGTACCGAGCGGGGCGTTGATGATCCGCTCACGCGGAACGAACAAGGCGAGCAGAAAAAGCCCCAACGTCGGGCCATAGGTATAGGCCGTCATGGCGAATGCCAGCGGGATCAATCTTTCGTCAGAGCCCGCCAGCAGCAGCGCAAAACCGCCCAGAACGAGGGCCCAGACAATCACCAAGATCCGCGACAGCATTACTGCTCTCGCCTCGTCCAGCGTGCCGTTGCGATGCCCTTCGTGGAACATCGTGATGCTGGTTTCGGAGAGCGCCGAGAGCACAGGGCTGGACATCGCCGCGGCAAACAAGGCTGCCACCATGAACCCACGCAGTCCGGTGGGCATCTCGGACAAAATGAATGCCGGGAAAATTCGATCGACGTTCTCGGCAACGAGCGGAGCAAATGCAGGATCGATGGGGTTCAGATTGTAATAACCCCAAAGAGCGACGCCCACCAGCAAAAACAAGACGACTACGAGCTCGCCGAAGTTGCTGACATAGAGCGCGATTCGCGCCTCTCGCACCGATCGGCAACACAGCATGCGCTGCGTGTTGAGTTGATCGGTACCGTAGGCCGCAAGATTCTGGAACGGCATTGCGAACGCGCCGGCCCAAAGCGTGAAGTTGATACGCGGATCGGTGCTCCAATCGACGACATGCGTCTTACCTGCGGAATCAGCTGCCGATAGCAGACCCGTCAATCCTTCGGGATATGTTTGAGTGACGAAGAGAATCGCAATCACGCCGGCGGCGACGAACATGCAGAACTGCAGCACGTCGGACCAGACCACCGCACGAATTCCGCCGAGCATAGTGCTGAGTGCAGCCACGCCCACGCTGAGGGCGACACAACCGACAAAATCGAGACCGGTCAACAACTCGAGCACCAACGCGACCGCGAACACTCGTACGCCCTGGCCGAGCACTGCCCCGATGAAAAAGAGCAGCGCCGACAGTTTGCCGAATATCGGGCCAAGCTTGTCGCGGATGAAGTCGTAGGGACTCGCGTAATTCTTTTCATAGAGACGCGGCAAAATGAAGTGCCCGAGAATAGCCTTCGAAACAAGCCCCGCCAGACAGAACTGCAGATAACGGAAGTCACCACCCTGCGCAAAAACGAGCGCCGGCACGCCGATGAAGGTGACTCCACTCACGGCCGTGGCAACGATAGACATCGACACGGCATACCAAGGCAACGAGCGCGAACCCAGGAAATATTCGCGGGTACTGCCCTGCAAATCTTTGACGCGATGACCGATCCAGGTCACGAGCGCAAAGTACGCGCCGACGATGGCCCAATCGAGGACGTGAAAATAATTGCTGCCCATGGCCGTTGCGCCGCTAGGCGACCGCTAATCGGTGCAAGCTGCGCCCCGATTCGCGCCCGGGATACACCCGACCGTTCGCACCCGGATAAGCGTAGCCATTAATCAGAATGCGGCGTGGAGTATCCGACTCGTTCGCCGTACTGCCGTGTATAGCGTAGGGACCAAAGAAAAGTACGTCACCCGCACGACCAGTAACAGTCACCGCCTGCGACTCGTCGAAAGGCGCAGGATCGCTGCCGACTCCCATAGGCGTGTTGTAGTCATAGGACGCGGCCGACAGACGCAATGTGCCGCCACGAACCGCGCTTTGGGGGATGAACTTCAGGGGGCCGTTGGCCTCCGTCATGTCGTCGATCAGCATGATGGTCTGAACATAGGAGCCGCGGCCGTTCAGATCGCGCCAAGTCCCCGGCCCCTTGTCGCGGTGCTGCACGTCCTGATGCCAGTCGAAAGAAACGCCGTCTCTCGGCATCTTGAAATGCGCCTGACAGAGCAGTTGCTCACAATGCTCGCTGCCGAGCAGATCGAGGGCGGGCTCCACCAGCCTGGGGTCGGCACTAAGGGCCAAGAGGTCAGGCTCTGCTCCGCCCGCCCACACCACCCGCTTCACGACGACCTCGCCCGAAGGGGGCGCGTCGAGTACGAAGTAGGCCCCGTCGTGATCCTGTGTGCTGCGCAGGCGTTGCGCCCGGCCATATAGGCGCTCGAACGCGGCCCGAGCCGTCAGCATCTCCTCCAGACTGAAGAGCCCCTCGACGACCGTCCAACCTTGGTCGAAAAACTCGCGAACCTGTGTCTCGGAGAACCCCATCCCCCACACTGTAGCCGATCCGCCAAAGGGGCTGTGGGTCGACGAAAGACCCAATTTGGTGCGATTATCGGTCGTCGTGAACTTCTCGCTCGACCCACTGACACAGCTTTTCGACGCCGGCGTGCTGCGCATAGGCCAAAGCATGGCAATTTTGGTGCTGTGGATGACCCAGCGCCACGACCCTCCTGCACGAGAGTGGGCGATTGGCGCCGGCTTGTGTGCCTTGGGCATCCCCGTATTGATGCTCTCCAGCGACACCATGGCCACTTTGCCATGGATGATCGGCAACCTGCTGGTGTTGGGCGGGTGGCTGATATTCGACGCCGGAGTCGTTCGTGCGGCCAACCGAGCGCCGCCTTGGACGGCCGGCATCGTTGCACTGCTCATCGGTCTCGTTGTAATGAGCACCGCGACCGGCGAAAACGCCAATGTGGCTGTCTCGGTGATGTCCTTCCAAGTAGTCGCCGGTGCGTTCGATCTTTACGCGGCCTGGGCCTGCTTCACGGTTGTCCGCGAACAGCGATCGATCACCCACCCGCTCATCGGTATCGCACTGTCATTGTTGGCGGTTTCGGGTTTGGTTCGCGGGGCGCTGCTGCTGCAGTCGGACGCACAGAGCGTCTTTGCCGCGGGCATCGGCAACTTTCAATACTCGATCATCGCGGTTCCGGTGTTCGTGCTCATCCCCTTGCTGTTGACCATTCTCACGGCCGAGCGTCTGCGTCGCGAACTCGAAAAGCAGGCACGACGCGATGCCCTCACACATGCGTACAACCGGCGCGGATTCAACGAGCTTGCGGATCGCGAGTGGGCCCGGGCACGACGACGTAACGAAGCGCTGTCTCTGATTATGGTCGA
>Ga0194119_10013151_pt1 | contig 10352 bp, 9 predicted proteins | sample TA2MahC100mmetaG_FD_148620 | JGI IMG/M metagenome (GOLD analysis project Ga0194119, IMG submission 148620) | Freshwater microbial communities from Lake Tanganyika, Tanzania - TA2015018 Mahale Deep Cast 100m | ecosystem: Environmental > Aquatic > Freshwater > Lake | place: Tanzania: Lake... | reverse complement strand
TTTGCAAAATGAAAACGCGATTGCCTCGCGCGTCGGTGAGGTGGGGGTCGATGTCGAGCGCACGATTGTATGAACGGAGCGCCAAATCGAACTCGTTGCGGCGATGCCATTCGTGACCGATGTTGTAGTGGGCAACGGCATGCCGCGGCTGTCGCTGCACCAATTGTTGATAGAGCGCCAAAGACTCATCGTGGCGACCGAGTTTTTCGCTGAGCTCGGCGCAATTACCCAGCGCAGTGTCATCGGTGGGTTCAAGCTGCAAGGCCCGCTCGAAGCAATCGAGCGATTCGACCCAGCGCTTACGCTCGTAGTGGATCAACCCGGCATTGAACCACGCCTTGACGAGGCTGGGGTTAAGAGCCACGGCGCGCTGATACTGCGGCAGCGCGCCATCGAAATCGTTTATCGCCTGCAAACACACGCCGAGGCCGTGGCACCAGTCGGCCAACTCGACACCGAAACTCAAGGCCTGGCGGAAATCATTGATAGCCTCGCGATGACGCTGTAACTTGAGAAACGTGAACGCTCGACTCGCAAAGGCCTTGGGATTTTGCGGCATACGCTCGATAGCCTGATCGAGCGCGGCCGCCGATGCCTCAAAATGACCGAGTTCGCGCTCAATGGCCCCAAGCGTCAAGTAACCCGTAGCGAACTCGGGCTCGATTTGCAGCGCCCGCTGCACCCATGCATAGGCGGAGGCGAATTCTTCACGTTGCAGTTCGATTAGCCCGATCTGATGTATCGCGATGAAACTTTGCGGTTCGGTACGCAGTACAGCCTGGTAGGCCGCTTCAGCCTCCGCAAGACGGCCTTGCTGATGCAGCTCGATAGCCAGAGACAGCTCGGGCGTCATAGTCATGTCGGGTTCTGCCATACTGAAGCATCGTCATTTTCTAAACTGCCATGCAATTCACGCTCGTCGTGGCCACGCGCGCCACCCAAGAAGCTTTCCTTACCGACACAGCACTCGGCCGCTGCCTGCAAAAACAACAGCCGCATGGCGTCGAGTTGCGACTTTTTGCAGAAAACACCGCGGGCCTGCCCGAGATCTACAACAGCGTAATCGAAGAGCATATCGGCCAATCGCGGATCATGGTTTTTCTGCACGATGACATTCACTTGCTCGACTTTTACTGGACGCATCGCTTGCAGGCTGGCTTGCAAGCATTCGATGTCGTGGGTCTCGCCGGCAATGTGCGCCGCGTGCCGCGGCAACCGGGTTGGGCGTTTGTTCGTGACGCTGATGGCAAGCGGCGGTGGGATGACCCCGAGAACCTTTCGGGAGTCGTTGCCCACGGCAAACACTTTCCGCCGAACATTTGGAGCGTGTTTGGCTCGCCAAGGAAAAAAGTGCTGTTGCTCGATGGGCTGCTTCTCGCTGTGCACAGCGAGACCTTGGCTCGCAGCGGCCTGCGTTTTGATCCGCGATTTCGCTTCCATTTTTACGACATGGATTTTTGTAGACGGGCCGAGCAGCTCGCCCTGTCCTGCGGAACTTGGGATCTGTCGGTCATGCATGAGAGCGGGGGTAACTTCGCCTCTGCCGATTGGCAAGCGGCTTACGAGTCATATTTGCTCAAGTGGGGCGAGTGAGTCGTGCAAGCAGCGGGTTCTGCGTAAGCTCGATTGCAAGCCAAAAAACCAGGCCCGGTACCAGCTGTAGCATCACCCGATTGTTGGCCGTGCCGAGACGCGCCCATTCGGCAGAATCGGTCCAAAGAAACAAAAACAAAAAGCCGCCGAGCGAGAACACCACCCAAGCCAAAAGACCGAGACGGGCTGGCGAGATGTCGTAGCGCGACAGCGCCAGCAGCGCCACCGCGAGCGCCGCCCCGAGGCCCCAGAACAGCAGATGCCAATTGTCGTAGACCCACAAGTGCCAACCGAGCTCGGTAAGCGATGCCGGCCAGCCGAAAGTCACCGAACCGAGTACGGGCAGCGTAAGACGCAGGCCTTCGAGCTGGAAGAGCACCAACATCAAGAGCAAGCCGGCCGCTGCGCTAGCCAAGAAAATCTTTGATCCGAGCCGCGATGCCAAATATGCCAACGGGAAAACGCTCGCCCAAACCAGACCTTCCGGTTTCATGGCGGCAGCAGCCAACACCAAGAGCAAGGTCAGTAGCAAATCGGCGTGATGCCGAGTACGCAACCAGTGGAAAGCAGACATCAGGCCAAGCGACAAACTCGTGGCGAGCCAAAGGTCGGCATAACCCGTCATCGCAACGTGAGTGGCCACCAAAGGCAGCGACACCAAAACCCACGCTGCCACCATCGCCGGCGTCGCCGCAAGCTCGGCACGGCGCAAAGCGCCATAGAGCCCCAGCGGCAAAGCGACCGCCAACCCCACCCAAGGCAACACAGCGTGCGATTCGTTCCAGCCATCTGACCAAGCGGCAGCCCAAGCCGCAAGCCATGAGACGAGCTCGGGATAGCGCCAGGCCTCGATGGCATAGCCGGAGCTAGCGAGCGCCGTGAGCGTATCGGTGAAAGGCACATAAACGCCGGACTCGACCCAGACGCGACTGCGCATCAGCCACGTGGTCCAAGCGTCCCAGGACAACACGGGCTGGCGCACGGCTTCGTAAGCGAGCAGCAACACTTTGAATACGACGAGCGCGAGAAAGAAGTACCACCAGGCTGATTTCTTTGACGGATGAGACCCGACGATGCTTATCGCAGGTCGTGAGCGCTGCTGGATGACGAGCGCAGCCGCCAGTGCCACGCCCACCAAAACCGCAGCTGCCCCGTGCGGCGAGCTCAAGCCTAGGAATCGCAGCTGCAAGGCATACAGGGTGGCCGCCAACACCAACCCCAGCACGTAGCCACAGGCGCTGGCGTAAGCGCCATCGTTAAGGGTCAAACGCGCATCGAGCGCGAAGACCAGCGCCGTTCCAGCGACCCAAGGCAACACCAAAACGACCAACCAAATCCAAACGTCTATCACGGTCGCGCGCCCTCAACTTGACTGGCGTTGACGGCGAATGCGAAGCCCACCCCGGTAGCCGCCGACACCAACAGAGCTGGAACCTCGCGGCCCGAAGCCGAGAACAGCACACTTCGTGAGGAGTCGTAGCGGATCGCAACCGGGGCCGACAAGATCACAATGGAATCGCCAGGCCTGAGCAGCGCATCGTCGGGAAGGTCAGAGAACCCGAGCAGAGTCGAGTGCGGCGAAAGCAAATAGCGCGCTCGCAGAGCCCGAGCGCCACCCGGGTCATCGTCGATGAGAAAGACGCGTCGTGGTGCGGCACCGAGCCGTGCCGGCAACTGTTCGAGCCAACTTGCGGCCCCCGAACCGATGTAGCCTGCCGTTTCCGCCGGCGCGCTGCGCAGCCGCTGCAGCAACTCGGCTGTCCAGCGCAAATCGACCAACAGCCAGCCAAAAAGCGCGATCACAAGGCTCGCCGCCTGCCACCGCATGCCATGCACGATGTGACTGAGCGCGAGTAAGAAAAGCACCGAGAGCGTCACCCAAGCGGCCAGGAGCACAGGAAGCGACGAGAGGGACCGCTCGCCGACGCCGCGATGAAAATTGATTGAGGCAGGCAGCCATGGTTCGAATTGCAGCAGGTTATCGGCCAGTCGACGGTTAGCGTCTTGCCAGCCCCACTCGCCCGTCGAGGGATCTAGCGCCATGTGATCGATGATCAGCGGAAACTCGCCAACGGTCATCAAGGCGAGCCCAACCCCGACGATCTCGCCCCGCCAGCGTGGGTCGGCCTGCAAATCGACCTGACCGGCAAAGAACTGCTGAGGTAACAGCGGCAAGGATTGCAGCGCCCGAGGCTCGTCCTTGGTCACCCAAATCAGCGCGTAGCCTTGTGCGCTGGCATCGGCATCGACCCGCCAGCGCAGCAGCGGGTAGCGTTTGGCCGGCAGCCCGGCGCCGAGCGGGGCAATGAACATCGCAACGCCCTCGTCATCGGCTGCGGTGATCTGCAAACGGTTGTCGGCGACCTCGGCACCGCCTTTGACGACACGCACGTCGGTCGACAACAGCGCACGCGGCGTGTTGTTCAAGCGTTCAGCCAGCCAGATGGCCAGCAAGATCAGCAATGCCGCACACAACGCTGCTGCCGCCGGCAAGATGTAGGTTCGGATAAACTTGCTCGTCATGTTATCTGGCCCCGTCACGCCTAGTCGCTCGCGCCGCTCCCAGGGATTCACGCTCGTCGAGCTGTTGATTGCCGGCACCATCCTGTTCGCGGTGATTGCCACCGTGACCGAGGCTTATCGCACCAGCCTGCAGTCGAGTCTGCGAGCCGAGGAAACCGTGCGCATGTCCGACATCGCAAGCCAACTGCGGCGCGACGCGGCCGAATCAAGCAAAGGCGGCGGTCGCATGCTCGATGTGGCTTACCGCTACGAAGCGCAGTCAGTGCTCTATTTGCCACCAGCCACCCGATTTGACCCGGACACAGCCAACTTTCGAGTGTACGAGCCGCGTTACCGGCTTTACGACATCAAGTTGACGCTCACCTATCGCGGCCGTTCGCGCGAGTTCAGATACCAGGAATTGGCATGGCACGGCAGCGCAAACTAACTGGTTTCACGCTGATTGAGCTGCTGATCTCGATCACCATATTGAGCCTATTGGTCGGTCTTGCGAGTTATTCATTTTCGCTGTTCTCGCGTCATTGGTCGCCGCAACGCGACAGCGTCGAAGCTAGCATCAAACAATTGCAGCGACTCGATCTAGTGAGCGCAGCACTTCAGGACTCGCTGCCGTGGGTCGTGCGAGGCAACAATGGGAAAATCGGTTTCTACTTTCTGGGTCGTGATGAAGGCTTGACCATCGTGACAGCAAGCCCGGTATTCACGCCGGGCGTTCCAGCAGTGATTCGCGTGTTTCGTGAGCCCGATGGCCCGGGCCGCTGGAAACTCGTTTATGAAGAGGCGCCGCTCGAGGGCGTGGTACTGATGTCAGCCGATCAGACGCTGCCCTTCAAGCACCGAATGGTGGTGCTGAGCGGGCTGCGATCGCTGACTTTTCGCTATTTCGGTTGGCGGTCGCTCGAGGAGCGCTTGAAATCCGGCGATGGTGAGTTACCAGCCGGCTTTTTGGGTCGGCCCGCTTGGTATGCCGAGTTCGATGGTCTGAGTCGCTCGGTGCAGCCACAGCGACTGGCGATGTCGCTGGATGGCGGCGAAGTCATCTTTGAAGTTCCAGATCGCGGCGATACGCTGATCAACCGCAGCACCGAGCCACTGTGACACGCGCACCACAAAAATCTCAAGGCGTCGCGCTGGTGCTAGTGCTGCTGATCACCGCCGTACTCGGTCTGCTCGCCCTGCAGTTCAACCTCGAGGCGCGCGACCGACTGAGCAAGGCCAACTTTCTGGCAAACCGCGCCGAAGCCGAGTTGCGTTTGCACTCGCGCGAAGCGGCCATGTTACACACGCTGCTCACCCACACTTGGGTGACGACAGCAGATGAGAAAGATGTACCGACTCATCCGTACGTCGCCGCATGGAATTTTCGTGGCCAGCCCTTTACCGTCGACGGCGCCACATTTCGTATCCAAGACGTGTCGGGCCTGCAACCGCTGCCCCAGCCGCGCCTGTCCGATGACAGCTTTGCCAAGTTGCTGGTGGCGATCGGCGTCGACAACGCCAGGGCAAACGAAGCGGCCTCACGCCTTACAGGCTTTCTTGGGCCACCCGGCTATACCCCGTTGCAGGCCTTCGGTGATCTGCAGCCAATCGCCGGCCTAACCCGAGCCGAGGTGCAGCGCCTTGAGGCGGTGGCCACCCTGTACCCGACGCGCAACTTCAACCCCGGAACTGCACCGTATGAGGTAATCTCCGCGCGTTTTGGCGGCAGCATTTTGCAGGGGGTGCAGAATCTGCGTAGCCAGGGACAGCTGGACACCGACTCCTTGCGGCGACTGATGAACGACACAGGCGATTTCACGAGCTTCTATCCTGGCCCGGCCTTTCGCCTGGCTGCGAAGGTTAGTTTTGGCGGTGCCAACCTGCACCGCGAGCGCACGCTCGTGCTTCGACCTTACGGTCGCGAGCCAGTAACGCTCTGGTCGCACCGACGCTTGGACGGTGGGGAGTAAACCACCCCCATGCGTGAAACATGGCTTAAGGTCGGCTCGAAACTTGGCGCCACTTTCGGCAAGGCGCTCTCGCGTCGCATCGTTTGGCTGCGCAATGATCGCACCGACCTTTTTGGCGATAGCGCGACCCGCCACGCGCTGGTGGCTATCATTGGCCGACAGTGGTATCGCGAGCGTCGCAAGGCTTATCCCATCCGCGGTATTGCCGAGTTGCGCAAAGTACTGCGGCTCGAGCTCGCCGGGCAGGCGACAACCCTATTCCATATTGGCCCGCTCAAGGACGACAAACGACAAGTCACGACGTACGAGCTATCGAAGGACTTCGATCTCGACATGCTGCGAGCCGCGCTGATTGTACCGGAGAGTCGCATTGTCGGGCTCGGGCTCAACGACGGGGACATCGCGGTCGTCGCGAACGAAAGCCAGCCCTATTTCGTCACCGCCGATGGCACGAGCCAACAGCAAGGCGGTGCATTGCAGAACGCTGAGCTTTTTGCGATGGCGATCGGTGCCCCACCGCCCGAGCAGGTACTCGAGCTTGACGAGACTGCCGTTCGCGAGCGGCTCTGGCCGGCGCTGCGCAAAGTTCCGCTTGCGGACTGGCTGGACTCTTTCAACCCCGCCGCGCTGAAGAATGCCTTGCGTCTCGCCCAGCCCTTGTCGATTGGCTTGGCATCGCTGGTGCTCATTTATCTGCTGATTGTTTCGGCCTACCTCTCAGGGATGACAGCACTGCGCAATTATCAAATCGAGCAGCTCGGCCCCGAGGTCAATGGCCTGCTCGATAAACAACGCCGACTCGAAGCATTGGCAGGTGATTATCGCGGGCTCGCCGACCTTACGGATCAAACCCTCGCGACCTACAAGATTTGGGGTGTGATCACCAATGTTTGGCAATCGGGCGGCAGTGTGTCGGCCGTTTCCATTGCTGACGGCACTGGTTCGCTACGCGGCGTGGCGCCCGTGGCCACCGACGTGCTGAGCAAACTCGGCTCGGAGCCTGCCGTGCGTAACCCGAGCTTCGATGCGCCGGTTCGTCAATCGGGCGGCGGTGAAGAGTTCGTCATCAAGTTCACCTTGGCGCGCCACGGAGCGACGCCATGAACCAGCAACGACTACGTGTACTCGCCGTGCTCGCGCTGTCACTGGCGGCGATCCGCTTTGTGATCATGCCCTGGATAGAGGCACAAGCAGCCGCCCATGATGAACTCGCGGTGCTAACCAAGCGACTTGATCGTGCGAGCGGTGTCATCGAAAGTCGCGAAGCGATCGAAAAATCTTTGGCGCAGGTCGAGGAGCAGGTCGCAAGCAGCGGCGCGCGTTTTCCGAATGCCGCAACCAACGAAGCGTTTCGCTTGCAGACCCAGCAGGCGATGCGCGATCTCGCCACCACCAACGAGGTGTCACAAGATTTGTTTGGTTGGGTGCTCGATGGTGAGGTCGCCGGAGCAGGTCTCAAATATGTTCGCGCCCGCGTGCAGTTCGGCGGTGATATCGAATTGATCGCGCGGCTGCACGGCCAATTGGAAACGCAGTTTCCGCATATGCTGATGCGCGAAGTCACGGTGACCAGCGCGGCGCCAATCGGCAAGGATGACGAATCCTATGTGTCGATGACCATCGTCGCAGACTTTCACTTCCGGACACAGGCGGGCGCACCATGATCCAGGCACTGTTGAGCGAGGCGCGCAAACCCCTGCTCTACCTTGCACTCGTCATGGTGCCAGTGCTGACTGCAGATTTCTTCCTGCGTGTTTTCGTGCCAAGAGATCCGGCGCTGCGCAAAGTCGAAGCCGTTGAGCAGCGCAGCGCAGCGCCACCGATCAGTGCTGCGGATGTACAGGCAGACTTTGATCGATGGATGCCCAAGCCTGTAGAAGTCAAACCTGAAAACTTGCCGCGCACCCTGCGCCTGCAAGGCATTTTTACCGCCCGTGGAATCGAAAAAGCGTCCATCCTGCTAGAGTCCCCCTCTGGGCTGCCGCCAGAGCGGGTGACGGCCGTCAAAGGCCAAGTGGTAGACGGTTGGACGGTTGCCGATATCTCGCGCCATCGCGTGCGCATGACTCGCGATGGCGAGACGCAGGAGTTGATCATGTTTCGCAGGGCTTCGCAGTGACTCGGGAGATAACGGCCATGGGCCGGCTGAACATCACACTCATCATGGCGGCTGGCCTCTTTCTAGCCGGCTGCGCCGCACCGCGCTACAACGTGCCGGCGGCCCGCGTGGCTACACCCAATTTGCCAGCAGCAAGCCCGACGGGCGAGAACCCGCCTGAGGCTGTTTCTGCCGCCCGGGAAGAGGCCGCCACTGACAACGGCGAACGGCCGCAGATCGAGCGACTGCAAAGCCCCACGCGCGTTGTGGAATTACCGGAAAAGCCTGACTACTCGGACCAGTTCAAGAATAACGATGCGCTGACCGTGGCCGCTGAAGGCTTGCCGCTGCGCGAGTTTCTGAGCCAGGTGTTTGGTGAGTTGCTCAAGATCAACTACGTGGTAGCGCCCACGGTCCAGAACCTCGAACAACCCGTCACGCTCAATGCCCAAGGCAAACTGACGAGTCGGCGCCTCTTTGCCCTGTCGCGCGATGTGCTGACGAGCCTTGGCCTTAATCTGACCTCGAAAGATGGCGTGTTTTTCATCAGTCCGGCCGAGGGCGCGGGCTCGAGCTCGATCCCGCTCGGCTTTGGACGTAACCCGCAGGATGTTCCAGACGTACCAGGTCGTATCCTGCAAGTCGTGCCGCTGCGCTATGGCAACAATACCGCTCTCGAACGGCTGGCCGGTCAACTCGCTGAAGTCACGACCCAACCCGATTCGCGTCAAGGGGCCCTGTTTGTCACCGGCACCCGCCCGGCCATCTTGAAAGCGCTTGATATCGTGCGTCTGCTCGACCAGCCGACCGTCCGTTCAAGTCGTCTCGGCATCATCAATCTCACCTACGTCAGCAGTCGCGAGTTCACCGAACAAGTCTCGCAACTGCTGGACAACGAAGGCGTGCGCACCGGTGTGGGCCGAGCCGACGTGGTCGATATCGCCTTCGTGCCCCTCGAGCAGTTGGGGGCTGTGGCAGTGTTCGCCAATACAGCCGAACTACTTGATCGCGTCGAGTTTTGGGCAGCGCAGATCGACCGACCCAACCGCGGTCCTTCGCTACGCTATTTCATCTACCAGCCACGCTATGCGCGGGCCACCGATCTTGGCGAATCGCTCGCCCCCTTGATTGGCGGACCGGTTGCGGCTGTGGGCAATCTCTCGCGTGATACCCGCTCGGCCATCGGCCCGGGCGCCGCACCCATCTCTCAGGACAATGCGCTGCGCCGCGATACGGGCGTTGCGACCGGCGGATCATCGACCGGCCCCACAGCCATTCAGGGGCAAGAGATCACTCTCTCGATCGACCAGCGTTCGAACTCACTCATCTTCCTGACCACCGGGTTGCGTTACGAGGCGCTGTTACCGATGATTCGCCGCCTCGATATTCCGCCCAAGCAAATTCTGCTCGAGGCAACGATAGCCGAAGTCACACTGACCGGGGAATTTGCCTACGGTGTCGAGTTCGCCTTTACCGATGCCAACTCACGCACGTCGGGCAGTACGAGCCTAGGTTTGCCAGGCGGCGGTTTGACGCTGAACTATGTTTCCAGCATCACCGATGCTGTGAGACTGCGTCTGCGCGGCGGCGACAGTCGGGTCAATATTCTTTCGAACCCGATGTTGCTGGTACGTGATGGCGTCAAGGCGAGCATCAAGGTAGGAAATGACATTCCGACAGTCGGTGCCACGGCAACCGACCCTTTGGCAAGCGACCGAGCCATCACCACGGTGCTTTATCGCAAGACGGGTCTGACACTCGACATCACTCCCACCATCAACGCTCAGGGTCTGGTCGTGATGGAGATCTCGCAGCAGATCTCCAACACGGTCGATGGTGCTTCCGAGGTGGCGGGTGCACCGATTTTCTTTGATCGCCAGGTCACGACCGAGGTCGCTGCGAAATCGGGTCAGAGCATCATGCTAGCGGGTCTCATTTCAGAGTCGGGCTCGACCAGCTCGTCGAACATTCCGGTTCTCAGCCGCGTGCCGGTACTTGGCGCAGCCTTTCGGTCTGACTCCAAGAAACGCGAGAAAACCGAACTGGTGTTGCTGATCACACCAAAAGTGATCGACTCACCCGATCAGTGGGATGAGGTCCGGGGCAATTTGGAGAACGCATTGCAGTTTCTACAGCTCGAGCCTCAGAAAAATCCCAGTCAACCCGCAACCGATCTCAACGCTGAACAA
>Ga0194119_10013146_pt1 | contig 10355 bp, 6 predicted proteins | sample TA2MahC100mmetaG_FD_148620 | JGI IMG/M metagenome (GOLD analysis project Ga0194119, IMG submission 148620) | Freshwater microbial communities from Lake Tanganyika, Tanzania - TA2015018 Mahale Deep Cast 100m | ecosystem: Environmental > Aquatic > Freshwater > Lake | place: Tanzania: Lake... | reverse complement strand
GCGATGGGTGCGGGGTCTGTCCTGAGCCGCGCGATGGCGGGCGCGGGTTTGACGTTGCCAGGGTATATCGGCGCGATGATCGTGGCGGCGGTGATTCGATTTATCGACGACCGCGGGGAGGGGAAGCTCGACGATGGGGTGCTGGACCGGGCGGCTCGAATCAGCGTGAGTCTGTTCATTGTGTTGGCGCTGGTGACACTGAAGCTGTGGGTGCTGGCGACGCTGGCGCTGCCGCTGTTCTTTCTGCTTGCGGTGCAGACAGTGGTGACGATCGGAATGGCGGTCTTGATTGTCTGGCGCGTGATGGGGCGCGGGTACGAAGGAGCGGCGGGCGCGGCGGGTTGGTTGGGGTTCATGCTGGGCACGACGGCGAACGCGGTGGCGGCGCTGGACGCACTTGAAGCGCGGCATGGCGCGGCTCCCGGCGCGCGCGTCGCGGTGCCGGTGGTGGGCGCGTTTCTGATCGACTTCACGAACTCATTTGTGATCCTCTCCAGTGCTGACTTCGTGCGGCGGGTTTGGTAAACTGAAAAAGGTTGGGTGCCTATAGCTCAGTCGGTAGAGCGCCGGATTGTGGTTCCGGATGTCACGGGTTCAAATCCCGTTAGGCACCCCAAACGAGTTCTTCGGGGCGGATGGAATTCGGTCTAGCGACTTTTGTCGGACAGGGCTGTGCACTGTCGAGGAGTTTTGCGTTTCCGGTTGGAGGCGACGATGTCAACTGCCGCCGGCCGCGAAACGAGAAGACATTTCCATAGCAAAATGTTTGCAGTTTATAGCGGCTTCGGCGATAATATTGGCTGAGTAGTGTGTTCTAGAAGTTTTCGCCGTAAACATGCAGCCTGAATTAAGTGTTCTGATTCCGGCACTCGACTCCCCCGACGTGGCCGGCGTTGTGAAGGGTTTATGCTCTCAGACAGCTAGGACCGAGAGTTTCGAGGTCATCGTCTACGACTGCAACCGGAGCAAGTGGGAAGCGCCGCTCGCACATTTGCGAGGGGAAATCGATCTGCATTATCTTCGGGTAGCGAGACCGCTACTTGCGCGGACGAACGCGTTGAACGCGGCGCTGGAAAAAGCGCGCGGCCAGTTGATTCTATTTCTTGCTGGCGACTTCACTCCGGACCCGAACTTTGTCGCCTTGCATCTTGCGTTCCACGCGGAGCGGCCTAGAACCGACTGTGTTGCAATTGGCCCGAGCAAGTTCGTTCAGGAACAGGGCGACGAACGGTTCGTGCAGTGGCTGGAGGCGGATGGAAGGATCTTCGGCATGAACGGAACCGACGGGGACGCCGGTGGTTTCTTTTATGTGGGCAACGCGTCGTTGAAGCGCGAACTGATTGATCGCGCCGGCATGTTCGATACCGATTTTCCGTACGATGCTTTCGACGACTATGAGTATGGCCAGCGGCTGCGGGCGGCCGGCATGAAGAGCTTCTACCTGCCGGAGGCGCTGGTTTGGCACGAGCACGCGCACGCGCCGACGCTGGCGGAGCGCTCACGTGCGATGAGACACGCCGGGGAGAGCGCGGCTGTTTTCGAACGCAAACATCCGGGGCCGCACGACTGGAGCACATCCTGCACGAGGCATCCGCTGCGACTTGAAGCGGACGCGGCGTATTGGGGACTCCGATACTTGCTCCGGCGATCGCCCGAGGATCTGGGCCGCTACTACGGAAGCCGATTGGACGCGGCGTTCGTGCGCGGCTGGCGGAAAGGCCGACAATGCCTCACCTAAGGCGGCGAGAGCCGGAGACGGCTGAAGCGGAGTTGAACCGGCGTCTGGCCCGTGTGGCGTGGCAGAATGTCATTCTGTCGGAGCGATTGGCGCGTGTCGAGAACAGTTTGTTTTTTCGGGCGTTGCGATGGGCGGGAGGCGTGTTTGCGGGATTGCGGTCGCGGGACGGTGATGCCGAGTATGCGCGATGGGCGGCGGCGTTGGATCGAGCGGCGCTGCAACTGCGCGGGCGCGGCGGCCAACCGCGGCGTGTTGCGAGGGGCGCGCCGGGACAACGGCTTCCTTCCGGCGCCGATTACTATCTGTTCGTGGAAGATGGCGCGACGGTTTCGCCGCACGGCGAAGAGTTGCTTTTGCAGGCAATCGACGAGGGTGCGCACGCGGCGTATGGCGATTGGGATCATCTGTCCGATAGTGGACATGTATTCGCGCCGCGATTCACGCCGACGTATTCGCCAACGCTGTTGGCGCACACGATGTACTGGGGACCTGCGTTCGCGGTACGCGCGGACGCGATCAATGACGCCGGGGCGTCGATGCATGAGATTGCGATCGGGATCGATGGGCCTGTGACCCGTGTACCTTGTGTGTTGTCTCATCGTACGGGTGGAGTGCGCGCCCAGGTTGACGCGCGCGCCATTCCGCCGCGCGATTGGCGGGCGTCGATTGTCATCTGCTCGCGTGATGCGAAGCTGTTGGATCGATCGTTGCGAGCGTTAGCGGGCGAAGACGCCGAGATCGTTGTCGTGACGCACGATATCGATGGCGGCGACGAATTGGCGCGCGTGACAGCCGCACATGGCGTGAAGCGAGTTTCGTTCACAGCGCCCTTTCACTTCGGCGCGATGAACGATGCGGGCGTACGAGCGTCGTCCGGCGAGTTTGTTGTATTGCTAAACGACGATGTGTTTCCGGCGGAGCCGCGCTGGCTCGATTCGCTGGTCGCGACGGCGGGCCGCGGCATTGCCGGTGGTCTGCTCGAGTATCCAAACGGGCGGATTCAACATGCGGGCGTGGTGATCGGCATGCTGCCGGGGCCGACGCACATTGGGCGCCTGGCGATCGATGGCGGCACGTTTTGGCCGTGGCTGCGCATGACACGCGACGTCGCGGCGGTGACGGGGGCGTGCATGGCGATGCGGCGGTCGCTGTGGGACGAACTTGGCGGATTCGACCGGCGGTTTCCGGCTAGCTTCAACGACATCGATTTGTGTCTGCGGGCGCGGCTCGCGGGGCATCGGGTGAAGTTAGATGCGCGGGCGCGATTGATCCATGAAGAGTCGGTGACGCGGAATCCTCGCGTGCGGCGGGAAGAGTCGGAACAATTCCGGCAGCTGTGGGGAGACGCGATGCTGGAGCCCGATCCGTACTTCCATCCGGAGTTGACGCTAGTGCGGTCGGAAGTGCGATTGCGGGAGTGGTAGTTACTCGACTACTTTTTGCCAATCACCACGGATGATGGCTTTGCGGATCTCGGCGGCGGAAATGCCTTTTTTGTTCAACTGATCGGCAAGGACGACCTCCTTGCGGCAGACCGTTCAACCCGCGCTGTGCGCGTCTCTATGGCAATCGAGCAGGCCCTTGTGGCCGTGACCCTTATCGCAGTAGCAATAACACGGCTGCTGCGCGAGAACGCCGGGAATGCGATTGGCGATTTCGTAGACACGAATCTGGCGTGGATCGCGGAACACGGTGGGCGGAAGGATCTTCGGGAAAGGCATGGCATCGCGAACGTTCTGGTAAAAGTTCGGAATTTGCGGCGCGGGGCCTTGTGCGGCGACGGGCTCAATGTTGCCGCAGGATGCCAGTAGGCAGAGCGGCACGAGCCAGAGAGTATGACGCATTCCTTAATCATAAACGTTGCCGCCGAGTTTTTGATTCGGGTAGGCTAGGTTGGTGCGTTTGATCGCTGTATTATTTGCGGCATCGGCGGCGGAGAAGCCGTTCGTACTGCCCGATGGCGTCGCTCTGGATCGTCCGCTCCGAGCCGCCGACGCTGTGTCGATCGCGCTGCTGAATAATACGTCGCTTGATGCCGAGTTGGCGTCGCTTGGATTAGCGAAGGCCGATTTGACCGATGCGAAGTTGATGCGGAATCCGTTGTTGCAGACGCTGTTGCCGGTGGGCGGTAAGCCGTTTGAGTTTTTGCTTATCTGGCCGATCGAGGAGTTGTGGCAGCGGAAGAAGCGCGTGCTGGCGGCGGAGAAGAATCTGGCCGCCGTGGAAAAGGGACTGGAGCAGGTTCGGTTGAATTTGATTCGGGATGTGCGGGTAGCCCATGCGGAACTTCACCTTGCGCAGCGACGGACCGCGGAGTTGGAAGAGACTGAACGGTGGCTTGAGAAGATTACCGCGATGGTCGAGAAGCGGGTCGATGCCGGGGACGCCACCGGAGTTGAATTGGTGCGAGCGCGCACCGATGTGGCTGTCACCCGGGAGGCCCGTCTACGCTCGTTCGAAGACACGCGAACAGCGGAAATTCGTCTGCGCAATCTGTTAGGGGTACGCCAACTTGGAGCGGCGCTGTCGGCGAGCGCCCCGGCGTACACTTCGAACGTTGCCGTGAATTTCGACGCGGACCAAGCGTACACCAACCGTCCCGATTTGCGGGCGGCCGAGATCGCCGTCGAGGTGGCGACCTTGCGCGCGAAATGGCAGCGAAGCCGGATCTTGAATTCGCTCGCGCCGTTGTTTAGTGCAAAGGAAACCGGATCACCGCAACAACTGCGCGCCGGGCCGGGGCTGCAAATCGAGTTGCCACTGTTGAATAAGAATCAAGGGCAGATTGCGCGTGCCGATGCCGAGGTCATTCAAGCGGCGCGGCGATACCTGGCGGCGCGCGACCGCGTGGAGTTGGAAGTATTCGAGGCGGCATCGCGGCTGCATCAAGCGCGGACGGCCTTGCAAGAGTTGCGTGAGAAGCTCTTGCCCGCGGTTGAAGCGGGCGTCGCCTTGGTGCAAAAGGCGCATGCGAATGGCGACGCGACGGGATTGCAGGAGTTGGACGCGTCGCGGCCGATTTTCGATTTGCGGCTGCGGGTGTTGGACGCCGAGGGCGCGGTGATGCGCGCCGAGGCGGAGTTGGACCGTGCGATGGGAAGGATGCCGTGAAACATTTCTTGTGGATGTTGGTATTGGCGGCCGGTTGTGGCGTCGCGCCGAAGACCTCGCCGGAGAAAAGTGAAGTTCCTGCGAAGGTCAGCGGTCCCGCGGCGAAGGAGAGCGAACTCGCGACGGTGAAGTTGTCCGCGGACGCGGAGAAGCGGCTCGGCATTCAGATCGCCGAGGCCGTTTCGGGCGGCGGAACCGATGTGCGGCGATTCGCCGGTGAGGTCGTGCTGCCTCCGGGAAGAGCAATCGTGGTGGGCGCGCCGGTTGCGGGGACGCTGTCTTCATCGCCCGCGCCGGCATCGCCGGGAACGATGGTCCGGCGCGGACAGGAGATGTTTGCGCTGACGCCGCTCTTACCGTTACCGCGCGACTTGCGTGTAACCGCGGAGGCCGACGCGCAGCAGGCTCGGACGCGCGTCGAGACCGCGAAGTTACAGTTGGCGCGAGCCGAGAAATTATTGCGCGACGACGTGGGCACGGTCCGCGCGCTTGAAGCCGCGAAGAACGAACTGGACATAGGGGCAAGCGCGCTGTCGGCGGCCGAGGCGCGATTGGAGCAAATCAAGAGAGCGCCGCTAGACGGCGATGTGCGGCTGAGCGTCACCGCGCCGCGCGACGGGGTGATCCGCCAACTGACCGCCGCGCCGGGCCAAGTCGTGGCCGGAGGAGCGCCGTTGTTCGAGATCGCGGATATGCGTGCGTTGTGGATTAAGGCGGCGGTTTATGTGGGCGAAGCGCAGTCGATTGCGCCGCGCACTTCGGTCGCCGTTGAGTCGTTGAGCGGCTCGGCGTTGGGAATGGTGCCCGCGGTGGCCGCGCCGCCAACGGGCGATGCGCTTTCGTCGACGGTCGATTTTTACTTCGCCGCGCCGAGCGGCACGCACGAATTCAAACCGGGCGAGCGGGTGACGGTGCTGGTGCCTTCCGGCGCTGCGCGAGATGGCGTGAACGTGCCTTGGCCCGCCATTACCTACGACGTCAACGGCGGCGCGTGGGTGTATGAAAAAACGGGCGAACGAACGTACTCGCGGCGGCGAGTGAGCGTCGACCGAACGGCCGGGGGCCGCGCCTATTTGTCGAGCGGTGTGCGAGCTGGCACACCGGTTGTGGTTAACGGTGTCGCGGAGTTGTGGGGAACCGAGTACGGAGCGGGGAAGTAGCCGATGATGCGATGGCTCATCTCGTCGGCGCTGCACTTGCGCGTAGCGGTAGTGGCGGCCTCGGTGTTGTTGGCCGTGGGTGGGCTGTCGGTCGTGAGGAAGTCTCCGCTCGATGTGTTTCCGGAATTCGCGCCGCCGCTGGTTGAGATTCAAACGGAGGCGCCGGGCCTGTCGACGACGGAGGTCGAAGAGTTGGTTTCGACGCCGATCGAAAACGCCGTCAACGGCGTGATTGGCTTGAAGACGCTGCGGTCAAAGAGCGTGTTGGGGTTGTCGTCGGTGGTGCTGTTGTTCGAGCCGGGCGCGGACTTGATGCGCGCGCGGCAACTGGTGCAGGAACGGCTGGCGATCGTGACGCCGCAGTTGCCGGCGGTGTCGAGGCCTCCGGTGATCTTGTCTCCGTTGTCGTCGACAAGCCGCGCGATGAAGATCGGCATCTCGTCCAAGACGCTGTCGCAGATGGAGATGAGCACGTTGGCGCGATGGAAGATCCGGCCCCGCCTGATGGCGGTTCCGGGTGTGGCGAACGTCGCGATCTGGGGGCAGCGCGACCGGCAATTTCAGGTGTTGCCGAATCCAGAACGCATGCGCGATCTGCGGGTGACGCTGGATGAGATTTTGCGCGCGACGCGAGAGGCCGCCGCGCCGGCGGCGGGCGGATTCATCGACACGCCGAATCAGCGTTTGGCGGTGAATCATGTACCCACGGTGCGGACAGTGGCGGAGATCGAACGCATTCCGGTTGCGTTTCGAAACGGCACGGCGCTGTTGGTTCGCGATGTGGCGCGGGTCGTCGAAGGGTTTCCGCAACCGATCGGCGATGCCGTGATCAACGACGCGCCTGGGATCCTGTTGATCGTGGAGAAGCAGCCGTCTGGAAATACGCTCGATGTGACACGGGGCGTGGAAGCGGCGCTCGATGCGTTGCGGCCTGGATTGCGGGGTCTTGAAATCGACTCTACAATTTTTCGGCCTGCGACGTTTATCGAAATGTCCCTGACGAATTTGAAGGACGCGCTGGTCTATGGCGGCGTGTTTGTCGTACTGATTCTCATTGCGTTCTTGTTCGAGTGGCGGACGGCGGCGATCTCGCTGACGGCGCTGCCGCTGTCGCTGATCGCGGCGGCACTGGTGATTCACTACTTGGGCCAGACGATCAACACGATGGTGCTGGCGGGCCTTGCGATTGCCTTGGGCGAAGTGGTCGACGACGCGATCATCGATGTTGAAAATGTTGTGCGGCGATTGCGGCTGAACGCTGCGAGCGCGGAGCCTCGGACCGCCTTTGCCGTGGTGTTGGATGCATCGCTTGAGGTACGCAGCTCGGTGGTTTATGCGAGCGTAATCGTGGCGCTGGTGTTTCTGCCGGTTATGTTCCTCGAAGGTTTGCCGGGGTCGTTCTTCCGGCCGCTGGCGATGAGTTACGTGCTGGCCGTGGCCGCGTCGTTGCTGGTGGCGCTGACGGTGACGCCGGCGTTGTCGTTGCTGCTGTTGCCGTCAAGCGGCGGGGCGCGGCGCGATCCGCCGTTGGTGCGCGTGTTGCAACGCGGCTATCGGCATGCCGCCGAATGGGCGATCGATCATTCGAGCCTGGTGATGGCGGGCGCGTTTGCCGTGCTGCTCGGCGCGGCGGCAGCGACGCCGTTTCTGGGCGAAGACTTCCTGCCGCACTTCCGCGAGTATGACTTTCTGATGCACTGGGTGGAGAAACCGGGGACGTCGCTCGATGCGATGCGGCGGATTACGGAGCGGGCGTCGAAAGAGTTACGTGCGGTTCCTGGAGTGCGGAATTTCGGTTCGCACATTGGACGCGCCGAGGTGGCCGATGAGGTTGTCGGGCCGAACTTCACCGAGCTTTGGATTTCGCTCGATCCGTCGGCGCCTTACGATGCGACGGTGGAGAAGGTGCAGCGCGTGGTCGATGGCTATCCGGGGCTCTATCGCGATTTGCTGACGTACTTGAAGGAACGGATCAAAGAGGTGCTGAGCGGGGGCAGCGGCGCGATCGTGGTGCGCATTTATGGACCGGGAGTGGAAGGACTGCAGGAGCAGGCGCGCGCGGTCGCGGCGGCGATAAAAGACGTGCCGGGCGTTTCGACTTTGCAGATCGAACCGCAAGTCTTGGTGCCGCAAATTGAGGTGCGGATCAATCAGGAATCCGCCGCGCGATTCGGATTGACGACCGGAGAAGTGCGCCGGGCGGCGGCGACGTACTTGCGCGGAACGAAGACGGGCGAGGTGATTGAGGATCAGAAGATCTTCGATATAGCGGTGTGGAGCGAACCGGGCGCGCGGACCGATATCGCGGCGCTCCGGCGCATGCGGATGGACACGCCGTCGGGCGCGAATATTCCGCTTGGTGATGTAGCCGACTTTCGCGTCGTTCCGGCGCCGAATGTGATTCAGCATGAGAATACATCGCGGCGCATGGATGTGAGTTGCAATGTGAAGGGGCGAGATCTGGGAAGCGTGGCGAGGGAGATCGAACAGCGCGTGCGCGCATTGCGATTCGCGCAGGGCTATCATCCGGAGTTCCTCGGCGAGTACGCGGCAAGACAAGCAGCGCGGCAGCGGTTGATCGTACTTGGCTGCGTTGCGCTGCTGGCAATTCTGCTCATCCTGCACGCCGATTTTCAGTCGATGCGACTGGCGGCGCTGGTGTTCATTTCGCTGCCCTTTGCGTTGGCCGGTAGCGTTGCGATGGCGTTCGCGACGGGCGGAATACTGTCGCTTGGGTCGCTGGTTGGCTTTGTCACGGTGATCGGCATTGCGGCGCGGAATGGCATCATGCTCGTCAGTCACTATCGCCACTTGGAAAGCGAAGAGGGCATGACGCCTGGACGGGAGTTGATTGTGCGCGGGTCCATGGAACGGTTGTCGCCGATATTGATGACAGCGCTGGCAACGGCGCTTGCGTTATTGCCGATGGCGTTGAGTGGCGAGAAGCCGGGCCAGGAGATTGAACATCCGATGGCCGTGGTGATTCTGGGCGGACTCCTGAGTTCGACGCTGCTGAACTTGCTGGTGATGCCGGCGCTGTATCACCGCTTCGGTTGGCGCTCTACTGCAACGCCCCGATGACCATCTGCAGCGTGCGGCCGGTGGCATCGCCGATGGTCTTGGGATCGCCGGGCTTCCAGTCGGCGCGGGAGCCGTTGTATTCGTACTTCACCGGAAGGCGCGTGAGTGCGGGATCGTACTGGCCTTCATTGCCGCCCATCTTGTAGACAACCAGATTCAGCGACGGCACGACGTAGATGGCGTATCCACCGGCGCCGCCTTTCCAGAACGCATCGCGCGGGACGTTGGCGAGATTGCCGTTTTCGTTGACGTTGAAGTTGAAGCTGTGATGGTAGTGCGGGTTGTACTTCACCATGCGGCCGCACATGTCGGCGAAATCGGCGGGAATGATTTGCTTTTTGCCCCAGCGGCCTTTGTTGAGCATGAGATAACCGAAGCGCAACATGTCGGTGGAGCGTACGGCGATCGAACCGCCGCCGGGAGTGTGAAACATGCGGCCGTTTGAGTCGATGCCGCTCTTCAACTTCGGCCGGTACATCGCGTAGCCCCAAGTGCCGAAGCCGAGCGGCGTGGTGAGGTGTTTACGCATGAAGTCTTCCATCTCCATGCCGGACTGCGTGCGGACGATCATCGCGGGAATGTGGCTGGACGAGGTGGCGTAGGAGTAGCAATCGCCGGGCGCGCACCAGAGCGATTGCTTCATGGCGAAGTCGTCGGTTGTGGACCAGGGACCGTTGTCTTCGGTGGGTTTGTCCCACGTTTCGCGTTTACCGTTGACGTAGACCGGATTTGTTCCGCGGATACCGGCCGACATGGCGAGCACCTGGCCGAGCGAGATTTCGGATTTGCGCGGATCGTCGAGCGGGAAGTACTGCGTGGGCAGATACTTCTCGTTCATGATTTTTGTGTCGAGGCCTTGAGGGAACGTCGATGGCTTCTGCTTCATCAGCATGCCGATCGAGACGCTTGTGAAAGCCTTGCCGCACGATGCCAGTTCCGGCAGCGCTTCGCGATGACCGCGGCCGAAGTAGCGTTCGTAGATGAGATAGCCGTTGCGCACAACGAGCAGCCCTCCGTGTTGGCTGGTGAGTTGCGCGTACTCGAACGCTTCGTCGAGCTTCTTTATGTCGATACCCGTTTTGGCCTTGATCTCATCGGGGGCAGTAAGCGTTCGCCAGCCGCCCTTCGAGTCGGGGGCGGGGAAGTAGCCGGCGGCGACGGCGCAGAGCGCGGTAGTGAAAATTGTTAGCAGGCGCATGGCTTCCTGGACATCATATGATAGTCGTGCCATGAAAATTCTGTTTTTGTTCAGTTCGTTGCTGGTG
>Ga0194119_10013141_pt1 | contig 10356 bp, 12 predicted proteins | sample TA2MahC100mmetaG_FD_148620 | JGI IMG/M metagenome (GOLD analysis project Ga0194119, IMG submission 148620) | Freshwater microbial communities from Lake Tanganyika, Tanzania - TA2015018 Mahale Deep Cast 100m | ecosystem: Environmental > Aquatic > Freshwater > Lake | place: Tanzania: Lake... | reverse complement strand
TTGCCCGGCATGGGGGGCAAGCTGGGGGAAGCCCCCGCGCCGATGCAGACGCAGGCGCCCGCCCTGATTCGCCCCCCAGCCTGCGCCACCACGCCGACCGCGACCCCAACCACCACCCCAACCCTTCCGGCAGAGGGTGCCGACGTTGTCATCAGCCGCGCGTTTGCCAGCCTGCTCCACTTCGTTGGTTGCACTGCACACCTGATTCACCCGCGCGGTTTCTGGCTCGCCATGAAGGGCCGCTACCCGGATGCGGAGATCAGTGCCCTGGCCAAGGCGCAACCCGCGGTACGGGTGAAGGTTGATCCGGTCAGCGTCCCTGGGCTTGGTCAGGAGCGCTGCGTGGTGCAGATGTGGCGTGAAACGCGGGTGGGTACCGGGTGAGCGCGCGCGTGTACGCGGTTGTCAACCAGAAGGGCGGGGTGGGCAAGACCACCACCGCGGTCAATCTTGCTGCGGCGCTTGCAAGAGTTCCTCGACGGGTGCTTCTCCTCGATCTGGATCCTCAGGGCAATGCCACAATGGGCTGCGGCGTGGACAAGCGCGCCCTTGAGCGTTCGATCTATCCGGTGCTACTTGGCATTTGCCGCGCTCACGAGGCGCTGGTTGCAACCGAATTCGGCTTTGATCTCATCCCGGCCAACCGCGAACTTGCCGCCGCCGAGGTGGAACTCGTGGGTCTAGAGGGGCGCGAAAACCGGCTTGTCCGTGCGCTGCGCCCTCTTGCGGGTGAGCACGATCTCGTGCTGATCGATTGCCCGCCCTCGCTCTCGATGCTCACGCTCAACGCACTCTGTGCGGCCGATGGTGTGATCATTCCAATGCAGTGCGAGTACTACGCGCTCGAAGGGCTCTCCGACCTGGTGAACACCGTGCGTACGGTGCAGGCCAACTTCAACCCCCGCCTGCAGGCGCTGGGCCTTCTGCGGGTGATGTTCGATGCACGCATCACCCTGTCGCAGCAGGTCTCCGAGCAGTTGGCCGAACATTTCGGCGACAAGGTGTTTGGTGCGCTGATCCCGCGCAATGTTCGACTTGCCGAGGCCCCAAGCCACGGAATGCCGGGTCTGGTCTTCGATCCGGCTTCGCGCGGCGCGAAAGCCTACGCCGCATTCGCAGAGGAATTTCTCGCGCGCATCGAAAGAGGCGGGCTGGCCGCTGGCAGTGTCGGGAGGAAATGATCATGCCCAAGGCAAACCATCGTCCCAAAGGGCTCGGTCGCGGGCTTGAGGTTTTGCTCGGCGCCGACCCCTCGCCCGCAGCCGAGGATGCGCCGCGCCAACTCGCGTTGCACAGGCTGCAGCCCGGGCGCTACCAGCCGCGCACCCGCATGGATGAGCAGGCCTTGCAGGATCTGGCCGATTCGATCACGCGGCACGGGATTATGCAGCCGATCCTGGTGCGTCCACTTGCGTTGGCAAGCAGCGACGAAGGGCCGCAGCGCTTCGAGATCATCGCCGGTGAACGTCGCTTCAGGGCAGCGCGGCTCGCCGGCCTTGACACTGTGCCGGTCATCGTGCGCGAAGTTGCCGATGACCAGGCCCTCTCGATGGCCCTGATCGAAAACATCCAGCGCGAGGACCTCAATCCTCTCGAGGAAGCGCATGCGCTCAAGCGCTTGATCGAGGAGTTTTCCTTCAGTCATGAACAGGTGGCGCAGGCAGTGGGTCGTTCACGCTCGGCGGCGAGCAATCTGCTTCGACTGCTGCAACTGGCCGAGCCGGTGCAGACCATGCTGCTTGCCGGCGATCTCGACATGGGCCATGCCCGGGCGCTGCTCGCGCTCGACCGCGCCCGCCAGATCCAGCTCGCGCACGAGGTGGTGCAACGCAGGCTCTCAGTGCGCGAATGCGAACGCCTGGTCAGCAAGGCGCTGCGAGACGATGGCAGTGGGGTCACAGGAACCCACACTTCCCAGGGCAAGCCCCCGCGCGACCATCAGCGCCTCGAGGAGCAACTGTCCGACGCCCTGTCCACCCGCGTGAGCATCAGGACGTCGCGCCAGGGCAGAGGAACGATCCAGATCGATTTTGTCGATGCAGAGCACTTTGAGGGCTTGATGCAACGCATGGGCCTTTCTCTTCTGTGAGAACAAAACGACGAACGGCTGTTTTCCACGAAGAAACGGCGGTTTCGGCAAGACTTCTAAGACTTTGGCATGGTTGACCCCTTACAAACCCACGCATACACTGCGCTCACGCTGCGGTAGACGTTGGCAGTAGAGAACAGTTCATGTTTCGCGCCATCGTCCACCAAGCGCTCGCGGTGTTGGTTCTGACACTCGGGTGCGTGGGTTTGCAGGGTTGGGAAACAGGCGCGAGCGCCCTCGTGGGTGGCTCCTGCATCCTGGTGCCCAACGCCCTCTTCGCCCTGCGCCTGTCGATGTCACGAGGTCGGCGGCCGGAGTCCTACCCCTTGGTTTTTTTTCTTGGGGAAGTGATCAAGGTGATGGCCACGGGTCTGCTGATGGCTGCCTCCGCGAAGTCGATGCCGTGGCTCGTATGGCCGGCCATGATCGGGGCGATCGTGCTTGCGGCCAATGCAGTGTGGTTGGTGCCCTTGATATTGCGGGGGCAGAGGGCTTGAACGGGCCGAGGCGGATCCGCATGGCTCACTCCGAAACCGCCAGCCTGGATCGGGGCGTTCCAGTTGCACACAATCGCAGTAGCGCAGGTTTGTTGAGGGAGAGATCAAGACCATGGCTTCAGGCGCAGGGCCGCAAAACGCGACCGAGTACATCGTTCACCACCTCACTCACCTCAACACCACGGGGAAGGCGCAGGCTTCGATCGTTGATTTCTCGGTGGTGAACATCGACACGGTGTTTTATTCGCTCCTCATGGCCGTTCTGGGTATGGGCATGCTCTACAGCGCCGCGCAACAGGTCCGCGTGGATGCGCCTGGGCGTTTCGTGGGTGCGATGGAGGTGATTCTCGACTTCGTCCACACGCAGGCGCGCTCGATTGTGAAAGGCGATCTCACCTACGTTGCGCCGCTTGCGCTCACATCGTTTGTCTGGATTTTCCTGATGAACGCGCTCGACCTTCTTCCGCTTGATCTGATGCCAGAACTGGGTCTGGCGATTGGCGTGGACTACATGCGTATCGTTCCAACCGCGGACCTCAACGCAACGCTGGCCATGTCGATCACGGTGCTCAGTGCGTCGATCTACTACGGTATCAAGATCAAGCACCCCGGCGGCTTCTTCCATGAACTCTTCACTGCGCCTTTCGGCACCTCGAAGAACCCGGTCTTTGCGCTGGTCCTCGGTGTGATCAATTTCGCACTCCAACTCGTGGAGTACGCAGCCAAGACCATCTCGCTCGGCATGCGACTTTTCGGAAACATGTTTGCGGGTGAACTGGTGTTCATGCTCATCGCGCTCATGGGCACCGCCTTCAGCCTTTCGCTTGGCGGCTTGCTTCTGGCTTTCGGACACATCCTGGCTGGCTCGGCGTGGGCCATCTTCCACATCCTGATCATCACGCTGCAGGCCTTCATTTTCATGATGCTTACCCTTGTGTATCTCGGGCAGGCGCATGAGGCGCACTGATTCGAAGGAGTGCCCGAAAGTTTTTCCCTGAGTTTCTTTCCTCAACCACCAGAGACCACGCGTTTCGAGTTCTAACCACAGGAGTCATCATGACCAACGTTGCTTTCGTCGCTATGGCCGCAGGCCTCATCATCGGCCTCGGTGCCCTCGGTGCCACGATCGGTATCGGCATCATGGGCGGTCGCTACATGGAAGGCGCCGCCCGCCAGCCCGAGTTGATGGATCAGTTGCAAACCAAGATGTTTCTTCTCGCAGGTCTGATCGACGCGGCATTCCTGATCGGCGTCGGTATCGCGATGATGTTTGCCTTTGCAAATCCGTTCCAGGGCTGAGTCCACCCTGGTATTGAATCGCACAGGTATCGTGCTGGCGCGGGCATCAGGTGCGCCTGGGGTGGGTTTCCAAGTTCATCAATCAGCGGGGAGTTCGTCGTGAACATCAATGCGACGCTCATTATTCAGATCATCGTTTTCGGCATTCTTTGGTGGTTTACCGCGAAGTTTGTCTGGCCTCCGATCACCCGGGCGCTCGACGATCGCTCCAAGCGGATAGCCGACGGGCTCGCAGCGGCCGACCGCGCGAAGGCAGATCTTGCGGCAGCAGAGGTCAGAGTCCAGGATGAGATCAAGAAGGCGCGTGTCGGTGCTTCCGAACTCCGGACCGCAGCGGAACGGCAGGCTGCAGCGCTTCTCGATCAGGCACGCGCTGAAGCGTCGAAAATCATTGCCGAGGCGCGCAAAGCTGCCGAGGGTGAGGCGGAGCTGGCAGCGCAGCGGGTGAAGGATCGGCTGCGCGATGAGGTTGCACTCCTTGCGGTAGCCGGCGCGGGGCGGATTCTGCGGCGGGAAGTCGACGCCAGGGGGCACGCCCAGCTTCTGGCAGACCTCCGCACCGAATTGCGCTGAGCGACCATGGCTGAGCCCTCCACCATCGCGCGGCCCTACGCCGAGGCAGCGTTTCAACAGGCGAAACAGGCGGCGGATCTTCCTGGCTGGTCGAGGATGCTTGCGCGCCTTGCTGCCGGGCTGTCTGCGCCCAACATGACCCAGCTGCTCTCGAATCCCGCACTGGCGAGCGACAAGCTTTCGCAGGTGCTCAGCGAGGTGAGCGGAGCCTACACAACCGAACAGAAGAATTTCATCCAGCTTCTCGTCGACAACGAGCGACTCAAGGTGGTTGCGCCGCTCACCGAGGCCTTCGAACACCTGCGGAACGCCCATGAGGGGACGCTCGAGGCGCGGATCCTTTCGGCATACCCGATGGACGCTCTGCAGCAGCAATCGGTCGTCGATGTGCTTCGGGCCAAGTACGGTCGCAACGTGAAGGCAAACGTCGAGGTCGACTCGGACCTGATCGGCGGGTTGGTGATCCAGATTGGTGACGAGGTAATCGACGCTTCGATCAAAGGCAAGCTCGCCCAGCTCGCCGGGGTTCTGCGTTGATGCTCTCTGCGTCGATGGCTCGTCTGCCGCGTGCAGCCCACGCGGATCCAAAGCCACTTGGCGTTGTGTTGGCAACGGACCCGAAGTACCTCAACGCGACCGTGCTCACGCCCCCCGTTTCTTTCGGCCACAGCACCCGTGCTCCCGCCTAACCTAGTATCCAGGAGATCTTCAGATGCAACTCAATCCGGCCGAAATCAGCGAACTGCTCAAGAGCAAGATACAGAGCCTCCAGGTCACCGCTGATACCCGCAATCAGGGCACGGTGGTGTCCGTCACCGACGGTATCGTGCGTATCTACGGTCTATCCGATGTAATGCAGGGCGAGATGATCGAGTTCCCAGATGGGGGCTTCGGTCTTGCGCTCAATCTTGAGCGGGACTCGGTTGGCGCGGTGGTGCTGGGTGAATACGAGCACATCACCGAGGGTATGACGGTCAAGACCACCGGCCGGATTCTCGAGGTGCCCATCGGCCCCGAGCTGATCGGCCGGGTGGTGAATGCCCTGGGTTATCCGATCGACGGCAAGGGTCCGATCAACGCCAAGATGACCGACGTGATCGAGAAGGTTGCTCCAGGGGTTATCGCCCGGCGGTCCGTGAATCAACCGGTGCAGATGGGGCTCAAGGCGCTCGATTCGATGGTGCCGGTGGGAAGGGGCCAGCGGGAGCTGATCATCGGCGACCGGCAGACAGGCAAGACTGCTGTGGCGATCGACACCATCATCAACCAGAAAGGAAAGGATCTTTTCTGCGTTTATGTGGCCATCGGGCAGAAAGCTTCCACGGTGAAGAACGTGGTGCAGAAACTCGAGCAGTTTGGTGCTATGGCCTACACCATCGTGATGTCGGCCTCTGCCTCGGAGAGTGCTGCCATGCAGTATCTGGCGGCCTATTCCGGTTGCACGATGGGCGAGTATTTCCGGGATCGAGGACAAGACGCGCTGATCATTTACGACGATCTCAGCAAGCAGGCAGTGGCATACCGCCAGATTTCCCTGCTGTTGCGACGTCCGCCGGGTCGCGAGGCGTATCCGGGGGACGTATTTTATCTGCATTCGCGACTGCTCGAGCGCGCCGCGCGGGTCAACGAGCACTACGTGGAGCAATTCACAAAAGGGGCGGTTAAAGGCAAGACCGGCTCGCTCACTGCCCTGCCGGTCATCGAGACGCAGGCGGGCGACGTTTCAGCCTTTGTGCCCACCAACGTGATCTCGATCACCGACGGCCAGATCTTTCTGGAAACCGACCTCTTCAACGCCGGTGTGCGCCCTGCGATCAATGCGGGTATCTCGGTTTCCAGGGTGGGTGGAGCAGCGCAAACCGATCTCATCAAGAAGCTCGGTGGTGGGGTGCGTCTGGCACTTGCCCAGTACCGTGAACTCGCAGCGTTTGCGCAGTTTGCATCCGACCTCGACGAAGCAACCCGCAAGCAACTCGAGCGCGGACGCCTGGTGACTGAACTGATGAAGCAACAGCAGTACAGGCCGCTCACCGTCTGGTCGATGGCCGTCACGCTCTTTGCGGCCAATAATGGTTATTTTGACGACATCGAGGTGCCCAAGGCGCTCGCCGCAGAAAAGGCGCTTCACGACTTCGCGCAAACGAAGTACGCAAGCCTCGTGCAGACGATGGAGCGCGACAAGAAGTTCAGCAAGGAGGTAGAAGCTGGCCTTCATGCCTGCATGAAGGAGTTTAAGAAGGCCGCAGCCTACTGAGCCCTTCCAACCCGGTCGACAGCGATCCACGGAGTGCAACATGCCAGGCAGCAAGGAAATCCGAACCAAAATCAAGAGCGTGCAAAACACGCGCAAGATCACCAAGGCGATGGAGATGGTCGCGGCCTCCAAGATGCGCAAGGCGCAGGAGCGGATGCGCGCCGCCCGTCCCTACGGCGACAAGATCCGGATCATCACCGCCCACCTCTCCCAGGCGAATCCGGAATACCGGCACCCCTTTCTGGTCAAGCACGGCGAAGTTAAGAACGCCGGCATCATTGTGGTCACTACCGACAAGGGCCTGTGCGGCGGACTCAACACCAACACCTTGCGGATGGTCACCCAGCGCTTGCGTCAGTTCCAACAGGCCGGCGTGAAGGTTCAAGCCACCGCGATCGGCAATAAGGGCTTCGGGTTTCTGGGGCGGGTGGGTGTGAAAGTGGTATCGCACGTCACCCATCTTGGCGACACGCCGCACCTCGAGCGTCTGATCGGGGCTGTGAAGGTGCAACTCGACGCCTACACCAAGGGCGAAGTCGACACCGTTCTGGTGGCCTACTCGCGCTTCATCAACACCATGAAGCAGGAACCGGTGATCGAGCAACTCCTGCCGCTCTCAGCAGAGCGCTTGCATGGCGCATCCACCCACAAGTTCGGCTGGGACTACATCTACGAGCCCGATGCGGCCACGGTGCTCGACGACCTGCTCAACCGTTTTGTGGAGGCGATCGTCTACGGCGCGGTGGCCGAAAACATGGCCTCCGAGCAGAGCGCGCGCATGGTGGCGATGAAGGCAGCGTCCGACAATGCGAAGAAGGTGATCGGGGATTTGCAACTCTCCTACAACAAGGCAAGGCAAGCAGGCATTACCAAGGAGTTGAGTGAGATCGTTGCCGGCGCGGCTGCGGTATGAAGCTGAGGCTCACGATTTCCTTCCGGCGTGAAACCGCATTCGATCTGAATCCATTCCAACGACCATCGTCAGGACAAGCATCATGAATCATGGAACCATCGTCCAGTGCATCGGCGCTGTTGTAGACATCCAGTTTCCCCGCGAGAGCATGCCCAAGGTCTACGAGGCCTTGACGCTTGAGGACAGCTCCGGCAGTCTGGCCGAGCACGGCCTCACCTTTGAAGTGCAGCAGCAACTCGGCGACGGCGTTGTACGCACCATCGCGCTGGGCTCCTCCGATGGATTGAGGCGGGGCATGCCGGTGGCGGCCACTGGGGCGGCGATCTCGGTCCCGGTAGGCACCGCCACCCTCGGCCGGATCATGGACGTGCTGGGTCGGCCGATCGACGAGGCGGGCCCGGTGAAGACCAACGAGCGCCGTGCAATCCATCAGCCTGCGCCGAAGTTCGATGAGTTGAAACCCACCACCGAGCTCCTCGAGACCGGGATCAAGGTGATCGACCTGGTCTGTCCTTTTGCCAAGGGCGGCAAGATCGCACTGTTTGGGGGTGCAGGGGTTGGCAAGACCGTGAGCATGATGGAACTCATCAACAACATCGCAAAGCAGTACGGCGGGTACTCGGTGTTTGCAGGTGTGGGCGAGCGCACACGGGAGGGCAACGATTTCTACCACGAGATGGAAGAGTCGAAGGTGCTCGACAAGGTGGCCATGGTGTTCGGCCAGATGAATGAGCCGCCCGGGAACCGTCTGCGGGTGGGCCTCACAGGATTGACGATTGCCGAGAAGTTCCGCGACGAGGGCCGTGACATCCTCTTCTTTGTCGACAACATTTACCGTTACACGCTCGCCGGAACCGAGGTTTCAGCCTTGCTCGGCCGGATGCCGTCTGCGGTGGGATACCAGCCCACGCTTGCCGACGAAATGGGCCGCCTGCAGGAGCGGATAACGTCCACGAAGACGGGTTCGATCACCTCGATCCAGGCGGTGTATGTGCCCGCCGACGACCTCACCGACCCCTCGCCGGCCACCACCTTTGCGCACCTCGATGCCACGGTTGTGCTTTCGCGCGACATTGCGGCGCTGGGTATCTACCCGGCAGTCGACCCGCTCGATTCCACTTCGCGTCAGGTCGACCCCAACGTGATTGGCGAGGAACATTACGGTACCACCCGAAGGGTGCAGGCAACGCTGCAGCGCTACAAGGAGTTGCGTGACATCATCGCGATTCTCGGGATGGACGAGTTGTCGCCCGACGACAAGTTGGCGGTGGCAAGAGCGCGCAAGATTCAGCGCTTCCTTTCCCAGCCCTTCCATGTGGCCGAGGTCTTCAGCGGTATCTCGGGAAAGTATGTGCCTCTCAAGGAAACGATTCGTGGCTTCCAGATGATTGTCAACGGCGAGTGCGACCAGCTTCCCGAGCAGGCGTTCTACATGGTCGGGCCGATTGAAGAGGCTTTCGAGAAGGCGAAGAAGCTGTAGGAGTCGCGAAGCATTGGAGCGATCGGAGTCTTCGGGGCGTTCATCGCCTCCGTTGGTCAGGCGCTTCGGAATCATGCCGAATGAGTACTTTCTGGGGATGCTTTGATGGCCACCATGCATGTTGATGTGGTAAGCGCCGAGGCCTCGATTTTCGAGGGAGAGGCAGAGTTTGTGGCGCTGCCTGGTCAGGATGGGGAATTGGGCATCATGCCGCGGCATGTGCCACTGATCACCCGGATCCGTCCCGGGGCCGTCCGGATCAAGGTGGTCGGGCAGAGCCATGAAGAGTTTGTCTTCGTGGCCGGTGGGATTCTCGAGATTCAGCCCGACGCCGTCACCGTATTGGCCGACACGGCGATCCGGGGCGCCGATCTCGACGAGGCCAAGGCAGAGGCTGCACGGAAGGCTGCCGAGGAGGCGATGGTCAATCGCACCTCCGAACTCGAATACGCCAAGGCGCAGGCCGAACTTGCCTCGGCGGTGGCCCAGATCGCCTCGTTGCGTCGATACAGGCGGACGTCGCGCTGATTGCAGCTGCGCACCGGGGCGGATTTCAACGCTTCCGGTCCGCACGGCCCATCCACCCGGGTCCGCGGGGGCAGCGCCCTTGAACGATGTATTGATCAGGGCCCTGCTCAGGCTCCCCACGCCTTACACTCCGGTCTGGTTGATGCGTCAGGCCGGACGTTATCTTCCAGAGTATCGCGCCACCCGGGCACGTGCCGGAAGTTTCCTCGCGCTGGCCAAGACGCCCGAGCTGGCGTGCGAGGTCACACTTCAGCCGCTTGATCGCTACCCCCTCCTGGATGCAGCGATCCTCTTTTCCGACATCCTCACAGTGCCCGATGCAATGGGTCTGGGGCTTTATTTTGCCGACGGTGAGGGGCCGCGCTTTGCACGAACGGTGCTTTCCGAGGCCGATGTGGCTGCGCTTGCAGTGCCCGATATGGCAAGCGATCTCGGCTATGTGATGGAGGCGGTGAGTCTGATCCGCACAACGCTCAAGGGCAGGGTGCCGCTGATCGGGTTCTCCGGGAGTCCCTGGACACTCGCTTGCTACATGGTGGAGGGCGGGGGAAGCGAGGACTTCCGCAAGGTCAAGACCTTGCTCTACAAGCGGCCCGATCTGATGCTTCGACTCTTGCAGCGTAACGCCGAGGCAGTGGCTGCTTACCTCAACGCCCAGATCGAGGCCGGTGCGCAGGCTGTGATGATCTTTGACACCTGGGGCGGGGTGCTCCCTGATGGACT
>Ga0194119_10013139_pt1 | contig 10357 bp, 3 predicted proteins | sample TA2MahC100mmetaG_FD_148620 | JGI IMG/M metagenome (GOLD analysis project Ga0194119, IMG submission 148620) | Freshwater microbial communities from Lake Tanganyika, Tanzania - TA2015018 Mahale Deep Cast 100m | ecosystem: Environmental > Aquatic > Freshwater > Lake | place: Tanzania: Lake... | reverse complement strand
GTTGGGGCAGTTATCGGAGGCGTTGGCGCGCCCGTCGCCATCGAGGTCGGGGTCGCAGGCGTCGCCTACGAGGTCGCCATCGAGGTCGACCTGGGTGGGGTTGGCGAGGCGGAGGCAGTTGTCGGAGGAGTCCGGCGCGCCGTCGCCGTCGGCATCGGGGTCGCAGACATCGCCCGCGCCGTCGGCGTCCAGGTCGGCTTGGGTGGGGTTGGGAGCGTTGGGGCAGTTGTCGGAGGCGTTGGCGCGCCCATCGCCGTCGATGTCGGGGTCGCAGGCGTCGCCCGCGCCGTCGGCGTCGAGGTCGGCTTGGGTGGGGTTGGCGAGGCGGAGGCAGTTGTCGGAGGAGTCTGGCGCGCCGTCGCCGTCGGCGTCGGGGTCGCAGGCGTCGCCCGCGCCGTCGGCGTCGAGGTCGGCTTGGGTGGGGTTGGCGGTGTTGGGGCAGTTATCGGAGGCGTTGGCGCGCCCGTCACCGTCGAGGTCGGAGTCGCAGGCGTCGCCCGCGCCGTCGGCGTCGAGGTCGGCTTGGGTGGGGTTGGCGGTGGTGGGGCAGTTATCGGAGGCGTTGGCGCGCCCGTCGCCGTCGAGGTCGGGGTCGCAGGCGTCGCCGATCCGGTCGGCGTCGAGGTCGGCTTGGGTGGGGTTGGCGGTGGTGGGGCAGTTGTCGGTGGCGTCCGACACGCCGTCGGCGTCGGCGTCGCGCGTGCAGGCGCTCACGTCAAAGGTGCAGGTGGCGCGGCACGAGAGCGCGCCCCCGGTGTAGCCTAGACTCTGGCAGGTGCGCCCCGCGAGGGCGGCGCCGTCGCAGTCCTCGCCGTAGCCGCTCACCACGCCGTCGCCGCAGCTGGGCAGACTCGGGGTGGAGAAGCGGCTGCTGGGGTCGGAGAGGGCGCGGCGCAGCGGCGTGCGCCCCGAGGACCACTGCCCGTAGGGGTCGCCGAGCTCCTCGCCGTTGGTGTAGCCGTCGCCGTCGGAGTCGAGGGCGTAGAGCGCGCTCCACACCACCCGCGCCCCCGAGAGGCGCTGGTAGGTGGGGGAGAAGCTGGCCCAGGCGTCGCGACCGAAACGGTTGTTGAGCGGCGGGTAGGTGTCGTGGCAGAGGTCGCAGGAGTAGAGGTTGCTCAGCTCGTTGCCGTTGGGGAGGTCGGCGAAGCGGAAGGAGCGCGCGCGCGCCTCTTGAGTGAGCGCGAGGGGGAGCGCGAGGGGGAGCGCGAGGGGGAGCGCGAGGGGGAGCGCGATGGGGAGCGCGAGCGCGCGGGCGCGTGGCGAGGCGGGGTGGGGGGGCATAGCGGGGCCTTTCGTGGGCGCGCGGAGGCTCCGTGTACGCTCGCACATCGGGGGCGCGGGCTCAAGCCTTGACAAAGCGCTCCGCTTCTATGCACTTCCCCCGTCGCGGCGCGCCCCCGCGCGCCTCTCTCGAAAGGTGCCCGTCATGTTTGAGCTCATCGTGCGCCGCCCTGTGGCGGTGACCATGCTCACGGTGGCGGCCACGCTCTTTGGGGCGCTCGCCTACCAGCAGCTCCCCATGTCGCTGATGCCGCCGCTCTCGTTCCCCTCGCTCACGGTGCAGACCCGCTACGCAGGTGCCGCCCCTGAGGAGGTGGAGGCGGAGCTGACGGAGGCGGTGGAGCAGCGGCTGAGCACCGTGGAGGGGCTGCGCGCCCTCCGGAGCCGCAGCGGGGCGGGCCTCTCGGAGGTGCAGCTCGAGCTGCGCTGGGGCGCCGACCTCGACGCCGTCCTCCAGCGCGTCTATGAGCGCCTCGACCAGCTGCAGCTCCCCAAGGGCGTGGACCCCCCGCAGGTGCTCCGCTACGACCCCACGCTCGAGCCCGTGCTCGAGCTCGCGCTCACCCGCGACGACGCCTCCGGGCTCTCCCTCGCCGAGGTGCGGCGCTACGCCGAGGACCTCCTCACCCCCGCCCTCCACCAGGTGGAGGGGGTGGCGGCGGTGCGCGTGGTGGGGGGCGACGTGGCGCGGGTGGAGGTGGAGCTGCACGACGAGGCGCTCCGCCGGCACGCCCTCACCGCCTCCGAGGTGAGCGCGGCGCTCAGCGCCGCCCACGTCAACATCGCCGGCGGGCGGCTCCACACCGACGGCGGGGAGCTGCTGGTGCGGACCGTGGCGCAGCTGGCGGACCTCGAGGCGCTCCAAGAGACGCTCATCGCTGAGCGCGGCGGCGCGTGGCTGCGGCTCAAGGACCTCGCCGACGCGCGCCTGGGCGTGGAGGAGCGCGCGGCGTGGGTGCAGGTGGGGGCTGAGGAGGCCGTGCGCGTGCAGGTGTACAGGCAGTCTGAGGCCAACCTCGTGGACGTGGCGCGGGGGCTGCGCGCCGCCCTCTTCGCCCTCCCGCCCCTCGACCCCGCCCTGCGCGCCGCCGCCGCCCTGCCCTTGCGCCCAGCGCACCCCAAGGGCCTGCGCGCCTACCTCACGCGCGACCAGGCGCGCTTTATTGAGGACGCCCTCGCCGCCGTGAGCGGCGCCATCTGGTCGGGGGGGCTGCTCGCCGTGGTGGTGCTCTTCTTGTTCTTGGGCTCCGCCTACCAGACGGTCGTGGTGGCGCTCTCGATTCCCCTGAGCGTGGCGCTCAGCTTTATCCCCATGCAGCTCCTCGGCGTGAGTCTCAACCTGATGTCGCTCGGCGGGCTCGCCCTCGGCGTCGGCATGCTCGTCGACAACGCCGTGGTGGTCCTTGAGGCGATCGCGCAGCGCCGAGAGGCGGGGGAGCCCCCGCTGGCAGCGGCGGCGCTGGGGGCGGCGGAGGTGGGGGGGGCCGTGGTGGCCTCCACCCTCACCACCGTGGCGGTGTTCGCGCCCGTGGCGTTGATCGAGGGGCTCGCTGGGCAGGTGTTCCGCGACCTCGCGCTCACGGTGGTCGCCGCGCTGCTCGCCTCCCTCGCCGTGGCGCTCGTGGTGGTGCCCGCCCTCGCCGCCCGCGAGCCCGCCCGCGAGCCCGCCCGCGAGCCCGCCCGCGAGCCCGCCCCGCCCGCCCCCGCGGGACTCGGGCTCCTGCCCCTCGGGCAGCTGAGGGCGTGGGCGCGGCGGGCGGGCTCTCAGGCGCGCGCCAAAGACGGGCGCGCCCTCGCCGCCCCCCTCACCCTCCCCCTCGCCCTCGCGGACTGGGGCGCGCGCCTCGCCGCCAACGCCGCGCTCCTCGCCCTGCTCGCGCTCCTCGCCGCCCTCCGCCTCCCCTGGTGGCTCCTCAGCCGCGCGGCGGGGGCGCCGCTGCGCGGGGCGAGCGCCGCCGTGGGGTGGGCGCTCGGCGGCGTGGAGCGGGGCTACGCGCGCGTCCTGCGCGCCGCCCTCCGCCGCCCCGCCCTCCCCCTCGCCCTCACCGCCGCCCTCGCCGCCTGGGCGTGGTCCCTCGCGCCCAGCGTGCCGCGCGCGCTGCTGCCCGATGTGTCGCAGGGGACGCTCATCGCCGACGTGGACCTCCCTGTGGGCACCGCCCTCCCCGAGACGCAGCGGCGCCTCAGCCGCTGGGCGGGCGCCCTCTCCGCCGACCCGCGCGTCACGCGCGTCGAGCTCGTGATCGGGCAGGACGAGGCGGAGGGGCAGGCGGCGGAGGAGCGCGGCCCCCATCAGGCGCGCCTCGCCCTCTCCCTCGCCGCCCGCGGCCTCGAGGACCCCGTGGGCGACGCCCTCCGCGCCCTCGCCGCCAGCGAGCCCGGCGCCGCGCTCCGCCTCTCGCGCCCCTCCCTGCTCACCGTCAAGCCCCCCCTGCGCGTCACGCTGCGCGCGCAGTCGCTCAGCGCCCTGCGCGAGGCGGAGCGGAGGGTCTATGACGCGCTCCGCCCGCTCGAGGGGCGCGGCATCTCCGACCTGCGCCGCGGCGCGCGCGAGGGGTACCCGGAGGTGCAGATTCGCTACGACTACGCGCGCCTCGCCCACGTCGGCCTCACCCCCCTCGCGGTGGCGGAGCAGGTGCGCGCGCAGCTCACGGGCGAGGAGGCGCTCGAGGTGCGCTGGGGGGAGGCGCGGCTGCCCATCGTGGTGCGCGCGGCGGGGGCGGCGGCGCTCACCGCCGAGCGCCTCGCCACGCTCCTGATCAGCCCCCCCCCCGCCCCCAGCGGCCCGCGCGCCCCCATGCCCCTCGCCGCCCTCGCCGACGTCGTCCCCGGCGAGGGCCCCGCTGAGATTCGGCACCTCGATGGGCAGCGCGCCGCTGAGCTCACCGCCCACGCCTCCGCCTTTGAGCTCGGCGCGCGCGCGGCGCAGGTGGAGCGCGCCCTCGACGGCGTGCGCCTCCCGGCGGGGGTGGAGGCGCGGCGCGGCGGGCAGGAGCGCGAGCTCGAGGAGAGCGGCGCGCAGCTCTCCGGCGCGCTGCTGCTGTCGCTCTTCTTGGTGTTTGTGGTGATGGCCACGCAGTTCGAGAGTCTCGTCGCGCCCCTCCTCATCATGGGCGCCGTCCCCCTCGCCGCCATCGGGGTGGTGGTGGGGCTGTGGTGGACGCAGACCCCCCTGTCGGTGGTGGTCTTTGTGGGGCTGATCACGCTCAGCGGCGTGGTGGTCAACAACGCCATCGTCCTCATCGACGCCGCCCAGCGGCGGCGCGCGGAGGGGCTCAGCCTCGACGACGCGCTCGTGAGCGCCGGCAGGACGCGCCTGCGCCCCATCCTGATGACCACCCTCACCACCCTCATCGGCCTCGCGCCGATGCTCTCGCCGCGGGGCGAGGGCGCTGAGCTGCGCGCCCCGCTCGCCCTCACGCTCATCTTTGGCCTCAGCGCCTCCACGCTGCTCGTGCTCTTGGTCCTCCCCGCCCTCGCCCGCCTCGCCCGCCTCCGGGGCGCCGCCGCCCCCCTCGCGCAGGAGTCACGCCTATGAGCGCCTCGCTCACCCTCTCATTCTCCCTCTCCGTGTGGCTCGCCCTCAAGGTGGCGCTCATCGCCGGCGGCGGCAGCCCCGAGGAGAACGAGCAGAGCCACTTCACCCACATCCACTCCCTCAAGGTGGCGCTCGAGGCCATGGGCGTCAGCCCCGCCGACATCACCATCTTCTGGGCCGACGGCCTCGACGAGGGCCTCGACCGGCGCCTGCCGCCCCCCGCGCCCGACCCCCTCGAGTGGACCACCGCCCACACCCCGTGGCAGCTCTGGTTTGAGCGCGCCCCCGCCCTCACCGACACCCGCTGGGACCACAAGGCCGTGTATCCCGCCAAGCGCGAGCCGCTCAGGGCCTGGCTGCGCAGCGCCTCGGCGCCGCTCAAGGCCGGCGACACGCTCCTGCTCGCCGTCACCGACCACGGGCGCCCCGACCCCAAGGGGGGCTGGCGCACCGCCGTGGAGCTCTGGGGCGAGACGCTCGGCGTGGAGGCGCTCTACGAGGACCTCAAGGTCGTCCCCCCCGGCGTGCGCGTGCAGCTGTGGATGTCGCAGTGCTTCTCGGGGGGCTTCGCGCAGCTCTCGATGCTCGACCCGCGCGTCTGCGGCGCCTTCAGCGCCGAGGCGCAGCGCCCCGCCTACGGCTGCTTCACCGCCCTCCGCGGCGCCGGCGACGAGGGCGACGAGGGCGCCAAGGGCCACTTTATGCAGCTCCTCAAGGCCTTTAAGCGCACGGGCCGCCTCGACCTCGCGTCGGACGCCGCCATGGAGCACGACGACACCCCCGACACCCCCCACCTCAGCAGCGACGCCTTTGTGCAGCGCCTCACGCGCGAGCGCGCCGAGGCGCTCGGCGTGCCCGTCGCCTACCTCGTCGACACCGCCATCCCCTCCCCCAAGCGCCTCACCCCCGAGCAGCGCCGCTGGGCGCAGCGCATCAGCCGCCTCACCCACCGCTTCGCCATCGGCTCCGTCCACTCCTTTGGGCGCGCCCACGAGACGCTCGAGGAGGTGCAGTCGCTGCGCTACACGCTCGAGGCGTGGCTGGCCAAGTGGTCACAGCTGTCGCAGGAGGCCAAGCTGCGGCTGCTCTCGGAGTCCCCCGTGGACGGCGCGCCGCCGGAGCCCATCGCCGACCGGCGGCGCGGGCGGGTGCGCCTCACCCGCTGGCTCAAGGACGCCCTGCGCGCCGGCGCGGAGGGGCGGCGGGGGCTGCTCAAGGAGCTGCAGCAGAAGCTCGAGCGCGCCGAGGCGCTCATGGACCGCCTCTACACCCTCGAGGCGCTCGCGCTGCGCCTCGAGACCCTCTACACGCGCCTCGCGGCCGAGGGGCTCCTCGCCCCGCCCGACCTCGCGCTCTGGCAGGGGCTGCGCGAGTGCGAGCGCGCGCAGCTGCTCAAGCCGCTCGGCGGGGCGGCGCCGGAGGGCGAGCTGCCGGATTCCCTGAGCGCGCCCGTGGGCGCCCCCCACCTCAGCGAGCTCCGCGCCGAGGTGGAGGCGCTGCGCCCGGGCTCCCTCGGCGTGCAGTTCCGCGAGCGGGCGCGCGGCAAGCTCGCGGAGGTGGTGGAGGTGGGCTACGGCAGCCCCGGGTGGGCGCTCGACGTGCGCCCGGGGGACGCCATCTCGTGGGTGGACGGGCGCCGCCTGTCGTACTCTGGGCAGCTGCGCGAGCAGATCGCGCTCTACCCCATCGGCGAGGACCTCCCGCTCAAGCGCCGCCGCGACGGCCAAGAGCGCCTCCTCCACCTGCCCGTGGTGGGCGCGCAGCTCTCCCCCGCCCCGCCCAAGCGCGGCGATCAGGTGCCGCCCCTCAGCCTCGAGCCCATCTTTGAGGGCGAGGCGCTCGACTACCTGTTCACGGGCGGGCGCCCGAGCCTGCTCTTCTTCTGGGCGACCTGGTGCGAGCCCTGCCTCAAGGCCGCGCCGCGCGTCCACGCCTGGGCCAAGCGCCACGACCTGCAGGTCCTCGCCATCACCAGCGAAGACGCGCGCCTCGTGCGCGCCGTCCTCGGCGCCACGCAGCTGCCCTTCCCCGCCCTCCACGACCCTGGGCGCGAGGCGAGTCGCCTCTTTCATGTGGATCTGCAGGTGACGCAGGCGCCCGTGTTCGTGTATCTTGACGTGGAGCGACGACTCATCGAGCAGGGCATCGGTATGGGCAAGGAGGGCCCCGCGCAGATCGAGGCGCTCTTGGTGGACCCTCCCAAATAACGCCGCTCAACACCGCTTGGCGTACGGAGCGGTCGTTGGCATAATGCAACCCCGCTCGCCCGCCCTCGCGCCGGGCGAGCGAATCAAGAGAGCAAAAGAGCGCAAGAGAGAGAGAGCAACACATGAGTCCCAACGCTCCCAACAGCCTCCCCGTGATCAGCGACAGCGCGAGCTGCGCCCCCCGCGCCCTCAAGCCCGCCGTAGACCCCGCCACCCTCAAGCACCGCGACCTCCTAGACGGCGACTTTTGGCGAAAGATTCCCGCCTACAAGGACGTCAGCGAGGAGACCTTCGTCGACCACAAGTGGCAGTCCAAGCACACCATCACGCGCGCCGACAAGCTCCTCGACGCCCTGCAGAATCTCGCCTCCGAGGGCTTCATCAAGGACCTCGAGGCCGGCTTCAAGCGCGCGCCGATGGCCGTGCGCGTGAGCCCCTATCTGCTGAGCCTTATCAACTGGGACGACCCCTACTCCGACCCGCTGCGCATCCAGTTTTTGCCCCTCGGCTCGCGCTTCTTGCCCGACCACCCCAAGCTCGGCCTCGACTCCCTCGGCGAGCAAGCGGACGCGCCCACCCCCGGGCTCACGCACCGCTACTCCGACAAGGCGCTCTTCTTGGCCATCGACACCTGCCCCGTCTACTGCCGCTTCTGCACGCGCTCCTACGCGGTGGGCCTCGACACGGAGGAGGTGGAGAAGGTGAGCCTCAAGGCCAGCGGCGACCGCTGGGACAAGGCGTTTGAGTACGTGGCGTCGCGCCCCGAGCTCGAGGACATCGTGATCAGCGGCGGCGACTCCTATAACCTGCGCGCGGCGTGGGTGCGCGAGATCGGCACCCGCCTGCTCGAGATGCCCAACATCCGCCGCATCCGCTTCGCCTCTAAGGGGCTCGCGGTGATGCCGCAGAAGCTGCTCACCGACGACGAGTGGGTGGAGGCGCTCGTGGAGGTGCACACCCTCGGCCGCGCCCTCGGCAAGGAGGTGTGCTTCCACACGCACTTCAACCACCCCAACGAGATCACCGCGCACTCGCAGCGCGCCCTGAGTCGCCTGTTCATGGAGGGCATCACCGTCCGTAACCAGAGCGTGCTCATCCGCGGCGTTAACGACACCCCCGAGGTGATGGGGCTGCTCGTCAAGCGCCTCAGCTACATCAACGTGCACCCCTACTACGTGTACATCCACGACCTCGTGAAGGGCGGCGAGGACATGCGGACCTCGCTGCAGACCGCCCTCGACCTCGAGAAGCACGTGCGCGGCCTGACCGCCGGCTTCAACACGCCCACGTTCGTGGTGGACGCCCCCGGCGGCGGCGGCAAGCGCAACGCGCACAGCTACGAGGCCTACGACCGCGTCACGGGCGTGTCGCGCTGGGAGGCGCCGTCGGTCAAGGCGGGGCAGAGCTTTTACTACTTTGACCCCGTCGACCAGCTCCCCGAGGAGGGGCGCGCGCGCTGGGCGGACCCCGGCGAGCGCGAGAAGATGATCCGCGAGATCAATGAGCAGCGGAGGGGCTGAGCGTTGAGCAGCACAGAGGCGCGCGGCGCGGGGACGCCGCTAGAGCTCATCCCCCTGCTGCGCGCCCTCGAGCGCTCCCTCGAGCCCACGCAGAGCCGCGCTCAGCGTCTGTGCGCCGACGCGCTCGAGCTCCTCGAGGCGCGCCTCGAGGAGGAGGCGCACCTCAGCGCCACCGCCACGCCCGCTCCCACCTCCGCCACCGAGCACCTGCAGACGCGCGCCGCCCTCGGGCGAGCGCAGCCCACCCCGGCGACCCCCGCAGCGTCGAGCGCCGCGCCCGCCTCGCTGGTGGGGCTCTGCAAGTGGGCGCTCGACTACCTCGCCTGCCCTGCCTCGTGGCTCACGCCGAGCGCCGAGGACGCCTGGGTGTCGCTCCACCTCGAGGCGAGCCGCCGCGCCCTCGCGCTGCTCCTCTCGCAGCTCTCGCAGGTCACGCGCGAGCCGCGCCTCTCGGTGACGCCGAGCGGGCAGGGCGTGACGCTGCAGCTCGAGGCGCTCGAGGCGGCGCCCAGCCTCTTTGGGCGGCTGCTCGCGCGCCCCTACTTTGAGCGCGACCTCGCCCACGCCCGCGGCGTCATCGAGCGCAACGGCGGCACGCTCACCCTCACCCCCACCGCCGAGGGCGGCGTGCGGCTGAGCTGCCGCTTCCCCAAGGTGGAGCGCTGGGTGAGTTTCACGCCCTCCTCCGAGGAGCAGAGCGCCACGCGCGAGGGGCTCATCTGGCTCATCGACGACGAGGCGCCCGTGCGCCTCACCGTCCGGCGCTGGCTCACGCGCCTCGGCTACACGGTGGAGCTCTTTGAGGACGGCGCCGCGCTCCTCGAGCGCCTCGCGGCGGCGGCGCCCCCCCCGACGCTCCTCATCTGCGACGCCGACATGCCGGCGATGCCGGGCATCGAGGTGCTCGCCCGCGCCCGCGCCGCGCGCCCCGACGTCAAGCGCGTCCTCTACACCGCCCACGAGCCGAGCCGCTGGGTGATCGAGGCGTTCAACCAGGGCGTCATTCACCGCTTCCTCGACAAGAACGAGGGCCCCGACGCGCTGCGCCAGTGCCTCGACGAGCTCCTCGCGCAGAGCATGGCCGACCGCGCCTCCCTGCTCGCCCTCGACGAGCTGCTGCGCCAGGACCTGATCACGCTGTACGTGCAGCCCATCTTCAGCGCCGGCGCGCGGCGCATCGAGGCGTGCGAGGCGCTCATGCGCAGCGCGCACCCGCTGCTCAAGGGCCCCCTCGACGTCCTCAGCGCCACCACCCTCGCCCGCCGCGAGCTCGACCTCCAGCGCGCCCTCACGCGCCTCACGCGCGCCCTCCGCGAGCGCCTGCCCGAGCGCGTCGCCCTCTTTATGAACATCGACCCCGTGATCTTTGGGCAGCCGCAGGCGCTCGACGACGTGCTCGGGGAGATGTACCCGTATGCCTCCTCGGTGGTCCTCGAGCTCACCGAGCGCGGGCAGCTCTGCGGCGACGCCTGGCAGGAGTCGGTGCGCCTGCTGCGCGCGCGCGGCTTCCGCGTGGCCCTCGACGACCTCGGCGCCGGCTACAACTCCCTCGGCGCGGTGGCGGCGATCTCGCCCGAGATCATCAAGCTCGACATCTCGCTCGTGTCCAACGTGCACCTCTCGGCGCCCAAGCGCGAGATGGTGCGCCTGCTCAGCGAGTACGCCCTGCGCCACGGCATCCAGTCGCTCGCCGAGGGCATCGAGCTCGAGGAGGAGGCGCGCGTCTGCGAGGCGCTGGGGGTGCGCTGGCTGCAGGGATTCCACCTGTCGCGCCCGGCGCCCTTCGACCAGCTCGCCGCGGAGCTCCT
>Ga0194119_10013131_pt1 | contig 10362 bp, 9 predicted proteins | sample TA2MahC100mmetaG_FD_148620 | JGI IMG/M metagenome (GOLD analysis project Ga0194119, IMG submission 148620) | Freshwater microbial communities from Lake Tanganyika, Tanzania - TA2015018 Mahale Deep Cast 100m | ecosystem: Environmental > Aquatic > Freshwater > Lake | place: Tanzania: Lake... | reverse complement strand
CCGGCGGACGACGGAGGCGGGTCTGGAGGACGATTTCCGTCCGGGCGTGGAACTCGACAGGGAGCAGCAACGCGTTGATTTGACGGACGAGTTCGAGCGTCAGTTCTTCGGTGATCTGATGCTGTTTACGACGGAGGCGTTGGTCAAGGTGGTCGATGTGCGGCAGCCCTTTTCCGAGGACGCTATACGGGCTGTCATCGACCAGAAGGAGGCCGAACTAGGGGCGCTGTACCGGCAAAAGCAGGCGGCTATCATCCGCGCAAAGCGACAGTTGCACGCCCTTGTGTTTGACTCTACCGGCTGGTGGCTGCGCGTCCCCGAGCTCGCCGACGCCCTGCAACAAGTCCGGGCATTTATGGACAACATCGAGCGCAATTTTGGCGCGTCCGCCCCGGCCTGGGAGCAGATTCAGTCCGTCGCGCATCGCGCCCGGCGCAAGGAACAGATTGTCGCGGCCTTGCGGGCCTATCGGACGGAACGAGCGGTCTGGGATAGCCTGTTTTAAGCGAGCGTGAGCGCGTCCGCCGCCCGGGCGAGAATGTCGCGCCGACATTGCGCATACACCGTTCTGGCCTCACCAAGTAACGCTTCCGGCAGCGTGATGTGCGGATAGGTCACCGGTGTCCTGTCGATCCTGCCGCTGTGAATATGCACGGAGGAATCGCCTTTGCGTGGTTTTCCGGTCTGGCTGAAGATTTGATAGTGTTCGCTCAGGGGCGAGTCCAGCTCCAACCAGGCCGCCAATTTGGGCAGCAGCGTTTCCGGCGTGCGCTGAAAGAGCTCGGCATCGAAGTAGGCATAGGGCAGGCGGGTCGTGCGACAAAAGTGGGCGAGCGACTGGATCCGCTGCAGGTAGTAGTCCGCAGCCCCGCTGGGTGAGGCGTAGAGGTCCTCGCCCGTTTTTTGCGCAAACAGATCGACGATGCTTTTGATCGTCTGTTCCGGCTCGAGCAGCGAGATCAGGATCTTTGGGTTTGCCAGGCCGAGCCGTTCCGGCATGAGCGCGTAGTCGTTGTGGAGGAGCTTGTCGAACAGATAACGGCTGTTTGGCTTTAGCGCATCGTTTTCTTGAAAGAGCGCCAGCTGCCGGTCCAGCGCAGCGGCGTCCGCATAGCTGATGTGCATCTCGTAATAACCATTGATCTGCGGGTGCGAGCCGAGAATATGTCCAGCCAGGCTGGTGAAGGCGCGCATATGGCTCAAGAGGAAAATTCGTTGCATAGGTCGTGAAGGGGGCCCAAGGAGGGCCAATGAAGGAGCCAATGAGGGAGCAGGGGCCGGTCGAGGTGAGGGTGAATGTTATTCGGGGGCGTAGAGCCTGGCGAGGCGAGCAACCTCGCCCCGGACGCGCTCGACCAGTTCAGGCGGGCTGACGACGCTGCAGTCGGCACCGTATCTGAGGATGTCCATGATCAGCTCGCGGTCGTCGGCGTAGGGCAGGGTGAGTTCATAGCGCCCGTCACTGAGGTTGCGCCCCTTTTGCTGGGGGTGCCAGCGTTCATTGCGCACCCAGCGTGCGCGTTCGGCACTGAAGACGAGGACCGCATGGTGGGCGGCCTTGTTGCGGAAGATGCCGTAGCTGGAGCCGAGTTGTTCGTCGAGGGCGCGCGGGCTGACTTCCCGGGCCCTTTTTTCGAGGGTTTCGACGCGCAGGATGGCATCGACCGAGAAGGCGCGCAGGCCGTCGCGCAGATGACACCAGGCATCCAGGTACCAGTTGTCGCGGTAATGCACCAGCCGTTGGGGGGAGATCTCGCGGCGGGTGACGCTGTCGTTGCCGCGTGCGTGGTAGTCGATCAGCAAGCGCTTGCGGCGCAGGAGGGCGGAGCCGACAGCCTGGAAGTGGCCGAGCTGGTATTCGCGTGCGCCGACCGTTTCGATGCGGATGCGGCGGGCGACATCGAGTGCGGTGTCGTCGGCGGAGCCAAGCAGGGCGGCAAGACGGGCCTGCAAGGGTTGGATGTGACCGCCGAGCAGGCCGCCGCGATCGAGTTGGGCGAGCAGGTGTTGCATCGTGAGAAGGGCGTGGATTTCCTGAGCGGAAAACCACAGGCCGGGCAATTCGTATTGGCCACCGGTCTTGGGTGCCGAGCGGTCAAAACGGTAGCCGCCCAGTTCCCGGTCGAAGACGATGGGGGCATTGAGGCGGTCGCGCATGTAGGCCAGGTCGCGGGTCAGCGTGGCGCGCGAGACCTCGAGCCGTTCCTGCAATTCAGGAAACGATACCGAGCGGCTTTCGCTCAGATATTGATCGATCTTGTAAAAACGCTCGGTGCGATCCATGCGCGGATTCTACACAAAATCGTGTCTCAGGCTCATCGGGTGAGACTGCGGGTCGTTACCGTGGAGGCCTCTTTACTGCGGGAGTGTGTGATGTCTGTGACGGCGTTTGTGATTTTGTACCTGACCCTCGGTCTGGCCTGGGCCTGGCATTGTGCCTGGGTGCGTCAACCGCTGTGCGAGGCCCGTGCGGCTACGCCGGTGCTGCGGGTTTTTCGTTTGATTGCGTGGCCCGTGGATGCCCTGTGTGATTGGGCGGGAGCCTGGAGCGGTGCGAGGGCCGAGACGGCTGAGCGGGTCTTGATGGGAGATGGGCGTGATCAGTGACGCTTGTAAGTCTTTTGTTGCGGAGACCGCGGCGCGGCGTTGACATCTTTGTGGCGGAAGTGAATCCGGCCCTTGGTGAGATCGTACGGAGACATTTGTACGGTGACGCGGTCGCCCTGAATGATCTTGATGCGGTGCATCTTCATCTTGCCGGCAACATAGGCGATGATCGTAACGCCATTTTCCAGGGTCACGACATAGCGCGTATCGGGGAGAACCTCGGTTACGACGCCTTCAAATTCAATAAGCTCTTCTTTGGCCACGGATTTTTTTCAGAGGGGAGAGAGGATTGGTGGGGTGTTGGTGATGGAGGGCGGGTTGCAAAACCCGGCGCTGGCCGGGTTTTGCGTAAGCCTTCGTCTCGCTTCGTCTCAGTTAGAGCGTTTGAATATTGGAGGCTTGCTGGCCCTTCTGGCCCTGAGTCACATCAAAGCTGACGCGCTGATTTTCCTTCAGGGTCTTGAAACCGTTGCCCTGAATAGCGGAGAAGTGCGCGAAGAGATCCTCACCACCTGCATCCGGAGTGATGAAGCCGAAACCTTTGGTCTCATTGAACCATTTGACGATACCAGTTGCCATTCTATATTTTCCTAAAGAGTTAAATTCCGGTGAAATCTCACCGTGTCGCAGCGCCGTTTGGATTGTGTCCGGGTCGAACACGAGCCTTTCGACGCTACGCTCTCCATTATCACACAGAATCAAGGCTTGAAAGCGGTTTTCATACGGTGAAAAATGGGTTTGCCCTTGAAATTCAGCCTTTCTCCCCCATTCAGACGAGACTGAAAATAATTTCATCATCACCCACCATGACTGACATCTTTCCACCTGACGATATGACCGATCTCCAGTCTGATGCCCCTCTTGAGGGTGAGGTTTTTCCCGAGGCGGCGGCTCCCGGGACGCCTAATCTGCCGGCCCAGACCTTGCCGGCTACCGTTCATGTCTTGCCGTTGACCGAGAAACCCTTCTTCCCGGCGCAGAGTCTGCCCCTGGTCATGAACGAGGGTCCGTGGATGGAAACGGTGCAGAAAATTGGCGAAACGCCACATCACTTGGTCGGCCTGGTTTTGGTGCACGGCGATTCTTCGGACGAGGCGCGTCCGGAAGACTTTTATGTGACCGGGACACTGGTCCGCATGCATCACCCGATGCGCGCCGATGGCAAGATCCAGTTCATTGCCGAGGGCATGACGCGTTTCAAGGTGGTTGAGTGGATCTCCGGCAAGGCGCCTTATTTCGCCCGGGTGGAATACCTTCCCGAGACGCAGCACGATACCGAAAACGAGGAAATCAAGGCCTATGCCTTGGCTATTCTGGGCTCCGTCAAGGAATTGCTGCCCCTTAATCCGCTCTATTCGGAAGAGTTGAAGTTCTTCCTCAACCGCTTTTCGCCGAATCAGCCCGCCCTGTTGACCGATCTGGCCGCCAGCCTGACGACGGCGCCCAAGGAGGCCTTGCAGGAGGTGCTGGAATCCTTCGATCTGCGCAAGCGCATGCAAAAGGTGCTGGTGCTGGTCAAGAAGGAACTGGAAGTGGCGCGTCTGCAGAATCAGATTCAGGAGAAGGTCGAGGAGAAGATGACCGAGCAGCAGCGCGAGTTTTTCTTGCGCGAGCAGTTGCGGACGATCCAGAAGGAACTGGGTATTGCCAAGGATGATCGCACGGCTGATCTGGATCTGTTTCAGGGGCGCGTCAAAAAGTTGACCCTGCCGCCGCCCGCAAACAAAAAGATCACCGAGGAGTTGGACAAGCTCGCGGTTCTGGAACACGGTTCGCCGGAATACATGGTCACCCGCAATTATCTGGACTGGCTGACTAATCTGCCCTGGGGCAAGTTCACCAAGGACAAGCTTGATATCACCCGCGCCCGCAAGATTCTGGATCAGGATCACGATGGCCTGGACGATGTGAAGGAACGGATCATCGAGTTTCTGGCCGTTGGCAAGATGAAGGGCGAGGTGGCGGGTTCCATTATTCTGTTGGTGGGCCCGCCGGGGGTGGGCAAGACCTCGATCGGCCGATCGGTGGCGCGCGCGCTGGGGCGAAAGTTTTATCGCTTTTCGGTGGGCGGAATGCGCGACGAGGCCGAGATCAAGGGCCATCGCCGCACTTATGTGGGGGCCATGCCGGGCAAGTTCATTCAGGCGATCAAAGAGGCGGAGTCGCAAAATCCGGTGATCATGCTCGACGAGGTGGACAAGATTGGCGCCTCTTATCACGGTGATCCGGCCAGTGCGCTCCTGGAGGTGCTGGACCCCGAGCAGAATGTCGAATTTCTGGATCATTATCTCGATGCGCGGTTCGACCTGTCGAAAACGCTGTTCATTTGCACCGCCAACCAACTGGACTCGATTCCTGCGGCGCTGCTGGATCGCATGGAGATCATTCGCCTGTCGGGTTATCTGACCGAGGAAAAGATCGCGATTGCCCGCCATCACCTGTGGCCACGGCAACTGAAGAAGGCGGGACTAAAGCGTGGCCAGATTACCCTGGCCAAGACGGCATTGCGGCGTCTGATCGAGGGCTATGCGCGTGAGGCCGGTGTGCGTCAGTTGGAGATGAACCTGGGCAAGATTGTGCGCAAGGGGGTGGTCAAACTGCTGCGCAAGGAGGCCTCGCATATCCAGGTCAACGCGGGCGATCTGGAGGGCTATCTGGAACAGCCGGTGTTCCGTCCCGAAAAATCGCAGGCGGGCGTCGGTATTGTCACGGGGCTGGCGTGGACGGCGATGGGCGGCGCGACCCTGACGATCGAGGCGGCTCGGGTGAATACCCTCAATCGCGGCTTCAAGTTGACCGGTCAGTTGGGTGATGTCATGAAGGAGTCGGCGGAGATTGCCTATTCGTATATCTCGAGCCACCTCAAGACCTACAAGGGCGACCCCAAGTTTTTCGATGCGGCCTTTGTGCACCTGCATGTGCCAGAAGGGGCTACACCCAAGGACGGCCCGTCGGCGGGCGTGACCATGGCGACCGCGTTGCTGTCGCTGGCGCGGGACGAGAAGATTGCCCGGCCGCTGGCGATGACCGGCGAACTGACCCTGACGGGGCAGGTGTTGCCGGTGGGCGGTATCCGCGAGAAGTGCATTGCCGCCAAGCGTATCCATATCACCGAGCTGATCCTGCCGGAAGACAACCGCCGCGATTTCGAGCGTTTGCCTGATTATGTCAAGGCCGGGCTAACCGTGCATTTCGCTGGCCACTACCGCGAGGTCGCCAAAATCTGCTTTGGGCGGTAAAGTCGGGGGCATGATCGCCGCCATCCATCCCGAAGTTGTGTTTCCGGGGCCTGCCGTTGCCCCAACGGTTGCCCGGGTGATGGGGGAGCCGTGGCTGGATCTGCCGCAGGATCTCTATATCCCGCCCGAGGCGATGGAGGTGTTGCTGGAGGCCTTTGAGGGGCCGCTGGACCTGTTGTGGTGGCTGATTCGCCGCAATGACATTGATATCCTCGATATCCCCATGGCGGCGCTGACCCGGCAGTACATGGACTATGTCGAGACCATGCGCGCGCATCGTCTCGATCTGGCGGCGGAATATCTGGTGATGGCGGCCATGCTGCTGGAGATCAAGTCGCGTTCCTTGTTGCCGCGCCCGACCAAGGTCGATGCCGCCGATGAGACGATTGACCCGCGCAATGAACTGGTGCGGCGCCTGCTGGAATACGAACGCATCCGCTTGGGGGCTCGCGACCTGGACGCCCTGCCGCGGAGTGGGCGCGATTTTCAGCCGGTCTCGGTCTGGGTGGAGCGCATGACGATGCAGCACCTGCCCGAGGTGGGCGTGGAGGATTTGCGTCTGGCCTGGGAGGGGTTGCTGAAGCGGGCACGGATGAATCGCCACCACCGCATTGGTCGCCAGGAACTCTCGGTGCGTGAACACATGAGCCGTATTCTCAAGCGCCTGGCGGGCGGAGTTTATGCCTTGTTCGAGGATTTGTTTCCCGCCGAGGGCGGTCGCGCGGAATTGGTGGTGACCTTTCTGGCCATCCTGGAGTTGGCTCGCGAGCGTTTGGTTGACCTGACTCAGGTCGAGGCCTGTGCCCCCATTCATGTGAGGTTGCATGTCTGAGGCGCCCATGACCCCGGTGGAGATCAAGCGTTTGCTTGAGGCGGCCCTGCTGGCCAGCGCCGAGGCTCTGTCCATTGCGCGTCTGCGGCAGATGTTCGATGAGTCTTATGGGACGGAGCTGCTGCGGCGTTGTCTGGAGGAGTTGCAGGCGGATTGGCGCGGGCGGGGCGTGCAACTGGTCCAGGTCGCCGAGGGTTGGCGTTTCCAGACGGCGGCCGAGATGCAACCCTGGCTGGAACGCCTGAATCCGGTGACGGCGCCCCGCTATTCGCGGGCGGTCCTGGAGACCTTGACGATCATTGCCTATCGTCAGCCGGTGACGCGTGGCGATGTGGAAGAGATTCGGGGTGTGGCCGTGAGTACACCGGTCATTCGCACCCTGGAAGAGCGTGGATGGATTGAGGTGATTGGCCATCGTGATGTGCCGGGTCGCCCCGGCTTGTACGCAACCACGCGTCGTTTTTTGAGTGACTTGGGGCTGCGCTCACTGGCCGAGTTGCCACCCTTGCCGGAGATTGGCAGTACGCCGGTCACCCTCCCATTACTGGATGTAGAGAATGAAGAATCGGACGCAGTACACTGAAAACAATCAAATCGTCGAATCGGTTGCATCCACCAAGACGGCCTCCATGCCGGGCGAACGCCTGCACAAGAAACTGGCCGAGGCTGGAGTGGGCTCGCGTCGCGAGATGGAGGCCTTGATCGCCGAGGGGCAGGTCAGCATTAATGGCAAGAAGGCCGAGGTGGGGGATCGTTGTCAGCGCGGTGATCGCGTTCGCGTCCAGGGCCGTGAGGTGCGACTGAACTGGGATGTGAAACGGCAAATGGCTCGGGTCCTGCTGTATCACAAACCGGAGGGCGAGATTGTTTCGCGCGATGATCCAGGGGGTCGGGTCAGTGTTTTTGATCAGTTGCCGCGTTTACGCGGGCAGCGTTGGGTGGCCATTGGGCGGCTCGATGTGAATACCGAGGGCCTGCTGATTTTTACCACCAGCGGGGAATTGGCCAATCACATGATGCATCCGCGTTACGGGATGGATCGTGAATATGCGGTGCGGGTGCTGGGTGGTCTGACTCCGGAGCAGATTCAGCAACTGATCACGGGTGTCGAACTGGAGGATGGCCCGGCACGAGCCTCCAGCGTGGTTTTGGCGGGGAGCGATGAAGAGGCGGCCAACCAGTGGTATCGCCTGACCTTGTCAGAGGGGCGCAATCGCGAGGTTCGACGCCTGATCGAGGCCCTGGGTCTCACGGTTAGTCGCCTCATCCGGGTGCGTTTCGGGCCAGTCTCCTTGCCGTCCCGGTTGCGGCGTGGGCAGTATGTCGAATTGGGCGAACGCGAGGCAGCTCAGTTGGTTGAGGCCTGTGGATTGGCCATGACCGGGGCACCGAAACCCATTCGTCGTTCCAGAGCCCAGGCGCGCCGGCCGGGCTGATTCCCCACCTTATTCGTTACGCTGTGTGGCTTAAATGCGCATGGCCGGGAAATCTCAGCAAAACGGATAACAATATGCTAATATTCGCATGCGCGGATACTTCTACTGCGTTTGTGCGCAAGGATTGATCCAGCAGTTTTGTGGAAGAACTTTGCAAGGAGAGATTGAAATGTTAAAAATATTTGGCGGTTTTATGGCGGGTGTCGTGCTGCTGGTCGTGGCCGGTATGCAAATGATGCCCAAAATGATGTTCAACGAGATTGAAAGCCCCTACGGTTTGGAAGAGACCGTGGCGCGCATTCAGTACAACATCGAAAATAATCCGACCCTGAAGACCAACGGTTGGTCACTCTCCGGTTTGCGCAATCCCGCCAAGGCGGTACAAAACGATGGCGGCAATGTTCTGCCGGTTCTGATGGTCGAGGTCTGCAGCACCAAGTATTCCGGCCCCGTGCTCAAGGACGACGATGTCCGCTTCCTGTCCATCCTGATGCCGTGCAAGATATCGGTTTACAAGAAGCAGAACGGCAAGACCTATATTGGCACCATGAACGCAGGCCTGATGGGCAAAATGTTTGGTCCGATGGTGGGCGAGATCATGGGACATGTCGCTGCGGATCAGGAACTGTTCCTGGTCTTTGATCCCAAGATGCCGGCCCCGCAGATGGTGTTGCCCAAGGCAGCGCCCACCGGTGGCTCTGGCGGCGGCGGTGGCGGCTGCTAATGGACTTCCGGGAGAACATGATGAGAACCATGCACTGGATAGGGAGTCTTGCCGCTGCGCTGTGGCTTGGCATGGCCATGGCCAGCGATGCTCCACAACCGGTTGCGGCCGCCCCGGTTAAGGCGGCGAGCAACTCAACGACCGACCACTCCAAGCTGAAGGAATTGCAGGGGCCTTTTGCCAGCGGCCCCGAAGTGACCAAGGCCTGCCTCAAGTGCCATACCGAGGCGGCTAATCAGGTCATGCATACCCCGCACTGGACCTGGGAATACAACAATCCAAAGACCCAGCAAAAACTGGGTAAGCGCCGGATTATCAACAATTTCTGTACTTCCATTGAGTCGAATCAGGCCTTCTGTACGGCCTGCCATGTCGGTTATGGCTGGAAGGATCAGAATTTTGATTTTACCAAGCAGGAAAGCGTGGATTGTCTGGTGTGTCACGACACGACTGGTACCTACCGCAAGTTGCCGGGCCTGGCGGGCCATCCCCCGTACAAGGAAACGGAGTTTCCGCCCCGATCCGGGAAAATTGTTCCCGCGACGGATCTGAAAAATGTGGCCAAGAATGTCGGCAAGACCAGCCGTGCCAACTGTGGGGCCTGTCATTTTTACGGTGGCGGCGGCGATGCTGTCAAACACGGTGATCTGGACAGCTCGCTCAAACAACCGGGGAAATACCTGGACATTCACATGGCCAAGGACGGGCTTAATTTTTCCTGCTCGGAGTGTCACAAGACCAGCGGTCATAAAGTGGCGGGTAGCCGCTATGCGACGGTAGCCAAAGACACGGAAAAACATATTCGTGGCAAGGCAGACTCTAACGCGGCGACCTGCGAGGCTTGTCATGGCAATGCACCGCATAAAGACAACGCGCGTTTGAACTCGCATGCCAACAAGATTGCGTGTCAGACCTGTCACATCCCGGAGTTTGCGCGCGCCCAGCCGACCAAAATGTCGTGGGACTGGTCAACGGCCGGCAAGCACACGCCGGACGGAAAACCGGTGAAGATCAAAGACTCGGGCGGCCACCATGATGCTTATGATGGTCGCAAGGGCAACTTCACCTATGAGTCCAATGTGATCCCCGCGTACCAGTGGTACAACGGCACGGTCAACTTTACCCTGCGCGAGACCAAGCTGGATCCGAGCAAGGTGGCCAAGATCAATACCTACGAGGGCTCTGCCGCGGACGGCAAGTCCAAGATCTGGCCGTTCAAGGTCTTCACCGGCAAGCAACCCTATGATGTGGGCAACAACCAACTGGTGGTGTTCCAGACCTATGGGACAGCGGACAACAAGGACGCCTTCTGGGTCAATTTTGACTGGGATCGCGCCCTTGAGCGCGGTATGAAGGAGATCGGTGCGCAGTACAGCGGCAAATATGCCTTTGTCAGCACCGAGATGTCCTGGCCAATCACGCACATGGTTGCGCCCAAGAAAGACGCGCTGACCTGTGCGCAATGTCACCAACCGAAGAGCGGAGTAGGGCGTCTGGACAAGGTGGAAGGCATCTACATGCCGG
>Ga0194119_10013126_pt1 | contig 10367 bp, 5 predicted proteins | sample TA2MahC100mmetaG_FD_148620 | JGI IMG/M metagenome (GOLD analysis project Ga0194119, IMG submission 148620) | Freshwater microbial communities from Lake Tanganyika, Tanzania - TA2015018 Mahale Deep Cast 100m | ecosystem: Environmental > Aquatic > Freshwater > Lake | place: Tanzania: Lake... | reverse complement strand
AGCCCACGCCACAGCCAGCCAAGCCCGCGAATCCGTTCGAAACGGTGCCGCAGGCCGCCGAACCCGCCAAACCGGTCCCCGGTGTGGCCAAACCCAGCGTCGACCCCGCAAAGCTTGAGGACGTCGTCGAGTTGATCGAGTTCCGCGGCGCCCGCCGGGTGCCGCAAGACACTCTGCGAGCCATGATTACGACGAAGCGCGGTGACAAGATCGATCAAGATTCCCTGAACCGGGACTTTATGTCGCTCTGGAACACGGGCAGGTTCGATGACATTTCGCTCGAAAAGGAGGCAGGAAAGACCGGTTGGATTCTTCGCTTCGTTGTGGTGGAGCGCCGGATGGTCCGGTCAATCAAGTACGAAGGCGCGAAATCGGTGACAGTGTCGGAAATTCTCGACCGGTTCAAGGAACGCCGCGTCGGCCTCTCGGTGGAATCGCAGTACGACCCGAACAAGGTACAGCGCGCCGCTATCGTTCTAAAGGAATACTTAGCAGAGCGTGGCCGCCAGTACGCGACCGTGGAGCCGGAGCTTCGCCAGATTCCGCCGTCCTCCATGGAAGTCGTCTTCCGGGTGAACGAGGGCCCGAAGGTGAAGATGGGCTCCATCAACATCGAGGGGAACAAGATCTTCTCCGACCGTGTCGTGCGGCGCGCGATGAAGAATCTTCGCCCTGTCGGAATCCCTCACTCCATTCTGTTCGAGAGCCTGTTCGCGAAAACCTACGATTCGTCGAAACTCGAAGAGGACAAGCAACGGGTGCAGGTGTTCTACCAGGAAAAAGGGTACTTTACCACGCGCGCGGGCGAGCACAAACTGGAGATCCGCGATACCGGCGGAAAAGGTTTCAAGATTCCGGTGTTCAAACCGAACAAGCCCGGCAAGCGCGCCGACCTGACACTGAACATCGAAGAGAGCCGGCAGTACAGGCTGCAGAACATCAACGCCGTTGGAATGAAGCTCTTCCGCACGCCGGAGACGATTCTGTCCAACGTCTTCCAGATGCGCCAGGGCGAGGTCTTCTCCACCGCGAAACTGCGCAAGGGGCTCGAGTCGATCCGCAAGCTGTACGGCGAGTTCGGCTACATCGACATGGTGCCCGAACCGGACATCAATCCGACGCTCGGCACCGACAAGATCGATTTCACGCTAAACGTCGACGAGGGCAAACAGTTCTTCGTCCGGCGCATCAATTTCTCCGGAAACACGACGACGCGCGATAAGGTTATTCGCCGCGAGTTGCTGGTGGACGAAGGCGACATGTTCTCGACGCGCCTTTGGGAGCTTTCGATCCTCCGTCTGAATCAACTTGGATACTTCGAAGCGCTGAAGGAGCAGGAAGCGGCCGAGATCACGCGCGATACCAAGGCGAACACCGTAGATATTACCCTGAAGGTGAAAGAGCGCGGCAAGAACTCAGTACAGCTCTCGGGCGGCGTCTCGGGTATTGCCGGTAGCTTTGTTTCGTTCGGCTATTCGACCAACAACTTCCTGGGGCTGGGCGAAACACTCGGCATCAGTTCCCAGTTGGGCGACCGCATCCGGGACGTGACGTTCTCGTTCACCGAACCCTATCTGCTCGACCGGCCGATTCAAGCCGGTTTTACGATCTACATGCAGCGGTTCAATTTCGACCAGGCGCGTGAGGTTTCGCTGCTGTCCGGCCGCAATCTGATTCCGGTGTTTGAACAACTCGGCACCGGAAATTTGCTGAACTACGTCTCCAACGGGCGCGGCTTCACGATCTTCGCCTCCGGTCAGTATCGCCGCACGTTCGCCCGCTGGACCTTGAGCTACGGCTACGACGTCTCGCGGATCAATACACTCACCAGCTCCAGCCGCCAGTACTTCGAATTCATCAACTTCCAGGGCCTGGGCGGCCCGAACCAGTTGGACGGTATCCGGACCAGCAAGATCATTCCGGCATTCACCTACAACACGATCGACCACCCCATTACACCGAGCCGCGGCAAGAGCTTTTACGCCGCAACGACGTTTGCCGGCAGCTTCATGCGCGGGAACGTCAACCTGATCGAACCGACGGTCTCCACCACGTGGTTCCGCTCGGGCTTCAAGAAGGGTCACGTGATCGGCTGGCGTGCCATGGGGAGGCTGGTTGCCGGGTACGGCGGCAGAGCGGCCCCGCCGTTTAACCGCGTCTATATGGGCGGCGAAAACGACGTGCGCGGATTCGATATCTGGGGAGTTAGCCCGATGGCGTTCATCCCGTCGGAGGCGCAGGTGCCCGTTTTGAACGACGACGGTTCCGCCCGCCAGCAGCGCGTGGCGAACAGCGACGGATCGCTGTCGTTCCAACCCGTTTTCCAAAACGTGCCGTCCTACCAATTGATTTTCCCAGGCGGCGACACTCAACTGATTGGAAACTTTGAGTACCGGATTCCGATCTTTGGTCCAGTGACACTCGCTGCATTTTTCGACGCTGGCTTGAATAAAATCATGCTCAAGAACCAGCTGAAAATGCGGCAGGATCGCATCGACCTGTTGAACACCAACAACCCTTCGGCCGGCTTCGACAACCGCGTTCTGGTGGCTCCGGGCACCGAGAAACTGAGGACGTCAACCGGTCTGGAGATGCAGATCATGATGCCGGTGGTCAACGCGCCTTTCCGCTTCTATTGGGCGTATAATCCAACAATCGTGCAGAACTTCCTCCAGCCGCCGGTTGTGCTGGATCGCTCCGCCTTTCCCAATCAGGCGACATTCATCAATTCGGTGGCCACCTGGGGCCGCGCGACGCCGTTCTTCGAACAGCGACGAACTTTCCGTTTCACCATTAGCCGGACCTTCTAACGGTTCGTAACCTGAGGAGTTTCAACACCGTGATCACCAAGATGCCGGGGCTTGCCGTAACGTTCGTGGCCGCCTCTCTCGCTGTCAGCGCGCAGCCGAATAAGATCGGCGTAATCAACCTGCAAGGCGCGATTGTCCAGACCAAGGATGGCCAGAAGGCCGCCAAGGAATTGGAAGCCCGCTTTCTGCCGAAGCGCCAGGAATTGGAAAAACGCCAAGGCGAGATCGCGGCCCTGCAGAATCAGCTTCGCGCCAGCTCCAACACCGCCAGCGAAGAGGCGAAGAACAGGCTGATCCGCGATATCGATGCAAAGCAAAAGGCGCTGCAGCGCGATGGCGAGGACGCCTCGGGCGAGTTGGATCAAGAACAGCAGAAGCTGTTCCAGGAGATCGGCGGAAAGCTGATGGCCGTTCTCGACAAGTACGCCAGCGATAATGGCTACGCAGTCGTAATCGACGTCAGCAGCCAGCAGAGCCCGATTCTCTTTGCCGCCAGCGCCGTGGAAATTACCCGCCAAATCATCGACATCTACGACAAGAGCGCACCGGCTATGGCACCCGCCGCAACGCCGCCCGCGCCGGCCAAGCCGAAGCCCGCCGGCGTGAAGTAACCGTTACTTCTTGGGAAATCCGGAAGCCGCCATCACTTCCTTCATTTGAAGGAGGTGACGCTCGGAGTGGGCGCTAATCACGAAGATCATTTCGTATAGGTCCGCCTCCGAGGGGCCCATTTTGAAAAACTTTCCGCGAAGATCTTCCGGTGTGGATTCGACCCAGCGGATTGTCTCGTCGCGGCGCTGCTTGAAGGCCGTCACGACGGCGTCTTTCGAAGCGAACCGGCCCTTGGGCTGAATCTCGCCCGGCGCGGAAGCGCGTTGGGACCGGTCCGTCATCTGCTTTTGCATCTTTTCCAGATTCGCGGCGTTCGCGGCTTTCCGGGCCTCGCGCTTGGCATCGTCGGCCTTGGCGGAGGCGGCAACTTTTTGAATCAGGCCGCGCAGCATCAGTTCGGTCTCGGTTATGTGCTCGGCGCACTCCAGGATGCTCCAACGCTCCGGTGCGGTCTTGTATTTCAACTGTTCGTCCGAAAGTGGCGCCATCAGGTCCAGGACCTGTTTGCGGGTGGCGTGCAGGTGGCTCATGGCCTGATCGCGCTCTCCCTTGGTCAGTTCGGCGGCGAAAACGGGGACCATCAGAACCAGGAAACTCAACAACGGTCGCATCTAAATAGTTTCTCTCCTAGTGCCGATAGTAGCAGAGGAGCAAGCAGTGGAAATTTCCGCGAACGTGATCACCGAACCGGAGCGATCTCTTATCGGAGCGGTTCCCACGGCGCTTTCGAACGTACCGTGGCTGGAAAGTGGCGCAACCGGGCGATTACTGCTGATTGACGCGCAGGAGATTAATCGCCGCCTCCTGAAGAGCATCCTTCGCGCCGCCGGGCAGTACGAGTTCTTCGAGGCCGCAAGCGGCGCGGCAGCGTTGGAAATCCTCGACCGCAATTCGATCGATCTGGTCATTCTGGACCTTGTGATGCCAGACATGAGCGGCGCCGATATCTGCAGGCGCATCAAGGGGAACCGGCGCACCAGCCTTTTACCAACGCTGATCATAACGAACACGCAGAGCGCCGAGCAGGAAGTCCTGGGGATTGAGGCCGGCGCCGACGAATACCTGACCAAACCGCTCCATCCCAGCGTGATCCGCGCCCGGGTGCGGGCGCTGCTTCGGAACAAAGCCGCGATCGACTCCCTGGACGAAGCCGAGACGATTCTGTTCGCGCTAGCGCAGGCCGTGGAGGCGCGCGACTCCTACACGGCCGAGCACTGTCAACGGCTGGCCACCTATGGCGTGGCGCTGGGAGTAGCGCTGGGGCTGCCGCGATCGGAGCTGATCGCACTGTACCGGGGCGGTTATCTGCATGACATCGGCAAGGTGGGTATTCCGGATTCGATTCTGCACGGGCAAAACCGGCTGACCGACGCTGAGTGGGCGGTCATGAAACAACACACAGTTCGCGGCGAGGAGATCTGCAAACCGATGAAGAGCCTTCGGCCGGTGCTCCCGATCATCCGCCACCACCATGAACGATGGGACGGCAGCGGATATCCGGATGGACTGGCGGGCGAACAGATTCCCCTTCTGGCGCGTATGCTCCAGCTGGTCGACATCTTCGACGCGCTTATCACGGAGCGAACCTACAAGCGGGCGTTCTCGATCGAAGAGGCGGTGGCGGTGCTGGAGGCGGAAGCGGCCAAGGGCTGGCGCGATCCGGAACTGGTATCGCTTTTCATCAGCCTCCTGAACCGCAATATGCTGGAGACAACGGCCTCGTTGATCGACACCGACTGGCCGGAGCTGTCCAGCATGTTGCGCTCCCTGCAAAACATGCATTCGGGCATTCAAGGAGTCTGTTGATGCGATTCGCCGCGTTCGCTCTTACGATGGCTGCCCTGGTGGCCCAGCCGCACACCCCGCCCGTCGATCAATCGGAGAGGACGCGCTGGTTCCGGGACGCCAAGTTCGGGATCTTCATTCACTGGGGACCCTATTCGGTGATCGGCCGCCACGAATGGGCGCGCCATAGGCTGCGGATTCCGCAACCGGAGTACGACCGCTACGCGCGGCAGTTCAATCCCGTGAAGTTCAATGCGGTCGAGTGGGCCGAACTGATCCGGTCGGCTGGCGCCAAATATGCCGTCATCACGTCGAAACACCACGACGGTTTTTCGATCTACCGCAGCAAGGCCTCCTCCTACGACATGGAGATCACGCCGTATCCGGGCGATCCGCTGAAGGACCTGGCGGAAGCCACGCGGCGCCTCGGGTTGCGCCTCGGATTTTATCACTCGATCATGGACTGGCATCATCCCGCCTACACGCCCCGGCGGGATTGGGAGCCGGCCACGTCACCCGGAGACCTGCCACGCTATATCGAATACATGAAGTCCCAGCTTCGAGAACTGCTGACTGGCTACGGCGATGTCGCTACAATCTGGTTCGACGGCGAGTGGGAGCATAAGCCGGCTGGAATCGGCGCGGATTCCATTCGGGAGATGATCCAGTCGCTGCAGCCCAACACGCTGATCAACGACAGGCTCTACAACCGCCAGCCAGGAAACCCTGCGGATTTCGGAACCCCCGAGCAATATGTACCCGCCACGGGAACTGGAGGGCTTTGGGAATCGTGCGTAACCATCAATACCGATAGCTGGGGCTACAACAAATACGAGACGGAGTTCAAGACGAGCCGGGATCTCATCCGGATGCTGATTGAAGTGGCCTCCAAGGGAGGGAACCTGCTGCTGAACATAGGGCCTAGACCGGATGGGACCATCCAACCCGAGTTTGTCGACCGCCTGCAGGCGATCGGGCGTTGGATGGATGTCAACAACGAAGCGATCTACGAGACCACGGCTTCGCCGTTTGCCAGGCTTCCCTTCTTCGGCCGGGCGACGGTGAAGGGTTCGACTCTGTATTTGCATCTCTTCGACTGGCCCCGTGACGGGCGGGTGCGGGTGCCGGGACTGCGGAACATCGTCCATCGCGCCACGTTGCTGGCTAGCTCCACCACGGTCCTGCGCACGGAGCGGGACGGCGAAGATATCGTGGTTCACTTGCCGGCAGAGGCTCCAGATGAGACGGCCTCGGTCATCGCGCTCCAATTGGACGGAGCACCGAACGTGCTGCCGTACGTCGAACGGGCCGCCGAAGACGGAACGCTCACTCTGCGCGCCGCGGCCGCCGAGATCGAGACGCGGTTCGAGCAGCGCGCGAAAAAGGAGAATCTGCTTGGCCGGGTGTATTTGACCAATTGGACCCGGCCGGACGACGTTCCGGCCTGGAGAATCCAGGTTCCAAAGGCCGGCCGGTACCGTGTGACCATTCGCTACGCGGCCGGGCGCGCCTCGAGCGGGCTTCCATACAAGATTCAGGCCGGCGGCCAGTGGGTTACCGGAAATACCGAACCAACATCGGGCAACGAAGTTTTTGAGGAATTCACGGCCGGACACCTGCAACTGAAGGCCGGCGAGCAGTCCGTGCAAGTAGTCTCAATGGCGCCGGCCGGCGTCACGGCGATGAACTTGGAATCGGTGACTCTGCGCCCGGTCCGTTAGAACTCGAAGCGGCCGACCACGATGTGGTGGAAGCGCGACGAGCCGATATCGGAAAAGCTCCCGCGGCCGATGCCGCCAAAGGTCCCGAACGCGCCGCGATTCACTAGGTTGAACTGGGCATTGGGATCGCCAAATTGAGGTTCTTTGGTCAGATTGTTGATATCCCAGCGGAAGGTGAATTTCATCTTCTCGCCAATGGGGAAGTCCTTCGACAAGGAAACCTGCGTCCAGCGCAGGCCGGGCGCCTCTACCGTGTTTCGTCCGAGGGTTCCCGGCGTGAAGGCTGCGGGGTAGGCGAATGCGTCGAAGTTGAAGTACCGGTTCTGTGCTCCCAGCGGGAACCGGTTTGCGCCGATATCCCAATCCTTGATCACGGCGTCCTGCCGCACCTGATTTGGCCGCGACATACCGGGCAAATAGCGGTTTGGCGAGCCCGCGAAGGTCACGGTCACGGGCGGGCCGGTCTGATAAGTCTGCGTCCAGGCTCCGTCCCACCCTCCCATGACCCAGTTCCTCAAGCCGCCGCTGTTCATGAACTTGCGGCCCTTTCCAAAGGGCAGTTCGTAGGTCATGACGCTCACAATACGATGGCGGATATCGTAGCTGGCGCGGGCCTTTTCGAGATTCCGGTTATAGAAGGTAATTCCGCTGCGGCCGCCATCGTCGTCGCCGTCGTTCAGCGTTTTCGACAGTTGATAGAAGCTGTTCAGCGTGAGGCCCGAGCCATAACGCTTTTCAAAGCGAAGCGTTCCGCCGTGATGGGTGTTGTGCCCGTAGTTGGAGTAGTGCTGAATGGAGCCGAACTGCCGGAAAGGCTTGAAATTCTGAGTGGCCTGGAAGACCTGCGTCAGCACGGCAGGATCACGCGAGATGTCGAGAGGGACGACATTCATGTCCCAGTTATTAAGCAGGCCAACGCCGGCCGAACCCTGGTAGATCAGTTCGAGCAGCCATGTACCGGATAACTGATGCTGGAAACCACCCGACCACATATAGGTGTAGGGCAGTCGCATGTTGGGATCGAACCAAGACGCGTTCCGGTTGGTGAAATTCGTCCCAACAAACGGGACGCTGCCATCGGCCGCCTGCGGGAACCGGACGGGTCCGGGACCCTGCGAGAGAAGAAACGCGTGTCGCGGATCGCCGACCGGAGGTTGCACGGCGGCAGTGGCGATGTATTCCTCAAAGTTCTGGTTGAGACCGTTCGTCATCAGGTCGACGGCATAGGCGCCAAACGATCCGCGAAACACGGTTCGGGGCCGGAAGTTCCAGGCAACGCCGATGCGGGGCTGAAAATTATTCAGATCGCGTTTGGCGAGGTTGCCTTTGCCGTGAATGATGGCGCCGCGCAACCCGGTGAGGGGGTCGGTCGCGTTCGGATCGAACTGTGACTGTTGGCCGTATTTGGTCGAGAAAGGGGACTCATACGACCAACGCACTCCCAGCTCAAGCGTTAGGTTCTTCGCCGGGCGCCAGGAGTCCTGAACATAAAAAGAGTGCTGCCACCAGCGCGGAAGCCAGGTGGCCACGGTCTGAGTGAAGGTACCCTGGACGACCGTGCCGAGCAGTAGCGAAGCGAATGCGTTCCCGGTGTTGGGAACGAACGGACGTTCGGTGCCGCCCATGCGGTATTCGCCGGAAGGCAGCGCGGCGGGCAGCGCGTTGTAGCGAGTACGAATGGTCTCCCAGCCGGTCTTGACAGTATGGCGGCCAAGAACCTTGGTGAAATTCTCTTGCACGGTGAAATCTTCGGCGATCTCCACCGAGCGCCCGCCGGGATTCAGGTTGTAGAACAGGGCGCCGCCTGAGTTGGCGAAGCGCGGAAAGGTCTCCTTCGAAACGCCTGGGATGCCGATCTTACCCGCGAAGTCCTGATTAAAGCTCTCCGGCGTAGCCGAGAAGGCGCGGCGATTCCAGCCAAGCCGAAACTCGTTGATCGTCGTCGGATTGATGGTGATTGTGTCCGAGATGACGACATTGCGGTTGTCGGCCGGCTGCACGTAGGTGCTGCTGTAAATCAAATCGGTGACCTCGCGAATCGGCCTGCCTAGATTTCTGTGCTGGACTTGCGAGTAGCGCCCGAAGATCTTGTGGCTGGTGGAGAACTGATGGTCGACCTTCGCGTCATAGCGGCGGAAATCGAAACCGCCGAGACCGATGACCGTCAGGTTGTTGACCGGGCCCGTGGGTTGAATGTCGCCGGGATCGGTTTGCTCCTTCCAAGGTTTCAGATCTATCAACTTGCGCGCGGCCGGATCGATCATCGATGCTGGAACGCGGTTTCCGGGGAACGGATCCCGGTCCCAGGTTGTACCGGTCAGGCGCGTGGAGAAGGGATTGAAAATCGGCAGGCCCCGGCCGTTGAACGAGAAGTCGCCGGCGTACATCTGCGGGCTTGGGACGGAGCCGATGAAGGTCTCGGAAACTTTCTCGTAGTGCTGCTGAAAACCGCCGAAGAAGAAGGTCTTGTTCCGCTTAATGGGCCCGGAAGCGTTGGCGCCCCACTCGTGATAGTCGAACGCGCCAGTGCGTGGAAGTTGTTCGAGATAGGCGCGATGGATCAGTTTGCCGTTGGTGTAGCGGTCTTCGATGGAGCCGTGAAAATCGTTGGACCCGGATTTGAACACGACGCTCAGTTGGCCACCAGCGCCGTGACCGACTTCAGCGGGCGCGCCGGTAGTCCACATCTTGAACTCCTGAATAGAATCGAGCGACGCGATCATCGACCGGGTAAAATCGCCGACCTGCCCGACCACGGGCTCCTTTCCGTTGACACCGTCCATCGAATAGCCGATCGCGCGCTGGCGCTGCCCCACGGCGTGCTGGCCGTTGATATTGGTCATGCCCGGCATGTAGAGCAACACGCGGTGGACGAATTTTTGCATCACGGGAAGCTTCGTCACCATCTTCGACTCCAGAATCTGGCCGCTGGCTGCCGTCTCGGTTTCCAACAGAGGGGCGGCGGCATCAACCTGGATCGATTCGTTCACAGAGCCCAACTGGAGGGCGATATCGATACGCGGCTGCTCGTTAATGCGCAAGGTGATTCCGCTTTGCACGTACTTCTTGAACCCCTGCGCTTCGACCGTCAACTCATAATTCCCAGATGGCAGGTTCGGGATAAAGTAGGCGCCGGCGGCGTTCGTCGGATTTTCATAGACGAACTGTGTAGCCGTGTTGCGGGCCACCACTTTTGCGTTCGGCAACACGGCCCCGGAGGCGTCCGTAACGGTACCGACGAGCGTCGCGCTGCCGGTGGACTGCGCGAGAGCCGCAACGGCGGAAAGAAGGAAAATTGAGACTCGTTTCATGGCGTAACTTGAAAAGAGTATATAACCCACATTTCCGTTTTGAGCCGCGCGTGCGAATCTCCCGGATGCTCGTCCGCATCAATATCCATAGGGGTTTGAAGGCAGCGAAGACCCCTGCGGAGGACAGC
>Ga0194119_10013121_pt1 | contig 10370 bp, 6 predicted proteins | sample TA2MahC100mmetaG_FD_148620 | JGI IMG/M metagenome (GOLD analysis project Ga0194119, IMG submission 148620) | Freshwater microbial communities from Lake Tanganyika, Tanzania - TA2015018 Mahale Deep Cast 100m | ecosystem: Environmental > Aquatic > Freshwater > Lake | place: Tanzania: Lake... | reverse complement strand
GCGGATGGGTCGAACCAGAAAATGGTGTCCACGGGCAAGGGCCGTACCACCTGCGGCTACTCTCTGAAGGACAACCAGCACAGTGTTTACGGGTCGACGCATGAGGGTGGCGCGGCGTGCCCACCGCCGGCCGATCGCAGCAAAGGCTATGTGGGGGCCGTGTACCCGAGTTACGACATCTTTCTGGCGAAGGATGACGGCACCATGGTGAAGAAGTTAACCGATGCCGCCGGCTACGATGCTGAAGCGACGGTGAATTTCCAGACCGGCAAGATTGTCTACACGTCCATGGCGTCGGGCGACCTCGACCTGTGGACGATGAACCCCGATGGCTCCGGCAAAAAACGCGTCACGGCCAGCGAAGGCTACGACGGCGGCGCGGTGTTCTCCCGCGACGGCAAGAAGCTCGTGTGGCGCGCCAACCATCCGGCGGCGGGCGAGCCGATGGACCAGTACCGCGCGCTGCTGAAAGAGAACCTCACCACGCCCATGCGCATGGAGATTTTCGTCGGCAACGCCAACGGCAAGAATGCCAAGGCGGTGACGAATTTCGGCTGCGCGAGCTTTGCGCCTACGTTCACGCCGGATGGCCGCAAGATCCTGTTCTCGTCGAACAAGCACAACTGCGGTGGCCGCAAGTTTGAGCTGTATCTGATGAACCTGGACGGCTCCGGCCTGGAACAGGTGACGAACTTCGGCGGCTTCACGTCGTTTCCTGAATTCTCGCCCGATGGCAAGAAGCTCGTGTTCTCGTCCGACAAAGACGCCAAGTCGCGCTACGAGTTCAACATCTTCGTAGCGGATTGGATGCGCTAGTTGGCCGTGCGCGTGACGATTGCGGTGCCGACGCTCGTTGCTGGCGAACCGCTCGCGCAGTGCCTCGCCGCGCTCGCCGCGCAGACGGAGAAAGACTTCCGCGTGGTGGTGGTGGACAATAGTGGCGTGGGGCGCGTCGATAAAACAAATCTGCCTGACTTTGTCACGGTGCTGGTGAGCGCGGCAAACCGCGGCTACGGCGGCGCGGTGAACTGGGCGGCGCGCGAGTTTCCGGATAGCGAATTCATCGCGGCTTTGAATGACGATGCGGTGCCCTCGCCCGGCTGGCTGGCTGCCCTTCTGCGCGCCGCCGCGGCCTATCCTCAGGCCGGCATGTTCGCGCCACGCGTGCGGTTGTCGGAGAAAGAACTCGATTCGGCCGGCATGTTGCTGTACGGCGACGGCAGCAGCAAGCAGCGCGGCCACAAACGCCCGCCCGCGGAGTTTGACGCGCCGGGCGAGGCGCTGCTTCCTAGCGGTTCATCGGCGCTCTACCGGCGCAAGATGTTCGACGGGCTCGGCGGCTTTGACGAAGACTTTTTTCTTTACTGCGAGGACACGGACCTGGGCCTGCGCGCGCAGTGGGCCGGGTGGACGTGCCGCTATGTGCCGGAGGCGATTGTCGATCATCGCTACTCTGCTTCGGCGGGAAGGGTGTCGCCGCTGAAGGCGTACTATGTGGAGCGCAACCGGCTGCGTGTGGCCCTCAAGAATTTTCCGCTCGGGATGCTGGCGGCCGGTCCCGGGTTGGCCCTGCGGCGCTACCTCTGGCACGCGGTGACTTTGCTTTCCGGCGGCGGTCCGGCCGGGAAGTTTCAGCGTGGCGGCGGTTCGCCGCTGCTGCTGATGTGGTTCCCGGTGCGCGCTCATTTTTCCGCCTTCTGGTCGCTGCCGTCGCTGTGGCGGGCGCGGCGGCGCACGATGAAGAGTGCGCGCATCAAGCCGGAGGAATTCGTGGCGCTCACGCGGCGGCACGCGTTGTCGGCGCAAGAGGTGGCCACGCTGTGACCGTGCTTGTAGCGTTGGCTCAGCGTCCGTGTAGGGTAGGCTTTAGCGGAACGCGGGCCGGGCGGCCCGTCATGGAAATCCGGAAACCCCGTGCACCCGGGCTCTGTGTAGGGCAGGCTTCAGCCTGCGGCGGGCTTCCGCCCGCCACTTCCGCTCGTGTACGATCGCTGAAAAAACGGGAGTTGTCCGTTGGGTTTCTGGAGAACCTGCGCGGGACTCTCCAGGAACTCACCGCCAACCTGTTGATTCCAAGGGAACGGGCAAAGTGCCCGGCCGTGAGTTCCTGGGACAAGAAACGCGCCCCGCGCGTTGGCGCTTTAGTCCCGCCCGTCCGCCCGTGTACGACCGCTGAAGAAAACAGGAGTCACGCTGTGGGTTTCTGGAGAGCCCGCGGCGGACTTCAGTCCGCCCAAAGCGGGAAGTCCGATCGAGCTTCTTGCCTAAGCAGCGGGACTAACCGCGCTCCGCTCTCCGGAAACCCGCTGGGCCAGTCCTGCCTTTTCGGCATTCGTGCACGTGCGGAAAAGGCGGACTCAAGTCCGCCGCAAGCTAAAGCTCGCCCTACACGGACGCCGAATTCGCGGGTTCCGCTGAAGCCCGCCCCACATGGAGCATCGTGCGTATGATTGGCCGGACGCTGCTCCTCATTCCCGCTTACAACGAAGAGACGTCCATCGGCGCGGTGATCGGCGAAGCCCGCGCGATCAATCCCGAACTCGATGTTCTCGTCGCCAACGATTGCTCGGGCGACGCCACCGCCGCGAACGCCCGCCGCGCCGGCGCCTCCGTGCTCACGGTTCCGCATCACCTCGGCCTCGGCGGCGTGCTGCAGGCCGGCTACAAGCTGGCGTTCGAGCTCGGCTACGACTACGTGGTCCGCATCGATGGTGACGGGCAAATGGACCCGCACGACATCCCCGCCATTCTCCACGCGCTCCGCACCTCCAGCGCACAGATGGTGATCGGCTCGCGGTATCTCGAAAAAGACGACGGCCACACCAGTGTGATTCGCTCGCTCGGCATTCGGTTCTTTCGCGCCGTGTTGCGGCCCATTCTCGGCAAGCCCGTGGCCGACCCTACGTCGGGTTTCGTCGGCGTGAACCGCGAGGCGCTGGCCGTGTTCGCCACCAGCTTTCCCCTCGAATATCCGGAGATCGAGGCGCTCGTGGTGCTGCGCCGCAAAGCGTTTCATTTCGTCGAAGTGCCGTGCCGGATCCGCCCGCGACACGCCGGACGCAGCACCATCACGCCGCTCAAGTCCGTCTACTATATAGTTCATGTGCTGCTTGGCGTGGTAGTGAACATCCTCAAGTTTGAGCGGCACCGCTGGCGATAAATGGAACGGCTCTTCACCATCACCCTGCTGCTCAGCGCCGCGCTGGTATTAGCGATTCTGCACTCGCTTCGGCGCGCCCATATTCGTGTGGAATACTCGCTCAGTTGGCTGGCCGCCGCGCTGGCGAGTCTCGTCCTGTCGGCTCGGCCGGGCGCGTTGCGCGCCCTTGGCGGCTGGTTGGGGGTGTCCCCGCAGGCTGCGCTCGGCACGGTGGCGGTGTTTGGATTTCTGGTCGTGCTCTATCGTTTATCCATGATCGTGTCGGAATTGAAGGACAACAACGTTGCGCTGGCGCAGAAAGTGGCCGCGCTGGAGTATCATCTGCACCGGTTGGAGGCAACGCGTGAAGCGGACGCACGGCGCTAAGCCCGCGGCCCCCTTGCCGCAGCAACCGCCAAGCTCGTCCTGGCTGATGCCCGCCGGCGCACTAGCCGCCGCTGTGATCGCCGCGATTGTCTTCTACACTCCTGCCTTAAGCGGCCCTTTCCTATTTGACGACCGCTTTGCCATGTTCGGCCGGCCCGACGCCGCGCAACTGCCGCTGGCGGCGTGGCTCCCGGCGCGGCCCATAACCGGGCTGACGCACTATCTCAACTACCTGCTGTCGGGCACCTCCACCCTCTCCTATCATTTATTTAATCTCGCGGCGCACATCGTCACGTCCGCCCTGGCTTTTCTGGTGTTGTGGCTCGCGCTTGAGGGCCGCGAAACGCTGGGCCGCGCGAAGCTGATCGCGGGCTTGGGCGCGTGCGTCTTTCTGCTGCACCCGTTGCAGACCGAAGCCGTCGCCTACATCTCCGGCCGCTCTGATGTGATGTGCGCCCTGTTTGCCTACGCCGCGCTCGCTGTCTTTCTCCGCTATCGCCGCCCAGCGATCGGCATCAGCTCGGTCGCCGCCGTGCTGTTGCTTTCCTTACTCGCACTCCTGAGCAAGCAGCAGGCCGTGGCCATCCCAGCCGTTTTCATCCTGGTTGACCTGCTGTGGCGGGAAGACGGTGAGTCGCCGGTGGTGTCGCTCAAGCGCAACATCCGGCTGCACAGTCTGCTCGCTGCGGGCGCCGTGGCCGGGGCGGCGTGGGTGTTCGCCGAACTCGCGCGCGCCGACACAGCGGGACTGCATATCGAAGGCGTCACGCCCAGGCAGTATTTCTCCACGCAATGCCGCGCGGTATGGTACTACCTGCGCCTGCTGGTTCTCCCGCTCGGCCAAAACGCGGACCCGGATTTTCCGCTTTCGCCCTCGCTCGCCGATCCCGCCGCGGCCATCGGGCTCGTCTTGCTCCTCGCGCTGATCGGCGCGGCATTCTATTTGCGCAAGTCCTGGCCGCTCGCCGCCGCGGGCATCCTCATCTTCCTCGCCTTCCTCGCGCCCACGTCGAGCTTCATTCCGATCAAAGACCCCGTGGCCGAGCGCCGCGTCTACTTCCCGATGATCGGCGCGCTGCTGGTGCTCGCCGACGCGCTGCGCCGCTGGCGCGTGCCGAACCCAACGCTCGGCGCCGTCGGTGCGGGGGTGCTGCTCGGCCTCGGCATCCTCACCCATGGCCGCGCGGTGTTGTGGGGCAATGAACTCGCGCTATGGCAGGATACCGTGGCCGCGTCGCCCCAAAAACTCCGCCCGCGTTTCCAACTCGCGTATCAATATTACGCCGGCGGCAAGTGCCAGGACGCCGTGCGAGAGTACGCCGCGGCCGCGCGGCTGGGCCCGCCCACCGTGGAGTTACTTGTGGATTGGGGGCTCGCGCTTGAGTGCGCAGGCCAAAGCGAAGCGGGCTTGGCCAAAGTGCGCGAGGCGCTGACGAAGGAACGCACCTTCGCCGCCGTCGCGCAGCTTGGCATGATGCTGGCCAAGCGCCGCGAATTCGTCGAAGCGCTGCCCCTGATGGACGAGGCCGTAACGCTCGATCCCAATCACCCGTCCGCCTACGCCTATCGCGGCAACCTTCATGCGAGCGAAGGCCGCCTCACCGAAGCCGAAGCGGACTTCCGCCGCGCGCTCACCCTCGCTCCGAACGACGAGATGTCGCAGCGCGGGCTCAACTATATTCAGCAGCGCCGCCAGAGCGGCAACCCGGCGCGGCAGCAGTAGATGCCCCTGCGCATCGGCATCAACGCACTCTACCTGATTCCCGGTGGAGTGGGCGGCACGGAGATCTACCTGCGTAGTTTGCTGGCCGCCCTGGCGCAGGTGGATGCGGCGAACCAATACGTGGTCTACACCAACCGCGAAACCGAAGCAGACCTCGTCCCAGCCGCGCCCAACTTCCTGCACGTGCAAACTCCTGTGCGCGCTGTCAATCGCCCGGCGCGCATCCTTTATGAACAAACCGCGCTGCCGTGGCGCTGCCGCCGCGACCGCATTGACGTGTGCCTCAACCCCGGCTTCACCGCGCCCCTTGTTGCCTGGTGCCCGCAAGTGACGGTGATTCACGATCTCCAGCATAAGCGCCACCCCGAGTACTTTCGCTGGTTCGATCTGCAGGCCTGGCGGATGCTCGTGTGGGGTGCGGTGCGACGGTCCGCCAAACTGATTGCGGTGTCCACGGCCACGCGCGAAGACCTGCAGCGCTACTACGGCGTGAAAGACGCGGCGGTGGTGGAACATGGCGTGGATGATCGCTTCTTCGCCGTCGCCCGCGAACGCACGCGCGTGGAGCCGTTAGTGCTGTGCGTTTCCACGCTCCATCCGCACAAGAACATCGAGCGCTTGGTGCGCGTGTTCGCCCGCCTCGCCGCGCGGCGGCCTGAACTGCGCCTGGTGCTCGCCGGCATGAAGGGCTTAAACACCTCGCCGGTGGAACAACTCATCGCCAGCCTCGGCATCGCCTCCCGCGTCGATCTCACCGGCTGGATCCCGCGCGAGGAACTCTACGGCTACTTCCGCCGCGCCGCCGTCTTCGTCTACCCATCCACTTTCGAAGGCTTCGGCATGCCTGTCGTCGAAGCGCTCGCGGCGAACGTGCCGCTGGTGTGCTCGAATATCGACCCGCTCCGCGGCATCGTGCGCCACGCGGCGTGGCTCTTCGACCCTGAGGACGAAGCGGACATGGAACGCGCCATCGAGCGGCTCCTCGCCAGCGACCTGCCGCCAGGCCCGAACCCGGCGCACGAATACTCCTGGACGTCGGCGGCGCAATCCACGTTGCGGGTATTGTGTGCGGCGTGTACGAAACGTTTCCCACCGTAGTACCCTGAAAGAAGTGAAGTTGGGGCGGAATTCTCTTGCCACCCCGATTTCGAGAATTTGCTTCTATCTAATTTCGAGAATTTGCTTCTATTTAAAGGAAGAGGGAGTTATCGAATGAACCGATCCCAAGTTCTTCTGACCGCGAGCTTGGCAACTCTGCTGATGACGGCTTCGGCCGCCAACGCGCAGACTTTGTATGGTTCGCTGGTCGGCGTGGTTGAAGATCCGACCGGCAGCGTCGTTCCGAATGCCGCCGTAACTGCAACGAATAAAGGCACCGGCTTGGTACTTGAAGCCAAGACCGACGCTGCCGGAACCTATAATTTTGTGAACGTGCCACAGGGCTCGTACGACGTAAAGGTGACCGCGTCGGGCTTCAAGGCTGTCGCGCGGACGGGCCTGAGCGTGACGGTGAACACCGTCGCCCGCGTGGACGTGCGAATGGAAGTGGGCCAGTTGACCGAAGTGGTCAACGTCAGTGCCGAAGTAACGCAGTTGCAGACGGACAAGGCCGATACGCACACGGAACTGCGCGGCGATCAGGTGAAGAACCTTCCGCTGCCCGGCTACCGCAACTACCAGAGCCTGATCAACCTCGTGCCGGGCGCGACGCCGGCCGCGTTTCAGAATTCGGTGACGGATACGCCGGGGCGCTCGCTCTCCACGAACGTCAACGGCACCAATCGCAACAACAACGTCACCCGTATCGACGGAGCGGCCAGCGTGAACCTCTGGCTGCCTCACCACGCCGGCTACGTTACGCCCGCGGAAATGGTGGAAGTGGTGAACGTCACCACGACGGCGGGTGACGCTGAGCAAGGATTTGCCGGCGGCGCGGCCATCACGGTTGTGACCAAGTCCGGCACCAACGATATCCACGGCAGCGCCTTCTGGTTCCACGATAACCAGCGCCTGCGCGCCCGCAATTTCTTCTTCCTGCCCACCACGCGCAAGTCAGTGGCTGCCTTCAATAACTTCGGCGGCACCGTCGGTGGCCCGATCGTGAAGAACAAACTCTTCTTCTTCTATAGCTACGACAACACCAAGCAGCGTTCGGGCGCCTTCGGCACCTACAGCGTGCCGTCGGATCAGATTCGCACGGGCAACTTCGCCAACCTGGGTACCACGATCTATGACCCGGCCACAGCGGCTCGCGGGGATGCGGCGGCTCGCACGGCGTTCCCGAATAACGCGATCCCGGCCAGCCGCATCAGCCCGATCGCCCAGCGCATCCAAGCCTTCTACCCCAGCGCCAACATCGCCGGCGCACAGCAGGCCAACTTCGCCATCGGCGCCACGCCGCGGTTCAACCGCCAGTACAACGACATCAAGCTGACCTTCCAGCGCAACTCCAATCACATGATCTGGGGCCGCTATGGAATCATGACCGCGCTGGTGGGCGGCGTCGGTATCTTCGGCGACGGCATTGGCCCCGCGCCCGGATCGGATCCTGGTAAGGGCGACACGCAGGTACAGAACACCTCCATCGGCCATAACCTCACCATCAGCCCCACGGTGCTGCTCGACGGCGTAATCGGCTTTCAGCGGCAGGACCAGGTCGTCCAGGGTCAGGACTTCGGCAAGGACTTCCAGCAGACACTCGGCATCCCCGGCATCGGCGGCCCCGATCCGCGCGAGAAGGGCTTCCCGAACATCAATATCAACGGCTACAACGGCTTCGGCGTTCCCGGCTGGATGCCGCTCGAACGGATCGAAGAAAGCTTCACCACGTCGCACAACCTGCGCTGGCTGAAGGGTAAGCACCAGGCCGCGTTCGGCTTTGACGGCGTGCTGCACCGCTTGAACCACTGGCAGCCGGAACTCGGCGCCGGTCCGCGGGGCGCCATCGCCTTCAACGGCGGTTCCACCACGAACACGGGCTCGTTCAACAACCTGAATGGCTACGCGCAGTTCCTCCTGGGCCTTTCCAACAATATGCAGAAGAGTATCCAGCACGTGCTCACCACGGGCCGCGAGTACCAATTCGGTTTGTACGCGCAAGACCGGTATCAAGTGAACCGCAAGCTCACCTTCAACTTCGGTCTCCGCTACGAATACTATCCGCTGATGGGCCGTTCCAACGGCAAAGGCATCGAGCGGCTGGATCCGGAAACCAACCAGGTGTTCCTCGGCGGACGCGGCAATGTGCCCCGCAACAACGGCTTCACGGTTTCAAAGACGCTGTTTGCTCCACGCATCGGCTTGGCCTACCGCGTGAACGACTCCACGGTGGTCCGCTCGGGCTACGGCATGAACTACAGCCCACTGCCCTGGTCGCGTCCGTTGCGCGGCTTCTATCCGTTGGTGGTGAACTTCGCGTTCGACGCCAACACCGCCAACGACCATATTCGCACCCTCGCCGAAGGCATTCCGCCGGTAACCGGCCCGGATCTGTCCTCCGGCGTAGTGACGCTGCCTCCCGTGGCGGACATGCGCAGCCCCATTCAGGGTGAGATCAACCGCGGCTACATTCAAAGCTGGAACTTCACGGTGGAAAAACGCCTGCCGTCCGACATCGTGACCAGCATCGCCTACGTCGGAACCAACACCATCCACCAGATGGGCGACCGCGACATCAACAGCGGGCAAGTGATGGGCCTCGGCAATGCGGGCCGGCCCTACTCTTCGCGCTTCGGCCGCAACATCGGCACGCTGATGTGGGACGGTTATCTCAGCACGAATTATCACGCGCTGCAGAGCTCCATCCGCCGCCAGTCGAAGAGCCTGATGTTGCAAGGCGCTTACACCTGGTCGAAGGCGATCAACTTCGCCGACGACGAAGGATGGGCGGGTGTGACGTACAACTGGGGTCCGGCCTTCCACCGCAACCGCGCGGCCTCGGGCTTTGACCGCCGCCACATCTTCCAGATGGGCTACATGTACGCGCTGCCGTTCGGGAAGGGCCAGAAGTTCGCCAACGGCCGGCTCGCCGATGCGGTGGTGGGTGGCTGGCAACTCAGCGGCATCACCGCCGCCTTCACCGGCACTCCGTTTACGCCAAGTTCACCTGCCGGTACGCTGAACCTGCCCGGTAACGCGCAAACCGCCCACCAGGTGAATCTGAACGTGGCTCGCCCCGAGGGGATCGGGCCCGGCCGCACCTTCTATGACACCTCGGCCTTCAGCGCCGTCATCCTGGCGCCGGGTACGCAGTGCACTCCGACCAACACCTCCGGTTGCCGTTTCGGCTCCATGGGCCGCAACAGCCTCCGCAACCCTGGTATCTTCCGCACGGACCTGACTCTGGGAAAGACGTTCAATCTGACCGAAAAGGTGAATCTGAACTTCCGTGCCGAAGCCTACAACTTCACCAACAGCCGCCTGTCCACGGGCTTTGCGTCCACCGACGTGACGAACGTGAACTTCCTCCGCGTGCTGGGCGCCGGGGACGAACGCCAGTTCCGCCTCGGTCTACGGTTGGGCTTCTAGTACTCAATCGATGCTTGTACGGATCGGGGCCGCGCTCACCAGCGCGGCCCTTTTCCTTTTGGCGCAGCCCGCGGCGGTGGTGGAGAAGGCCGAGCGCGCGCAGATGTGGATGGCCCAGCAGCGCTTTGCCGACGCCGCTGGGTTGTACGAGGAGTTGACGCGTGCGCTGCCCGGCAACCCGGGTATGCTGATGAATCTCGGCATGGCGCGGCACATGGCCGGCCAGGATGCCGCCGCCGTCGCGCCGCTTGAGGCCGCGCTCAGGATGCAACCGATTCCGCCGGCGTTTCTGTTTCTCGGCGCGTCGTATCTGCGCCTGAATCAACCCGCGAAAGCCGTCGCGCCGCTTCGCCGGTTCCTGCAACTCGACCCCGCGCACGCCGAGGCGCGCCGCATGATCGTTGACGCGGCGATGGCGAGCGAGAACCACGCCGAAGCCGTGATTCATCTCCGCAAGCTGGCCGAGGTCGACGCCGCGCAGCCAATGATCTGGGCCAACCTCGCGCGCGCCTACGCCGGGCTTGCCTCGCAGGCGTTCGACAAGATCCCGCCCGGCTCCGGCTATTTCTTCGCGCTCACGGCCGAGTCCCGCTC
>Ga0194119_10013116_pt1 | contig 10372 bp, 10 predicted proteins | sample TA2MahC100mmetaG_FD_148620 | JGI IMG/M metagenome (GOLD analysis project Ga0194119, IMG submission 148620) | Freshwater microbial communities from Lake Tanganyika, Tanzania - TA2015018 Mahale Deep Cast 100m | ecosystem: Environmental > Aquatic > Freshwater > Lake | place: Tanzania: Lake... | reverse complement strand
ATCCCGCTGATCCTCATCTGTGCGCTGTTCCTCCTGGCCACACAGCAGTTCCTGGTTGATTCCGTCATCGCAGCGGCGGTTGCGGTGACACTGTTCTTCATCTTTCGGGTATTGACGTTGCGGTTCGACTGGCGAACACGCCCCGTGTCGAAGCGCCCCTCGAACTAACCTCCAAGGCACGTAGCTCCAGCCACGACGTTTTTCTCAAGACACTCAAACAGGTTCCGCGATGAACACCGGAATGACCCGGCTGGTTTTCCCCTGATACTCAATATACGGTGGATACGCCTCAGCACCCGCTGCCCATAGGCGCGCGCGTTCCGGATCAGCAGTGACCTCACGCACACGCATCTTCGTTACAGCCACACCATCGCGGATTTCTACATCCGGATTCGCGCGCAGGTTATAGACCCAGACCGGGTTCTTGGGTTGGCCACCCATGGAACCGATCAGCACATAGCTGTTGCCCGTCTTGACCCGCATTAACGGAATCTTGCGGATGCCGCCGGTCTTGTTGCCGCGATGAGTGACGATGATGCAGGGCATGTCAGTGCCCGGCAGTTTGTTGCCTTCGGTCCCACCACTGGACTCATACAGTTCAACTTGTTTGCGAACCCAGCCTATGCTCGGCGGGATGTAGTCAGACATGGTCATCACTCCCTTCAGGTATCAGTTTGAATCTGTTCGTTTGCTGGAAAGTCCTCAGACGAGGTGCATGCCCGGCAACTCTCCGGTTTCCCGCCATTCGCGCATGATCCCTTCACAGGCCATGGGCGTGCCGCCATAGGTATTGCCCGTAAGCCCATGCCCGAGCTCCGTACGACCTTCACCGTTGTAGTACCCGGGCGTGCACTCCTGCAGGAAGTTGCCGGCGTAGTTCTGGCTTTTCTTTACGGTATCGCACCAGGCCTTCTCCGCTTCGAGCGACGGTTCAATCGCCCTCGCCTGGCGCTGCTCGGCGGCGCCAATGATGTAGGCGATGTGATGACTCTGATCGTCGAGCATGTGCGGGAAGTTGATGGTCAACGTATTCTGGGTCAGCCCCATAAAAAAGCAGTTGGGAAATCCGTGGCTCATGGTGCCATGCAGGCTTACTGCTCCGTTGTCCCACTTGTCCGAGAGCCGCACGCCGTCGCGACCCGCCACATCAAAGCCTGAACGGCGGGTATAACCCGTACCGACTTCAAAACCCGTGGCAAAGATCAGGCAATCCACTTCGTATTCGACACCATCGACCACCACACCCTTTGGCGTGATCCGATCAACACCGCGGCCGTCCGTGTCCACCAGTTGCACGTTCGGTCGATTGAACGTATCGAGATACTCGTCGTTGAAACAAGGCCGTTTGCAGAACTGGCGATACCAGGGTTTGAGCGCTTCAGCGGTCTTCGCATCTTTGACAACTGAATCCACCCGCCCGCGAACACCATTCATTTTTGCGTAGTCCGCAAGTTCCATCGCCGTAGCGATGCCCTGCGCCGATGCACCTTCGAACTGGTCCTTGCTCATTCCGAGCATCACGTTGCGAATGATGTCCGTCCAGCCATCGGCGACGAGGTCTTCATCCTGATAGCCACCGCTCACCAGAACGTTGAAGTTGTCCATGCGCCGCTTCTGCCAGCCCAGTGTCAGCGACTTCGCCCAATCCGGATCGGTCTCACGGTTGTTGCGAATGTCCACCGAAGAAGGCGTGCGCTGGAACACATAGAGCTGCTTCGCGAATTCACCCAGATACGGTACGCACTGCACTGCCGTCGCGCCCGTGCCGATGATGCCGACGCGCTTGTCACGCAGTTTTTCGAGACCGCCCAGTGAGCTGCCGCCGGTGTACGCATAGTCCCAGCGAGAGGTGTGAAAGGTGTGTCCCTGATAATCCGCAATGCCGGGAATTCCAGGCAGCTTCGGTCGGTTGAGCGGGCCGTTCGACATGATGACGTAGCGCGCCTTCATGCGATCGTTACGGTTGGTGCGGATGATCCAGCGGTGCTCCGCCTCATCCCAGTGCATCGAGGAGATCTGCGTCTGCAGGCAGGCATCCCGATAGAGATCGAACGTCCTGCCAATGCGCCGGCTGTGTTCGAGGATCTCAGGTGCCCGGGTGTACTTCTCACGTGGAATGAAACCGGTTTCTTCGAGCAGCGGCAGATAGATGTAGGACTCCACATCACACTGCGCACCCGGATAGCGGTTCCAGTACCACGTGCCGCCAAAATCACCGGCCTTGTCGATGATACGGATGCCCTGAACCCCGGCTTGCCGCAGGCGCGCGCCAGCCAGCAACCCGCCGAATCCGCCGCCGATGATCACCACATCCATTTCATCGTTGAGGGGCGGCCGTGTGAATCCCGGTTCTACATAGGGGTCGTCCACATAGCGGCTGAAGTCACCTTTGACTTCCAGGTACTGGTCATTGGCTTCGGTGCGCAGGCGCTTGTCGCGCTCCAGCAGGTACTTGCGGTGTAAAGCGGCGGGATCGAAGTCGAGTTTCTGCTGGGCGGCCATGGCGAGATTCCTGTCGAGCGCTTTGAAGTGAATGGCAGGAGTATGTGGGGGGCTTCCCGGCGAGGCAACCCGCCTGAAGTAACGGTCGGGCGCCACAAGAAACGCCGTTTTTTTTCGCAGGCCGGGTCAGTCCGTTGCTGCAAACCGTGTGGGCTCGTGGCGCTTCACCGGGTTGAACGGCGGGCTCTTGAGGTGCGCCAGCAGCGCATGATTGACGGCGTGCACATCCTGATCCGTAACGAAATGGCCGACATCCGGAATCTGCACAAAGGTATATACCGAACGCACATACTCCGCCGTGAGGTTGGCGGCGTACCGACCGACGGTGGCATCCGCATCACCCCAGATATAAAGCGTTGGGATAGCAACCACCGGGACACTGCGTGCGGTCAACGCGGAATCGGTGGCGGTGGCCGACGCGCGATACCAATTGACAGCAGCCGTGAGCGCATCGGGGTTCCCCAGAATCGAGAGGTAGGCATCAATGTCCGCCGCCGGTACACCCTGATCCGCCAGTGTGCGTTTCAGCCGGGTCGCATCGTTCTCGAGCAAGCGCGTCACCGTATCCTGGTTCTGGAATGCACGATGGTGTTTGGAGCGATCACCCTGCGCTGCATCATCCTTCATTGCCCGCACAAACGCGGCGGGATGCGGCCTCGACAATACGCTGAGTGTTTTGATGCGCTCTGGATGCAACGCCGCGGTGAGCCAGGAGACCTGACCACCCCAGTCGTGTCCGACGAGGTGAAACTGCTGCGCACCGAGCGCATCAGCCATCGCCAGCACGTCACTGATCAGGTGTTCAACCCGGTAACTTTCCAGATCCTTCGGGCGGGCACCCGCCGAGTATCCCCGTTGGTTGGGGGCTACCGCATGGAATCCCGCGGCCGCGAGTGCCGGTAACTGATGTCGCCAGGTGTGATTCGTCTGCGGGAAGCCGTGCAGCAGCAGCACCAGCGGATCACCTGCCTTACCGGCTTCGATGATGTCGAAGGTATGCGCACCGATCCGCAGACCAGCCATGTCAGTCAGGCTCACCAAGGCGACGTGAGAGTTCGTTCACCTTGAGTTCGCCTTCGCGGGTCTGGCCACCGATTTCGAGGAACTTCTTCATGTTTTTCTGTGCCCCTTCCGTGCGCAGCAATCGCTGGAACAGATAAGCCTCGTCACGAAGGCCCTCTTCAAGGGGTTGTTCCGCTCCGTTCACGGACTCCTTCGCAAGACGCACCGCTTCCACCGGGAACGACGCAATGCGATGGGCGAGTTTCTGCACCCAGCCATTGATTTCATTGGCTTCGAAGATCCGGTTGAGGTAACCCCACCGCTCAGCGGTCACCGCATCCAGGTCATCACCTGCCAGCACGATTTCCATGGCGCGGCCCCGCCCCACGAGTCGCGGCAGGCGCTGTGTACCGGTACCACCCGGGAGGATGCCGAGTGGCACCTCCATCTGATTGATGATGGTCTTGCCGCGTACACCGAACCGCATGTCACAGCTGGCGGCAAGCTCACTGCCACCACCACCCACCCGGCCTTCGATCTGCGCGATCGTGACCTTGTCCATGGAACGGAATCGCTCACACATGACATGGTAGGCGTTGAGTTCTGTGTCGCGCTCGGCTGGTTTGTCTGTAGGGAAAGACAGGATTGTCGACACATCAAAATGCGCAAGGAAAAAGTCCGGATTGGCACTCTTGAGCACCACGACTGTGAGACCGGGATCGGCCTTCAACTCACCGGCCAGCTGCGCCAGCTCCATGTAGAGCGGTGGCGTGATGATGTTGATCGGCGGGTTGTCGATGGTGATCGTAGCGACACGCCGGTCGATTTCGACACGCAACAGATTGTAGGGATAGGCCATGGTGATTCCCCTCCGGAAACACAAGTGCAGCAGATGACAGACTCCACTCTACGACGGGCGGTCCGCCGGGTATAGTCGGCCAGAACAATCACCGGGCTTCCGAAGGGGAACGTTATGACGCACGACCTGCATGCCGCGGTCAACCAGCGGATTGATGAACTCGCCGATGAATTGTTGAACGTTTCGCACGCGATTCACGCCAATCCGGAACTGGCGTTCAAGGAGCACTTCGCCGCTCAGACACTGGTGGACGCTCTCGCCGCCCAAGGTCTCACTCCGAAGACCGGCGTCTATACGCTGGAGACGGCAATCGAAGCGGATTTGGCCACACGCGGCAATGGCCCCAGGGTCGCAATCCTCGCCGAATACGATGCACTGCCAGGCATCGGTCATGCCTGCGGCCATAACCTCATCGCCACGGCAGCGCTCGGCGCGATACTCGGCCTCAACGCCGTCGCGAACGCGCTGCCCGGCTACGTACGTTTTCTCGGTACACCGGCTGAAGAAAAAGGCGGCGGCAAGGAACTGATGGCACGCGCGGGTGCGTTCAAAAACATCGATGCGGCGATGATGATCCACCCGGCCGGCATGAACATGGCAACCATGCCGTGCATCTGCGTCGCCGAAGTGAAAGTGATTTACCAGGGTCGATCCGCTCATGCCTCGGCCATGCCACACAAAGGGCTGAACGCACTGGACGGACTTCTGCTGGCCTACCAGGCGATTTCCAACCTGCGCCAACACATCAGATCAACGGAACGCATTCACGGCATCGTCACTGAGGGCGGCCTTGCACCGAACATCGTTCCTGAACGTGCAGCGGGAGAGTTCTATGTCCGTGCTGCCAACGAAAAGGCGCTCGCCGCCCTCAAACCCCGTGTGCAGGCCTGTTTTGAAGCCGGTGCCATGGGCACTGGTTGCCAGGTTGAGGTGAAATGGGCCGGAGTCGACTATCTCGATCTCAACACCAACTGGCCACTGGCCGACCGGTTCCAGGCCCATGCGGAAGGCCTCGGCCGTGAGTTCGTTCCGAAGGAACAACTGAGTGGCGGTCCCGCCGGCAGCACCGATATGGGCAATGTGAGTTATCTCGTACCGTCGATTCATCCGATGATCGCCTGCGCGCCGGCCAGTGTGGTCATCCATCATCCAGAGTTTGCAAAGTGGGCGGGTTCTGAACTGGGTGACCGCGCCGCCATCGATGGCGCGAAGTCACTGGCGCTGACTGCGCTCGATTACCTGCTGTCTGCCGATCTGCAACAGGCGAGCACGCGCGCGTTCCAGGTCTCGCGAGGGCTCGCGTGAATCCAGGCATCGTCGCCGAACCGGAAGACGTCACTGCGGCATGGCTGACGGCTGTTCTTCGTCACGCGAACGTCGACGCCGACGTAAGCGCGTTTAGCGCCAGGGACATCGGCACCGGTCAGGTAGGGCGCAGTGTGCGTTTCACACTCGACTATGGCCGCGGTGACGGCCCCGCCTCCATCGTCGGCAAATTTGCATCAAGTGATCCAGTCAGCCGCGCCACAGGTATCGCACAGCAGAACTACTTCAAGGAAGTGAATTTCTATAACCAGCTGCTGCCTACGGTGCAGATTCGCACACCGCAGCCGTTGTATGCGGAAATCGATGAGAAAACGCACGCGTTCTGTCTCTTGCTGGAAGACATCACACCGTCCAGCCAGGGCGATCAGATCCGCGGGTGCTCAGTCGCGATGGCACAGCTGGCACTGTGTGAAGCCGCAAAACTGCATGCACCGCGCTGGAATGATCCAACCCTTGCCGAGGTGACATTTATCCAGCCGAACGCGGCGCTCGACCCTGAGTTCTTCAAGAGCTTCTGGACCCAGCTCTATCCCGGTTTCATCCATCGCTACCAGTCGCGCATGTCGGCTGCGAACCTCAACCTGCTGGCGGCGTTTGACGGAAAACTCGATGGCTGGCTGCAGCGGGCTCCCGAACCGTTTGCACTGGCACATGGCGACTTTCGCCTCGACAACATGCTGTTCGGAGGACAGGTGCCTCTCGCGGTAGTGGACTGGCAGACTGTCGCCATCGGTCATCCGTTGGCTGACGTGTCTTACTTCCTGGGTGCAGGCCTCTTGCCGGAACAGCGTCGAGTGCACGAGCGTCTGCTTGTGTGGCAATACCACCAAGCGATCACTGCAGCGGGCGTGACAGGTTATGACTTTGAGTCCTGCTTTCGTGACTATCGCCGGTTCAGCTTCAGCGGCCTCGTAATGGCCGTCATCGCATCGATGCTAGTCGGTCAGACCTCCCGGGGCGATGACATGTTCATGGCCATGGCGAACCGGCATGCAGAGCAGGCCATCGATCTCGATGCATTGAGTCTGCTGTAGTTGTTTCTCAACCCTTAGTCTGTTGATTTCGACCACCGGATTTAGACCCGCAAGTGCTTGACCCGACCACTCGCGCTGTGGTCTTTTGAGTTTCATTCGCCAGCCATTACGGCACCTTTCATGAACATAGAATTCAGCGCCGAACACGAGGCGTTTCGCAGGGAAGTTCAGGAGTTTCTCGGTTCAGTTCTCACCGAGGATCTCAAGGCAGCGGCACGCATCTGCCCCGGCATCTTTCTCGACTATGAGCACAACATCCGGTGGCATCGCATCCTGCACGCCAAAGGCTGGGTGGCGCCGTCATGGCCAAAGGAATACGGCGGTACCGGATGGGATTTGACCCGTCGCTACATCTGGACCACCGAGTGCACGCTCGCAGGCGCTCCGGGAACGGCGCCCATGGGGCTTGGTATGTGTGGGCCCATGCTCATCGGTCATGGCACGCCGGAGCAAAAAGCTTTTTACCTGCCTCGCATCCTCTCCGGCGAAGATTATTGGTGTCAGGGCTATTCAGAGCCCGCTTCGGGATCGGATCTCGCCAGTCTCAAGCTGCGCGCGGAACGTGATGGCGATGAGCTGGTACTCAACGGCTCGAAAATCTGGACGACCCACGCGCACTTTGCCAACCGCATGTTCTGTCTCGTGCGCACACGCGCGACTGGCAAACCCCAGGAAGGCATCACCTTCCTGCTGCTCGACATGGAAACACCTGGGATCCGTGTTGAGCCCATCATCTTCGCGTCCGGCACCCACGAAGTGAATCAGGTGTTCTTCGACAATGTGCGTGTACCTGTCAGCAATGTGGTGGGCACCATCGACAAAGGCTGGACGGTGGCCAAGTACCTGCTCGAGTTTGAACGCGGTGGCGGTGGCACGGCTGCGCAACAAACGGCCCTCAAACGACTGCGCAATCTTGCCGCGATGACTCGCGTCAATGGCTCCAACCTTCTGGACGATGCCGATTTCGCACACCGTCTTGATGCCGCCGATGTGAAGCTCCAGGCGATCCAGTACACCGAGTTTCGGATCATGGCGCAGCTCTCGAAGGGGCAGAATCCAGGGCCGGAATCGTCCATCATGAAGAACCTTTCCGCCGACATGGGCCAATACATCTCGGAGCTGGCAGTGGAGGTGATGGGATATCAGGGCAGCGCCATGCCGCAGACGGAGTCCGTTGGACACGGCGAAGGCGCTGTCTCATTCCTGCGTTACTTCAATCTGCGCGCCTCTTCCATCGCCGGTGGTACCAACGAAGTACAGAAGAACATCGTTGCCAAGCTGGTGCTGGGTCTATGAAGCCCCGGATCTGAATAAAGACGACTGACAAAGGAGAACACACATGGCCCTGGTGGAACGCAGCGATGACAATGGACTCGCGATCCTGACCATGAACCGGCCAGCAGCGCTGAATGCGCTGTCTCCCAACCTCTTCATAGAGCTGCGCGCGCACATCAATGCCATCGCCACACAGACTGACAGCATCGGCTGCGTGATTCTCTGCGGTAAAGGTCGGTCGTTCTCAGCGGGCAACGATCTGAAGGCGATCCAGTCCGGCGAGGTCGCACCTTCGCGTCATTTCCAGGCGGAAACACTGGACGCAATCGAAGCGCTGCCACAACCTGTCATCGCCGCGGTGCAAGGCCACTGTTATACCGGGTCACTCGAACTTGCGCTGGCCTGCGACCTGATGGTCGCCGCAGAGGACGCCCGTTTTGCAGATACCCACGGCAAATGGGGCATGTCGCCGACGTGGGGCATGAGCCAGCGGTTGCCGCGCCGGGTCGGGTTGCTCAAAGCCAAGGAGATCATGTTCAGCGGCCGCATCGTTGGCGGTGATGAAGCCGCAAGGATCGGTCTTGCCAATGTCTGCGTATCAACAAATGAACTCATGAATCACACCATCGCCATGGCGCGGGGATTCCTTGAAAACTCCTGGTTCACGCTGCGCGCCGACAAGATGCTGGTGAACAAAGGGCTCAACTACACCCTGGCGGATGGGTTGCAGTTCGAACGGACCAACAGCCCCGGCCGAGGTCCGGATCTCGAAGAACGGCTGAAGAATTTCGGCAGGTAGTTCAGATCCACTCGGGAAACTCCTGGCCCTGGAAGGCACGATGTCGACAATCGTCCTGATCAACGTCGGCTGCGGCGAGGTGATCACCGAATTGCTGTCGCGTTCGAAGACCGGCACTCGCAGTCGCGAGGGTCGCTAGCCGATTGGCTGATCAGAGCGCGCCGGAGGAGCACCAGCGAACGCAGTGATCAACCCTTCAGGTCGTCCACCGTTCGGATGATGCGTCCGACGAGACCATAGGCAACGGACTCTTCAGCGCTCATCCAGTAATCACGGTCCGTATCCTGGGCAACCCGTTCCAGAGACTGGCCGGTGCGCGACGCGATGACACCATTGATACGTTCGCGCGTCTTCACGATTTCCCGCGCGTGAATGGCGATATCCGTGGCGTCGCCGCCAAAACCGCCCGCAGGCTGGTGGATAAGAAAACGTGTATTCGGCAGGCAGAGGCGATTCTCTTTTTCTGCTGCAAGGTAGATGTGCGTGGCGATGCTGCCGACCCAACCCGTGCCGACGCAGCGGACGACCGGTTTGATGAACTGGATCATGTCATAGATCACGTCACCGGATTCGACATGGCCACCGGGTGAGCTGATGTAAAACGTGATCGGATCATCGGATTCGTAGGACAACGTGAGCAGCTTCTCTGCCGTACGCCGCGCGACATCCTGATTCACTTCGCCAAAGAGCGTCAGCGTCCGATTCTTGAACAACCCGTTTTCAAGGAAGTTCAGATTCTTGGCTGCGTCTTCAGGACTTTTCTCGGCGTCCATTCTGTGGATCACGTTACACCTCGACTTCGGGGTACGGTAAAGTCAGCGATTCTACACCAGCACCGAAGGGGAAACCGCGATGCCTTTGGCACCCGAATACGACGCGATGCTCAAGCAGCTGGCTGCGCAACCCGGCCCGGTCATGAGTGACTTGCTGCCCAGTACCGGTCGCGAGATGTACCGGATGATGCGTCCCGTGATCGTGGAAGCACCCATCGGATCAATTGAAAACCGTACCATCAAAGGTAGCCGTGGGGACATCGGTCTTCGCATCTACCGCCCGGCTACCTCCGGCAAAAAGCCCGTATATCTGAACTATCACGGTGGCGGCTGGGTGATTGGTGATCTGGACACCGCGGACACGGCCTGTCGTGATCTCGCCGTGCGCCTGGATTGTATTGTGGTTTCGGTGGACTACCGGCTTGCACCTGAGCACCTGTTCCCGGCCGCTGTGGATGACAGCTATGACGCCTTGTGCTGGGTCGGCGCAAACCTGAACTCGTTGGGAGGCAACGGCAAGATCCTCGTCGGTGGCGAGAGTGCCGGTGGCAACCTCGCTGCAGTCATGTGCCTGCGGGCACGCGATCAGGGAGGCCCCGCCATCACGGCGCAGGTGTTGTTGTATCCGGTGACGGATGCGGATCTGTCACGGGATTCATACCGGCGTAATGGAGAGGGCTATCTGCTATCGCTCGATACGATGCGTTGGTTCTGGGACACCTACTGCCCTGCGGATCAACGCACGCATGCGTGGGCATCACCGCTGCGAGCCATCAGCCTGCGTGGGTTACCACCTGCCGTT
>Ga0194119_10013111_pt1 | contig 10373 bp, 23 predicted proteins | sample TA2MahC100mmetaG_FD_148620 | JGI IMG/M metagenome (GOLD analysis project Ga0194119, IMG submission 148620) | Freshwater microbial communities from Lake Tanganyika, Tanzania - TA2015018 Mahale Deep Cast 100m | ecosystem: Environmental > Aquatic > Freshwater > Lake | place: Tanzania: Lake... | reverse complement strand
TCACAGGATACCATTCTTCGTTTGCACTTGGGTATCCACATTCTCGTGCTTCGTTGAGAAACTTGAGGATGCAAGTTTCTTCATCAGGTGTAAAGTGAACGCGATTAAAAGTGTAACCGTCAGTCATCATTCGTCTCCAAAGTTGTTAGTGAGGAAGTCCTCAAGTTCGCAAAGTTCCACCTCATCCAATGAGGCAATATAGTTGTGCAAAGTATCTACTAAGACCCCATTATTCTTTTGGCAGGTTTCATACAGAAACTCAAAAAGTTGCGTTTTGTTAGTCATAATCAGTTCAGCGATTCTTGATAGATTGGCAGTTCCTTACGAAGACGGATTGCATCCTCAATCACCTCACCAACCTGTTCGTAAATGTAGTCGCAACCTCCTACATCACAGAGCACATCTTCTGTGAAAAGTTCAGGGAAACGATGTTCCTCTGTCATTTCTTCATTATACTCAAAAACATCATTTTGAGTGAATACAAACGCAGCACAACCTGCGTTTTCACCTTGACTCTCAATCATTTGGTTGATAGAGTCACGAAGTTCAGAAAGAGTGCGGTACATCAGATTTCTCAGGAACGAATGTAACTTATCAGGGATCGGGGGGCACTGCAACACCCCTTGTGCCAGTTCAATCACTGGCTCTCCACTGTCCCGCTGTCTTCAGTGGGATGCTAATACGACCATCAATGTTATTCTCGATGATCAGTTGATTATTATCCTGATACATGTTGAGTATTAGATCAACATCAGGATCACACATCTGCAGTTGTTCGATTAGGTTTTTAAGTTTCATTTTCGTAATAGTCACTGAAATCTGGAGAGCAAAAGACCTTGGATTCACTCTCATCTGCCCATGCAAGAAACTCTGCACCCAATGCAAGTGCATCCTCTGCACGATCATCAGTCATAAGATCTACCATACGACCTTGTGCCCACTTAAGACATTCAGTTACATAGTCTGTCATGTCAACTAGATTGTCATTTTCCATATCAGGTTGTGAATGCATCAATGACACCGCTTTTTTCTTCGTCTGCGAGCGCATACTTTTGAGCCTTTTGAATATTCTCCATAGCTTGTGGATAATATTCAGCGTAATATTCATCGTCCCAATCCACAATAAGGTTATAACATTCGTTGTCATCTTCAGCAATGACAGACACTACGCCACCATACTCAGAGGCGGGGAAAGGAACCCAATAGTTAATGATGTAAAGGTACTTCATTTGTTCAGGGGAGAGTTAAAGAAACGACGAAAAGCGGTAATGATAATGATACCAGTAGATATTACACCAATAAAACCAAGAAAAGTGGTAACATCACCAGTAAACGTGTAAGTGTCAATCATTGTCGAAAAAGAATTCCTCCAAATAGTAGTCAACGGTAACTTCAGCCTTGGCTGCAGCTGCCTCAATCATCATAGCAAATTGTTCTGCTTCATGGTCGCAGAACAAATCTAGGGTTGAGTCATGCATGGTTGAAAAGCAACGAAGGGATCATAGCATAGTCAGAATACCTTGTCAACAGGCAAATCTGATTTACCTTCCAGTGAACGAACAAAGAGTTTAGTAAACCTTTCCATTTTCTCGGGGTGTACTGTGGCAGGATAGTCATTGATAGCTTGTCTAAGCACATCCAATTCTTTCCATTCTTCATTGTTCAAAGTCATTGGTGACCTCCGTGTTAGGACTTCCTAACTTTACATTACTATCTAGGTCTGTCAACGGTTCTTCTTTTTGTTTTAAGGATTCATCTGTCAGGAATTTGTCCAATGAGTCTAAATCACCATTCAGCTTTTTTTTCTGACGTTTATCATGGTAATATGTCCACATAGCATTGTGGACATCCATAAGATGTTCTATCCAGAATCCTTCAGGATAGATCCCAAGAGCACTCATAAGACCACGATGGCTAGAACCTTCTTCTTCTGCCTTGCACAGAATAAACGTGATAGCCTGTACCATATCAACCTTATCTTCATCAGATAGCATATGATACTTACCAATCGCACGTTGTTTTGATTCTTCTAAGGACTTCATTAGTTCCTTGTGAGCATCCGATGCCCACCATTCTTGTAAATGTTCTCTTAGATTTCTACGTTCTTCAGTCATTTGTCTCCAAAAAATGTTCCCATAAAACCAGAATCACCTGGCTTACGATTCTCAAGTTTGTCTAACAATGAGTCAGTGGACATAACAGACTCAATCCGTGAGATTAGGTCTGCAATGACAGATACTACCATAGGACGCTCGGTTCTGGCTGCAAATGCCAAAGCATTTCTAAGATTAGCTTCTGCCTCTTTCATTGATTCTTCTACTTGCTTGCCTAGTGCCATGTTAAATCTCCATTAAAATTACGAATGTTTTGCAAGAACTCATAATGATCCACACTATTATAACATGGATCGTCGTATTGATATGGCATTGCCGTGGTTTTTGTTTGCCATTGCACATCTTTTGATGCAATTGTATTTTGAAGCATTATAATTAAATTAATTTTAAATGCATCAAGCATATCACTAACTTTCTCAAGATCAAAATCATTTCCACAACTGTAATTTATGTCAGAATTTAAATCAATTAATACATCTTCAAGATAATCAAACTTTACATTTTTATGATCAATCCAAAATTGTGTATCAGATCTATGACAAGTTTTATATTGAGTTAAGATAAATGCAGCCCATCCTTTGTAGAAATGTTGTGCAAAATCATTCAAATTATCAAGATTATAATCATATGTTTTATTAACAATGCTATGATAATATTGACCACCATCAAGCATTGCATCTAAAATAATTGAAAAAGCACACGAGATAGACAATCCAGGCGCATCCAAAGGTTCTAAGAAACCATTACACATTCCCATGGTTACATAATTTTTATTGAATGGTCTTTTACTATATTTTGGATGGAAATCAACAACGTTTGGTGTAATAGTATCATCACCAATGTCTTCTCGGAATTCTTCTATAGCATGTTCTACGGTAATATGATTAGAACTGAACACATATCCTGTTCCAATCCTAGACCATGTTGGTGTAATCCATCTCCATCCATTTTTCATTGTTTTAGCAATGGTATATGGATGCATTTCTTCTCTTTTATTAATGTAAGGTTTTGGGAAAAACAAAGCCTTATCAGTTAAAAGAATATTACTCAAATCTTCATATTCTATTTTAAATATGTCAGCGGTTTTCTTTGATTTTCCAGTAGCAATGATGTAATAGTCAGCCTCAACAATATAATTTGATTCCAATAAAATTGAATCAATTAATCCATTATCTTTAAATTTACAATCAACTACAATATCATCTAAAACTGTGACATTATTCCATCTAGTCTTTAATATCTTTTTAAGATATGCAATATATTTACCTGCATCAAAATGCCACGCAGCACCATAAAAAGAGTTTGCCTTTCTTTTAGGTATTTTATTTTGTTTTACATCATGATACAATTTATGGGCAATTAGATCATGAATAAACATATCAGGATCTTTATTGCCCAATGTATTACAATATTCTAAAAAACTTATGCCAAATTTCTCATAAGTATTTGGAACTTTAAAATAATGCAAAAACTCATTTTTGCTCCAATTAGAATACATAACACCTGTTTTAACACAGGCATCTGATTCTCTTATAAATGAATCAAAATCAGGATCAAAAGCTCGATGCAGTTCTTCAAATAATAAAGTGGTTGACTCACCTACACCAATAGAAGGTATTTTGGAAGAGCCAATGTGCGTCAACTTTTTAACATAATCTCTAGATGCAAAAAAGTTTGCAGCCATGAGACCAGCAGCACCATCTCCAATTACACAGATATGCATCAGTCTTTAGCAAATCCTAGTTTTTCCCAAATAATTTTAAAAGGACAAATGCCAGTAATTGCAGCAAGAGAAAGTGCAATAGGTGGAATCCAGAGAACCCAACTAATAACACCCCAACCAGTTAGAGTATTGCCGAGAGCAACAACTGCAGCAACAGACAAAAATGTCATACGAGTTGCAGATACTTTTCTTTTAAGTTTTTTAAACATTTTTAATTACCTTACGAATGCTATAAGAACCATCTTTATTATCTATCCATTCAATTTCATCTCCTTCTGTGAGATTAGCTTTCTCTAAAAGATCTTCTGGAAATGTTATTGTGTAATTTGTTTCATAAGTATCATTATCCACTACTTCTTCCACGGGAAGAATCCACTTTTTATTTTTTTGATCTGCTTCTGCTTTGTCGCACATCGCATTCAGTTCTTCTTCTGTGTACTGCTCAGATTCTTCTGGATAATAACTTTCCCAGAAAGAATTCCAAGATTTTTGTTCTACCTTATCACCATTACGCAAGTCACCCACAGTTGCCTGCCAGGCAAGTTTGAATTTATCATCAAATTCTTGCAGATAATACTCAAGAAACTCATAAGCAGCATTCATCAAAAGTTCTGCTTTATCATATTCTTGTCCTTGAATTTTTTCTACTGCATTATCAATAATCTCACGGGCAGAACAAATCTTAGATGTGACCATTTCAAGATCATTCATCGTTGTCCAGACTTTTTGATACTCAACAGTCATTGGTTTTCTCTGGGTTTTGGTTTGTTACACTCGTTACAGTAGTATGAGAAACCACTACGAAAGTATCTTACCACCTGATAGTGGTCACTGTCAAGTGGTTTGGTCTCACCACATTTACTACAAGTCCTTTCCGTAGTTCTTTTTGGCTCGCTTGAGTTCTTTAAGTTCCGCTTTAATTTCTTTATATGCTGTTGTCCCATCAATTTTACCGCCCATTTCAAGAGCAATAATGATGTCCACTCTCGTGCCGAAGTGAGCAAGTGCTTTTTCAAAATCATCAAGATCATACATCTTTATCGATGATGTAAGGGGTTTCAACTATATTATACTGACAACTGCTTAACATGTCAAGCCGATTCTGCATTTCATACAGGCAGTTGGTAGTTTCAATGTTTTCATGTTCTAACTTGTCAATACGCATACGCATATCAATGATAACATCAATCATTGAATATTTTTCATTGCCCCCATCATCAATAACAAAAGCACGGTGCTGATCCATATAATCGGTCACCATGTTGTTCCAAATTCGTTTTAAATACTTAATCACTTTACTCCAACCTTTCTCATTTTAAAGATCTCAACATCACGAATAATTGTATTAGCCAATTCTTTGGCGTTTTCTTCATTCCAAGATTCTTGGCGATAGCCTTCTTGCCAGACTTTAAACAGTCGAGATGCAAGAGTGTCAATAATCATTTGATAGTCTGTCATTTAGTTTAAACGGCTTTTAGTAGCATAGCATGGTTTCTACAGATCGTCAAGCTCTATTCCAAAAGATATGCCCGCCCTGGGGGTGACTGGTTTGGTATCATGATCCATGCCTACAGGAACAAACAACATCTCTCCAGGCATTAGACGATATACATGTTCTTTATCATTCTCCCACACAGACCAACGAGTAATGCCAATACACTGCCAAAAGAACACATGTTGATAGTCATTATGCCTGCCAAATGTTTCGCTAACTTCAAGGAAACTGGTATACAAATGTGCTGAGATATTATTAGTTGGAAATAGTTTTTGTATTTCTTCACCTACAGCACACACTTTTCTATTATGCCTAGTATTATGGGTTACAAACCCAAAGTTATTCATAATCTTATAATCTCCATTTTCAGTAACATTTTTATTGAAGTTAAAAATTACCTCATCCCAGGTTAGTGTAGGAAAATCTATTTTTCCTAAAAATTGATGTTTATGAATATCTTGGACGTTGATCATGATTCTCCTTAAGGTCAATATTAAAAGAAACTACAGTTCTTTCAACATTTGATTTATTTGGTTCTGTATAATGTAAAATAACTGATGGAAAAAATATTAACGAACCCTCTTTTACATTAGGTACAAAATCTAATGTTAACCCATCTAAAAAATTATTGAATGGCGATACAAATTGTGTTGGTGTATGTATATCATTATCATAATCAATATAGCATACTGCACTATATCCAACTGAACCATGATTATGAATGCCATGATAATGCCCCAGTTTAGCAGTCTCAAACCAGGACATCACAATTTTATAAGATGCAAAACTAAAATGATTACAAAAAAGATTTATCTCTTCTTTAAATAAATGCTCTAATGGTTTATTATGTTGACCAGAATAAACTGTTCCCTTTTGTGTATGATAATCTGATGTTACTTCTTCATCTTCACGAACATCCATGTTGGATTTTTTTAGCATTTCCAACAAGATAGATTTCTTTTCACTCCAATTTCTTACTGAAAGATGCAGTAAGGGAACTTTGAACATGTATTCACAATAATCATTTGTTATCATATTCTTTTCTAAATTCTTCTGCAATTTTCATTGATCTGCGCCAAACTTTATATCTAAAAATTGGATTTTTAGGATGCATCCAGATGAGCACATATGCTAGCGTGAATCTAGTTTTAACAAATTTTCCAAGTAAATCAATGTATACTGATACATTAGGATCAATAATCATTATTATGCAGATTACTGCAAAAATTGTAAACAGAAAATAGTAATAAATTCCCATTACCGTAACTCGTGCAAGTAAATTAAAAGTTGTTCTTTAACTTGATCCAATTCTCTTTCACAACCAAGTTTCTTAGCACCATTACGAATATTAGAATGACGTGTAAGAAGATCTTGAATCATAAGATCTATTGCATCGGTACGTTTAGAAATTGAATCGGACATTTGAGATTGTAAATATAAATGTGTTTGCCTGGTATATCTATGTGCTTAGCATCAGTTTGATTCATAATATTTGTCAAAAACGTGAGCAGCAATTTTTTTTACCAGTGCAGAATATGGTTTTGTGTCAACATCAAATTCGTCTCCACAATTCCAATCTTTACAAATTCTAATGTAACCTTTTAATGCATCAAGTAAATAATCGCATTCCTGTTCAGTAAAATCCATTGCATCATTCCATAAATTCTTCTAATCCTTTTATCTTAGAAGCGCGTCGTACAATACGTTTACCCTTTGTGCCAGTTTTTGATTTGGCTAGTTTAATTTGATTCTTTGCTTCTTCAATAGTTTTATGTACAGAACCTTGTTTGCCGTTGTGAATAATCATGTACTCTTTACCAAAAGGTACAACAGCCCATTCGCCGTTAGTTGACACAAATCCGTCCATATGTTATACTGTGAACATTCTAAATATAGCATACTTTGAGGAGATTGTCAACCTATGAATCCTGACAATATACAGTTAGAGACAATCGACAAGATGTTTCAATATGAGTCTCAAGCAAGAATTATAGACCAATTGAATCACGATCAGGCATTGAACTTTGCCAAAAGTTATTTAAAATTATACATCAAGCAGCAGGAAATACTTGGAAAACTTGGTTTGCAGAGAGACTTGACAGACTGAAGCCCCTCTGCTACTATATAAAGGTAAGTCGCACGATTACCACAATGTCAACCATCGCTCAAAAAACTCGGTATCAGATCGTCCTCGATCTGGAAGTCTATGACGATTTTGATCCTAAACAGATCGATTGGCACGAACTTCTAAAGATTGAAGGTGGCGAAGAGCTACATGCAACAGTTAAAGAATTGGATGACACCAACTGGTAATTAAAAGCCCCTCTTATGAGGGGCTTTTTTGTTAGTCTTCTAACATCTTTTTATAATCTTCTTCAGTTAATGGATTTTCAGGTGGTGTTCCTTCAGTAAATATTAAACCATCACCTAATACATCCTGTCTCTCAGGTAAAAGTTCCATTGATGGTTTAATGTAATTTTCTTTTACATCTGCTAGTTTTTTGTAAAATAATTCTGATTTTGCTATTTCTCCTTTATCCATAGAATGCCAAAGCATATCTAATTGCTCTGGAATTGTTGGATAATTTTCAGAACGAAATTCTTTATAATTATGTTCTTTAGTCAAACGATCTATTTCAGCATCGATTTCTTCTTTTGTTGGTTTGGGATTATTTTCATCTAGCCAGGAAAGAGTATTATAATCATTTGCATCTTCAAGAGTCCAATGAGCACTTAAAGGAGCAGTGGAAATACCAACATTTTTGGTATACAATAAAGAGCGTACTGCATCTGCAATATTTATTTTTATTGTCATTTCGTTTTTTTGCACTCTTTTGAAGTATTTATGACTAGTTAATTTTGGAATATATAGAAGGAACCGAAAATTAAAATTATGTCTGACAATTTTGTGATGCAAACTTATGTTGAAGATTTAAGTTTATGTGATGATTTAATTCATTTTTTTAAAGAAAACCCAGAATTTCATCAACCTGGACGTGTATCTGACTACAAAGTAGTAGATAACGTAGTTCGCAATGTTGGTACAGTAAGACCATATATTAAAGAATCAATTGATATGTCAGATAAACATTTATCTGATGATCTTAGAAACCGTTATTATGGTAAGGCACTCAATAACGCAATTAAAAAATATATTGAAAAATACGAATATTCATTAATGGCACCATTTGGATTTAGACAACCTGGAAATATCCAATATTATAAACCAGGAATGGCGTTTCATAAATTTCATTGTGAAAGATCTGATGTATTTTTTCCAGCAACAACTCGACATTTAGCTTGGATGACTTATCTAAATGATGTTAATGATGGTGGAGAAACTGAATTTTACTATCAAAAATTAAAAGTTAAACCAAGAAAAGGATTAACTTTAATTTGGCCCGTAGATTGGACTCATACACATAAGGGTCATCCAAGTTTAACTGAAGAAAAATATATTATAACTGGTTGGGTAAATTATATTGAAAGAGATATGACAGATGTAGAATATGATAAAGTGGTTGTTGTTGATTAGAAAGGCCCGAAAGTCATCTGACAATAACATCTCTTTCCAACTCCACCGCAAGGATCTCCCCAAGTTCCGTTATTACATCCAACGGAATAAGATTTTGTAGGAGTTGGATTCCAGTTATTTGATGCACCATTATTACATCCACCAAATCCAAAACCTCCACAAGAGCCATTTGGTGTTCCGTAAGACATAAAATCTCTTCGTATGAAAATAAATGATCCAGGAGCAGTATCAAATACACTACCACCTTCGTTGGCAGTAGAACAACGAAATCCTACTTTACGAGATGCAATGTTATATGTAAACGCTCTATCAGCTGTTCTACCAGAGCTATTAGTTGCTCTTAAAGTGAAGCTATAAGTTACGTTATTAAAATCTGTTATACCAGCTGCTGTTCCACTAATTCTTGCTTGGCCTGCTGATGGGGAAGATAAACTTTGGCTACCGTTAATTGAACCACCAACGATGGAAAACGATATACTTCCCGCACTTGTAGTTGCATTGGCATTAAATTGAGTATTTTGTTCAGTATAACCAGAACCTAAAGAACCTGAAGCCGTAGTCCATGAAACTGTAGTTGTTGTAACTGTGAAAGAAAATGCTCGATCCGCCAGTGGAGAACCTCCACCTTGAGAAGCTCTAACTGTAAAGTTAAATGTATTAGTTGCTTGTTGTGCTAAAGTTCCACTAATAACGCCATTACTTGAATTTAATGACAATCCAGTTGGAAGAGATCCGCTTACAACTGCATACTGAATAGTTCCAATTAAAAGAGTTGCTGATAGGGTGATTGAAACAGCTGTTCCTTCAAATTGAGAACCTAATGATCCAGCAGCAGTATTCCATGTAATTCTGTTTGGTGTTAAAGTTACCCAAGATCCATCATTACGATATAAATCAACTGTTTGATCTGTTGTATTATATACTAATTCACCCGTAGCAGCTGTTAAAGCATTTCTTTCTGCTAAAGTTCTAGAACCTATAACAATAGAATTAGCATTTAGACGTGTTGGCATCTTTGATTACTCCAATTTTGCTTTTAAGATTTCAACTTCATTTCTTAACATATTTATTATATTTTGTTGTTCTTTAATAGCTTCAATAAGTACAGCAGTGATATTTCCATAGGCAACTGATTTAATTCCATCATTACTTTCCTTAACAACTTCTGGAATAACTTCTTCAACCTCTTGAGCAATAACACCGATTTGATGTTCATTACTATCAATTCTATCAAATTCAACACCACGAAGATTAAGAACTTTATCAAGAGCATTTTCAATCGTAAAGATATTTTTCTTAAGTTTAATATCGGAGTTTGCAGTAACAGTACCCGCAAGAGTAAGATTACCACTCATATCAAGTTGAAGACGGTTTGCAGCAGCAGACCAACCACCAATTCTCAGAACATTATCGGAATCAAGACCCATGTTAACCGCAAAAGCTCCACCTCTATGGAATGACATGAATGCAGAGTTACCACCAGTACAGAATGCTTGTAGTGGTGGG
>Ga0194119_10013099_pt1 | contig 10379 bp, 9 predicted proteins | sample TA2MahC100mmetaG_FD_148620 | JGI IMG/M metagenome (GOLD analysis project Ga0194119, IMG submission 148620) | Freshwater microbial communities from Lake Tanganyika, Tanzania - TA2015018 Mahale Deep Cast 100m | ecosystem: Environmental > Aquatic > Freshwater > Lake | place: Tanzania: Lake... | reverse complement strand
CGAGTGGGTGATTTCCGACTTTGGCCTGAATGACGCCATCGAGGCGGGGTTGGTGAAGACGCCCCGGGTGGTGATTCGCGATAACGCCCTGCCCAACACCCAGACCTACAAATCCAAGCTCTACCACCTCTACCGGGAGCCCGGGGTCGCCGATGACCTGAATCGGCGCGGCGCGGAGCCCCATGAGCCCCTGCCGGAACTGGTGCAGCAAGCCTACACCCTGCTGGGCGCGGACTGGATGGAAACGCGCGCGGCCTGGCTGGCCAGCGGGCATACCACGCCGCCGGTGCTGCTGACCGTGTGCAATCGAACCGAGACCGCCGCGCGCATTGAACACTATTTCCGGCGGGGCAATGCCTTCTGGCCCGAGTTGAAACATCCCGAGAGTCTGCTACGGGTGGACTCCAGGGTGCTGGACAAGGCCGAGATCGGCGAGACCGCCAGCGCGGACAAAGCCTACGAGACCATCCTGCAAGCCATCGTCGAATCGGCCGATATTCCGGCGACCCGCAAGGCCCGGCTGCTGGGGCTCAAGAAGGAGGAACTCCTGCGCGAACTGATCGACAGCGTGGGTAAGCGGGGCGGCGCGGGACAGGACCTGAGAAACGTCATCTCGGTGGCGATGCTGTCCGAAGGGTGGGACGCCAAGACCGTCACCCACATCCTGGGCTTGCGCGCCTTCACCAGTCAGCTTTTATGCGAGCAGGTCATAGGCAGGGGTCTGCGCCGGGTCGCGTATGAAACCGAAGAGATTGTCTGTCCGGATGGGGTCGTGCGCCGGCTGTTCACGCCCGAATATGTCAATGTGTTCGGGGTGCCGCTGTCCATCTTCCAGGGGGCGGGAGACGGGGACCCCCCGCCACCGCCGCCCAAGGCCAGCACGCAAATCGAGGTCGTTCCGGAGCGGAGTGAGTTGGAAATCACCTGGCCGAATGTGCTGCGCGTCGATTACGTGGTGCGGCCCGAACTGACGCTCGACCTGGGGCAGGTACCATTACTCAAGATCGACCCGGCGGAAGTCTATGTCAGCGCTGATCTGGCTCCGGCGCTGGGCGGCGCGGCCAATCTGGCCCTGGCGGTGGCGATCGACCTGGAAAAAATTCCGGAGGCGTTTCGGCCGCAACGCTTGTTGTTTTTAGCGGCCTATCAGGCGCTGGGCAGCCTGGAACACGGGTTTACCGGCGGCCGCGAGTCGCTGGTGCTGCAACTGGTGCGTCTGGTCGAGCGGTTTCTCCAGTCGGACCGGTTGGATATTCCTTCGCTGTTTCATCAGGACCCGCCGCGCAAGCGTATCCTCATCGCTCTGTCCATCGACCGGGTGGTCGCGCATGTTGTCGCGCACATTCAGCAGCAGAACCAGGAACGGCTGGAGCCCGTCTTCGATGCGGAATACCCTATCGGCTCCACGCGCCTGATGCGGCCCTGGCACACGACCAAACCCTGCCAAGTCACCGTCAAGTCGCCTATCAGTCATGCCGTGGCGGATAGCACTTGGGAGCAGTACACGACGAATACCCTGGAGTCGCGCGTGGAGGTCGCCGCCTATGCCAAGAACGACCATCTCGGTTTTCACATCTACTACCTCTGGCGCGGCAGCAAGCGCAAGTTCATTCCCGATTTCATCATCCGGCTGGCTAATGGCAAGTTGCTGGTGCTGGAGATCAAGGGCGAGGACTCCGAGCAGAATCGGGCCAAGCGGCTGGCGCTCGATGCGTGGGTTCGAGCAGTCAATGCCCGTGGCGGATTTGGCGTCTGGTGCTGGGATGTGGTCAAGGGCGAACCCGCCAAAGTGTACGACGTCATCCTCCATCACGCGCAAACGGCGGGGCCCAGTGACGCCATGGGGGAAGGCCTTCTGACGGGCGGATTTCAAGCAAATATGACATCCGGCACATGACCTACCCAAAATGGGGAGCGCCTTGTTGCGCCTACTGCCCAGTATCAGGGCAATTGCACCAGGGCCAGGTAGTGGCCATCCCTGGCCGGTGTAGCGGGTCCGGAGAGCCCGGGGAGGGAGTGTACCTTTATTGCATGAGTGGCTTGTATCAGGCTCATCCATGTGAATGGGGCGGGCTATCGGGACACATGAGCAAGATAAGCCGGTTTTGTGTGGGTGGCGTCAATACCGGCCATCGACTGGGCGCGCGAGCCCGGATGACCTTCCGGGTGGTACTTGATACCCTTTCCCTGTCTCAACTCACCTTACCAGGATCACCCCTCCTCATGAAGATCGCGACGTGGAATGTCAACTCCCTCAAGGTTCGTTTGCCGCAGGTTCTGGACTGGCTGGAGCGGGAGCAACCGGATGTGCTGGCCTTGCAGGAAACCAAGACCGAGGATGTCAGGTTTCCGCTGGCAGAGTTGGAAGCCGCCGGCTATCAGGTCCGATTTAGCGGACAGAAGACTTACAACGGAGTGGCCGTGCTCAGCCGGGAGACCGCGGAGGATCCGGTGACCGATGTGGATGGGCTGGATGACCCGCAGCGGCGCATTCTGGCGGTGACCGTGGGGGGCTGGCGCGTCATCGACCTCTATGTGCCCAATGGCGGTGAGGTCGGTTCCGACAAGTATGCTTACAAATTGGACTGGTTGGCGCGGGTCGGTAATTGGCTACGATCCGAGTTGGTGGTGCATGATAGGGTCGTCGTCCTCGGTGACTTCAATATCGCCCCGGAGGATCGTGACGTGCATGATCCTGAGTCCTGGCGGGAGAAGATACTGTGCAGTACACCGGAGCGGCAGGCATTCCAGGACTGGCTGGACCTGGGATTGCAGGACGCCTTTCGCCTGTTCGCGCAACCCGAGCGCAGCTTCAGTTGGTGGGATTACCGGATGAATGGTTTTCGCCGTAATCTCGGCCTGCGGATCGATCATATTCTGATCAGCCCCCGGCTGGCGGAGGCTTGCCGCGCGTGTCGCATCGATGTCGAACCGCGCCGGCTGGAGCGGCCCTCCGATCACGCTCCGGTGGTGGCGGAGTTCGCCGGTGAGTGAGGGTGGCTGTGGCGGGAATCAGTGCCGGCTCTATGCCCCCTCGACCGGCCAGTCCGCCGCGAGGGCGCCAGGATAACACCCGCCTTACCGGGCAATCCTGCCCGGGGAGGAATGCCACCGCGGTCGACTCAGGGATTCGGCTCGAATCGTTGCGACGGGAACGGATTCTGGCTTGGCCGGATTACGGTATTGAAGCCGAACTTCGTGGAGAGATGGCAGTTGTTGCACCCGGCCGTCAATTGGTCATAGTGTCTGACGAAGCCGTTCTTATCCCTGGTCTTCACTGCGGCGCGTAGGTTTTCGAGAGGGGCCTTCATCGTACCGGCGATGAGCTTGGGCAAGGGTACGGGTATGGATTTGTGTTTCGGATGGTATTTTTCGACATCCTCGAAGCCTTCCTCCAGTTCATCCAATTCGTATTCGGCCAGTTCCCAGTTTCCGGCGTTCCCGGCGAGCCAGAGTTTGGTGTGACGGTTGGCGGTTTGAGCCATGATTTCCCCGAGCCCGGGGGCATAGCCGCCGGCTGCGGCGGACGAAGTTGGGGCCGTGGCCAGCAGCCACAGAATCATGAGGGACGAGAAGGAACGCATGAGATACTCCTGAACAAAATCGAGGTTGGCGGGGCCAGTTGGAGTTGGGCTCAGGCTCGGATCAGCCTGGGCAGGTACAGGGCGGCCCCGGCCACCACAACGGCGGTAAGCACGAAGAACGACGAGAGTCCACCCTTGGGTGGGACCTGAGTCGGCGGGATGGCGACGGTCAGCGGGATTTTCAGGGCGCTCGCTTCCGGATCCGTTCGGAGGTCCGGGTCGGCGACCAGCACTTTCAACTCATATTGCCCCGGCGAGCCGAAATTTGCCTGCGTCGAGATGACACCCGTCTTGGCGATGGTTTTCGGCGATTCCAGGATAATCTGTCCGTCGCTACGGCTGATGCGGAGCCAGGTCTCCTTATGCCTGACATCACGATCCAGTAAGTCGACCGAAATCTGGGTGGGTCCGGTCCGTGCAAGGTCCATGCACTCAGGCTCGGGTATGCTTTTCGCGTCCTTCCCTTGTGAAGGGTCGGCTTGGTAGGCAGCCAGGTTGGCCACGTAATAGTCGTTGGCCTGGAGGCATCCGAACATGTCTTTTTTTCCTCCGGCGCCCTTCTTGGGCGCCCCGAGGGGCACCGATGCCATTACGGGGGAACTCGCCCAAGCCAGGCATAAGGCGGTAAAGACAATGGCAGCGATGGTTTTGGAGAACTGGTGAGGTCTGTTCATGGTTGCGCAATGGTAAAACGATAGATTCCGCTGACCACCAGCCCGTCCAGGGTCAGCACCCGGTAGCGAACGACATAGGGTCCGGAGGGCAGTGACTGGGTCGAGACACTGAGCTTGCTGCGCGGACCCAGTTCGAGATCCACGTCGCCGTTGTCGACGCGGTTGCCCCTGCCGTCCACCACGATCAGAGTTGGGGCCCGCTTGCTGACGTTGCCACTGAACCAGGTGATGACGTTACCGTCGTATTCCGTGACCACGCTATCAACCGCCGGCTGGGCTCTCATGAGTGCCCCCTCGGCATGGGCGATCTGGACGGCAAGTCCTGACAGGGTCAGGAGTGATAGAGCGAGACTGGCTGCTTTCATCAGCGGAGTCCCGTCAGGCTTGCCAAGGCCAGTACGAACGGGTCGATGACCGGATGGACAAAACCCAAGCCAGTCATGAAGAGCAAGGCTGCGAACAGGGGAATCCATCGGTGCAGCGAGAAATCCTGCTTTCTCCACGCGAGATGAAAGACGATCCAACTGCCGCCCCAGACCAGCAGGGCCAGCGTTTCCTTGCCTGAGTAGGATCCGATGCTGCCATTCGGCCCACTGCCGACTGCGCCTGGAATCCAGTATCCCCAGGAGTGAATGATATTTTCGAGTCCCGTGTTCAGGCGCGACAGGTGATGGGTGACCGACAAGGTCAAGAAGCCCATCAGGGGAGCTAGCGACGCGGCCACGGCAGGTCCCGAATAGTTGAGTCTTGAATTATCTTGAAACTCATTCATGTCGGTTTCTTCACAGGAAGCGGAGTTTGGCCAGCACCAGGCCGGCGGCGAAGCCCGTCATGACCAAAAGCCACGAGGCGAGTATCAGAACCCCAACGAACTGCGTCAGATCACGGCGCCGATGGATCGAGGAACCGTAATAGATGAACATGAAGCAGGCCACAGCCATCAGGGGAAAAGGAAACAGGGAAATGAATTCCTTGAATTCCATCATGACATTATGAAATCCAGGGACCTCCTTGAGTATCCAGTCTCTGGGACCGTCCTGCCCCCGATAACGCATGTACACCCAGTTGCCGCTGATCGCGCCGGCCAGGTTCAGCAGCATGGCGATAACCATCCATTGCCGGAGGGCCGGGAAGTTGACATGCACCCCCCGCACCAACGGATACGCCCTATGCGTCAGATAGGTGGCACAGATGAGGGCGGCCATCGCGCTGAGCCCATGAACCCCCGCCTGCAACCGATAGCTCGTCGGGAAGAAGAAGTCCATGCCGACGACGAACAGCAAGAGTCCAAGTGCGGCACAGGCCTGGATACGGACCAATAACTTGGCGAACTGCCCGTGGTAAAAATCCTCGTTGATGGTGCTGGTCAATTTCACGCTTTCATTCCTTATGGTTTCAAGGGGGAGATCACGTGCTCTCGGTGAAGAATTTGGCTCTTGGCGGCCTTGATGTGAACAGCCAACAGGCTATCACGCCCGTCAAGGCGAGGGGAAGTCCAAACCCATGCCTGCTTGGCATTGGACGAAGGAATGACTGGCGATCTCTAATGAGGATTGGCGCCCGTCGGTTCGGCCCTACCCCCGACGCGGGTGCTGAAGTGAAAGGCGGTATGAATGATAGGGGTGGCTTCGCCGTTGAGTCCACGGCTTACGCGATCGATTCCGCTCATGCGCCGGGGTGATCGAGGGGATTCGGGATTTCTGACAGGGTGGATGCGGCGCCCTCTTGCCTGGTCGGTGTGCCTTGGGCATGAGGGGGTTACGGCCTTTGGTCAAGCTGGTTTGTCGGCCTGGTAGGGCGGCAGCTTGGCTCCGCAGTGCCGGCAGAAGTTATCGGCGGCGCCCAAGCCCTCGGTCATGCATTCGCCGCACACGCGCGTGGTGGGCGCCGACCTTCGTTGGGTAAAAGCCAATTCGGTGGTCACGATGCCGGTCGGCACGGCCAGAGTGCCCCAGCCCATCAACATCATCAGCGAAGCAATGAAACGCCCCAGGTCGGTTTTCGGGGCGATGTCGCCAAATCCCACCGTGGTCATGGTGGTGATCGCCCAGTAGATGGATACCGGTATGCTGGTATAGCCGTTTCGGGGGCCCTCGATCACGTACATCACCGTTCCCATCACCATCACGACCATCAGGACGACGGACAGGAAGACCATGATCTTGCGTCGACTCGCCCGCAGCGCCGCGGCAAGCAGGGTCACCTCGGCAAGATAGGCGGTGAGCTTGAACACCCTGAAAACCCGCAACATGCGGAGGATACGCACCGCCAGCAGGGCGTCGAGTTCGGGTACGAACAGGGCCAAGTACGTGGGCAGGATCGACAGGATGTCAACCAGTCCATAAAAGCTGAGCGCATAGCGCCAGCGTCTTCTCGCGCAATAGAGCCGGGTCAGGTATTCCAGGCTGAACAGCAGGGTGAAGACCCACTCCAGGGCGGTGAAGGTCGCGGTGTACCTCCGGGAAATGCTTTCCACGCTGTCCAACATGACGACCAGCAGGGAGAGCAGGATCGCATAGAGCAGCCATTGATCGAAACGACGACCGGCGCGAGTATCGGCCTCGAAAATGATTGTGAACAGCTTATCCCGGAAAGTGGGGGATGATTGCGGCGACGGATTCATGGGGGCGCTGGGGTTAAACTCGGGAGCGCCCATTATCGCCGATCGGGCTGGCGCTCATGTTGATTCCCGAGGTTCCGTCGAGACCCCCTTTAGCCGCCGCGGCGAGCAACCGCCCTGGGCCGACTGACCCTGGCCCGCGTTCAGCTCAGGCGCGAATGCATATCGAGCCGGTAGCGACGGCCACGCCAGTTGATCTCGCGCCGGATCCAGATCTGGAAATAGATCAGGGGCGCCGCCAGCCAGATGATCAGTGAACCCCAAGCATACTTCCAGGGCAGCTTGTCATGGGCCATGCGCTGATGCAGGTCGTTGATGGTGGCCGCCACGGATAGCGGGGCGCAGGTAGCCAACAGCGTCAGCGGCAGGTTGCCGGCGCCCAGGCCGATGAGGGCGGCGATGAACCCCAGCCAGAAAGCCATGCCCGTCAGCCAGTGTGGCAGTTTGCAGGTCAGCAGGGGTAATCCGGACATGGAAAAAGCAATCCAGCGGATGAGAATCTGCACGAACTCATTCACGCTCAGGTCCTGCTGGATGATGGTCGCCGGTTTGGGGGAAATCTTGTTGCGATAGCCGAATTCGTTGAGGCGCCGGCCGATGAACATATCATCGACCAGTTGGCCCTCGGCGGCTTCGAGCCCGCCGATCGCCTGGATGGCCTCGCGCTTGAACACCATGATGTGGCCCATGATGAAGGGCAGCGCCCCGCCCAGCAGATGCGCCGTGGCCAGGGCCGCCGGTTCATAGAGTCCGTTGATCATCAGGGCATAGCCGACATCTCCCACGGTACGCGGTGGCTGCGTGGAAATGACGGTCGGGAAGGCCGAGCCGGCCCTGTCGTCGGCCAGCAGGGTCGCCACCAGGACCGGCAAGTCTTCCCGGTCCTGACGAATATCGGAATCGACGAACGCAATCAGCTCGCCGCGCGCGGCTTCGAGGCCATGGATCATGGCATTCAGCTTGCCCGTGCGGTTGGCGGGCGGCTGGCCGGAAAAGATGATGCGTACATCGTGTGCCTGGTGGGTCCGGCTTCGCTCGTCCAGGATCTTCTCAACCAACGGCAGGGTGGGCTCGTTCTGGTCATCGAAAACAAAGAGCGTTTCAACCTTTCCCCGATAGCCATGATCGAATGCCGCCTGGAGGTTCTCCTCCACCCCACTGTCCAGACCCTTGATGGGGCGGATGATGCTGAGTGACGGGTAGATGGCGGGTTCGACCGGGTAGGGTCGCTGGCGGATGGCGCGCCGTTGCCAGAGGTAAAACAGCCAGACCCAGACGAGCAGCGCTGAAACCAGCAGCGTCAGACCGTATTCATAGTTCACAAGTAAACTCCTGCTCTCCAAGTGGTTGTTGGCGGTCCCGATCCCGATAATGGACCTGCGGTCGACGTGATTGGGTGTGGATCAGCCCCGAAGCGACAATCGTCCAATGCTTTAATTGCGCGATTTCTTCTGGAAAATCGACAGGAACTGGCTGAAAAAATTGGCGCGCTTCGAGTGTTGCTCGCGGGCGTCCTTGAGGGCTTGCTTCAACTCTTCCTTGAGCTTGAGGTCGGATAGTCGGGAATGGTCGCGGACCGGCGCTCGGTCGGCCTTTTCCAGGTAGGGCAGCGCCCGTTGGAACTCGCCTTGCTCTAGCAGGAAGTCGCCGTAGAAGTAGTTGGTATCCAGTTCGTCGGGAAAGAGACGGATGGCGGTTTCCAGGTTGACCCGCGCCAGCTTGTTGTCGCCAAACGAAATGGGCCAGCCGGGCAGTCGATAGTAAAGATTGCCCAGAATGACATATCCGCTACCTTCCATGGCCATGGGATTCAGGGCCAGGGCTTTGCTCACGGCTTCCCGGGCCTCCTTGACCTTCCCCAGCGCGCCCAAGCCGCCATCGGCGGCTGCCAGGGAGCACAATACCAGCGCCTGCATCAGTAATGGCTCCGCGGCCTGGGGGTAACGCTGGACCAGTGTCTTGGTTTGGGCCAGGAATATCTCCAGCTTGGGGGGTTGCTGCCGGGTGGGCACGCGGTAAAACACTTCCGCCCATGCGTCATGGAGTTCTTGCACGGCTTGCGGTGCGCTGGTGTCCGATGGCGAGGCAAACGCGGGGTTTAACAGGAATGTGCAGATAAATAGGCCCGTAAACAGGCCGAAAAGGCTGTTCCTGTAGCACGCATCGGCCGGGAAAGCGCTCGCACTGTTATGGGAAATCCACATGAAACGGTATATCCTGTCTCGCGGTTGGGTGATTGAATGCCGGTTGGGGCGCCTGCTTCTGGTTTCGTCCTAGCGACCCGGGATGATCATTATAGTCGGACCCAACCCTGTCACGGGTATGGATGACTTAGCGACAGACGCTGTGCGAAGGGTCAGCCAGTCGCATGTTGAGCCGGTTCTTTTGCCTACTCTCCGTAATTCCGCCGTCCTGATTCGGGCGTTCGCTCTGTCGCATGTGAACAGCCGTCATGATCGCGTCATCGATCATCCCCAGGGTCGGATGGGTTCTTCGACAGTTTGGACCTCCAGTTGTCCCGCGCCGCCCAGCGCCTTGTAGAGGCCGATCAGGAAGGTTGCAACACCCTCGCGGTAGCGCAGCTCCGCCAGTCGGTGCGATTCACGCAGATCCTCGACGGATGCGGCCAGCTTTTGGCGGCGCTGCTCCTCCTTGAGGAACTGCGCCATGGATGCTTCGGTTTCCCGCAGGGCCTCCAGCACGGCCTTTTCATAACTCAGCCAAGCCTCCTTTTGTCGCGCGTCGGCCAGGTCGATACCCGCGCGGATGCGGCCAAAATTGAAGATCGGCTGGGTGATGGCGCTGCCGCTGGCCCAGGCGAAGGAGGAAGAGCGAAACAAATTTTCCAGATCGGAGTTCTGCAGGCCGGCGAAGGCGGCAATGGAAATTTTGGGGAACAGTTCGGCGAAGGCCGCGCCCTGGGTGGCGGTGGCCGCCGCCAGCCGGCGTTCGGCCCCACGAATATCCGGTCGATATCGCAGCGTGGCGGCAGGTGTGGTCAACAGTTCCCGTGTTGAGCTGGTCGGTACATCGCCGGGTTCAGCCAGGCGCATTTGCAAAGCCCCGGGCTTGGACCCGACGAGCAGTTCGAGCTGATGTCGAACCGTCGTGATCTGTCCCTCCAGCGCCGGTATGCCGGCTTCGGTGGATTCGGTCTGTGCTCTTGCGCGGGCCACGTCATAGCGCGTGCCCACCCCTTCGCGGAATAACTGTTCCGTCAACTCCAGGGTATGCCGCTGCGAGTCCAGATTGGCCTGGGTGATGCGCAAGTGATTTTGCAGGTTGCGGTATTCGGTGTAGGTCCGGGCAACCTCGGCGGACAGCAGCACCCAAGCCTGGCGATAGTCTTCGGTGGCGCTTTCCGTCTGGGCGCTGGCGGCTTCCAGCTTGCGGCGCAGTCGACCGAAGACATCGATTTCCCAGATGGCGTCAAAACCTGTCAGAAAATAATTCAGGCCCCCCGAACCCGCGAGACTCTGGCCCGGGATCAGATTGTCGAAG
>Ga0194119_10013098_pt1 | contig 10380 bp, 9 predicted proteins | sample TA2MahC100mmetaG_FD_148620 | JGI IMG/M metagenome (GOLD analysis project Ga0194119, IMG submission 148620) | Freshwater microbial communities from Lake Tanganyika, Tanzania - TA2015018 Mahale Deep Cast 100m | ecosystem: Environmental > Aquatic > Freshwater > Lake | place: Tanzania: Lake... | reverse complement strand
CGTCAGGCACGCTGGGCATTGCGTCTCCTCGGCGTCCGGATCGAGGACGACGTCGCGCACCGGCAGGCCCTGGCGGCGCGTCATGTCGTCGAGGTGTCGGTGGTGGAGGCTCATCGCGCGTTCCGCGTCGGTGCCCGCGACCGCGAGCCATGCTTGCGGCTCTCAACTGCTGGGTACCGCCCCCGTGACCACGCGCACCCCGCCCGCGGTCAGGACCTGCGCGATCTCGCGCAGCATCGCGGCCTTGCCGCGGAACAAGACCTGCATGCCGGGAGGGACGAGCACGGCACGAGTCTACGCATGTCGGCCTGGTGCGCCAGCCGACCCGCGCGCTTTGCGGCTACCAGGCGCCCCGGGCATGCTGCGCACGATGCTGGCACTCGCCACCTGTTCCGACCTGCCGACCTGGGAGGTTGACGACCGTCATTTCCATGGCGCGTTGGCGCGCGTCGGCGCGCCGTTCGAGCGGCCGGTCTGGGACGACCCGGCCGTCGACTGGCGCCGCTACGGCGCGGTCCTGATCCGGACGACGTGGGACTACCAAAACAAGTTGCCGGCTTTTCGCGCCTGGGCGGCGCGCGTCGGCGCTGGAACCCGGCTGTTCAATCCCGCGCCGGTGGTGGCGTGGAACGTGCACAAGTCGTACCTGCGCGAGCTCGCCGCCGCCGGCGTGCCGTTGGCGCCGACGCACTGGCTCGAGCGCGGCGCCGCGGTCGACGTCGCCGGCCTCGTGCGCGCCGCCGGCTGGCGCGAAGGCTTCCTCAAGCCGTGCGTCGGCGCGACCGCGCGCGAGACGCTGCGCTTCGCGGTCGATCCGGACGGGCTGCGCCGGGCGCAAGCGCACGTCGACCGCCTGTTGCCGCACGAGGACCTGATGCTGCAGCCGTTCCTGCCGGCGGTGCTCGCCCGCGGCGAGTGGTCGGCGATCTTCGTCGACGGCGTCGTCACGCACTGCGTGCGCAAGATCCCCGTGCCCGGCGACTACCGCGTGCAGGACGACTTCGGCGCCAAGGACGAGCCCTACGCGCCGACGGCGGCCGAGCGCGCGCTCGCCGAGCAGGCGATGGCAGTCGTCGAACGGCGCTTCGGCCGCCTGCTCTACGGCCGCACGGACTTCTTGTGGCAGGACGACGGCGGCTGCGTGCTGACCGAGCTCGAACTCGTCGAGCCGTCGCTGTTCTTCCGCCACGGGCCGCAGGCCGCCGACGCGCTGGTCGCGGCGCTGGCCGCGCGCGGCGTGACGGCCCCGGCGTGAGCTCGGCCGGCGGCCGCTCCCGTCAAAGCCGGTAGGGGATCAGGTCGGCGTCGTCGCCGGCGTCGCCGAGGCGCTGCTCGACCAGCTTGCCGTCGACGACGATCTTCTGGCCGCGCTTCTCGTTGGCGTCGAACGACAGCTCCTCGAGGCACTTCTCGAGGATCGTCATCAGCCGGCGGGCGCCGATGTCCTGTGTCGTCTTGTTGGCGCGGAACGCGATTGTCGCGAGCTTCTGCACGCCGTCCGGGGTGAACGCGAGCTCGACACCCTCGGCGCGGAACAGCGCCGCGTACTGGCGCGTCAGCGCGTTCTTCGGCTCGGTCAGGATGCGCACGAAGTCGGCCTCGGTCAGCGGCGTCAGCGCGACGCGCACCGGGAAGCGGCCCTGCAGCTCGGGGATCAGTTCGCTCGGCTTGTGGTAGTGGAACGCGCCGGCGGCGAGGAACAGCATGTGGTCGCTACGCACGTGGCCGTAGCGCGTGTAGACCGAGCAACCCTCGACGACCGACAGCAGGTCGCGCTGCACGCCCTCGCGCGAGACGTCGGGGCCGTTGGCGCCGCCGCTGCTGACGATCTTGTCGATCTCGTCGACGAAGACGATGCCGTCGTTCTGCGCGCGGTCGACGGCCTCCTGGACGATCGCGTCCATGTCGAGCAGCTTGTCGGCCTCCTCCTCCTGGAGGATCTCGCGCGCTTGCGCGACCGTCAGCTTGCGCACCTTGACCTTGTTGCCGGGCGAGCGGCCCCAGAGTTCCTGCAGCGCCTGCGTGTCGAAGCCCATCGTCTCGTTGCCCTGCGGGCCCATGACGGAGAGCGTCGGCGTGCGCGTGTCGCGCACCTGGATCTCGATCGTGCGCTCCTCGAAGCGCCGGCCGGCGAGGTCGGCGCGCAGCTGCTCGCGCTCGCGCTCGCGCGCCAGCATCTCGTCACTCGACAGCGGGTCGGGCGAGCCGGGCGCGACCGCGGTCGGCTCGGAGCGCCAGGCGCGGCTCTGCATCGCGCCGGTGACTGAGCGCGGATCCTGGTAGTCGGCGAGGCCGGCGGCGTCGACGGCCGCGTGCCACAGCCGTTCTTCGGCGGCGGCGGCGGCGCGCGCGGCGACTTCCTTGACCTTCTCGGCGCGCACCATCTGCACGGCGGCGTCGACGAGGTCGCGCACCATCGACTCGACGTCGCGGCCGTGGTAGCCGACCTCACTGTACTTGGTCGCCTCGACCTTGACGAACGGCGCGCGCGCGAGCGTCGCCAGGCGCCGGGCGATCTCGGTCTTGCCGACGCCCGTCGGCCCCACCATCAGGATGTTCTTGGGATAGACGTCGGCGGCCAGTTCGGCGCCGAGCTGGCGCCGACGCCAGCGGTTGCGCAAGGCCACCGCCACCGCACGCTTGGCCTTGTGCTGCCCGACGATGTACTCGTCGAGCCGGCGCGTGATCTCGCTGGGGGTGAGGGCGGCGGCGATGTCGGTCATGCGGGGGCGAGCAGCATACCGCCGCCCGCTGCGCCGCTCGCCGTCACTTGTCGCCGCTGGCCTTCTTCACGCGCTCGACGCGGGCCTTGTCGTAGGCCTCCTGGTCGACGCTCTTGCCGGCGAACTCGATCCAGCCCTTGACCGTGCGCGTGTTCCACTCGGCCTTCGCGGCCGGGATCGACTCGCCGGCGTCGACCGGCTCGTAGCGCAGGTTGACGCCGCCGGTGATCGTCTCGAGCAGCTTGTTGAGGTCGAAGCCGACCATCGCCGGCTCCGCCTGCTTGTAGTCGAGCTTCTGCAACTGCTCGACCAGGGCGAAGATCGCCGGCCAGCCGGTCTTCTGCAGTTCGTTCTTGGCGCGCGTGCTGCGGATGCCATCGCCGGCCGCTTCCACGGCGAGGTCGCGCAGCGACGTCTTCTTGGCGTCGTCGATGCCCGGCGGCCACGGCACGTCGCCGTAGCTCTTCGGGTCGGCGACGTCGGCCAGCGACGTTGGCGGGTTCTTTAGGCGCTCCCACGGCTTCTTCGGGCGAGTCGGGTCGTCCGGGATCGCGGGCGCTGCCGGTGCAGCTGCCGGTGCAGCCGGCGTCGGCGCCGCTGCCGGCGTCGCGGCCTTCGCCGGCTCGCTCGCCGCCGGGGCCGCGGCCTTCGCCGGCTCGGCCGGGGCGGGCGTCGGCGCGGCCGCCGGGCTCGCCTTCGCCGGCGCGCTGGCGACCGCCGGCTTGTCGGCCGGCTTGGCGCCGCCGCCGGGGCCGCGGCCTTCGCCGGCTCGGCCGGGGCGGGCGTCGGCGCGGCCGCCGGGCTCGCCTTCGCCGGCGCGCTGGCGACCGCCGGCTTGTCGGCCGGCTTGTCGCCGCCGCCGGTGAGCAGCATGAGGGCGCCGCCAGCGACCACCAGCAGGCCAACGCCGACCAGCAGGATCAGCATGCTGCTGTTCTTCTTCGCCGCGCGTTCGCCGCGGCCGCGCTTGCCGCCGGCGGCGTCGCCGTCGGTATCCGCAGCCTTCGTGCGGCGCGTCGTGGCGCCCGCCGGCTTGGCTGCCGGCGCCGGCTTGGCCTCGCTCTTTGGTGTCGCCTTGCTGCGGTCGACTGCCGGCTTGGCGGCGGCGGCGGGCTTGGCGGCGGCGGCGGGCAGGGCGGCGCCGGCTGCGGTCGCGCCGGCTGCGGTCGCGGCGGCGCGCTGCTTGGCCACGTCGATCACGCTGCCGCACTTCTGGCACTTCGCTTGCGCGCCAGTGAACGTCTCCGGCAACTTGTACTTGGCGCCGCAGTTGTCACAGGTGATCTGGAGAACGGTCATCGTCGGGGTCCTTCGTCGGTGGGGATGCAGGTCGGGGCGCGGCGCGCCGCGTCACTTCTTCGGCTTCGTAACCGGCTTGTCGAGGCTCTCCTCGGCCTCGATGAACTCGGTGAGGTCGCCGTTGGCGTAGCGGTACCAGAACGCGAACCAGCGGCGGATCGCCGCCTCGCGCTCCTTCTTATCGCGCGCCGCGTCGGTCGAGTCCGTGGCGTCGTAGTTGGCGCCGCCGCCGGTCCAACCGCGCAGCGCGCGGTCGAGTTGGCTGATCTTGAGGTTGTTGGCCATCACGTCGCCGTACAGCTCGTACATGGCGTTGAGCGCGCGGGGCACGGCGGCCTTCTTCTCGTCCAACGTGCGGATCGACATCGTCGCCTTGTTGAACAGGTTGCCCGGCGCGTCGGGCGCGGCGGACTGCAGGATCAGCGCGACGACGTCGTCGGCCTTCTTCTGCAGCTCGGCCGAGGCGCCGCTCCAGTGCGGCACGGCGCTTGGCTCCGACTCCATGATCACCCGCTTCTGGCCGTCGACCACCGTCTCGACCGCCTTTGGCGTCGCGATCACGGTGTTGGGTTTGTAACTGCCGGGGCGATTCGGGTCGGGCTTCTTCGGGTTGCGCGCGGGCGCGGTCTTCACCGTGAGGCCGGTGACTTTCAACTGGTCGCCGTCCATGCGGAACGACGCCACCAGTTCGCCGCGGTAGCGCGCGAGGTAGGTGTCGTCGCCGCGCTTGGCCGTGACGAAGAGCAGCGCCGTGCCGGTCGCGCCGGTCATGTCGCCATCGCTCACAAGCTCGGCGGAGCCGCAGTCGAGCTCGCGCAGGAAGCGGGTCATCTCGTTGCTGCCGAGGGCCTGCAGCACCGCGTCGTTGCCGGTGTCCGTCAGCTGCATCGCCTTGCCGAGGGCCGGCAGGTCGCCGTGCGTCGACAGCACCAGCTGGTTGCCGCTGGCCACCGCCTGGGCCCACTTGAGCGCCATCGCCGTGCGCGGGTGGTCGCCGCGCGACATCGGTGCTGGCGCCGCGGCGACCGGCTTGCTCGCCTGCGGCGTGGCGTCGGCGCCGCTGCGCATCAGCACGAAGAGCGCGAGCACCACCACGACACCGACGCCGATGCCGACGTAGGTCTTGGTGTAGTCCGGCGCCGTGACGCGCTTGCCGACGGTCGTCTTCGGGAGGAAGACGTGGTGGCACTCGCTGCACTCGAGCTTCTGGTCGAGCATGTCCTTGGTGACGCGGTACTGCGCTGCGCAGTGCGGGCAGGAGATGTCGACCTTGCCGTCGGTCCGCTCCCGTGGCAGACGCGAGGACGAGCCGGGACGGGACGAGCGAGGGTTACGTTGGGGCACAGCGGGGTCCTGTGGCGCAGGCGGAAGCGGGCGACGCTGGAGGCTACGGCGGGCGCGAAAGGGGGTCAACGGCGCGCGTTGCGCGCGGTTCGCCACCGCGCGCCCTGTCGCGCGTCGCGCGCATGGCGTAACACTCCGCCCATGCGCTTCCGCATGCACACCGACCTGCAGCCCGCCGGCGACCAGCCGCCGGCGATCGCGCAGTTGTCGGCGTGGATCGCCGGCGGCGCCAAGGCCAGCACACTGCTCGGCGTCACCGGCTCGGGCAAGACGTTTGCCGTCGCCAAGGTCATCGAGCAGGTGCAGCGGCCAACCCTCGTGCTGGCGCCCAACAAGACGCTCGCGGCGCAGTTGTACGCTGAGTTCAAGGCTTTCTTCCCGCAGAACGCGGTCGAGTACTTCGTCAGCTACTACGACTACTTCCAGCCCGAGGCGTACGTGCCGACGACGGACACGTACATCGAGAAGGACGCGCTGGTCAACGAGGCGATCGAGCGCATGCGCAACTCGGCGACGCGCTCGCTGATGGACCGGCGCGACGTGCTGATCGTCGCGTCGATCAGTTGCATCTACGGCCTCGGCTCGCCGGAGACGTACCGCGAACTGTCGGTGTCGCTGCAGCGCGGCCAGCGCATCGATCGCGACGTGCTGCTGCGCAACCTGACGGCGATCCAGTTCGTGCGCGACAACTACGACTTCCAGCCGGGCCGCTTCCGCGTCCGCGGCGACGTCGTCGAGGTCTACCCGTCGTACGAGGACGCGCGCGCGATCCGCGTCGAGATGTGGGGCGACGAGATCGAGGCGCTGGTCGCCATCGATCCGCTGCGCGGCGAGGTGCTGGAGGCGCTCAATCAGGTGACGGTCTACCCGACGACCCAGTACGTCGCGACCGGCGATCAGCTCAAGCGCGCCTGCGCGTCGATCGAGCAGGAACTGGAGGCCCGGCTCGTGGAGTTGGATGGCAAGCGCAAGCTGCTGGAGGCCCAGCGCCTCGGCCAGCGCTGTCGCCACGACCTCGAGATGCTGCGCGCGACCGGCCTCTGCCAGGGCATCGAGAACTACAGCCGCCACCTCGACGGCCGCACGCCAGGGCAGCCGCCGGCGACGCTGCTGCACTACTTCCCCGAGGACTGGCTGCTGGTCGTCGACGAGTCGCATGTGGCGATGCCGCAGGCCGGCGGCATGTACCGTGGCGACCGCGCGCGCAAGCAGACGCTCGTCGACTTCGGCTTCCGCCTGCCTAGCGCGCTCGACAACCGGCCGCTCAAGTTCGACGAGTTCGAGGCCCTGCAGCGGCAGGTGCTCTACGTCTCGGCGACGCCGGCGGCGTACGAGTTGCAGCGCAGCGAGGACCGCGTCGTCGAGCTCGTCGTGCGCCCGACCGGCCTCGTCGACCCGCCGGTCGAGGTGCGGCCGGCCAAGGGCCAGGTCGACGACGTCGTCGGCGAGGCGCGCAAGCACATCGCCAAGAAGGAGCGCGTGCTGATCACCACGCTGACCAAGCGCTCGGCCGAGGAACTGACCGACTACCTGCGCGATCTCGGCATCAAGGTGCGCTACCTGCACAGCGACATCGACAGCCTGGAGCGCACGGCGCTGATCCGCGACCTGCGCCTGGGCGTGTTCGACGTGTTGGTCGGCATCAACCTGCTGCGCGAGGGCCTCGACATCCCCGAGGTCGCGCTCGTCGCCGTGCTCGACGCCGACAAGGAAGGCTACCTGCGCAGCAAGACGTCGCTGATCCAGACCTGCGGCCGCGCCGCGCGCAACGCCGAGGGCCGCGTCGTGCTGTACGCCGACAAGCGCACCGACTCGATCGACGGCGCGCTGGCCGAGATGGACCGCCGCCGCCAGAAACAGCAGGCGCACAACGCCGAGCACGGCATCACGCCGCGCACGATCGTCAAGCCGGTGCGCGAGTTGCTCGAGCCGGTTGCCGAGGGCGACGACGCCGGTGACGGCGGCGGCAAGGGCAGGAAGGGCAAGGGCCGCGGCCGCGGCAAGGTCGCCGCGAGCGCAGCGCCCGTCGAAGTGCCGGCGCGGCCGCGCTTTGGCGATCACAAGGAGCTGCTGACGCACACCAAGCGCCTGCGCGAGGAGATGATGGCGGCGGCGAAGAACCTCGACTTCGAGCTCGCCGCCCGCATCCGCGACGAGGTTTACCGGCTCGAGCAGTTCGACATGGAGTTGCTGTAGCAGGCGATGGCGCGCGGCGAGATGCGTCCGGAGATCGTGGCCAAGGTCGCGCGCTTCCCGACCGGGCCCGGCGTCTACACCTTCCTCGACGCCAAGGGCGACGCGCTCTACGTCGGCAAGGCCGCCGATCTGCGCGCGCGCGTGCGCAGCTACTGCAAGCCCGGCGGCGACGGCCGCTTCCTCTTGCAGTTCCTTGCCGCCGACGCGCACGACGTCGAGTTCGTCGCCACCGCGACCGACCAGGAGGCGCTGCTGCTCGAGAACACGGTGATCAAGAAGCGGCAGCCGCCGTACAACCTGAAGCTGAAGGATGACAAGGCGTTCCTGTTGCTGCGCCTCGACCGCCGTGAACCGTGGCCGTGGTACCGGTTGGTGCGTCGCCGACTGGACGACGGCGCGCAGTACTTCGGGCCGTTCGCGTCGGCCAAGGTCGTCCGCCGGACGCTGCGCCTGCTGCACAAGCTGGTGCCGCTGCGTGACTGTCGCGACGCGGTGTTCGCCAATCGCACGCGGCCGTGCATCAAGCACCAGATCGGTCGCTGCCCGGCGCCGTGCGTTGGCCTGATCGATCGCCCGGCGTACGACGCGTTGCTCGACCGCTCGGTGCGCCTGCTGCGCGGCGACGTCGGGCCGGTGCTCGCCGACCTGCGCCAGCGCATGGCGCAGGCCGCCGAGGCGCTGGAGTTCGAGCGCGCGCAGACGCTGAAGGAACAGCTCGACGCGCTGCAGCGCTTCGCCGAGCCGCAGGCGGTCGTGCCCGGCGGCGTCGACGAGGACGCGATCGGCGTGCACCGCGCCGGCAGCGACGTGGCGGTGGCGTTTTTGTCGTTCCGCGGCGGCGCGCTCGAGCGCTGCCAGCGCTTCGCCTGCCGCAGCGAGTTGCCCGACGACCTGCTGCTCGGCGAATTGCTGGCGCGCTGGTATGAGGGCGACCGCTACGTGCCGCCGCTGGTGCTGCTGCCGGCGGCGCCGGCGGAGGCGCCGATCCTGCAGGAGTGGCTGCAGGGCAAGCGCGGCGGCAAGGTTGAGTTGCACGTGCCGCAGCGCGGCGACAAGCGCCGCCACCTAGAACTGGCCGAGAGCAACGCGCGGCTGCAGGACGCCGTCGAGGCCGACGCGCAGGCCCGTCGCCGCGCTGCTGGCGAACGGCTCGCGACGCTGCTGGCGCTGCCCGAGCCGCCGGCGCGCCTGCACTGCCTCGACGTGTCGACGATCCAAGGCACCAACACGGTCGCGTCGCGCGTGTGCTTCGTCGACGGCAAGCCGTGCAAGGCCGACTACCGGCGATTCCGCATCAGCGCCGCCGCCGCCGGCGACGACTTCGCCGCCATGCAGGAGGCCGTGCGCCGCAGTCTGCAGCTGTGCCTCGAGCGCGACGACGAGGAACTGCCCGACCTGCTGGTCATCGACGGCGGCAAGGGCCAGCTGGCGGCGGCGCAGAAGGCGATCGCCGAGCTGGCGCTGGACGACGACCTGCAGGTCTGCGGCCTCGCCAAGAGCCGGCTCAAGGGCCTCGGCGACGCGCGCGCCGAGAGCGGCGAGCGCGTGTTCGCGCCCGGCGACGAACTGCCGCGGCCGCTGCCGCACGGCGCGCCGGAGACGCTGCTGCTGGCGGCGCTGCGCGACGAGGCGCACCGCTTCGCCATCACCTACCACCGGCAGGCGCGCGGCCGCATCGCCAGCGAACTCGACGAGGTTCCGGGCGTCGGCCCGACGCGCCGCAAGGCCATGCTGCGCCACTTCGGTTCGCTGTCAGCGCTGAAGGCGGCGAGCCGCGACGAACTGCGCGCGATGCCCGGCCTGCCGGCTGCGGTAGCCGACGCCGTGTTCGAGCGGCTGCGCGGCGCTGGCGCCGGGCCGGCATGAGTTCGTCCCACCTGTGCAACGTCGGCGGCGGGGGGTCGACTGCGTGCGCGTGCGGGGCGAGGATGCGTCGGCCATGAAGCTCCAACAACTCTTGCCGCTGGCCGCACTGCTCGGTGCGCTGCTGCCGGCCCAGAACCGTCAACAACCGAGCCAGGAGCAGCTGACCAAGCTGCGCGCCGAGAAGCTGGCGAAGCCCGTGTTCCAGAAGGCCCCCTGGGTCATGGACTACGACAAGGCGCGCGAGCAGGCGAAGAAGGACGGCAAGCTGCTGTTCACCTACTTCACGCGCAGCTACGCGGGTTGAGGCCCGTGTGACGCACTGGAGAGCGGTCCGCTCTCCGACCCCGAGTTCCCGAAGTTCGCCAAGGACGTCGTCCTCTTCCTGCACAACACCTCGCGCGTCGAGGACGAGCCGTACCCCAAGATGCTGCAGGAGAAGGGGTTCACCGGCTTCCCGTCGCTGTGCTTCATGGACGCCGACGGCAACGTGCTGACCAAGCCGCAGGCGCGCACGGTCGCCGCCTTCCGCGAGACGCACGCCAGCACCAAGGCGTTGGCGATGCTGCGGCAGAAGGGCGACAAGGCGACGCCGGCCGAGCAGCGCGAGCTGTTCCTCGCCGAGCTCAAGCTCGGCCTGATCAAGGCCGCCGACATCCAGGCGCGCGCCGACAAGGTGAAGCTGACGGATGCCGACAAGGCGCTGGTCGCCGGCAAGCTGGTCGACGCCGAGATCGGCGAGGTGATGGCGAATGCCCGCACGGCCGGCCCGGAGAAGACCGCCGAGGCGCTGGTCGCGATCCACGCGTCGGGTCGCAAGCCGAGCGCCGATGTGTCGCCGTTGTACTGGGTCCAGCTGCTCAACCACGCCGCCAAGCAGAAGGACGGCGCGCTGGCCGACGAGGCCTACGGCGCGCTCGAGGCGAAGCTGGGCAAGGACAAGAACGCCGAGCGT
>Ga0194119_10013088_pt1 | contig 10387 bp, 10 predicted proteins | sample TA2MahC100mmetaG_FD_148620 | JGI IMG/M metagenome (GOLD analysis project Ga0194119, IMG submission 148620) | Freshwater microbial communities from Lake Tanganyika, Tanzania - TA2015018 Mahale Deep Cast 100m | ecosystem: Environmental > Aquatic > Freshwater > Lake | place: Tanzania: Lake... | reverse complement strand
CCTGCGTTCGTAGATTGGGCGGGTGCCGATCGAGATTGACGAGGTCCTCTCCGTGTACTGGGACGAGTTCCCTCCGTTGCGCAACCCGGTGTTGCTCGTGGCACTGCGTGGTCTCTTCGACATCGGCGGTGTCGCCACCTCGGCGCTCGACTGGATGGTCAAGGAACGCGAGGCGACGGTCGTGGCCGACATCGACCCCGATCCATTCTTCGACTTCACCCAGGAACGCCCCGAGGCCTACCTCGACGGCGAGGGCATGCGCCAGATCCGCTGGCCCGAGAACGAATTCTGCGTCGTCCGGTATCCCGAGGGTGCCCGCGACCTCGTGCTCCTGAACGGAGTCGAGCCGCACCTGGGCTGGCCCGCGTTCACCTCGTGCGTGCTCGCGGTCGCCCGTGGGCTCGGGTGCAACTTGGTCGTGAGCCTCGGTGCCGCGGCAGAACAGGTCCCTCACACGCGGGTTCCATTCGTGGTCGGATCCACCACCAACGACGATCTCGCGGCTCGTCTCGGGTTGCAACGACCGCAGTACCAGGGACCAACGGGTGTCGCCGGCGTGCTGCTCCAGACGCTCGACACCGCCGGCGTCGCATCGGTGAGCCTGCGTGTCGGGGTGCCGCACTACCTCATGAACGCGCAGCACCCCAAGAGCGCGGCTGCCCTGCTCCAGCACCTCCAGCACGTGCTCGGCATCCCCACCGATCACGCGACACTGGGGGACGAGATCTCACGCTGGCAGGAGCTCCACGACGGAGCCGTCGAGGGCGACCCTCAGGCGGCCGCGTACGTGGCGATGCTCGAGCGCCGGCACGACCACCTCACCGAGACGATGATGCCGACCGCCGACGACCTCGCCGCCGAACTCGAGGAGTTCCTGCGCGGCCAGTCCGACCAGGACTGACCGACCCGGGCTCGACCGCCTCGACCCGCCGGGGACGGATCAGCGGATCGCGGCGAAACCGAGGTCGAGGTCGGCCACGATGTCCTCCACGGACTCGAGACCCACCGAGAGACGCACGAGACCGGGTTCCACGCCGGCGGAGCGCTGCTCGTCCTCTGTCAACTGGCTGTGCGTGGTCGAGGCCGGGTGGATCACCAGCGACCTGACGTCCCCGATGTTGGCGACATGGCTGTGCAGCTTCAGAGCCTCGGCGAACTTCTGGCCCTGCTCGCGGCCGCCCTTGAGCACGAAGGCGATGACACTGCCGTAGCCACGGCCGCCGAAGTATTTCTTGGCACGGTCATGCCACCGACTCGAGGGCAGACCCGCGTAGTTGATGCTCTCCACCTCGCCCTGCTTCTGCAGGTGGGCCACGACCTTGTCGGTGTTGGCCCAGTGGCGATCCATGCGCACCGACAGCGTCTCGATTCCCTGGAGGATGGTCCAGGCGTTGAACGGGCTGGTGGCCATGCCCAGGTCGCGCAGCAATTGCACGCGGGCCTTGATGATGTACGAGCCGGCGCCGAGCGCGGGCCAGTACGCAAGACCGTGGTAACTGGGATCGGGCTCGGTGAAGTTCGGGAACCGGCCGGATGCCGAGAAGTCGAACTTGCCACCGTCGACGATGCCGCCGCAGATCGAGGTGCCGTGCCCCCCGAGGAACTTGGTCATCGAGTGCACCACGATGTCGGCCCCCCATTCGAGCGGACGGATGCCGTACGGCGTGGGAACGGTGTTGTCGAGCATGAGCGGCACGCCAATGTCGTGGGCGACCTTCGAGACGCCCTCGATGTCGAAGATGTCGTTGCGGGGGTTGGCGAGGACCTCGCCGAAGAACAACTTGGTGTTGTCCCTCGCGGCACTCTTCCACTGCCCGAGATCGTCCGGGTCATCGACGAAGGTGACACCGATGCCCATCTTCGGCAAGGTGTAGTGCAACAGGTTGTACGTGCCGCCGTACAACGAGGGGGACGCGACGATGTGCCCACCCGACTCGACGACGTTGAGCATCGCGAGCGTCTCGGCGCTCTGGCCCGACGCCACCACGAGCGCGCCCGGCAGGCCGACCGCAGTGGCGGTGCCGCCCTCGAGCGACGACAGACGCGCCTCGAGAACCGCCTGGGTGGGGTTCATGATGCGCGTGTAGATGTTGCCGATCTCGGCGAGCGCGAAGAGGTTCGCCGCGTGCGCGGAGTCGCGAAACTGGTACGACGTGGTCTGATAGATCGGAACTGCGCGCGACCCGGTGGTGGGATCGGGCTCTTGACCGGCGTGTATCTGGCGGGTCTCAAAACCCCAATTGTTGTTGCTCATAGACACACGACCTTAGATCTTGATTCCTGACCGTGCAAGTCGGGAATTAGGGTCGCTCTTATTTCGTGGGGCCCTCTGTCCTACTGTGACGCCCGTGTCCACCGCCCAGAGTCGTCGCCCGGGTCGCGTCATCGCCCGGGTCGCGGCTCTGGTTCTGGTGGCCTCGTCGTGCTCTGGTGGCGGCGGCGACTCGGTCCCGACCGTGGACATCTCTGTTCCCACGGTTGAGTTCGGCCCCGGGGCCAATGCCGACGGGGCCCTGAGGCCGGTTCCGAACGGATTCGCATTTCCCAACTTCGCCGCCGCATCGTTGCCCGCGAACGAGTTCGGTCCTGCCGACATGGTCAAGATGTTCGGCGACGGACCCACCGTGTGTGCGAGCGGCACAGGAGAGGCCTGCGTGCTCACCTCCGAGGCGACATCGTGGGCCCAGATGGTGAACGACTCGCGCCAATCCGGCCACTGCGAGGGATTCATCGTGCAGTCGCTCGACAAGTTCACCACCGGGGCAACGCCCACTGCAGCGGACCTATCGACCACGGACCCGGTGGTGCAGGGGATCATCCGCGGCTTCGCCACTCAATTCATCCCCGAGACACGTGGTGAGTCGAGGGCGTGGCGCAAGAAGAAGACGGCCGATATCGTCGCCGAACTCGCCTCGAGCCTCAAGATGGGCCCGCCCAAGTACGTGCTCGGTGTCTACGGTGAGCTCGGGGGCCACGCGGTGCTTCCCTACGCGGTCGAGTTCGCCGACCCGGCGAACGCGACGATCCAGGTCTACGACTCGAACTGGCCGGGCCGGAACCGATTCGTCAGCGCCAACGTGCAGACCGGCCAGTGGTCGTTCTCCTTCGACGGTCCCGACCCGGCGACCGACGCGGGTGCCTGGACGGGAGGGGACGGCGGGATGGATCTGTCGTCGCTCGGCTCGCGCATCGACGGCACCTGTCCGTTCTGCGGTGACGGAACCCAGGCGTCCGACACGATGCTGACGATCCGCGCCACGAGCCTCGCGTGGAAGGTGACGACGTCCCGCGGAACGGTCGACGCCCGGACCACCGTGGAGGGAGTCGACGTCGCGCGTGTGCGCGCTGGAATCACGGGGATCTACGACTACGTCGTCTCGATCGACCCCGCGCTCGTGGACACCACGAAAAAGGATGCGATCACCGTGTCGCTGCCTCCCAAGTCGGTGGTGTATGCGGTCACGCCCGCCGGAGTCGGCCGTGCAGTCTCGAGGAGCGCAGGATCGGTGACCCTCACCGAGACGTCTCTCTCGAGCTCGGATGGCTTCGAGGTGCGGCTCGCAGCCGGAGACAACGTGGTGCTGGCGGCTGACGCCGACGAGGCCACAGTGTCGATCCAGGACGACACCGTCACCGGCACTGCGATTCTGGCCGGCAAGACATTCGAGGCAACGACAGACGAAAAGGACACCAAGATCGCACTCGTGGCGACCGGCAGCACGATCCGCCAGCAGCCTCTCGCTCTCTCACCGGTTCCGGCGACACCGGTGGAATTGGCGGGAGCAACCTCGGCGACACGACTCCCCGAGCCCCAGACGCGGCTCCTCGCCAACATCACGCCCGATGCACCGTACGTCGCGCCGGTCGTCGCGACAACGACCACTGCGACCGCGACCACGACTGTCGCGCCGGCGGCGAATCAGCCCTCCGCCGGGGCCGTGACCACGACGACGAAACCCAAGACCACGACCGCCGCACCAACCACGACCGTCGCCCCAGCCGCCGCACCAACCACGACCGCCGCACCAACCACGACCGCCGCACCAACCACGACCGCCGCACCAACCACGACCGCCGCACCAACCACGACCGCCGCCAATCAGTCGCCGAGCATCTCGACATTCTCGTGCGCCTCACGGAGCGCATCAGAAGTGAATCTCACTGTCGTGGCGTCTGATCCGGAAGGGAACAACTTGACCGTGACGTTCACGGACTTGTCGGGAGCAGTCTGGACATCACCGAACACACGCTCCGCTACAAGCGTCGCGGGTAACATCTATACGATCAACCGCAATCAGTACAACCCCGTGAACTTCCAAGTTCGGGTCAATGTGAGCGACGGAACGAGCACCACCACGCTCACGAGGACTTGGGACGGCGACTACATGTCCAGCCCCGCGAGTTGCACCCTCGTCTCGACCCCTTGATCGGAGTACTCGGCTGATCAGCCGCCGGAGGCCTCCGAGACCTTCTGCTTGCCGGCCGAGATCCACGGCATCATCGAGCGCAGGCGCGCACCCACTTCCTCGATCTGGTGCGTGGCGCCGGCCTGGCGCAGGGCGTTGAAGTTCGTGCGGCCCTCCTCGGATTCCTTGATCCACTCGCGGGCGAACTTGCCCGACTGGATCTCCTTGAGGATCTTGACCATCTGCTTCTTGGTCGCGGGGGTGACCACGCGCGGGCCGCGCGTGACGTCGCCGTACTCGGCGGTGTCGGAGATGCTGTAACGCATCCCGGCGATCCCCTCCTCGTACATCAGGTCCACGATCAGTTTCACCTCGTGCAGGCACTCGAAGTAGGCCATCTCGGGCTGGTAGCCGGCCTCGACGAGCGTCTCGAACCCCGCCTGGACCAGCGCGGTGAGCCCGCCGCAGAGCACGACCTGCTCACCGAACAGGTCGGTCTCGGTCTCCTCGGCGAAGGTCGTCTCGATGATGCCGGCGCGGGCACCGCCGATCGCCCCCGCATACGACAGGGCGAGGGCCTTTGCGTTGCCGGTCGCGTCCTGCTCGACGGCGATGAGGCACGGCACGCCGCCACCCTCGGTGTAGGTGCGCCGCACCAGATGACCGGGACCCTTCGGGGCGATCATGATGATGTCCACCCCCTTCGGGGGACGGATGCGCTTGAAGCGCACGTTGAACCCGTGGGCGAAGGCGAGTGCCTTGCCGGGTTTCATGTAGCGCTTGATGTGGCTCTGGTAGGTCGCCTTCTGCTCGGTGTCGGGCATCGTCATCATGATGATGTCGGCCCACTTGGCGGCGTCCGCGACCGACTTGACCGTCAGCCCGGCCGCCTCGGCCTTGGATGACGAGGACGAACCCTCGCGCAGACCCACCACGACTTGGACGCCCGATTCCCTCAGGTTGAGCGCATGCGCGTGACCCTGCGAGCCGTATCCGATGATGGCGACTTTGCGCCCGCGGATCAGCGAGGAGTCGACATCGCGCTCGTAGTACATCTGTGCTGCCATCAGCTTGCCTTTCCCTTCGCGGCGCCCTTGCGCGCCTCGCGCTCCAACTTTGGCAGTGCGATCCTGCCCGTGCGCTGGCTCTCCACGATGCCATACGCCCTCAGCAACTCCTCGAAATCGTCCAATTTCTCGGGATTGCCGTCGAGGGAGACCGTCATGGCCTCGGCCCCGACCGCCAGGACCCTCGCCTCGAAGATGTTCGCGAGCTCGACCACCTGGCCGCGCTGGGAGCCGTCGGCACGGACGGTCACCACCATGAGTTCGCGCTCGACCGAACGGCGCGGATCGAGTTCGGTGATGCGGACCACGTCGATCAACTTGAACAGCTGCTTGACGATCTGCTCGAGAGGTGTCGCCGAGATGTCGACCACGATGGTGATCCGGCTGTAATCGGGCTCCTCGGTGGGTGCGACCGCCAGCGAGAAGATGTTGTAGCCGCGCCGCGCGAAGAGGCTCGCCACGCGCGCGAGCACGCCCGGCCGGTTCTGCACCAGCACCGACAGGATGTGGTGCGTGTGCGAGTCACCGTGCGGGTTGTTCGGGTTGATCGCTCTCACTTCAACAGGTCCCTTCTGGGCTCCTGGCTCGGGTGCAGGACGACCTCGTCGTTGCTCGTCCCGGCGGGGACCATCGGGAACACCTTCTCGAACTCCTCGACGCGGAACTCGATCACCACCGAGCGGTCGTTGATGCTGTTGGCCTTCTCGATCGCCGGCTCGACCTCCTCGGGTGACTCGACCCGGATGCCGACGCAACCCATCGCCTCGGCCCACTTCACGAAGTCGGGGCAGTTCTTCAGGTCGACCTCGGAGTACCGCTCGCCGTAGAACATCTCCTGCCACTGGCGCACCATGCCGAGGTAGGTGTTGTTGAGCACCGCGATCTTCACGTGGATGCCCTCGGTGGTCGCGGTCACGAGCTCCTGTGCGGTCATCTGGAAGCAACCGTCGCCGTCGACGGCCCACACCGTGCGATCGGGTTGGCCGGCCTTGGCACCGATCGCGGCCGGAACCGCGAATCCCATCGTGCCGAGTCCGCCAGAGTTGACCCAGGTGTAGGGCTCGGTGAAGCGCCAGAACTGGCTGGTCCACATCTGGTGCTGGCCGACGCCGGCGCACACGATCGTGCCCTCCGGGGCCAGGTCGCGCAACTTCTCGAGGCAGTACTGGGGCTTGAGCGCCGCTCCCGGCTCGTGGGGGTCGTAGGTGAGTGGGAACGTCTCTTTCCACCCCGAGACCTTGCTGCGCCAGGGCGTGATGTCGATCTGTCCGCTGCCCGCCGCGCTCAATTCGGCGATCGCCTTGTTGATCTCCTCGACCACGAGGCGACAGTCGCCCACGATCGGCACGTCGGGGCGGCGAACCTTGCCCTGCTCGGCCGGGTCGATGTCGACATGGACGACCTTGGCGTCGGGAGCGAACGCGGCGACCTTGCCGGTCACGCGATCGTCGAAACGCGCACCGAGCGCGATGAGAAGGTCGCTCTTTTGCATCGCCGTGATCGCTGTCGCGGTGCCGTGCATGCCGGGCATGCCGAGTGCGAGCGGATGATCGTCGGGGAACGCACCTCGCGCCATGAGCGTCGTGACGACCGGGATCTGCGTGGTCTCGGCGAGCTCGCGCACCGCAGCTGCCGCGCGCGCCTTGAGGATGCCACCACCGAGGTAGAGAACGGGGCGTTGCGCGGACAGGATCATCTTGGCGGCCTCCCGGATCATCCGCGAATGACCCTTGGTGGTCGGTCGGTACCCGGGGAGGGACTCGATCACCTCGTCGTCCGTCGGCCAGTACCAGGTCATGGTGTTCTGCAGAACGTCCTTCGGGACGTCGAGCAGCACGGGGCCCGGACGACCGGTGGTGGCGATGTGGAACGCCTGGCGCACGGCCATCGGAATGTCGTCGGGATGCATGATCAACTCGTTGTGCTTGGTCACGCTGCGCGTGATGCCGACGGTGTCGCACTCCTGGAACGCATCGGTGCCGATCGCCGTGGTCGGCACCTGACCGGTGATCGCGACCATCGGGATCGAGTCCATGAACGCATCGCACAGCGGTGTGACCATGTTGGTCGCCGCGGGACCACTCGTGACCATCGCGACGCCGGGACGTCCGGTCACGTGGGCATACCCCTGGGCCATGTGGCCCGCACCCTGTTCGTGGCGCACGAGCACGTGGCGGATGGACGACTTCAGCAACGGGTCGTAGGCGGGCAGGATGCACCCGCCGGGGAGGCCGAACATGACCTCCACCTTCTCCATCTCGAGGGCACGGATCAGTGCCTCGGCACCGGTGAGTGTCTCCTTTGTCGACATGGTCGTCTCCTCTTGATTGCTTCTGTGTCGCGTCGTGTGCGGCGGGTCTGTGGGGATTCTGGTCTGTGGATATCGGCGTCTCGGCCGGACCGCGGCGGAAAATGAAAAGACCACCCGGTGCGGGTGGTCAGGGGCGCAGACGGTCCGGGCCGTCGCGCCTACGCGAGTACTACGAGAACGATGCTGGTGGGGGTCTCCGTTGTCATCAAGGAAAGTGTGCCATTGGGTCCGGTGGCTTGGCAACCCCCAAAATCTCGCGCCAGGGCAGGATCCCGGCTGCGATCAGGGCCCCCACGACGAGGGCCAGGAGCGTGACCCCGGGGTTGGAGGCCACCGCGGCCCCGACATCACCGGCCGCCAGGTGCAGGACCGCTCGGGTTCCCCCGCAACTCGGGCAGGGAAGACCCGTCACCGCCAGCACGGGGCACAACGAGGGCTGGGTGGCGAGGTGGTCGGCCAGCCTCGAGGTGACGGGGCTCGCCAGGGCCGCCGCGAGCGCAGCTGCGAACGTGCGGTCAGCGCGCATCGACCACCACGGTGCCCGCCGCGAGGTCCCAGAGCGCCTGGCGCGAGGTCGACGTGAGCACCATGATCGCGCTCGCGAGCGTCACGAGGTTGCCGAGTCCGAGGCTGAAGTCGATGCCGACGAGGGTGCCCGCGTAATTCAGTGCAACGATCAGCAACAGTTTGACGAGCAACTCTCGTCTCACCATCTGGCTCATGGTCGCGGGTGCGCCGGTCTTGGCGTCCAGGATCCTCATGCCGAGCAACTTCTTGGCGGGGGTGGTCGACTGCTGCCACAACACGATCGCCCAGATCAACCATCCGATGCCACAGGTGACGATGGTGAGCACACCCTCCAGGACGAAGGCACCGAACCGACGACCGTTGCCGACGGGTACGGGCGTGACGGGCATCGACGGGGGTGGGAATGATTCCACCTCAGGACTCCTTCACCACGGTCGTGCGTGCGAGGTAGTCCCAGACACCTTGGCGGGTCGGAGTCACGAGGATGAGAACGGCGCTGACAACCGTCACGAGTCCGCTGGTGACGATGTCGAGGATCAATCCGACCAACTCACGCAGGAGCATCTGTTGCATCGTGGCGGGTGCGCCGGAGTTGACGTCGACGATCCGCAGGCCGAGCATCTTCTTGCCCGGGGTGGTCGACTGCTGCCACAGAACGACCCACCACACCAGCCACCCGATGCCACAGGTCACGATGAACAGGAGCAGATCGAGCAGCGATGCGCCGAGGCGGACCCCGTTTCCGCACGGGGCCACGGTGGAGGGTCGCCCGGGTGGTGGGAACCCAGCCGGGGATGACGCGAAGGGATCGGTTCCGAAGGGTTCGCTCACGCGTACGCACCGTACTAGAGAAGATCACGCGGTCCGTGACCTAGATTCTCGGCGATGGACGCGCTGCGCACACCCGAGGAACGATTCGCACACCTCGACGGATGGGCCCACGCTCCCACCTACACCGAGATCGATTCGGCAGATGGAACCGGTGACCGCCTGAGGATCGCCCACTATGACATCGGCGCACCCGGCGCGGCCGAGACGATCCTGTGCATGCACGGCGAGCCGAGCTGGAGCTACCTGTATCGCAAGATGATCCCGATCTTCGTCGCCAAGGGCCACCGAGTGGTGCTCCCCGACCTGATCGGATTCGGCCGGAGTGACAAGCCCGCCGCCACCTCCGACTACACCTACGAACGACATGTGGCGTGGATGAGCGAGTGGCTCGTCGCGAATGATCTGGGCGGACTCACACTCGTGTGCCAGGACTGGGGCGGGTTGATCGGCCTGCGCCTCGTCGCCGCCCACCCCGGGCGGTTCGCGCGCGTGGTCATCGCCAACACCGGCCTGCCCCGCGGTGATCATCCACTGTCGGAGGCCTTCATGGCATGGCAGAAGTTCTCCCAGACCGTGCCCGTCTTCGATGTCGGCAAGTTGGTGAGCAGCGGCTGTGCGACCAAGCCGCTCCCGCCCGACATCATCGCCGCGTACGATGCGCCGTTCCCCGATGAGTCGTACAAGGCGGGCGCGCGCATCTTCCCCGCGCTCGCGCCGACGACGCCCGACGATCCCTCGGGAATCGCGAACCGTGCGGCGTGGGAGGTGCTGCGCACCTTCACGCGACCGTTCCTCACGGCGTTCTCGGATCTCGACCCGGTCACCGCGGGAGGTGGACCAGTCTTCCAGCGCGAGGTTCCCGGCGCCGCCGGTCAAGCGCACACCACCATCGTGGGAGGCGGCCACTTCCTGCAGGAGGACAAGGGGCCAGAATTTGCCCGCGTCGTCTGCGACTTCATCACAGACACGAAGTGAGAGTGCCCCGATGGACGGGCCGGTGCACGTGCCGGATCCTCGAGCTTTGCACCGATCCGCAGTGACAGCACCTCGACCAACAACGATGCCGACAACGACTCGGCTGGAGAGAGGGCACCTGGACGACGGCCTGGCCGCTGGCGAGATGAAGACTCGCCCGATTGGTGCCACCGTCATCGAGATGATCTCCGAGTCCGAGCGCACCGTGTTGTCGGGGTACCGCTCCGATGGGATCGCCGACTGTGGCCTCCCCGCCCGCAACCCGTTGC
>Ga0194119_10013085_pt1 | contig 10389 bp, 19 predicted proteins | sample TA2MahC100mmetaG_FD_148620 | JGI IMG/M metagenome (GOLD analysis project Ga0194119, IMG submission 148620) | Freshwater microbial communities from Lake Tanganyika, Tanzania - TA2015018 Mahale Deep Cast 100m | ecosystem: Environmental > Aquatic > Freshwater > Lake | place: Tanzania: Lake... | reverse complement strand
AGGAAAAGCCCGCGCAGCCGAAATCGAAATTTGCAGTTCCCGGTATTTATTTCTATGACTCGCATGTGGTTGAGTTGGCGGCGAATATGCGGCCCTCGCAGCGCGGCGAGTTGGAGATCACAGACCTGAACCGCCTGTATCTTGAAAGCGGGAAGCTGCGAGTGGAAGCGCTCGGACGCGGCATCGCCTGGCTGGATGCCGGCACGCATGAGTCGCTTTTGCAATCTTCGAGTTTTGTGCAGGCTGTGCAGGAACGCCAGGGATTGATGATCTCCTGCCCGGAGGAGATCGCCTATCACATGGGATTCATCACCGCCGATCAACTGCGGGCTTTGGCGCTTACCATGGCGGATAATGGGTACGGCATTTACCTGAAGAGTTTATTGGATCAATCATGAAGATCGTATTATTTGGCAAGAACGGCCAGTTGGGACGTGAGTTGCAACCTGTGCTCGCGCCGTTCGGGGAAGTAACGGCGGTGGATTATCAAGAGCTTGACTTGCAGGAGGCTTCGCGTGCCGCTGTGGAGGCGTTCATTCGTTTGCATAAACCGCAAGCCATCGTGAATGCTTCGGCTTACACAGCTGTGGACCGTGCCGAGCAGGAACAGGGCCTGCCTGCGCAGGCAGGCCTGGCTTTCCAGGTGAACAACCGCGCTCCGGGCTTAATGGCTGAACTGGCACGCGCACTCAATGCGGTCTTCATTCATGTTTCCACAGATTATGTTTTTGATGGCGCTTTGGGCAGACCGTATGTCGAGACGGATACCCCCAACCCGTTGAATGTATATGGAAAGAGCAAACTGGCAGGCGAGCAGGCGATTCAAAAAATAGGCGGGGCGTATCTTATCCTGCGTACCAGCTGGGTGTACAGCTTGGGCGGCGATAGTTTCGTGACCAAAGTATTGGGATGGGCGCGCAAAAATCCTGAACTGCGCGTGGTGGATGACCAGGTGGGCAACCCTACCTGGGCGCGGGCGCTGGCTGAGATGATCGGCAGCCTGCTTGCAAAAGCAGGAGACTCTCCATTTGCATTTTTTGAAAAAAACGCTGGCTTGTATCACCTGGCCGGGGACGGGTCTGCCAGCCGCCTGGAATGGGCGCGTAAAATTTTGGCGCTTGACCCCCATCGGGAAGAACAAATCTGTAAAGAAATCCTTCCGGCATTGACGAGCGATTTTCCAAGCCCAGCCCGCCGTCCGCTTTTTTCAGCCCTGAATTGCGATCACTTCGCCGCCACCTTTGGACTGCGCCTGCCCGCCTGGGAGACGGCGCTGCGAATGGCAATGGAACATTGAGGGTGACACGCTCCGCGTGAGAATTGCTGCCTCTTGAGATGTTTTCTTGACGAATGCACAATCGCATGATAGCATGACTGCCTGCATCAAAAAAAATCAGATTAGTGAGAATCAAAAATCCCATGACTACCGATCCCTCTTCCACTTACGACGATGAAATTGACCTGCGCGCGATTCTCCTGGCAAACATAAGCGTGGAGGCTGTGCCTCCAGAGAAAGCGGTCTCGCGAAAGACGTTGATGAATACCGCCCTGGCCGGAATGCTCGGGCTGATTTTGAGCGTCTTCGGGGCGCTGGCAATGAATTGGTGGAGAAACGAGTAGGGCGGATTCTTACATCCGGTATCCGGTATATTGAATGACCTTGCAATGGTATGCGCTTCGCAGCAAACCAAATAAGGAAGAGGCACTGTGGCGCGAAGCCGCTGCGCGTGCACATGAGGTCTTTTACCCTCGGCTGCGGGTGCAGCCAAAAAATCCCAGGGCGCGTAAGATACGTCCGTATTTCCCGGGTTACCTGTTCGTCCGATTGGACCTGCACCAGGGCGGGTATTCAGCCTTTGCCTGGATGCCTCATTCACGCGGACTCGTCTCTTTCGGAGCTGAGCCTGCCCCAGTCCCGGACGGGCTGATCCAGGCCATCCGCCGGCGCGTGGACGGGATCAACCAGGAGGGCGGCGAGCAGCGGCATGGTTTGCAGCCAGGCGAAGCGGTCATCATCCAGGACGGTCCTTTTGCCGGGCAGGAAGCCATCTTTGACATCCGCATTTCCGGCAATGAGCGCGTGCGCGTCCTGCTCAAACTCCTGCAAGGCAGGCAGATTCCGCTGGAATTGCCCAGCGCGCAGATCGAACGAAAAAAATAGCGAATCGGCTTGCCCTGCGAGAAGCCAGCCGGTTCGTTGTGGTTATGACAGGTTGTCCCTTACGGCACGCTTCGCGATGCGGGATGTCGGAAGGGCGGATGCCGGGGAAATCTGACCGCGGACAGAAGACGAAAGACCGATGACCGACTCCGTCCCCCTGTCCTCGATCTTTCATCCCGCATGGTAAAATTCAAACGTTCCTGTGAGAAACAATGCAAGCGTTAACCTTTTTGAAAATGATCACAATGGATCAATCGAACCTGCTCGAAAACCTGATTTCCCTTTTGAATGAGCAGGGGATTAGGTTTTGTGTGATTGGCGGGCAGGCGGTCAATGCCTATGTGGAGCCATTGGTCAGCCTCGATTTGGACCTGGTCGTTGCGGCGGACCAGCTGGAACAAGTGGAAGCGCTCCTCGAGCCGCATTTTGACCTGAAGCGCTTTCCACACAGTTTGTTTGCTGCAATGTCCGGGTCCGATCTCAGGGTGCAAATCCAGACGGACAGGCGGTACAGTTCATTTGTCGAGCGGGCCTTCGTGCAGACGGTGCTTGGCATGGCATTGCCGGTCGCCAGTGTGGAAGATGTGTTACAGGGAAAGATTTGGGCCGCCCTGGACCCAAAGCGGAGGGGAAGCAAACGGCAGAAAGACCTGGCAGACATTTCCCGCCTGATCGAGAAGTATCCCGAATTGCGCTTAAAAGTTCCGCAGGGAATCCTCGCTCGGTTAGTGGACGAGTCCACGACCGATTGATTTTTTGTGCAGGGGGGCATTCCCGCCCGGCGCTACTGGAAAAAAAGCTCTCCCGACAGAGCAGCTCCAAACCCTGAACGCGGCCGTAATGCAGGAGGAGGAGGATTGGCTGGATTGGAAAGCCGCCCGCGAACTGCTGGAAAACTTGCTGGGACTGCGCCAGGAGGTCGGGGGCTCTCGCGTATCAAGGTGAGGCGTAAATATGGTTTTTCTGGTTGAAGGAGATTGAGCGAATGACCGACATGTATGCAGATACGTTTCATAAGTTAGAAGCCCTCAAGGAAACCTTTTCAGACAACCTTGAGTTGGGTCATGTTTTGACCAAACTATTGAGTGTTGTACTAAACCAGTATCAACTGCGCCTGGAACGCTGCGCACGTGATCTGCGCGAATACGAAGAGCGTTATGGCATGAATACTCCGACGTTCCACGGACGTTTCGATAGGGGCGAGTTGGGCGACTCGGCGGATTTCTTTGAATGGGACGGGCTTTACGATTTGCATCAAGACCTGACGAAAAAAATTCGCCGCCTCGAGTCAGCCCTGTGAAAGAGGCGGATGATTATCTGGCTTATGTCAAAGCGCTGATTATTGCAAATTCCCAAGTGGCGGGCTGGAAGGCGTTGCGCGAAGAGGGGGGAGGCGATCTTGGGCTGTTTCGTTATCGGATTACATTTCATGACGGCAGTCTCATGGAGATGTTCGAGCGTTTCCAGATCGTGAATGAAAAACTTCTGGTTACGAAATATCGCTTCCACTGGCAGGACGCGGCGGGGCGGTTGCTGAAACGATGGGATAATGCCGCGCATCACCCGCAGGTGTGTTAAGAGCTGATGACAGAAGCAGGAGTCAAGCAAACCATTTTAGATGAACCCGCTATGAAGGAGTACAGCATGGTTATGGATGGCGTTATCGAAATGGTGAAAGGGCTTGACGAGAAATCCTTTTTTGATGGGCTGCTCGACGCCGTGATCGAATATATTGAAAAGCACGGCGCTTTTGCCGGTCTCTCGATGTCTCATAGGGAATATGTAGACGATGACACCGAGGGTACCGATGGCAAAGAAGCAGCCTAAAACCGGGAGGGATTTCGTTCAATTAGCGGGAAAGTCAGATTGCGTGATCGAGATAAGAGAGGGAAAACGATAACAAGACGACTTTGTTTTGCATTGTTCATTGTGGATAGGAGAAATAGACTATGCTTGCAAATTATATTGACAAGGCGATGGAATTAGCCGTTTATGAAATCCTTGAAGAGGATGGCACATATTGGGGGGAAATTCCTGGTTTACAAGGCGTTTGGGCGCAACATGTGAATTTAGAGGGATGCAGAGGCGAGTTGCGTGAAGCTCTCAGCGACTGGCTTGCTCTACGATTGCGATTGGGCTTGCCCATCCCAGTCCTCGCTGGTATTGACCTGAGCCAGATTGCTCAGCCCGTATGAGACTTTTATGCCCCGGCTGAAACCAGTATCCTGGCGAGAATTTGTACAGCGAATGCGTGAATTGGGTTTTGACGGACCTTACGCTGGAGGACGGCACCCGCAAATGCGCCGGGGGAATATCACGGTGATTATTCCTAATCCTCATGAAGGAGTGATTGGCGTTGGTTTCTTGCAGCGGATTCTTCGGCAGGCTGGGGTTTCTCGCCAGGAATGGCTTGGAGAGTAATTTCCTGAGGGAGATGGATATCTGTTGAAGAAGGAGATTCGTATGAACGCCATCCACCCTATCCGGCGGACAGGTTGACCCGTTAAGCGTCTACGCCAGGAGCAAACTAGCCGCTGAACAGAACATCTCAACTGTGGGCCGGGACGTGCCTATTCTGCGCAGCCGTTGGGACTGGGGCATGGACAGTGACGGTTTCGTGACCAGCGTATTACAATGGGACAGGCAAAATGAGACCCTGCGACAGCCCTTCGACACTCCCTTCGGTCGCAGGACAGGCAAACGGGTACAGCGCAAAAGTATCGGTGATTTTTCCCTGAGGTGCTCTTGCACACCTGCCCTCCGCTCGCCTGTACTGTATGCACGCAGGAAGTCCCCGGGGCGCAGCGGGGGTGCGGCGGGCAGTGCCAGGGAGATGCCGCCGTCCACACGCTTCGCGTGCTTCGCAAGGGACGGCGGCTGGAGCATAAAGCGAACCGTCAGGGCAAGCCTTTCCCCTTTGAGCTAGCATTACAGAATTTTTCCTTGACATGAATCTGGTTATGTGTCAGAATTCAAGAACTGAATGCTCAACGGCTTACAAGATCGAAGTTCAGGAATACGAACTTCTCCAAGCAGTCGCACAGGATTTTCAAATTGTGCATGGAGACGCTCAGACCTGATCGAATTTTTCATAGTGAATGCCCAGGCCTGTATATCATTTTTATTTTTTTTATTTTTTTCCAAACATCATTAGATGTTACACTGCTTGGCCAGAATTTGAGTTTGGAGTTGATTTTTTCACCGTCATGAAGGCGCCGTTTTGCCACGGATTACACAGATTTTCTTATAAATCCGCGCGAATTCGTGAAATCCATGGCGGAGATTTTGACGAACTCCAAACTTAAGTCAGAAAGGATAAAGCGATGCAGACGCTCAAAGAACTTATAGAACAATTACAGCCAGATTTCCAACAGGAAGTCAGGGATTTTGTGGAATTCTTGCTGGAGAAACAGGTTGGCGAGCCAAATGGTGAGTTGAAGCTTGACTGGAGAGGGTCGCTGCGAGATTTGCGGGATCGTTACACTTCGGTGGAACTCCAGCATAAGATTCTCGAATGGTGGGGGGATTAATGTATCTCCTCGATAGTAACATCATCCTTGAGCTTCTTTTGGATCAGGATCGCGCCGATGAAGTGGAACGATTCCTGCGGACGGCGCCACGGGGGAGTCTTCATATCTCGGAATTCTCGCTCTATTCCGTGGGTATCGTTCTGTTTCGCCGCAAACAATTTGAGACTTTCATGCACTTCTTGGAGGATCTTATTGTCAGGGGTGGGGTTCGTCTGTTGAGCCTCCCATTTCAGGATATGAAGGAGTTGGCTGCAGCCGCGCCGCGTTTCGGTTTGGACTTTGATGATGTCTATCAGTATGTGGTTTCTGGGAAGCACGGTCTTGAGATTATCAGCTTTGATAAAGATTTTGATCGTACGGAAAGAGGTCGTAAGACGCCCTGAAAGGCAAGCGGTGAAGTTCATCTGCTAGGCGCGAAGGGCGCGCCCTATACCGAGGTAGACATCCCGAACCCGATCAACCATTACGGACGCACAAAACTGGAAGGCGAGCGCGCCATTCAAGCCGCAGGCGGGGCGTATCTCATCCTGCGCACCAGCTGGGTGTACAGCCTGCGAGGCGATAATTTTGTGACAAAAGTATTGAAATGGGCGCGCGGGCAGGAGACTCTGCGCATCGTGGAGGACCAGGTGGCCAGCCCCACCTGGGCGCGCATGCTGGCGGAAGTCACCGCGCTTCTCCTTTCGCGTGGAGTTGACTACCTGCGTGAACGGGCGGGACTCTACCATCTGGCAGGCGGAGGGTTTGCCAGCCTGCTCAGGCAGGCCAGCCGCTGTGAATTGGCGCAGGCGATTTTACGATATAATCCAAACCGAAAGAGTATACAAGCGCGGAAATACAACCTGCCCTGGCGAGTGAATTCCCCAGGCCGGCACATTGCCCGCTCTTTTCGACCCTGGAGTGTAGGGGCGAGTACTTCGTGAGCCGCGCCTGCCCAATTGAGAAGCGGCGTTGCGCATGGCGTTAGAGGAGTGAGGTGCTGAGCGAAAAAGGAGATAATGTGATGCCGGAAACCATTGTTGTCGAAATACATTTGCCCGCTGATGTGGCGGCGGCGGTTCGCGCCCGCGAAAAGACCGGCCTGACAGACGAAGAACAGGTCAAGATACCTTTTGCCATCGGCCTATTTGCCCAGCGAGCCATTAGTCTGGCAAAAGCGGCTTCCCTGGCCGGCATGACCCGTTACGAGTTTGCCTCGCTGCTGAAAAGGGCTGGGCTGCCCGCTTATAAGTACACCCAGGCTGATTATCAGCAGGACCTGTCTTTTATTGCTTCGGTAAAGGGGGAATGATTTGGCTTCACCCAGGGTTGTGGTAAACGCGAGCCCTCTCATTTACCTTTCAGTTCTCAAACGATTTCATCTTCTGTGTGATCTCTTTGGCGGGGTTTATATTCCCACGGCTGTCTACGAGGAGGTTGTGGTCGAGGGGAGTGGACAGGCGGGTGGGCAGGAAACCCAAACCGCCATTACGCAAGGATGGTTGCAGCAAATTGCAGTCCAAGACCGAATCGCCGTCGAGGCTCTGCTGGATGAGCTGCATTTGGGCGAGGCGGAAGCGGTTGTGTTGGCTCGAGAATTGAGCGTGGGACGGGTCCTGTTGGACGACCATGCCGCGCGCGCAAAAGCCGGCTTGCTTGGTTTATCCGTTACCGGAACAATAGGTATTCTTATGCTGGCGGCAGAGAAAGGCATTGATATTGATCTCAAGCGCGACCTGGATATTCTGATCCAGCATAACTTCCGGGTCGCCCGCGAATTATATGAAAGGTTGACACAGGATTCCTGATTCTGCGCAGTCGTTGGGACTGTAGCGTGGACGCTGACGGTTTCGTGACCAAAGTATTATAATGGGACAGGCAAAATGAGACCCTGCGCCCTTCGACGTGGCTCACATCGTCCCGACACTTGCACCGTGTGCCACATCGTCCCGACACTTGCGCCGTACGCCACATCGTCCCGATGCTTTTTCGGGAGTGCGGTGTGCTTTTTCGGAAGTGCGGTGTGTCCTTCGGGAGGGCAGGTGTGCGTTACGAACCGCGTTAGGATGCGCGCAAAACATGTCGGATAATTTGCTCCCTGTGCTGCATACCCTTTCAGGGCATTTAGCGCGACCTGCGTTGAAAACAAAAAATCATGTGAACAGGAGGTCAAGATGAAATTTATCATAATCCTGGACCGCGATGAAGACGGCGTCTGGATCGCGGAGTGCCCGTCAATTCCCGGTTGTGTCAGCCAGGGCTCCACCAAGGAAGAAGCGTTGGAAAATGTCAAAGAAGCCATCCAACTTTGCCTGGAAGTCCGCGCAGAGCAGGGACTCCCGTTGACCATCGAAACCCGCCAGGTGGAGGTATATGCCTGATGCCCACGCTTCCCCGGCTGAGCGGACGGGAAACCGTAAAAGTCTTCGAATCTCTTGGCTGGACCGTTGTCAGGCAAAAAGGAAGTCACATCATCCTGGTTAAATCGGGTCATATTTCTACATTGTCCGTGCCGGATCACAAGGAAGTTGCCAAAGGCACACTGCGCAGTTTGATCCGTTCTGCGGGTATCACTGTTCCGGAATTCATAGACGCCCTGAAAGGCAAGCGGTGAAGTTCATCTGCCAGGCGCGAAGGGCGCGCCCTATACCGAGGTAGACATCCCGAACCCGATCAACCATTATGGACGCACAAAACTGGAAGGCGAGCAGGCCATACAAGCGGTGGACGGACCCTACCTGATCTTTCGCACCGCTTGGGTGTACAGTCTGCGCCGGGATAGTTTTGTGACCAAAGTTCTACGCTGGGCAAGGGAAAATGAGACCCTGCGGATTGTTGATGACCAGATCAGCAACCCTACTTGGGCGCGCATGCTGGCGGAGATTACTGCCCTGTTGATTGCACGCGGCGGGGACAATTTCCTGTCCTGGCTGGCCGACCGCAAGGGGTTGTATCACTTGGCAGGAAGTGGATATGCCAGCCGTTTGGAGTGGGCCAAAGTAATATTGGATCTCGACCCCAAACGTTGCGAACAGACCCTGCGGGAAATTCGGCCTGCCTCGACCTCCGAATTTCCAACCCCGACGCGGCGCCCGCTCTTTTCGGTGCTGGATTGTGCCCATTTTCAGACCACTTTCGGTTTGCAGTTGCCCAATTGGAAATATTCACTGCAACTGGCATTAGTATGATCCGAAATATGGATACACCCATTTCACCTGTCCTTCTTCCGGCAGGACATTTTGGATAGCGTGAACCCAGAGGGATGATGCCGCCCCCCGCTGAGGAATAAATATCCTTTGCAGGGGGTACCCGGTTACCGGCGCAATCTCTCCGAAATCCGGTCAATTCATAGGCCCCTATAATTTCCCGCTAGGCACTTCCAAAAAGAACTTTCACGGGATAAAGGTTTATAATGTCTCTCCCCCTTGTTTCGGTCGTTCTCCCTTCATGCAATCATGTTGATTTCGTCACGACAGCAGTCGAATCTGTATTGAACCAACACATGACGGATTTCGAATTAATCATCGTTGACGATGGCTCTACGGATGGAACCCCCGAGAAGATAGGAAAAATTCATGATCCCCGGATTCAGCTGATACAACTTGAACAAAACCGCTTACGCCACCCAAGGAATATTGCCTTGGGATTGGCAAAGGGTTGCTATATTGCGTTCCAAAACTCAGATGATGAGTGGCTACCAGATAAACTACACGCGCAGATTGATATCCTGGCCCAACATAAAGGCCTCGTGGCGTGCTTTACTAATGTGGAACTGATTGGTAACCATAACGAGGTCGTGACATCTTCCTGGGGCAATGGATTATTTACAACCGAAAATCGAACGAATCTTGCCTGGCTGCGCCATTTTTTTACAAGAGGAAATTGTTTGTGTATCTCCTCTGCTATGGTACGTAGTACAGCCATCAAAAAGGTCGGAAATTTCCGCGGCAGTTTGATCCAACTCTCGGATTTTGACTTATGGGTACGCTTGGCAGCGATTGGCAATTTTCATATCATTGACGAAAAATTGACCCGCATGAGAATTATCTCGGGCAAACCAGTCAAAAGTTCTAATACAAATGCTCCCGACCACCGTCCTCGGATCAATCTCTCGGATACCATACGACGATTGGCAACCCGGATCCTTCCTTTACCGATAAAGTCAAAGCTCAAGATGTATCTCAGCGCAATGGGGTCCTTTGAAGATAAATTGAGCACTTCAAAGGGCGGTTCCCCACTTGTTTCCGGAGATAATTTAAGCGCGCCAAAAGTGAGTTCTAAAAACCGTACAATTCTTGAGTTTGCTGATGTTCTTGGAAATTTCACCAGGCCGCCCATTATTGCTATGATCCCGTATATTTTTGAGGAGGCCTTCACTGAGATTAAGGATTCAATGTATATTCAACAGGCATGGCTTGCAAGGTATGCTTGGTCGTTGAGCAGTATTTCTCATTCCATTTTCGCAGATCGGATTATGGCGTCCATTATGGAAAATGAACAGGCCCGCAAAAAAGTAACCGATGTGTTTGGAGCGGAAATCATCAGAGAGTTTGTGCGCAGGCGCGGACAACTCTCTATTAGGATAGATCATGGAGCGTTCTAATTGGGTCGAAACTTGGTTTTCAAGAGTGAGAGACCGGACCCACCTGAAAGTGATTAGGATTCCCTTCAACGCTTCTGCTGAATGGGAGATGAAAGATGGTTGGCTTGTTCATAAAT
>Ga0194119_10013084_pt1 | contig 10390 bp, 5 predicted proteins | sample TA2MahC100mmetaG_FD_148620 | JGI IMG/M metagenome (GOLD analysis project Ga0194119, IMG submission 148620) | Freshwater microbial communities from Lake Tanganyika, Tanzania - TA2015018 Mahale Deep Cast 100m | ecosystem: Environmental > Aquatic > Freshwater > Lake | place: Tanzania: Lake... | reverse complement strand
TGCCAGGACTGCGGCATCAGCGCGATCGAGTTGATGAGCAACGTGGCCGAGAGCTTCGCCGGAGCCCCGCGCCAGGCCGGACCGGGAGGCCCCGGCCCGCGCCTGAACGGCAAGCAGGTTACCGCCGGGCAGAAACAGGCACGCAGGCAGGCCGGCGAAGCCATGACCAAGTGGCGGCTCTCCGTTTCGATGGCGAAGTACAAGGAGTTCCGCAAGATCTACAACGATGCGGGTGTGAAGATCTACGCCTTCAAGCTGCCGCCCACGATGGAGATGTCCGATCCCGAGTACGACTACATCTGGAACGTCGCCGAAACCGTAGGCGCCAACCACATCACCATGGAGCTTCCGAACAACGACGAACTGCTGCAGCGCGTGGCCGCGTTCGCCGCAATGCGCAAGTTGCCCATCTCTTTCCACACCCACGGCCAGGGCGGCGCTTCGGGTTTCGAGAAGGCTTTGAACGCTTCCAAATACACGACGCTCAATCTCGACGTGGGTCACTACGTCGGAGTAAACGGCGAGTCGCCGGTTCCGGTGATCGAGAAGTATCACGCACGCATCTCCAGCCTGCACTTGAAGGATCGCAAAGGCCCGCGTGCTGGCATGGGCGGTCCCAACGTGCCATGGGGGCAGGGCGATACGCCGATCAAGGAGATCCTCAATCTCATGCGGAAGAACAAGTACAAGTTCCCCGGCAGCATTGAGTACGAATACAACACTCCGGAGGGCTCCGATGTGTTGAGTGAGATTAAGAAGTGCGTGGACTACTGCCGGTCGGCGTTGGCTTAACTACTCCACCACCAGCAGCAAGTCCTTCGCTTCCACCTGCGCGCCGGGCTGCACGAGTTTTTGCTTCACCACGCCGCCAATGGGTGCGTACACGGTGGTCTGCATCTTCATTGCTTCCATCACCAGTACCCGCTCGCCTTTCTCCACTTTCTGTCCGATCTCGACGGCGATGGAGGAGACCGCGCCCGGGATCGGCGCGCCAATGTGGCCCGCGGCCGCCGGATCGGCTTTGGTCCGCGTGGGGCCCGTCGATTGCAAGCTCTTGTCGCGAATCGTTACCTCGCGCGGCTGGCCGTTCAGCTCAAAGAAAACGGTGCGGGTGCCGTCCGGATGCGGTTCGCTGGTTGTCAGGTACTTGATCACCAGCGTCTTGCCGTCCTCGATGGAAACCGTGATCTCCTCGCCCTTGTTCAGTCCGTAAAAGAACTGGGGAGTCGGCAATGCCTCCAGGTCGCCGAACGCCGCGTGGGCCTTGGCGAACTTCACGAACACATCCGGATACATCAGGTAGCTGAGCACGTCCGTTCGGGACGGCTTGCGGCCGATCTTCTTCTCGACGATCACCTCTGTCTCCGTCAGCGAGACCGCCGCCAGATGCGCTCCCGGCCGGCCTCGGCGCGGCTTGCCGCCTTTCAGGATTACGCGGGCCAGCTTCTTTGGCCAGCCGCCCGGAGGTTCGCCCAGCGAACCTTCAAACATGTCCACGACGCTATTCGGCAATGTAAGTGTATGGCCGGCGGGCAGGCGCTCAATCTCGGCCATCGTCAAGCCATGGCTGACCAGGAAGATCGCCATGTCGCCGACCACTTTGCTGGAGGGCGTCACCTTTACGATGTCGCCGAAGGCCAGGTTAACGTCGGCGTAGGTACGCGCGATTTGGCTCCACTTCGGGCCCAGGCCCATCGATTCGGCCTGTTCCTTCAAATTGGTGAACTGGCCGCCGGGCATCTCATGCAGGTAGACCTCCGCCGTGCCCGACCGCAATCCGCTGTCGAACGGCGAATACCACGCCCGCACCGCTTCCCAGTAGTCCGACGCCTGGTTCAGCGCGTCCAGATGCAGGCCGGTCTCGCGCGGTGTGTAGTTCAAAGCCGCGACGATTGAGTTCAAGTTCGGCTGGCTTGTCGTTCCGCTCATGGAGGCCAGCGCCGCGTCGCAAGCGTCGACACCGGCGTCGGCGGCCTTCAGAATCGACGAGGCGTTGATGCCGCTGGTATCGTGCGTGTGAAAGTGGATGGGCAGCCCGGTCTCGTTACGCAGCGCCTTCACCAGCTTCTCCGCGGCGTAGGGCTTCAGCAAGCCGGCCATGTCCTTGATGCCGAGAACGTGGGCGCCCATCTTCTCCAACTCCTTCGCCATATTCACGTAATAGTTCAGCGAATACTTGTCGCGCCGCTCGTCGAGGATGTCGCCGGTATAGCAGATGGCTGCTTCGCACACTTTGTTGGACTTCCGCACGGCCTCCATCGGCACCTTCATGTTCGGTACCCAGTTCAGGGAGTCGAAGATGCGGAAGATATCCATTCCGTTCTCGGCCGCGCCACGGATAAACTCGCGGACGACGTTGTCCGGATAGGCCGTGTAGCCCACCGCGTTCGAGGCCCGCAGCAGCATCTGAAAACAGATGTTCGGAATCGCCGCGCGCAGCAGCCGCAATCGCTGCCACGGATCTTCCAACAGAAACCGCATCGACACGTCGAACGTCGCGCCGCCCCACATTTCCAGCGAGAGCAGCGCGGCCATCCGGTGCGAAACGAAATTGGCGATCGTCGTCAAATCGTGCGTACGGGCGCGTGTGGCGAACAGCGACTGGTGCGCGTCGCGCATGGTTGTGTCGGTCAGCAGCAGCCGTTTTTGCTTTCGCATCCACTCTGCGAATTTTTCGGGGCCCAACTCGTCCAAGAACTGCTTGGTGCCGCGCGGAGGCGCCGACGAATCGTGCGGCGGCACCGGCGCCGGCTTGCACTCTTTCGGAATTGCCCGTCCCTTTACCTCGGGGTTGCCGTTGACATTCACTTCTGCCAGGTAGGTCAGCAACCGTGTGGCGCGGTCCTTGCGCTGCGTGAATTTGAACAGCTCCGGCGTCTCCGCCAGCCAGTTGGTTGTAATCTGGCCGGAGCGAAACGCCGGATGCTTCACTACATTCTCTACGAACGGAATGTTCGTCTTGACGCCCCGCACACGGAACTCGCGCAGTGCGCGGTCCATCCGGTTGCAGGCTTCGGGAAATGTCCGGCCCCATGCTGTGACCTTCACGAGCAGCGAATCATAGAACGGCGTGATCACCGCCCCGCCGTAGGCGCTGGCGCCGTCCAAGCGGATGCCGAAGCCGGCCGGAGAGCGGTAGGTCTGAATCTTGCCGTAGTCGGGAAGAAAATTGTTGGCCGGGTCCTCGGTGGTCACGCGGCACTGCAGCGCCGTTCCGTGAAGGGGGATGCCTTCCTGCTGGGGCAGGTGAATCTCCGGCCCGTGCAGCGAGTGCCCTTGCGCGATCAGGATCTGCGTTTGCACAATGTCGATGCCGGTGATCAGTTCGGTGACGGTGTGCTCCACCTGCACGCGCGGATTCACTTCGATGAAGTACCACTCGCCAGTGCCGGCGTCCACCAGAAACTCGACCGTCCCGGCGTTCTCGTACTTGGCCTGACGCGCCAGCGCCACGGCCGCGGCGGCCAGCTCGCGCCGGATACGGTCGTCAAGCCCAATGGCGGGTGCCACCTCCACGACTTTCTGATGCCGCCGCTGGACCGAACAATCCCGTTCGTACAGATGCAGCGTGTTGCCCTGCTTGTCGGCCAGAATCTGCACCTCAACGTGGCGCGGACGGCGGATGTACCGCTCAATGAAGACCGCTCCGTTGCCGAACGCCGCCGCCGCTTCCTGCTGCGCTTCGGCGAGTTTTCCGGCCAGGCTGGCCGGGTCCAACACGACCCGCATTCCACGGCCGCCCCCGCCGAACGCGGCTTTAATAATGACCGGAAAGCCGATTGCTCTGGCCGCCTCGGCGGCCTTCGCCGGATCCTGAATCGGTTTGGGAGTTCCCGGTACCACCGGAACGCCCGCCTGCTGAGCCAACCGCCGGGCGGCGGTCTTGTCTCCGAGCATCTCCAGGTGCTCCGGGCGCGGCCCCACGAACACCAGACCGTATTTCGCGCACGCCTTCGGCAGAGCCGGATTCTCCGACAGGAATCCGTAACCGGGATGGATCGCGTCGACCCCTTTTTCGGCCGCCAGCGCGCAAATGCCCTCCACGTCCAGATACGCCTGCACGGGTCCCAACCCCGCGCCAATTTCGTATGCCTCATCCGCCTTGAACCTGTGCAGGCTCAGCCGGTCCTCCTTCGAATAGACCGCCACGGTCTTCAAGCCGAGCTCATTGGCCGCGCGAAGGATACGAATGGCGATTTCGCCGCGGTTCAAGGCGAGGAGTTTTTTCATGTTTTAGAGGGGGGAGGGAAGGGACACCACGGGAACGAGGGGCTAAATAGTTAGGGTATCACGCAAGGTTCGCGGAACCTTCCCGGACGGGTTCCCGTATCCACCTGCATGCGTTACCTCCTGATCGCTCTTGCCATCGGTTTGACGGGCTGCGACATCGATATCGACGATGTCGCGGGCGGCGCCCGTGAGGAAGAAACCTTTCAAATGACCAAGGAGTTCGCCCCCGGCGACCGCCTGATCGTCGACAACTATAACGGGTCGGTCGAGATCACCGGTTGGGACCGGAACGACATTGAAATTACCGGCGCCAAGTATGCCCACTCTCGCGAACGCCTGAACGAGATTAAGATCGATGTCAGCCGTGGCGCCGGCCTGCTCACTGTCCGGACCGTCCCGCCCGCCAGCCGCATGGGTAACCACGGCGCCCGCTACGTGATTCGCGTGCCCAAGCGGGCCACGTTGGAGCTCATCAAGAGTTCGAACGGCCAACTGAACATGTCCGGCCTGCAGGGTTCCATTACGGCCCGGACTTCGAACGGTACCATCCGGACGGCCAAGATCCAGGGTGACGTCTCCGCGTCGAGCACCAATGGAACTATTGAATGCATCGATGTCAGCGGCGCCATCTCGGCCAGGACCACCAACGGCAGGATCAAACTGGAGTCGATTGAGGGTCCAATGGACGCGTCCACAACCAACGGCCCCATCTTCGCGGAGATGAAGCGGTCCACCGACGATCGCAAAATGCGCTTCTCCACTTCGAACGGTTCGATAGATCTTCGCCTTCCGGCCGGGTTGAAAAATGACGTCCGTGCTTCCACGACCAATGGCTCGATCAAAACGCAAATGCCGGCCGGATCCAACTTCCAGGTGTCCGCCCGGACCACCAGTTCGTCGATTTCATCGGATTTTGACATCCAGGGCGACATTTCCAAGCGGCGGATTGAGGGCCGGATCGGCTCCGGCGGGCCGATTCTGGACCTGAGCACAACGAATGGTGGGATATCTTTGCAACGCGGTCTGTAAACAAAGCATCCAACAACCAGGTTGTGACGTATACCTAACGCCGGTACGGTTGCATTTCGTACGGCCTTCGAAGTATAGTCAACGACTAGGGCCACTACGGTCCACGTTCAGAGGGAGGAAGTACCCACAATGAAGAAGCTGCTTTTTGCAATGTCCTTCGCCGCGATGGGCCTGATGGCTGCAGAGGTGAAGGGTGTAATTTCCGACTCCGGCTGCGGCGCGAAGCACGGCCCGGGCAAGGAGAACGTAGGCTGTGTCAACGGCTGCATCAAGGGCAAGGGCGCCAAGCCCGTCCTTGTCACCGCCGATGGCAAGGTTCACGCCATCCACAATGCTGATAAGGTTCCGGCTGACCTGTACGGAAAGGCCGTCACGGTCGCTGGCAAGGTTGACGGTGATTCGGTTCACATCGACTCCATCAAGGGCAACTAACTAGCGTTTCGACGTTAGAGAGTATTTGCGAAAAGCGGGCGCCTCGGCGCCCGCTTTTCGTTATAAAATCGGAACGGCTTGATACGATTCTGGTTGGTCCTCGCCGCCCTCTCGCTGCCCGCGCAAACCTATACGGAACTCTATTGCACCGGCTGCCATAATCCGCATTCGAAGGCCGGAGGCCTGAACCTTTCGGATCTCGATCCTGCCCGCGCCGGTGAGAAGCCCGGTGTGTGGGAACGTGTGTTGCGCCAGGTCCGCACCGGCGCCATGCCGCCGGCCGGCATCGCACGGCCGCCCGGCGCACCCACGGCGGCATTTGTACGTTCGCTCACCGCCACGCTGGACCGGACTCCGCCCGACCCCGGCGCACCCGCGCCCCATCGGCTGAATCGAGCGGAGTACAGCAACGCCATCCGGGACCTGCTCGCGCTCGATACGCAGCCCGGACTGCATCTGCCGGTCGATGAATCCGGCTACGGCTTCGACAACATGGCGGACCTGCTCTCCATGTCGCCCGCGCTGCTCGAGCGCTATCTCTCCGTGGCCCGGCGCGTCACCCGGCAGGCGATCGGCGACCTGAATCAGAAGCCGGGCGATCTGACCTTCGGCTCGGTAGATCGCGGTTCGCGGCGCTCGCCTTCCGCCGAGCAGCTCCCTCTGGGCGCCTCCGGCGGCCTGGCCTTCAGCCACTACTTTCCGCTCGACGCCGACTATGAGTTTCGCGTCGCACTCGTGGGCACCACTGGCGAAGGCGCGCCGCCCACGCCTTACGTCATCAAGCTCCCGGTGAGGGCCGGTCTCCATCGCGTGACCGTTACGTTTCCGCGCGACCTGGCCCGCGCCGAAGCCGCCACCCGGACCTTCGGCCGTGTGTTCGGCGGCGCGCCGGCGCCCGCGGGACCGCCGCTGGATATGGATCTCCGCATCGACGGCGCAAGCGTGAAGCGCTGGGAGGTCCGGCCGCGCGGCAATGCGCCCGACGTCGCCACGCTAATTCTCGGCGGGCCCCACAACCCGGCTAGCAGGGGCGCAACGCCCAGCCGCCAGGCGATTTTCGTCTGCGCCCCGAAGGCGGCGAACGAAGAGACGGAGTGCGCCGACCGCATCGTCACCCGCCTGGCCACGCGAGCCTTCCGCCGTCCGGTCACTGCGGCCGACACCAAGCCGCTGCTCGGCTTCTTTGAGGGTGCGCGAAAGCAGGGCGCCGGTTTTGAGGACGCCATCGGCTCCGCGCTGGAGGCGATTCTCGTCTCGCCCGATTTCCTGTTTCGCGTCGAGCGCACTCCGGCCAACGCCACCGGCCCGTTTACAATTTCCGGCCATGAATTGGCATCCCGCCTGTCGTTCTTCTTGTGGAGTTCCATTCCGGACGACGAACTGCTGCGGCTGGCGGACAACGGCCAATTGCGGACGCCCGCGGTGCTGCGCGCGCAGGTGGATCGCATGCTCGCCGATCCCAAATCCGGCGCGCTTGCAAAAAACTTTGCCGGACAGTGGCTTCAGCTCCGAACGCTGGCGAATACCAAACCGGACGCCGAGATCTTTTCGTCGTTCGACGAAAACCTGCGCGCCGCCTACACCGCGGAAACCGAGCTGTTCGTCAACGACATATTCCGCAACGGCCGCAACGTGCTGGACCTGCTGGGCGCCAATTTTACCTACCTGAACCAGCAGCTTGCCGAGCAGTACGGAGTTCGCAACGTGTACGGCTCCCACTTCCGCCGCGTGGAGGTGGCCGACGGCCGGCGCGGCGGCCTGTTGGGGCAGGGAAGTATTTTGACCGTCACCTCGTATCCCAATCGGACTTCGGTCGTGCAGCGTGGAAAGTGGATTCTGGAGAACCTGCTTGGCACGCCGCCGCCTCCTCCTCCGCCCGATGTGCCGGAGCTCGCGGCGAAGTCGAATGACGGCCGCAAACTCAGCCTCCGCGAAGCCATGGACAAACACAGAGCGAATGCGATTTGCCGGTCCTGCCACGCCCGGATGGATCCCATCGGTTTCGCACTTGAGAATTTTGACGGTGTCGGTTCCTGGCGCGATTCCGACGCCGGCGTTCCGGTCGACGCGAAAGGAACGCTGCCCAACGGCGCGTCCTTCGAAGGGCCGGCCGGCCTGAAGAAGCTGCTGGTGGACCGGCACGGTGAAGAATTCGTCCAGACATTTGTGGAAAAATTGATGACGTATGCGCTGGGCCGCGGCCTGGAGCCGGCGGACCAGCCCGTCGTTCGAGCCATCATGCGGAAAGCGTCCGCGCAGGGCAACAAAGTCCCGGCGTTCGTGGCCGCCATTGTAGAGAGTGTCCCATTTCAGATGAGGAGGCCTTCGGAAAAATGATTGTCACCCGGAAAGCTCTATCGCGGCGCACGCTGCTAGGCGGAATCGCGCTGCCCCTGCTGGATGCCATGACCCCGGCCCTCGGCGCGGCGCCGAAGTCGCCGGCGCGGATGGTATTCATCTATCATCCGGTCGGCATGATCCTGGACAAGTGGACTCCTGCCCAGGAAGGCGCCGGCTTCGCAATGACGCCGACGATGATGCCGCTAGAGCCGTTCCGCCAGAACCTGACCGTTCTTTCCGGACTCGCGCAGGTACAGGGCCGCGCGCTTGGCGACGGTCCAGGCGATCATGCGCGCGAAGGCGCCACCTGGCTCACCGGCGCGCACCCGAAGCGCTCCGAGACCGACATCCGCTGCGGCATTTCCGCCGACCAGATCGCCGCGCGTGAATTTGGCCAGCACACCCAGTTGGCCTCGCTCGAAATCTCCATGGAAGCACCCGGTCTGGCCGGCGCGTGCGATCAGAACTACAGTTGTGCCTATACCAACACAGTCTCCTGGAAATCGGAGACCATGCCGCTGCCCATGGAGTCGAATCCTCGAAATGTCTTTGAGCGCATTTTCGGCGAGGAAGGCAAGGCTGATCCGGCCCGCCAGCGCAGCCTGCTCGACTACGTGTCCGGCTCCATCGACCGCCTGCAGACGCAGCTCGGCGCGAAGGACCGGAATAAACTCAGCGAGTATCTGGACGCCATTCGCGACATCGAACGCCGGATTCAAAAGGCCGAACAGCAGTCGATGAAGCTGCCAGATATGAAGCGGCCCGACGGCACGCCGGAGTCGTTCGACGAACACGCGAAGTTGCTGATCGACCTGCAGGCGATTGCGCTGCAAACCGGCATCACCCGCGTCATTACTTTCATGCTGGGGCGCGCCGGGAGCAACCGGCCCTATCGCAACATCGGGATCTCCGACGGTCATCACTCGCTCACGCATCATCAGAACGATCCGGAAAAGATCGAGAAAGTCACACGGATCGACGAATTCCTGGTCAAGACGTTCGCGAATTATCTGGCCACGATGAAGGCTACGCCGAATGGCGCGGGCGGCTCTCTGCTCGACGATCTCATTGTTTGCTATGGCTCCAGCCTTGGCGACGCGAACATCCACACGCACCATGACCTGCCCATCGCTCTGGTCGCCGGCGCCCGCTTTTTCCAGGGCGGGCGGCACCTGAAGTATCCGGCCGAGACGCCGCTGAACAACCTTTTCCTAAACATGTTCGACGCCGCCGGCATCCCCTGCGCTCGCTTCGGCGACTCCACCGGCCGGCTCACCCGCGTCTAGCCATGCTGCGATTTCTGGTTCTGGTGTCGTGCGCCTACAGCTCCACGCTCGTGGAGGCGGTGCAGCGCCGCGACGCCAGCGCCGTCGAGGCACTGGTCCGTTCCGGCGTCGATGTCAACGCCCTGGAACCGGACGGCGAAACCGCTCTGGCGCGAGCCGTCCAACTCGGCGAACGAACCATCGCCGGCCGGCTACTGGCGGCCGGAGCGAATCCGGGCGTGCGAAGCGAATGGGGCGAAACACCGCTCACGTTGGCCGCGATGAACGGCGATGCGGAACTGATCGGCGCGCTCCTAAAGGCCGGCGCGGACGCGAAGGCGGCCAGTTGGAACGGCGAGACCGCGCTCATGCGTGCAGCGATGGCCGGCGGCACCGCCGCGGTGGCGGCGCTTGTGTCGGCGGGCGCGGAGATCAATGCCACCGACGCGCGTAAAGGCCAGTCCGCTCTCATGTGGGCCGCCTCGGAGGGGCACGCCAGCGTTGTGAAGTCCTTGCTCAGAGCCGGCGCAAACGTCAACGCGGTTTCCACCGCCGGATTTCCGGCGCTGTTGTTCGCGGTTATCCGCGATGACCCGGCTACGGTGCAGCTTCTGCTCGCCGCCGGCGCCGATCCGAAGTTCGTGTTGAAGGACGGCACTACGGCCCTGGTGAGCGCCGCCTCGCATCGCAGTGCAAAGGCCGCTCTGGTTCTGCTCGGCGCGGGCGCGGATCCAAACGCTGCCGATCGCACCGGCAACACGCCGCTCCATCTCGCTGCGCAAGCCGGCGATCTCGCTCTCACGCTACAGCTCGTCGCGAAAGGTGCGAAGCTCGAGGCCCGCACGATTGATCCGCCCGCTGGCGCCCGTGCCTCGTTCTTCCGGGGCCCGGCCGGCGGCCAGACGCCTCTGATGAGTGCCGCCCGCGCCGGAAATATTTCAATTATGGAGGCTCTGCTCGCCGCCGGTGCCGATCCGAAGGCGAAGGCCAGCGATGGCACGACGTTCCTGATGGCCGCGGTGGGGAGCGCGAACGTCGCGGCGGTCCGTTTCGCTTTCCGTCACGACAATGACGTGAAGGCGGTGACGAAGGAT
>Ga0194119_10013058_pt1 | contig 10406 bp, 10 predicted proteins | sample TA2MahC100mmetaG_FD_148620 | JGI IMG/M metagenome (GOLD analysis project Ga0194119, IMG submission 148620) | Freshwater microbial communities from Lake Tanganyika, Tanzania - TA2015018 Mahale Deep Cast 100m | ecosystem: Environmental > Aquatic > Freshwater > Lake | place: Tanzania: Lake... | reverse complement strand
GGGTCTCGTTCAGTAGCTCCTGAGCACGGACCATCCCCACGCGGGTGGGGAGAACGCCTGGGCATGCCGCTCGAAAGGGTGATTCCCCGGACCATCCCCACGCGGGTGGGGAGAACAGACCGTCTCGGACCCAGACAAACCAAGGTGACGGACCATCCCCACGCGGGTGGGGAGAACTTCTAAGAAAGGAACCACTCCATGACCTACCACGGACCATCCCCACGCGGGTGGGGAGAACCTATAGCGAGCCTGCCAACGGGGATCCGGCACCGGACCATCCCCACGCGGGTGGGGAGAACCTACGCTGGCGATCCTTTCTAAATGCCCAAGGCGGACCATCCCCACGCGGGTGGGGAGAACTCTTCCTTGGTGAGTTCGACAGGCTCACCGTGCGGACCATCCCCACGCGGGTGGGGAGAACTCGAACGTAGCAGAGACAAGGGGTGGTTCAACCGGACCATCCCCACGCGGGTGGGGAGAACTTTCCCCTCCGGGTCTCGTTCAAACGTATACTCGGACCATCCCCACGCGGGTGGGGAGAACGCTATTATAATAGATCTAAAGTAATTAACTATCGGACCATCCCCACGCGGGTGGGGAGAACTCTGATATACCAACGAGTTAGGCCGACAAATCCGAGCATTTTTGGCGAATCAAAACGGCCGTCTTTCCACTTCGATCCATTCTTCGGCCACCAACCAGAGTCCGCAGAGTTCCGTATCCCGTCGATCGGGTTCACCCCAGCGCTCAATCTTGAACCCCTGGCAATTGGGCTCGCTGGTCAGAATCAGCAAGCTAAGTCCATCAGAGTTGCGTTTGACGTAGTCGAGGACCTTGTCACGGGTACGGCGATTGACCGTGCCGACAAAAACGTTGGGCTTCGGCTCAACAAACCAGCGTTTGAGGATGCCACGGATGGCCGGCGGGGTGTCCTGGGCGATCAGCACGGTCATACAGCGCGGAACTGAGACTGGTTGTGGACCTTTGTCCTCACAATGCGGATGGGGGGCGGGCTCCCGCTTGGATGGGGGCGGCTTCGTCGGTCTGGAAAAGTGCCGCGAGATCCTTGGGTAGCCGTTGCAGTATCTTCTGCTCCTCAACCCGCTGTTTGAGAAGCTTGCGGACGAGCTTGCCGTCGTCCTGCGGGTCCTGGCGGACCGCGAGGAAGGCAGCTGGAATGCTTGTGAGGTGTTTGTAGAGGTCAGCTACGTCGTAGATGAACGGCAGCGTGCCGGCGTCATGGACGAAGCCGAGGCTGGGCACGTAACCCAAGGATGTGACAACGGCAGCGCAAAGGGAGTAGAGGCTGGCATTGGCAGCGGACAGGGCGCGATTGATGCCGTCCGACATATTCCAGTTCTGGCGGTCGTAGTTGCGGCCCTTCCATGTGACACCGTGTTCGAGGCCGAGTTCGGCATAAAGCGCCCGGATGCGGAGGCCCTCCATGCCGCGCAGTTCCTTGATGGACCTGTCTTCGACATCCATGCCAGGGAAACGTTGCCGGAACATCGCTCGGGCGATTTGGGTGCGGCGGCGTCTGTCGGCCCAAGCCTCGGCATGCAACCGGGGCATGTCGTTCGTGTGGTTCGGTGTGAGGCCGAAGGCATAGAACCGCATGGATTCCTCACCCGTCCAGCAAACCGGCGTATTGCTCTCGGCACAGGCCTTGATGGCGGCGTGGGTAATGGTGGTTCCAGGTCCTAAGATCAGGGCCGAGATGGTAGCGATGGGCAAACGGCACAGCAGGCCGTCTGCTCCCACCCATTTCACGCTGGAATCATCTACTTCCAGGCGGCCGTGTTCGAGATAGAGAGGGGTCCAGCGGTCTTTGGCCGAAGCCAGGGTCTCTAGAGGTGGTCGTTCAAAGAGAGGCACAAGCCGGTTGTTGACTAGGACCTGGCGGATCGAGCCAGTGATTTGATCCACCGCGGAGCATGGCGATTGCCAACGGGTGCGCCAAAGGCGACCGGGGTGTCGTTCAATCGATCAGCACCTGGTTCCTCAGGACCGACTTCCATGACCCGGTCAAAATCCTCTTCCTTCAATGTGGGGGATAAATCTGCGCGACGGAGAAGCTCAGCCCAAACCGCGGAGGGTTCACCCGGTCCAGCAGCCAGCACCGGGCGGGCGGGGATGCAGGACTTCCGGCCGAACCACAATCCCCATTTGGGATCATGCAGGGCGGTGGCGATTTCCTCCAACAGCGCCGCAGAACCTGCGAGTAGAACTCCAAACCGGGCATCGAGCAGGTAGTGGCGATACGTCTGGACAGTTGCGTCCTCATCCACCTTACCGCTTGCGCGACGAATGCCGGTGACGGTGTGGTAGTCTTCGAGGCGCCGCATCGGGAGCGATCCGCCCCTCTGATCTCGCCGGCCCAGCGTCAAGGTTGTCACCCGCAGCGGATTCAGGCGCCGGAGCTGCTCCTCTTCGTTGGGAGAATGCTTGTCGATGCCCATCGCAGCGGCGATCAGCCCGAGTATTCCGCTGCGCGTGGGGTGCAACGCGGTTGTGCGCCGGTCGAACCGTGAGGCGTGACCCCAGGATTGCAGTGGGCCATCGAGCAGCAGGGCAAGGTAGACGTCAGGCGACATGGTTCTTCAAGGCCTCACAAAAGGCGTTGAGGTTGGTTTCGGGCATGGCCACTTCGGTCTCGAAGACCAAGCCCCACGTTTCTTTCAGCTTCGCGTGCTCGGCCTTCAGGGCCTCAACCGAGGCGTCCAGCAGGCCGGCCTTGAGCCGTACCGGCGACTCGAAGGCATTGACGAGTTGCACAGGCTGGCCCTTGTCCTTGTAGGTACCGAGGACGTAACCCGGCAATGTATTGGCATTCATGGAGTTCTTCCGGGCACCAGGCACTGCCATGAGCGCGGCCCGTATGAAGATGTCCACAACTTGGCGGCGTTCTTCTGGGGAAAGTTTGGCCAGATGAGCTTCATCGGCGAGCAGGTCGAGGTTCAGCGCGGCGTAGCGGTAGTAGACGGCCGATGAAAACTCCAGCGTGCCAATCATGCCGGCACCTGCGTCGTCCTCCTTCGGTTTCCGGTCGTCCACAGCGGAATAGAAATCGAGGTCGTTGTCGCTTTTGTGAGTCGACAGGGCATGCCCAAACATGGCCGCGCCCTCCAGAGTTAGCGACGGGAGGCTGGCGACCATACGCCCAAACAGGGCAATGTCAGCGCCATCCAGCAAGCCGGCTTTCTTGCAGAACTTATCCAGATTTTTTTCGTACTCCTTCGACTTGGGGTCGGTCTTGAGAAGCTCGGCAACCTGTTGGGCAATTGCGTCGATCTCGGAAGGAGCCAGGAAGGTCAGAGTGCTGACCCTTGCATTGTCGTCCTTCGCCTTGCCATCGAGTTTCGCGAGTAGATCGGAAATTCTCTTGGCGTGTTCGGAGGCCGTTTTCTCGTCCACGACGCCGTGCTCCTTCAGAGCCTCGGCGAACGGTTGGATGATGAGTTTTGTGCGCTCACCGGCGAACCGTTCTGGCAGCAGGTCCGAGGCGTATTCCCTGATGGCACGTTTGAGAGATTGGCTAGAAAGCCGGGAGCGTTGGACACCGCCGAAGACGGCCGTCTTTGGGGCGCCGACATCGTCGCGATTGAGACACGAGACAGGGAACGACTGGAGGATATGGAGTTCGATGAGTTTCATGATGTGTTGGAAAAGTTGATACAGAGGGATCAGGCAATAGGGGCGAGGACGAGCAGTCCGAAACCAAAGGCTTTGGCGGAACCAATTCCGGCAGCAACTGAAGCACGGAAGCGAAGAGGGTCGTTGACGGTGAGTTCTCCCTGAAACTCGACTGCCGAATGGGTGCCATGAGCACGAGCGTCCTTGTGGAAGAACTCCGGACCTCGCGGTACCGTCCGCAGGGTCTCCGGGTTCACTGAAAACCCGCCCGCCTCTCCCTTCCTTTGAAGCCAGGCAACCAGGTCCACACTCTGAGTGAGGGCTAGCCGCCGCCCGTTCTTGGTGCGTTCGCCGGCGACGTTGGAGCGTACCTTTCGGGTCGGGTTGGCCAGCAAACTGAATTGGTAGCGGGCATGCTCAAAAAACTCGCCAGGTATCGGTTTGGTGCCAAAGCAAGGTGTCGGACACCAGTCGGGCTTGGTTGGCACGTTCGGAGACAAAATGAGCACACGATAGGCTTCCTCCTTGCGGTCCACCCGGATGAGAAAGTCGCGAGTCTGTCCGTCACGACCGGAAAAAGCCTGCCAGGCCCGCTGGTGCCAATCGTAGGTGTCGCGGATTCGAAGCAGTCGGACCGCGTCCTCATAGGAAACAAGAATCTGCGTAAGGTGCAGGGTTTGGGCGGCAGCGTTCGGTTCAAGTGTGACGGTGCTCATGGTGTAGCGGGTTGCTCAGTGGTTCCACGAACAGCAGCAGAGTCTCCTTCGACGCTGGATCCCCAGAAGGACCTGGCCCAGCGGACCCGGATCCGGTCGGCGGAGGAGTTCCACCAGGCGAGATCGTCAAAGAGGCTTTCGTAGTTCACTCCGACGCCCTTGCTCGCAGCCAGGCGAACCCAGGCCCGCAGCTGACCGGAAAGATCCTCTGCTTGGTCGCAGGCAACCAGACGACGGAATCGTCGTTCGTGGCTTTCCGGAATCGTTTTGTCAGATGAATCAGCCGACGCAATTGCGCGACAGGTTTCGCCAAAATTACGGGCATTCGACTCGCGCGGATGGGTGGCGAAGAATGCTGCAAGATCAACGTGAACCGACTCACCGGGCTGACCGATCTGGCCCCCCAATGCCGCCACGATCGGCCAAGCATCCATCACGGTGGCAGGGCTAAGACCGCGCTTCAGCGCGGCCATCTTGCCACGGTCATTTTGGGCGCGACGCAGCGCCTCGACGAATCGGGTGGCGCGGTCGCTGGGAGCGTGACTACTCATTGGGGATTCCTTTCTTGGGTTTGGCGGATTTCGAAGTCGTCTTGAGGAACAAACGGCGCAGCCCCAAGGCGTGGGCCTGGAGCTGCCGTGGGGTTTGGTAGGGGCAGACTTGGCGATAGGCATCGAGTGCGGCGTCTTTGACTGCTTGCCCCCATTTCGACTTTGGCAGTTCCTCCTCTGTCGTAAGTTCGCGGGCCACGGCAAAGAGCGCCGTCAGGCTCTGCTCGACGCTTGTCCAGAACGATTGGCGGGCTCGATCATAGCCAGGATTGCCAATCTTCAGTTCGCCGGAAAAATGCTTCACTGCTTGGAGCAAGGAGGTTTCGGTGGCATCCGCGTATTGGACGCCGCGCTCGTAAGCCATCCGACCAGGTCCATCGAGCATGGAACGAGGGATTTGGTGAAATCCATCGACGACATCCTCGATCTTGGCCTTGTCGGTGATAAAAGCGCCAACCCACACCCCGACTTCGTTGGACCGAAGAGCATGCGTCAGAGCCAGTGGCCCAGAAATCGGGTCGCCTGCTGATTTTCTGCGAACTGTGATTGGTCCGAGTTGACGCCACAGGCTCCTTCCAGTGGAGGCGGGTAAGGGCCCAAGTTCGTCCTTTTTCTGAATGATGGTGGCTGTCGCTTCGCGAAAAGCCGGAAATAACGGGTAGTCCAGTCCGTTGGCCAGAGTCATAGAAGTTCCATCGGGCTGGAGATGGATGCTCCGAGCCATTGGAACCAAGCGCCCGAGATAGGTGGAGGTTGCGTTGTCGACGGCGGCTGTGTCCGCGGCCCCAACGGGCACTTGCTCCCAGATGGGGCGGCCAAGCCTGCGCGGCGGCACGTCGCGGATGATTTCATGGGTCAGCAGATTCAACCGTACGGTTTCCAGGAGGGAATCGCCGATCAGCAACGTGTGGACCATGCTGGATGGCACGCACGGAGCGTGGTTGCTTGAGCCCTCTTTTGGCGTCTCCTTGCCGTTCCAAATCGCTATTCCAATGCGGCCACCCGGTGAAAAACACTGGAACGTTAGTAGGCTGAGCGCAGCGCGCGCTGCAGACACGGTTCTCGTTTCGCCAGCTGCATTATCGAACAGGGTTGGGGTGTTACCAGTTGCGAGTGTCAGGTCGAGCTTGGTGGCCGGATTACCCTCTTTGTCGGATGTAGGTTGCTGTAGATTGGGCGCTTGCAGAAAGCGCTCGCCGTCGCCAAACAGCTCAAACTTGGAAAACCATTTGCTGAGATACTCCTTCACCCGCGGCTGAATGAGTGGGCCACACGTCTCCCAACCCTCTTCGTCCTTAGGTCCTTCGAGGGCAGCTTGCGTAATGCATATCAGGAGACGCATCAGAGCGATGCGTTCATGTGGCTTCACGGCGAGATCCCGCAACGTGTGAGATTGGGCGAAGAGTTCATCCAAGCCGAATAGGTCGCGGGTGCCGTCCCTGCGGACAGAGGGAATCCACGGATCACGGGTCAAATTCATCATCATCATCATCGCTCCAGGGTTCGGGTTCAGGTCGGTCTATGGCTGGCCTATTGGAAAACACGCCGAAATCCCGGTGATAGGAAACGGCACCTAGGGCGTCGCCGAATCTCAATCTCCCGTCCTCCGCCAGCAGAGCGGCGACCGCGTCGCGGCTCGTGTGTTCAACCAGCCACGTAGGTTGATCGGTTGCGGGTGGTACCTGCCACTTGGGAACGCGTACGAGCCAGCGGTGCAGAAAGCGGGCGGTGTTCAAACTCCAGTCAAAGCTGGGAACGTTGACTTTTGTCCCATCGGCAGCGGTCAGTACCCAGCCTCGGCCGGCTGGCTGTTGTACTATTGATCCTAGAATCACCAAGGGCACGGTGGGTGGTCCCTTGCGTCGCGTCAGTGCGCCATCGTCTTCTGGATTGAGCATCGGCATGCCGAAGACGCTCATTGCCGCTTCAGCATTGGCGTGGAGCTTCCGCTTTTCGGCCTCCAGTTCACTGCGCAGCGTTTCCCACGCGGTCGGCTCGGTTTTCAAAGGGTCGGAATAGGTCGACTCCAGCAGCGGACGGATGTCGGTGGGCAGCCGGATTTCGGTTCGACTACTCCAGACCATGGCGCTGCGCAGGAGCACGTAGGGTGCATACACCCGCGCGCTTCGTCCCAAGGCAGACTTCAGTTCATCGGCATCGGCGTCTGGATTGAATTCCGGCAACCGCACCCAGAATTCGGGCCGGACTGCTGCGCGGTGCTCCGACGGGCGATCGTGTCGCCATAGCCGGCCCAACCTTTGGAACAGCATGTCGGTCGGGGCCAGGTCGGAGACAATGAAGTCGAGGTCAATGTCCACACTTTGCTCGACGACTTGAGTGGCAATGAGAATGGAACCCTGACCCGACTGGGCGCGTTGCCGACCCAACCGATCCAGCCAGTGGCCTTCCAATTCCTGACGACGGGCAAATGGAAAGCGACTATGCAGAAGACCGAGTTCCACCTCGCCTTCGGCAATCTGTGAGCGCAGGGCGGCAAAGCTCCTCTGAGCTTCGATGACGGTGTTGCGAATCCAAAGAACATGCTCGCCGGCTTCCGCCCGGCGAATCAGTTCGGCGAGCACTTCAGACTCGGAAAAGACCTCCGCGCGAAGTCCAATTCGCTTGTCCGCACTCCAGTCAGGCTGGAGATGTTGGACGCCAAATCCGCGCGTCACGGAGGTGATCAACGGATACGTTTCAGGGACGGTGTTTTCCTCGCTACCAGCAGCTGCCAGTAACTCTTGCCGTCGCTTTGAGGTCAAAGTGGCGCTGAGCACAATCACCGCACAGCCAAGGTTCAGGAGCTCACGAATCAATGCCCCCACCAAGGTTCCCGTGTAGATGTCGTAGGAATGGATCTCGTCGAGAATGACCACTTTGCCCGCCAGCGCGAAGCGCCGGACAAAGAAGTGCTTCACGGTCACCATTCCCTGAAGCGCCTGATCAATGGTGCCTACCCCATAAGGAGCGAGCAGCGCATGCTTGGAGGATCCGAACCAGGAGCGGGCTTCGCGAAGATCCGAGATGGGGTTATCCAGGTCTTTGTCGGCATTGAAACAAGTGCGGGACGGCTCCAATGCGATACTTGGATTCTGCTCTAGCCACGAGTGACTATGTGCGAGCCTAAGGTGCGCCGGATCGTGGAGGGTGTGTCCTAGGAACTTGGACACCCGTTGGTGAATTCGATTGCTGGTGACCTGGGTCGGTAGGGCGAAATAGATGCCATGGTGTTGGCCCTCGGAAATCCAGCGCTGGGCCAACCGAAGAGCCGCCTCCGTTTTGCCACACCCCATGGGGGCTTCGATGATTACGAGGCCTGGGGCCAACATCTCGGCGGCCTCCTGTACCTGATTGGCCTGAAACAGGGTACTTTCCTCCCCGGTGAAAGCTTTCGAGAAGGAAGTGTTTACAAGTTTTCCCCCTGGCCAACCGATGGCGGACAGCGCGTTCCTCGCCCGTTGCTGGCTGTCCTCCATCGCCATGCCTCTATCGGCGGGGAAGAAGGATTCATTGGATCCGATCCAATCGGCAACCGTGACCAAGCCAGCCAGTAGCCAAAGATCCGAGTGGGCTCGGCCAAAAACCGAATTGGGCCCCCGGTTGGGCAACGGACCGAAGGTGCTGATCAACTGATCGGCAACGCGCTGTCTGAAGCCCTCCGCCCAATCTGAACATGCCTCGAATTCGGGTGGTCTCGCGATTCGACCTTTTGGCCGCCCATGATGGGCTCCGATGGCCGCAGCCCAGAGTTGAGCGTTGTCCTGCCGGAGCCGGTCTTGGAGGAAGACTTGGCTTAGATGCGCATGGTCTGAAACTGAATGCGCCGCTGCCCGTTTTGCACGTTCGCCCAAAGCCTCCGGGAATGGCCATCTTGGACATTTCGACTGAAAACCAAGGGTGATCTTTCCGATGTCGTGCAGCGCCGCGAGTAACGGTGCCGACTGCCCGTTGTCGCCCGGCAGAAGGTTCCTCACCGGAATCGGGAGCCCCTCCACAAGCGAGTTCGCCACCCAGCCGACATTCACACAGTGATCCAGCACCGAGATCCCCGGAACCTCATGTCCTTGGGCATTTAGGTAGGTCTTAGCCCAGAAATTGGGAGGATTGTCAGGCATTCGTGCCGTTTGAAATTGTGGAGGTGAACTGTCCGTGCCAGGCGACCCGCATTTCCCTGATTCGTTTTCGGTCACGCTGACACGAGGGGTAGGACAACGGCAGTCCAAGGCTGCAGATACCCAAACCTGACCGTTCAATTCTGGGCCGCTCTCGTTGGTTTCAGCTTCATGTCGAAGAACACCCTCTTGGGGACGACGTCACGGTGGGGATCGAAGGGGTACTGAGGTCCTTGGAAGGTCTTCCCCTGAATGTGTTCACCGCCGGTTCGGGGAAGCGCGCGGATCACGACTTTGCCCATGACTACCTTGTCCGAGGGATGATGGCGGAGTTTCGTGGTGACGGGAGCCTCACCGAGGTAGTCCCCGTTCACTTCGATCCGGGCCCCCGGCGGGTCGGAGATGATTTCTGTGACCACCTGGTGCTCCAATTCGGGTCTCGTGGCGCAACCCAATAGGCCAGCAAGTAGGAAGAGGATGGCGCAGTCTGGAAGTTTCATGGGCAGGAAAGCTTAGTCGTCAGAATTCCCACCTAAGGCCCATGATGACAAGCCTACGATTGGTGCCCTTGGAGGCCGAAACCAAGGGCGTGCCAGGTTCATCACCGGAGTCGGTGAGGTGCAGTGGATTCCTGTCCGCTCAGCTCCCGTTCCGCAGCGGAGAAATCGGCGGCGGTGAGATCGTCAAGGACGCAGCGCAACCGGGCCTCTCATTGCGGAGCGGTTCTGCAAGGCTGCTTTCTCCAACCAGACACTCGCGGATGCGGCTGGAACTCCTTGGATCTGGCACCGAACTCGCGCTGTCGTTTTGGTGAAGGGAAGGGATCGGGGGAAAAGCGTTCTTGGTACCGACCGCTCGACACGTCCAAACACGCAATGGGCATAAACCTTTCCCGAGGTGAACGAATTCAACGGGAGGGAGTGGCGGTCGGCACGCAGCCCAAGCCTGGCCTTCACGGCTCAGGGAAGGGGATGTGTCGAGGAGAGCCTAGAGGGGAGGGAAGGGGAGCGTCCGTCGTCCAGCCCGTCGCCGACTGGTTTCGAACCTTTGCGGACCCTTGGCCTCAAGGAACTCCTTCGGTGGCCGTCGCCCGTGTCGTCATTTCAGCGCAGCGCTGGAATGGGCGAGTCGCAGGAGTCTTCAGCTTTCGGCGAGTCCCTCAAGCAGCCGTGGACGATGCTGGACGTGGGTGAACTTCAGTGGATTTGTTAGCACTAGGCGTTAGCACTAACCCTCTATTTCCGCTGTAAGTCGTTGGTGGAGAAGAGTGGTGCCAGCGGGAAGAATCGAACTTCCGACCAAGGGCTTATGAGTCCCCTGCTCTACCGCTGAGCTACGCTGGCAACCGAGGGCGATGTAGGTAAACGGGGAGGGCGTTCCGGGCAAGGGGTTTT
>Ga0194119_10013053_pt1 | contig 10412 bp, 10 predicted proteins | sample TA2MahC100mmetaG_FD_148620 | JGI IMG/M metagenome (GOLD analysis project Ga0194119, IMG submission 148620) | Freshwater microbial communities from Lake Tanganyika, Tanzania - TA2015018 Mahale Deep Cast 100m | ecosystem: Environmental > Aquatic > Freshwater > Lake | place: Tanzania: Lake... | reverse complement strand
TCGGTGAAATTCTCCAGCTGCCGCGAGGCATGCGCGTGCCAATCGAACGGCCCGGTGCGCACCACGCGCCACGCCGGATCGGAGAACTCGGCGACCTCCGGCACCGACCAGCGCGGCGCCTCGAGCGCGACCCAGATCAGGCCCAGCTTCTCCTCGCAGCGCCAGGTGTCGACGCACGCGCGCTCCGGCACGCGGGAGGGATCCTGCAGTTGCGGGATGTGCGTGCAGCGGCCATCGGCCGCAAAGCGCCAGCCGTGGTAGGGGCAGACGAGCTCTCCGGAGACCAGCGTCCCCAGCGACAGCGCGGTGCCGCGATGCGGGCAGCGGTCGCGCATCGCGCGGGGCGCGCCGGCAGCATCGCGCCAGACCACGACGGGCTCGCCGAGCAGGCGGGCGCCCTTCGGCGCATCCTTCAGGTCGGCGGCGTAGCACACCGGGTGCCAGGCCCGGCGCAGGGCGGCGTCGTTCATGGCGCGGATTCCAGGCCGGGGGTCAGGCTGGCGCGACCTGCACCTTCGCCTGGTCGCGCGCCAGGTCCTCGCGCGTGGTGATGCCGCGGAACCAGATGGTCACCGCGCTGGACGTGAGCACGATGAACAGCGAATACAGCACCGGGATCAGCAGCACCTGCTGCTGCAGGTCGCCCGAGAAGGTGAGCACGACGATCAGCACCGCGAGCGGCCCGTTCTGGATGCCCGTCTCCAGCGCGATGGTGCGTGAGCGCCGCGGGTCCTGGCGCAGCAGGCGCGCCAGCCAGTAGCCGAGCAGCATGCCGATGAGGCCGATGCCGATCGCCGCGACATAGACATCCGCCGGCGTGGTCGCCAGCAGCCGGTGGTTGCGCGGCACCCAGGTGAGGATCAGGAACAGGATCACCACCACGCCCAGCACCCCGCCCAGCAGCTCGACCGTGGCGCCCACGTTCGGCTTCCACTTGCGCAGCACCATGCCGATCAGGGTGGGCACCACCAGCACCACCAGGATCTGCGCCACGTTGCCCGCGGGCACCTTGTACTCGCTGGGCAGCTGGCGCAGGCCGGAGTAGAACTCCAGCAGCACCGGCGCCGCCGCCACCGCCACCAGCGTCGAGCAGATGGTCATCATGATGGACAGCGCCAGTACGCCCTTGCTGAAGTAGGTGAAGATGTTCGAGGTGGTGCCCCCGGGCATGCAGCCCATCAGGATCAGGCCGATGGCGAGCGGCGGCGACAGGCCCAGCAGCACCGCGAGCACATAACCCAGGAACGGCATCACCCCGTACTGGCACAGCAGCCCCACCAGGATGCCCTGGGGCTTGCGAAAGGCGATGCGGAAGTCCTTGAAGGTGAGCGAGGCGCCCATGCCCAGCATGATGAGCATCATCATCACGCCGAGCAGCTTCGTTTCCAGTTCGGTGAGCATCAGCGGGCCTCCTCGCGCAGTGCCTTCCTCAGGATCTTGCCGATCGGCGTCTTGGGCATCTCGGTTCTCAGCTTGACGCTCTTCGGAACCTTGTAGTCGGTGAGGTACTTCTTGCAGTGCGCGCGCACCGCGGCCTCGTCGCAGCCGGCGCCCTGCGGCACGATGAAGGCGCGCACCGCCTCGCCCGACTGCGCATCGGGCACGCCGATCACCGCCACCTCCAGCACCTCATCCATGCGCGCGATCACGTCCTCGACCTCATTCGGGTACACGTTGAAGCCCGAGACCAGGATCATGTCCTTCTTGCGATCCACGATGCGGTAGTAGCCGTCGCCGTCGATCACGGCCACGTCGCCGGTGTGCAACCAGCCATCGCGCAGAGCCTGCGCGGTTTCATCGGGGCGCTGCCAGTAGCCCTGCATCACCTGCGGGCCGCGCACCAGCAGCTCGCCCGGCTGGCCCTGGGCGACCGTCTGGCCGGCGTCGTCCACCAGGCGGATCTCGGTGCCGGCCACGGCGATGCCGATGGAATCGGGCTTGCGCACACCCGAGATCGGGTTGAAGCACACCACCGGCGACGCCTCGGTGAGGCCGTAGCCTTCCGCGATCACGGTTCCGGTGACCCGCTGCCAGCGCTCTGCGACGACGCCCTGCAGCGCGGCGCCTCCCGCGACGGCGGCCTTGAGCTTCTCGGGCGGGAAGGCGGTGAACCATTCCTCGTTCAGCAGCGCGTTGAACAGCGTGTTCACGCCGCTCACCCAGGTTATCGGGTAGTTGTCGAAGGCGCGCTGCAGGTTCTGCACCGGGCGCGGGCTGGGCACCAGCACGTTGCGCGCGCCGGCGGCGTAGAAGCACAGCAAATTGAACTGGAACGCGAAGATGTGGTATAGCGGCAGAGCGGTCAGCACGCACTCGCGCCCTTCCTCGATGTGCGAGGCGCCCATGGCGTAAGCCTGCTCGAGGTTGGCCAGCAGGTTGCCGTGCGTCAGCATCGCTCCCTTGCTGACGCCGGTGGTGCCGCCGGTGTACTGCAGCGCCGCCAGCGCCTCCAGGCCCTGGCCTTGCGTGTAGGCGGCAAGCGCGCCGGGCTTCGCGTTGAGCGCGGTTTCGCCCTCCGTGAGCGCCTGCGCCAGGCCCACATGTGGCACCACCACCGCGGGCAGCACGCGGTTCCACAGCTTCATCACGGAGCGGATCACGGCGCGCGGCACCGCGCCGAAGAACTGCGTCACTTCGGCGACCACCACCTTGCGTACCTGGGTCTTGCCGAGGATGCCTTCCAGCTTGTTGGCGAACATGTCCACGATCACGAGTACTTCCGCCCCCGAGTCGCGCAGCTGGTGCTCCATCTCGGAGGGGGTGTAGAGCGGATTGGTGTTCACCAGCACGCAGCCGGCCTTGAACACGCCGAACGCCACCACCGGGTAGGCAAGGCAGTTGGGCGTTTGCAGCGCCACGCGCGCGCCGGCGGCGAGGCCCAGCGTTTCCCTCAGATACGCGGCGAAGGCATCCGAGAGTCGGTCCACCTGTGCGTAGCTGAGCGAACCGTGCATGCCGTTGGGCATGCAGGTGGTGAACGCGGTCTGGTTCGCGAAGCGCGTGGATGACTTGCGCGCGAGTTCGGCGAGGTGGTTGAAACGCAAAGCAGGCATGGGTGCCGTCATGGATCCCTCCGCCTCGAGGATAGCGCAGCCGCCCCGATCACCGCCAGCACCGCAACCGCGCCGTAGGCGATGGCATAGCTTCCCAGCGTAGTGACGATCGCGGTGGCGAGCGCCGGCACAACCAGTACGCCGGCGAACATGGACGAGGAACCCAGGCCGGTGGCCTCGGTGCGGCGCGCGCCGCCCAGGCGCGCGAACTCGCCGTAGGCGATGCCGGTGTAGCCGCTCGCGGTGGCGCCGGCCGCCACGCAGACGAGCAGGATCAGCCCTGCCGGCCAGTCGGCGGCGAATTGTCCGGCCAGGGCCGCGGCCATCGCCATGACCACGCCCTGCAACACCAGCAGCCGGCGCGCGGGCATGACGCGGTCGGCAAGCCAGCCCCACACCGGACGCGTGAGGACGCCGCTCAGCTGGTAGGCAGCGAGCGCCTGGCCCGCGGCGATCAGGTCGAACCCGGCGCGGCTGGTGAGGTGCACCGTCATGAAGGCGACGAACACCAGCTGCGTGCCGGAGTAGATGAAGCTGGTGAAGGTGAGGCGCGCGAGCGCGGGATTTCCGGCAAGCAGAGCGAAGGGCGCGCGCAGGTTCGCCAGCAGCGGTACCGGGGCGGGGGCGGCCGCCCTTGAGCCCTCCCAGCTGCGCCGTGGAATCTCGAGCAGCACGAGCAACGCGATCACGGGAACAAGCTGCACCAGCATCGCGGTCTGCCAGCCCAGCGCGAGCGCCACCGGCGGCAGCAGGAGCGCGCCCAGCACCCCGCCCAGCGGCACGCCGATCTGCCGGAGCGAAATGACGAAATTCATCATCCTGGGCGGCGTGCGCGGCACCAGCAGGTGCGTGGCCGCGGGCGCAGTGGCGCCGTAGCCGATGCCCAGGGCCACTGCGCCCAGCGCCACTGCCAGCAGCCCACCCTGCGCGCTGATGAGCAGCATCGCGAGCGTCGCGAGCAGCACGACCTGGCAGGCGCGCACCGCGCCGTGGCGGTGGATGAAGCCGGCGGCGAGCAGCGACGAGCCGATGCCCACGCCATAGACCACCGAGACGAAGTAGCCCACCCAGGCGCCGTCCACTTTCAGGTCAGTGGCGACCATCGGCGCCAGCGCGGGCAGGGTGTAGGCAGCCAGCGTGGCGAGGGTCTGCGTGGCCAGCGTGGCGGCGAGCGGCCAGAATGGAAAGGATTGCGGCGCCACGGTGGCGGACACGCTATCGCCGACGCCAGGAGGCGTCAATCCGTCGGTTCGTAGTGCGGTGCATAATCCGCGCCTCTGAGGTGCGGGAGGTCCGATGACAGTGCAAGACGAAAGTTCCGGCAAGGACGCAATGCCGATACGCGAGGGCCTCGCGCGCGAACTGGCGCGCGCTTGGCGGCGCCTCGCGGAACCGGGAACCTGGTGGAGTGGCGCCGAGCGCTTAGCGCTGGCGGCTGAAGTGCGGGCCGCGCAGTCCTGCGCGCTGTGCTGGCAACGCAAGGCCGCGCTGTCACCCTACGGCATCGACGGCGTGCACGAAGGCCCGGGAACGCTTCCGGCAGCGGTGGTCGACGCAGTCCATCGGCTGGCGACCGACGCGGGCCGGCTGACGCGCGGCTGGCTCGAGCGCGCACTGGGCCGCGGACTCGCCGAGGCGCATTACGTCGAAGCCGTCGGCGTGGTCGCCCTGGTCACGGCGCTGGACACCTTCGATCTCGCGCTGGGCCGCGCGGAGCGTCCGCTGCCTGCGCCCGTGCCGGGCGAACCGACCCGCGCAAGGCCCGCCGGGGCAAAGCGCAACCTCGCGTGGGTCAGCACCGTCGCGCCCGAGGACCTGCGGCCCGGTGATCCCGATCCCTATGCGCTGCATGGTTCGAAGAACATCCACCGCGCCCTCAGCCTGGTGCCGCAGGAGGTGATCAACTTCTTCGACCTGGATGTCGAGCTGTACCTGAAGGACCACGAGATCCGCGATTTCGGGCGCGAGTACCGCGCGCTGACGCATCCACAGATGGAGTTGCTCGCGGGACGAGTCTCAGCGCTCAACGGCTGCTATTACTGAACCGTCAGCCATTCGGCCTTGCTCCGTGCGAGTGGCCAGCATGACGGACGAGATTACGCGGTGGCAAGCGTGCTGGAGGGCGCCGCCGCCGATGCGCACGTGCCGCACGCGGCCGAACTGATCGAGTTCGGCGAGGCCATGCTCGGGACCGAGGTCGCGCGACAGGTTCGAGCGCGAGCTGCGGTGCGCGCCGCGCTGGGTCCCGCCGGCCTGGCGGACGCCGCCGCGATCGTGGCCTCGTTCAACGCGGTGGTGAAGCTGGCCGACGGCACCGGCATTCCGCTGGAGGATTTCAAGGCCGAGGCGACCCGCGACCTGCGCGCCGAACTCGGGTTGGAGCGGTTCAATCGCGGCGCAGGCGCGGGGTAGTGTTGGCGGTTCTGGGTCGGTAACTGCCATTCGCGGCAGCGCAGCATTGCCAGTTCGATCCCGACAGGCCGCAGACGGCCAGGAGCTGAAGTTGCAAGAATGCCCCAGAAGCTGACGTTCCGCCGCTCCCCTTTTCGGATCTGGGGAGGCCTGCATGCCAATCGAAGCGACTTTCACGTGATCTTGAACAACGCCGAAAACCGGGACAGGTTCTTGGTAGACGGCTGCATGGGATCGTAGTCAGGCCCCGGCAGGGGCTGTGCCACGCACCAGTGCTCTGCCATCAGACCCTGGGCTTTAAGGCGCATGAAGTCGGCGATCACGGTGACCGGCAAGAGCTTGTGCAGGACGACAAAGTCGCCGCACGCGAACAGGTGGATGGGCCGCCATGTCAGGCGGCCCGGCCGCTTCCAGGTCACATGTTCCAGGTATTGGCGCAAACCGTCGCGCCCATGCCCGAGCCTGGTGTGTGCTGAAGGTAGTCCTCGGCCACATAGCGATCGACCAGGCTCATGTCGTAGCCATGCATGCAGTCGGACATGAAGTGCAGCAGGTTTTTTTCGTTGGTGCCCAGGTCTTCGCGCAACACGGGGTCGAATGGATTGGGAAGGGATTCATCGCAAGCCTTCAAGGATGCAGCGGGCGATGGCTGCATGGCCCGCACGGTTGGGGTGCACGCCGTCGCCTGGCGCGCCTGTGGTGCTGTCGCCGTTGAACGCGGTCTGCAGTGTGTTGCTGTGCGGGTCGGTCAGTGCGCGGTCCAGGTCTGCGAAGTCGTCGAACAGCGTGCCCCGGTGCACCTCGGCATTGAAGGCTTGCCGGCGGCTGTCTTGAAGGTCGCCGCCGTGGCCGGGCCGCGTGCTGTTCAGCGCGCTGGGCAAGGTCGCGCCGATGACGCGCAGGCCCTTTGCCCGCAAGCGCTGGACGGCGCCGGTCATGGCCTCGGCCACGGTCGCGGCGTCGGCCTGGCCGTTGTCGCTGAAGTCGTTAATGCCTTGCAGCCAGAAGACGGTGCCCACGCCTGACAGGGCCAGCACGCAGCGCTCCAGCCGCTCGATGGCCGCAGGACCTCCGCGCCAGGGGCCAATCGTCGGCGTCCTGAGTTGAGCGCGACTCGGCGGACTGCTTTGTCGGTCTGCGAACGTCGCTGAAGGGTCGGTAGCCGTCATTCAGGAAATCCAGGTTCTAGCCAGCCACGGCGCCTGGATTGCGGCGGAGAGGTACTGCCTCAGGACTCCCGCTAACCCGGCGATGGGAATCCGACGCGTTCATATCTGGCGGAAGAGGCAGGAGTCGAACCCACCAGGGACGCGAGGCGCCCCTCCATGGCTTTGAAGGCCACGCGCCCCACCGGGGACGTTTCTCTTCCTTGTTCGGTTCTCACGCTGGCTCCCGCATTCGTCGCAGGTCGCCGGCGCGGCGAGTGTAGCCGGCCTGGTCGAGGTACTCGAGCACTTCGATCGTCAGGTTGCGTCCCAGCGCCGAGCGGTCGCGATACTCGCGCGCCGGGAAGCCCTCCGGATGCGCCGCCGACAGCTCTGCCGCCAGCGCAACCAGCTTGCCGATGGTCTCGGGCAGGAAATAGCGATTCGCCGCGACGCGGTGCACGCGGCCGGCGCGCGCCGCGCGGTTGAGGAAGTCGGTCACCGCCTTCGGTTCCATCGACAGCAGCGTCGAGAGTTCATGCACGCGCGGTGCCCGCAGCCCTTCGCCCGGCAGCAGCGGCGCGAAGCGCTGCCACAGCGCTTCGTCTGCGCGCGACAGCACCGGCACATGGCCGGGTTGGCGCAGGCAGGCGCCGTCGCGCAGCAGCTTTCCCTGCTCGACCAGGGCCTCGACGATGGCGGGCAAGGGCGCGCCCGCTTCGGTGGGCTTCGGACCGACGGTATCCGGATGCGCCCGGTGCCACTCCGCGACGGCCCGTTCCAGCGCCTGGCATTGCGCGTCCCAGTCCGTCTTGCGCATGAGGTGGCGCCTGCCGCGTTGCTGGAACGCGGCGAGGCTCCGCGATTGCTCAATGCGGCCGAGCTCCGCCTCAGGAAGGTGATAGGCCGCGGCAAACCACGCGGCATCCACCAGGCGCGGCCCGGTGTCGAGCAGGGCCTCGAAGGCTTCTTCGGCGCTGCGACCGGACAGGATCTCCAGGACTTCGAGTCGCTGCGGCTTCGCCGCGCCGCGCTCCGGCGGCATCGGGTCGAGCACTGTCGCGGAGGCGACCAGCTTCTGACTGCCGGGATCGCGCAGCAACAGGCGATCGCCGGCGAGGGCGCAGACCTCCGTCGCGAAGGCAAGGCGTGCGAACGCGCCCAGGTTGCGCAGCCGCGCGGCGTGCTGCGCGGTGCCGAGATGGACGCTGATCGCGCCATCCTTCAGCTTCGCGCCGGCGATCGAATCCAGCGCCACATCCAGAAGGCGTGATACCGGTGCAGGCGCCGCGTCGACCACGGTATCGCCGCGTTCTGCGTCGCCGCGCGCCAGGCCGTGCAGCGCGAGCGCGCAGCGCTGGCCGGCCAGGGCGTGCCCGGCTTCGCCGCTGTCGGCGCGCAGGCTGCGCACGCGGGCGCGCAGGCCGCGCGGCAGCAGCTGGATTTCGTCGCCGGCAGCAACGGCGCCGGAGAGCACGGTTCCGGTCACCGTCAACCCAAGGCCGTCGATGACGAAGGCGCGATCGACGTGCATGCGCAAGCGCTGGGCGGTGCGGCGCGGCGCCACGCCGGCGGCGATCGCCTCCAGGCGCGCACGCAGCTCGGGCATGCCCTCGCCCGTGATGGGAGACATGGGCAGGATCTCGGCGCCCGCGAAGCGCGTCTGCGCCAGCACTGCCGCCGTCTCGCGCGCCGCTTCCGCCGCGCGCTCGGGCGAGACGCGGTCCACCTTGCTCAACACCGCAAGCAGCGCGGGCGCGCCGAGGCGCTCCAGGATCTGCAGATGCTCGCGTGTCTGCGGCATCGGGCCGTCGTCGGCGGCCACCACCAGCAGCGCGAGGTCGATGCCCTGCACGCCGGCGGTCATGTTGCGCACGAAACGCTCGTGTCCCGGCACGTCGACGAAGGCGATGCGCGCGCCATGGGCGGCGGGGAGATAGGCAAAACCCAGGTCTATGGACATGCCGCGGCGCTTTTCCTCGGGCAGCCGGTCGGTGTCCTCGCCGGTGAGCGCGCGCACCAGCGAGGTCTTGCCGTGGTCGACGTGGCCCGCAGTTGCGACGATCACGTGGCGCCGATCACTCGAGCTTCCGGCCGGCGAGAGTGGCGGCGAAGCCGTCCTCGTCCTCCAGGCAGCGCAGGTCCAGCCAGACCGCGTCCTCGTAGACGCGCGCGATCACTGGGACCGGCAATCCGCGCAGCGCCTTCGCGATCGCCGCCGGCCGGCGTTGCGAGGAAGCGATGCGCAAGGCCGCGCTCGGCAGGCGGTCCACCGGCAGCGAGCCACTGCCGACCTGGCTCGCGCAGGGTGCGACGGCAACCGTCGCCAGCTTGCCACACCAGTCCTGCAACGCGGGGCGCATGCGCTCCGCGGCGGCCGTGATGCCGGCCGCGGTGCGCGTCAGCTGCCGCAGCGCGGGCAGGCGCTCGGGCAGGCGCTCCGGGTCGAGGTACAGGCGCAGCACCGCTTCCAGCGCGGCGATGCGGCCCTTGTCCAGCCGCAACGCGCGTTTCATCGGGCTCTTGCGCAGGCGCTCGACCAGGTCGCGCTTCCCCACCACCAGCCCCGCCTGCGGTCCGCCCAGCAGCTTGTCGCCGCTGAAGGTAACCAGATCCGCGCCCGCGGCGAGGGCCTGCATCGGCGTGGGCTCGGCTGGCAGGCCCCAGCGCGCGAGGTCCACCAGGCTGCCGCTGCCCAGGTCGGTGACGAAGGGCAGTCCCTTCGCGTGCGCCAGTTGCGCCAGTTCCGGCTCCGCCACGCCGGCGGTGAAGCCGACCACGGCGTAGTTGCTGGTGTGCACCTTGAGAATGGCGGCGGTCTTCGCACCGATCGCCTTTTCATAGTCGTGCAGGTGGGTGCGGTTGGTGGTGCCCACTTCGCGCAGGCTGCAGCCGGCGGCCTCGATGATTTCGGGGATGCGGAACGAGCCGCCGATTTCCACCAGCTCGCCACGCGACACCGGCACTTCCCGGCCGGCGGCGAGGGCGTTGAGCGCCAGCAGCACCGCGGCGGCGTTGTTGTTCGCCACTGTGGCGGCCTCGGCGCCGGTGATGCGGCACAGGAGCGCTTCCAGGTGATCGTCGCGCTCGCCACGCTCACCCAGCTCGAGGTCGTACTCCAGGTTCGCGGGCCCGGCCTGGACCCGGGCGCAGGCTTCGATCGCCTCGCGCGGCAGGAGCGCGCGGCCCAGGTTGGTGTGCAGCACGGTGCCGGTGAGGTTGAACACCGGCCGCAGCGACGGTTGCGCGGCGAGTTCGAGGCGCGAGAGCAGGGCGGCCACGATGGCGTCCTCGTCCAGCGCGGCGCCGGCGCCGCCCTTCAGCGCGGCGCGGCGCGCGGCCAGTTCGGCGCGCAGCTCCGCCACCACAAGCTCGCGGCCGTGGCGACCGATGGCGGAAGCGAGGCGGGAGTCCTGCAGGATCCGGTCGACCGACGGGATGGCCGCAAGGCGCATGTCCGCATCCTACGGTCGGTCCACGGCGAGTTCAATCGGCGGCGGTGAAATGGGTCGCCGCGGGGCCGGTGGGCCCCCGCAGATCAAGTAACATTTACAGGCTGATCATGCGGATAGCTCATTTCCTGGCGGTTCTGATGGTGCCTGCGCTCGCGCTGGCGCAACCGGCCAAGGATGGGGGCAAGGGCGCAGGCAAAGGCGGCCCGCCCGCCATGCCGGTCAAGACCGCGGCGGCGAAAATCGCGCCTGCGGTGGACGAAGCGAGCGCCGTGGGCACGCTGCGCGCGGACGAAGCCGTAGTGATCCGGCCCGAGATCGCCGGTCGCATCGCCGAGATCCGCTTCGAG